>Ga0209050_1000056_pt1 | contig 338703 bp, 325 predicted proteins | sample Araplavi_mTSA_r2_FD_184276 | JGI IMG/M metagenome (GOLD analysis project Ga0209050, IMG submission 184276) | Arabidopsis root microbial communities from North Carolina, USA - plate scrape MF_Cvi_mTSA_r2 (SPAdes) (version 2) | ecosystem: Host-associated > Plants > Roots > Endosphere | place... | reverse complement strand
TAGCGCCATCTGCGGCCGTGTGCTTTTCCTCGGCGGCGCGCCCGGCCGGGTCGTCGCCGAGATCGAGACGCCGCCCGAACTGGCTGTGGTCGGCGGCGAGACGCGTCGGAGCCAGCCAGGCTTCGCCGCGCTCAGCGGCCAGCTTTGGGCTGAGCGCGCGCGGGCGGCCCTGGCATGAGTGGATTGTTGCGCCGCGTCTTTGTGCTTCTCGCCTCGATCGGACCGGTGCTGATCTTGATTTACGCGTGGGAGATGGCGGGTCGTCGGGACTCCTCAGCGGCCTTCTTTTTTTCGTATCCGTCCCAGGTGATCACAGACTTGGTCTCAGGGCTCCTGCACGGTGATCTGGTCCTTGAGGCCGGATACACCATGTTACCGGCGCTAGCCGGGCTAGTGCTGGGCGCATTGGTCGGCGGCGGCGCCGGCTTCACGCTGGTCGCGGCGCCCTCGCTGGCGCGTTACCTGCAGCCGCTCATCGCGGGCCTGGGCGCACTGCCCGTCTTCGCCATCGCTCCGATGACTCTCGTCTGGTTCGGGCTTGGACTATCGGGGAAAGTGTTCCTCGCATTCCTGGGCTGTGTTTTCGTCTTCCTCCAAGCGGCGTACAAAGGCGGCCAGAGTGTGCCCAAGAGGATCGTCAGCCACATGACCGTCCATGGTTTTTCCCCTGCGGATGAGTTTCTAAAGGTGCGCCTCCCTTTCGCGGCCGACTGGCTGGCGGCTTCATTCAAGACAGGGGCGAACCTAGCCCTGCTGGGTGTGTTCGTCGGCGAGTTTGTGGCTTCGGAGCACGGACTCGCGCGCGTCATGCTCAACGCCGGAGCGCTTTACAACGTCAAGCGGGTGCTCGCCGCCGCCATGCTCTTCATGGCGGTCGCGGTCATTTTCATGACGGTGTCCGAACTCATCTATCGCCTTCGAATTCCACTTCTTCGCCGGATCTCCGTCTCGGCGCGTATTAGAGCCTGAAGGAACACGCTCATGGCTGCTGTCGCAGGGTCAAAAGGTCGGCTTCAGCCGGCGCCATCCAAGGCCGAGGGGCCTCAGCTTGAGGCGATCGCTCGCCTTCTAGATGGATCTTGGTCGGCGCGTTCGGCCGCCTCGTTCATCGTTGGTCATGCCGACCTCCGAGAGGTCGGGATCGACACGAACATGATCTGCAACCTCGCCTGTTCCTACTGTTACCTTGGCGACCGAAAGGAAGCGAAGGGGACCGTGCCGCTCCTCGCCCTGGAGACTTGGCTGGAGGTCCGGGCGCAAGCGGGTACGAAGCTCTTCGCGTTCATCGGAAAGGAGCCCCTGGCCGACGGGCGAGCGACACGGCTCATCGAGCGCCTGAACACCGTCCGTCGGGCGGGGCAGAAGCGCTTCCGCACAGGCATGGTGACGAACGGGACTCTTGTGAGCCGTTGGATCGATCGCCTCGCCGAAGCCGACCTCTCCTATATTGATGTCTCGCTTGACGGCATGACCGACGACGCGAACCGACTTCGCGGCGACGACGTCGCCATGCGGGCCATGGCTGGGGTTGACGCTATCATCAACTCACCGCTCCGAGACCGCTTCGCCACCGCGACCGTGCTGACGGCGGCCTCAAGCCCCGGCTACGCGGATTTCGTAAGGGAGATGTTCGCAAGAGGCGCGCCAACCTGCTTTGCGAGCCCCGTTCTTCGGTTCGCGATGTCAAATGATGTGGCCGACTATGCCCTCACCCTTGAGGAAGTCTGGCTGCTCGTGGAGGAACTGGCGGCCATCCAGCCCTCCGAACCGGGTGGTCAGATCATCATCGACCTACCTTACAGATACACTTGGAGCCTCCTTGCATCCGGCCGGGTGCCGATCTCCGAAGTGCGGGAGGATGCCTTCGAGGCTCTGTTCTGGGCTCCAGCTGGATCCGCAGTCCACATTAAGCTGAATCCCTTCCCCTATTCTTTCTGGCGGGCGCTCCGCGTGACGCACGACGGACGCACGATCCTGAATATGGATCTGGCGGCGCACCCAGAATACCAGGCCGGCGCGCCCGACTTCCGTGGGATCGACGGGTCGATCTTTAGCGAGACAATGCTGACGGGCGTGCGCGCCATGACAAATTTCATCGAGGGGCATGTCACGCCGGTGTCGAAGGACGTCTTTGAGCGCGACCTGCGCGGCCAATTCGCACGTCACGTGGACCTCTTGACCGCCTAGCCGTTTTTCAACGCGTCTTGGCCGTCCGCTTCGAGGCGCGTGCCGCCAAATGGACGGCTTCGGCATTCCTTGAATTGAGCCTTGACCTAATTTTTGCGGCGATCGGCACGGTTTGGCGCAACCCACCCGGCCGAGATATGCGGCCAAACCAGCAGTTGCGCTTTCCAAGCTGCCGGCCGTTGACCGATGCCGCTGGACTCGAAATCCCAAAGGACGCTGGCGCGGCACCAGCAACATCACCGGAGAAGGCTGCTACTTAGCCAAGCCGCCATGAAATTGGCGCCGCGGCCCGCGCACGCGTAACATTGATACGCGAAATCTTATCGTGTAGGTTGTCCCCCTAGCCGGGGGGCTCCCAACATGATCTTTCGTGGCAGCTTGCAGCGCGGCATCGTGATCCGCGCCAAGATGGTCAACCTGGCTGCGGGCGCCATCCAGTTGCGCTATCGCGGCGGCCAAGGCGGACCTGCCGCAGGCCTCCTGCTGACGCCCACGGTAGGCGGCGGATCCAAGGGCCCTCCGGAGTGGAGCTTCTCCACGGACCACGTCGCACAGTGGGCCAACGATAGCCTCCCTCTATCATTTCTGATCACCTTCCAAGGCGGCACCATCCAAGGCGACGTCATCGGTCGACTCTTGGTCAGCCAGTTGGGACACGCGCTCGCCGCCGACGAAGCGGGCGAGGCACTCCCAGCCGACGGAGGCGGCTATGTCGAGATGGTCAGCATGCCGGCCGGCGGACGCTCGCGCATCTTCAGCGTGATGCTGACCTGATGGCCCCGCTCGCGACATATGCAGTTCTCGCCGCGACAATCGGCATAGCAACCGCCGCCGCCGCCCAGGACAGCCAGGAAGCCACCCTGCTCAAACATGAGCCCGCCAACGACGGGATTTTCGGCTTCGACTATGGCGCGCCCACCTCCCCGGCCTTGAAGTTGGTGGGCCTTTCACCGGACAAGACCAGCGTCGCGACGAGCTTCAAGCCCTTCGTGCTGAGCCTGCCATCTCTGAGCGACGGCGCCGCCGGCGAGTCGGCGGCGCTCGACATATCCATGGCCTGGCTGTTCGGGGGACCTAAGCGAAACACGCTGGGACAGTACCGCGCGCTCGACCCGATCAGCCAGATTATCTGGCGCGGCCATCTGGGCTGGGCGGGTACGAATGGCGACGACGGCGGCGGCGACGCCAAGAAGGCCAAAGCCTCGCGCATGGGTCTGTCGTATAGCACGTCCCTGCTACGGATCAGCGATCCATTGTTGCAGAAGAACGCCGCTGGCGACTGGCTCTACGACACCTGCGTCAACGGCATCGCCAACTGGGACCTGCAGCAGGCGATGTCGAATGCCTATGCTGAGCGGGAATACCGCATCGTCGAATTGCGGGACCGCCTGGAAAGCGGAGCAAAGCTCTCAGCCGGCGACCGCGCGCAGCTCACGACGCTGTTTGGCGCGCCGGCGGCGATGGATCCTCCCGCGCCCACCTTGCCGACTGGGCCCGACAAGCAAGAGATCGAGGCCTTGACCTACCTCAAAGCCCTTGCGGAGAAACGGGGCGACGCCGCCAAGGCGGCCAGCTACGCGGCCCTCATCGTCGAAGCTCAGGGGTTGCCGGCCAAAGGCGCCGCTAATGTCGAACCGACGTTCGAGGGTTCCGAGCGCGCCTACTACGTCAAAGCGGTCAACGCCCTGGTCGCGAAACAGATGAAGGCGGCGGACAAGGTCGCCGACAGCTACAGCGAGCGACTTGGTATCACCGAGAAGATCAAAGGCTGCGCCAAGTCGGTCTCTAAGCAGGCGATCTACCAGCCGCAGGTCAACGTGGGCCTTGCGACCCTATGGACCGGCAACAATGGCGACATGGAAGATTTCGACCCCGCCGGCCGCGCCGTGTGGATCGGCGCCCGGTACCCCCTTTCGAGGATCTTCGGTAAGAACCCCGGAGACGAGGAAGCTGGCCTGCTCCGCTACCTCATGGTGGGTGTCAGCGGGCGCTACGGCTGGGACGAGACGCTTGAGACGGGCGACACCACGACGCCGAAGTTCAAGGCCGAGAGCTCCAGCGTCTGGGTCGGCATAGAGCGGGTCACGCAGAAGACGGTGCTGGCGGCGCAGTATGGCTGGATGGACGTCGACGCCCGCGACCCAGCGCAAGCGGCTCTGTCGCGCGACGGCGAGCGTTGGCTGGTGTCGGTCAAGCGGCGCGTCAGCAGCAAGGAGAACGGAATCTGGGCTGCGGCGAGCTATGGAAAGGCCAACGGCACTTCCGACCTCTTCAATGACAAGACCTTTATGTTCAGCTTGATCTTCGGTCCGCCTGACGCGCCGAACCTTTTTGGCACCAAATCCAAGGACAAGTAGGTCGCGTCTGACGGGCCATCAGGCGAGCAGCGGCGAGACCTTGGACTTGATCTGGCCGGTGAGTTCCTGAAGCCAATCCTTGATCGGTGGATAGAGCGCGGCCGGTATCATCGGGAATCAGCGGATTTGGTTCGAATGGCTGCCAATGCAGATCGACCACGGCCTTCAAACAGTAGTGGTTCTGAAGTGCCGATGCCCGATCGCTAGGCCCTGGACCGTGAGGCTCGGATCAAAGGCGAGCGTCCACTAGGGGCCCGCCCCGTTTGTCGCGTCCGGTTCCAATCCGCTGAAACGGATCAATGGTTGCGCGTTCCGAACCAGTTGGCACCAGGCAAGGGCGGAGGCTTCCCGCAGTGCTCCTACTAGGATCACAGCGCTCAGATACGCAGCAATGGTGGCGGCCCGCATAACGATTGCATTTGGCGGCTTGCAATCGAGGGTTATTAGAGCCACTAATCAGCGAACGCTGTTCTTTGTGTGGCGCGTAGGGTTCGCGTTTCTCAGAAACAGTGAAGCGTCCGTACCTGAAGATCGCGCGAATTTGGTGCTGGTCAGTCTCGGCTAGTCGGTTTTAGCATTGGGCCTAAGCCTCTGCCCGCGAAGCACAAATGGTTCTCGCTTCCGTCGCGTCGATTGGATTACAGTGTTTTTAAATATATTTACGGTCCTGGCAGTGTTTCAGGGGCGGTTTCGTCGTGGACTTTATCTTCAACTGTTCATTTCGGCTGAACTTTAATTTTCGATAGGAACAGCACAAACGGGGGCATCGTGCGAGGTCTCTCTGTAACCGCCAAGGTTGTCGCATGCTGCTTCGTCGCGATGGCGATCGCGAATGACTCGCGCCCTCAGCCAGGCGTCGGCGCCCCCGGCAACTATACCATTCTTCAGCATGGACAGCAGTGCGCGCAGGAGATCGGACCGGTTCCGGCGTTCAGTTGCCTTGATGGCGAAGTGATACCCATCACGCAGGGGGACATACCCGTGCCCGATGGCCAGCACGCGCCCAATCAGCGGTGCGATCGGCCGCCGCTTCTCGGCCTGGGTCTATCGTCGACACAGGGTCAGTGCGTCCCGTATTCAAGGGTCGGCACACTGCCAGGACGGAATGCGCAAGGCGCGCCGGATCCCAATATCCAGTGGGCTTTCATCTGCCGCCGATACATGGTCCGCTCCAACGCAAACGATCCTCGCTTCGAGGATGTCGCGCTGATTGGGCACAACAAGGCTACCGGTGCCACATGCTTCTTTCAGGCGCTTAAATATCAACAAGGCCAGGACTTGGCCTTCGATGCGACGCGCGTTCCGCCGCCAGCCGAACCAGCCGCCCTCACCCCCGCTGGAAAGCCCAAGGCCGCCGACTTCTGGCTGAAACCGCAGCAAACGGCGAACATCGGCTGCAATCGCTGTCACGACAGCGGCGCTTTCATTCATACGCCGCACGTCGATCAGGTGACGCGTCTTGTCGACGGACATCCCATTCCGATCGTGTCCGCCGATCCGAACCTCAAGGCCACCCCCGCCGAGCCCTCACGCTATCGGTTTGTCGGAACGCCATTCCAGGCCTGGCCGGAGCCAGTGCGAATGCGGCCGCTCGGGAACGTCTGCACCAGCTGCCACAATATCGGCGTCTACGAAACCTGCAGCCGTTTCGCCAAGAACTCGACCGGGCTGCAGAGACCGAACGGCATCACAGACTACGGCTGGTCTTGGCCGCGGTCGCATTGGATGCCGCCCGACACCGAGGTGGCCGGGATGACCCAGGCCCAGTGGGACCAAGTCTACCAGACCTCTCTCAACAAGATCGTCCAGTGTTGCGGCAATGTCGGCGACGCCAGCTGTCGTCGAAAGCCCTTTGACCCCTGAGGAGCCAGCCATGCCTCTTCCCGCCGGAACAGCGAGTCTGAAGATCCATCCCGCGATCGCGTTCGCTCGGCTTTCGACGAACCCCGACAGCTATATATTCGGCGAGCCCCACCCGCTGGCCCAATACAAGTCCAACGGAAAGATCCGGCGTCAGTCGGTTCGCTTCCAAGTTTTCGCCTATGATGCGCAGAACAACGTCATCGCCGAGCTCACACCCGCCTGGTGCGCCACGAATGGTGTCGACATGGTCTGGCATGTGCGGGTCGCCAATCGCAAGACCGCGCGGGGCAGGAACGACGACGGCTATGTCATATCGGCGAGCGCTCGGTCGGATCAGAATGGCGGGCGCTTGGTCGGCCGTTGCGGCGATTTTGCAGGGGCCGGCCAAGCTATCGCGCTTGGAGAAATCTCTCCTCAAGGGGTCTTCCTGCCGCCCATCGCCGCCGTGCACAGTCGAGTAGCTGGAGCGCCAATTCCGTCCGGCGGCATGTTCGACGAGGACTTCACCGACAATTCGAGCGACGGGGTGGTCAGCGTCGTCCTCACGGATCACGCCACCCAGCAGCCTCTCACCACGCCAAGCTTCGATGCCTGGATCGTGGTCGCGCCGCCGGACTTCGCGCCGGAAAACGATGATGAGGGAGACAACAATCTCGAAAGCTTCCTGACAGAGTTGCTTTCACTGCCGAACGCGGCGCCCACGACGGCGCTCAACCAACAAGCCCGGAAACTCGATCGGAACGTGCTGCGACGCGGAACGGCTATTTTCTCACCCGGCATCGAACTTTCCGGCCCCCAGGGCATGGTCGATAAGGAGATGTTCTACGCATCTGCCGCGCTTAGAGACCCGGACGAGGTGCGTGTGAGGCCTGGATCGAGCCTCGGCGGCCCGGGCACCCTGCCCGGAGAGTTGACGATAGGTCTCTGCAGCCCGTGGCAGTTCGATTTCCGAGCTTGCACCTGCCACTGGTGGCCCAACCACAGACCCGATGTCGCCTTTCGGGGAGCCGCGAACGGACCAACCGTCAATTGGCTCCGGCGCACCGCGGCCGATGTTGCGCCGGCGCCACTAGGCCTCTCGACCAATGAAGACTACGTTCGCCACGTAGACGAGCTGGGCATCATCCGCAGTGAAGGCGGCGCCAGGGTTGAGCACGAGCGAGACAATGACATTTGATCTCGCCGTCGGCCGTCGGTCCGCGCGCTCTGACACAACGTCGAGCCACGCGACGCCCGTGCCTGCCTGGCGTCTTTTCGAGACGGGCGTGAATGATCATAAAGGTCTGTTGATCGTCGACGGGTCTCGAATCCACCAGGTGCGGAAGCACGTGGCGGCGATCCTGCGGCAGGTTGAAGCCAGCGGGAGGGACGATCTTCGCGCGGCGGCATTCGCGGCGCTCGGGCTTTCGTCCGCAGAGATCATTCAAGCCACACCGCCTGACCGCATTCCAGTGCGGGCGTTGTCGCTGGCGATCGCCCAGAAGTGCAACCTCGGCTGCACCTACTGTTACGCCGGCGGCGGTGAATTCGGCGGGGCTCCCGCCTCAATGTCGCCGGAGGTGGTCGCCGCGGCGGTAGATCGCCTTTTCCATGACGTGTCCGCCGGTGAGACCGTGCGTCTGGCCTTCCTAGGCGGCGAACCCCTGACAAATCGGGCTGGTCTAAAGGCGGCGGTCGAGCGCGCCGAACGCTTGGCTCTCGAGCGCGGCGCCGAGGTGCTGTTCTCCATCACCACGAACGGGACGTTGCTCGACGCACCAGTCGCAGCCTACCTCGCCGACAAGCGCTTCAATGTCACGGTCAGTCTCGATGGTCCCGCCGAGGTTCACGATCGTCTGCGTCCGTTCAAGAACGGGAAGGGCAGCTTCCAGCGGATCGCCGATCGTTTGGCGCCGCTAATCGAGCGGCAAGACGAAATCGAGCTCTCCGCTCGCGTGACGGTCACGCCGCGCAACCTTGATCTGATACAAACCTTGGATGCGTTGTCCGATCTTGGCTTCCGGACAGTCGGGTTTTCTCCAATGGTGAGCTCTCCGACGGGGGCGGACGAAATGTCGGGCGGACAGTTCGACGAACTCCTGTCGCAGATGATCGCCTGCGGCCAGCAATTCGAGAACAGTCTGCGCGGCGGCGCGCATCACCCCTTCGCCAATCTCGCGTCCGCCCTGCACGAACTTCATCGCGGAACGCATCGCCCTTATCCTTGCGGCGCCGGCGCTGGATATCTCGGCGTGTCCGCCGATGGCGAACTGAGCGCCTGCCACCGGTTCGTCGGTGATCCGTCAGCCAAGTTCGGGGACGTTTGGACCGGACTTGATCAGGCCCGTCAGACGGCATGGCTGGCGGAGCGCAATGTTCACGCCCAGGAGCCCTGCCGGAGTTGCTGGGCGCGCTATCTGTGCGGAGGCGGATGCCATCACGAGGTGCTTCGACGTGGCCGCCCAGCGTGTGACTTCATTCGGGCGTGGTTGGGCTACTGTCTTGGGGCCTATGTCAGGCTGATCGACGATTGCGACTGGTGGTTCGAAGGCCGGGCGCCGCGCGTAAGGCCGTGAAACACCGGACCGTCTGCATCCTCGGTGCCGGCCCGGCAGGAGCCTTGTCTGCGATGGAACTGGCCAGGCTTGGTCAGCGGGTCTGCCTTGTCCGGGGTAAGGCTTCCGCGGGGGTCAGGCCAGAAACGGCTTCCGGCTTATTTGCGATGACGCTCTCGCGCCTCGGGCTGGATAACATCCTTGATCGGGCCGTGCTTTCGGTGGTTCTGCGGGAACGGATCCGCCGAGGCATCCAGGAGATTGTCCACGATCCGGCCGGTTCAAGTCTGGTTGTCGATCGAAACGTCTTGGACGAGGTCTTGATCGGCGCAGCCAGCCTCGCGGGGGTCGAGATTGTCGAAGGGCCCGGTATCGCCCGCCAACAGGACGACGGCGGTTGGCGTATCTCCGTAGGTCCCCAGCCGATCCGCGACGCCGATCTGCTGATCGACGCACGCGGGCGCCGCGGTCTGGGAGCGCGTAGTATCACCTACGGCCGGGGGAAGGTGGCGGCCTACTACGGCGTAGTGCAGGCGCGTGGTCTCGCGCCTTTCGAGACGATTGTCGGGGAGGGGGACGGGTTTTGGTATTGGCTGATCGGCCTGCCTGATCGCGAAGTCCGCATCATAGCCCTTGTCGCCGCTGCCACACCCCGCCGGGGTGCGCCAGTGGACTGGATCGAGGCCGCGATCGACGCCTGCCAACTGCACATCGACGGCCGCATTCAATTTCTGGGGGCGAAGGATGCGACGTCGCGGCGCGCTCGCCATCCCGCTTCGGACCGGTTGCTACGGACTGGTGACGCCTTCATGACCGTCGATCCGCTAAGTTCGAGCGGGCTCTATGTCGCGGCGCTTAGCGCCGTGCAGGTGTCGCGCTTGGCGAATACGATTCTTGTACGGCCGGGCGACGCCTCCATGGCCCGTCGCTTCTACGCCGATGCGCAGGCCGACATCGCTCGATCCCTGGAGGAGGATGGCGCCGATCACAACGACGCCTTTGCACCAACGCCGCACAATGCGATCTCGCCGAGCGCTTTGCCTGCGCTTTCCGATCTGACCCTCGCGCCCGGCTTTCGGCTCGGGGAAACTGGCGTCCTGGCCGGAGCGTTCATCGAGCGGCGTCCGGTACTCCAACTCTCGGGACGGCGTGGACTTGCCGAGGTGGACGGCTGGCCTGTCGAGCGGCTGCTCGGTCCGTTGATGAATGGAAGCTCGTTGTTGGAAGGCATGCGCGACTGGCCTGCCCTTGCGACGCTAACGCAAGCCAAGTTCATCCAACTTTTAATGACCGAGGGGGTTCTCGTCGCGCGCAGCCCGCAACTTTTCTCCCGTCTGACGGACTGACAGGCCCGCTCCCCGTCCACAGAGGACGGACCCTGCATCCGTCTCGCGGCGCAGCCGCCACAACCAGACGGTCCTTTGAATGTCGACGTTGGATCGGTTTGAGAAGTTGGCGCCGGGCCAAAAACGTGGCCTTCGCGGCGTACACCAGGCGGCGCCGGGGAGCCTGCCAGATCCCCTGTCGTATAATGACGTAGGCGTAGCTTGGCCAACTCGAACGCCGACGCCCGGATTATCCAAAGTGCGCCAAGGTGCGTGGCGAGACGCAAACCCTCTGACTGGCGACTGTCCTCAACCTGCGAATTCCGCACCTACCTCCGCGGGCCGAAGCGGATTAGAGCCGCGCCATGCCCCTTCCCGCCGCCTTCGCCGCCGCCCTCATCGCCTGCACTGCCCCGACCGTTCACGACGGCGACACGCTTCGTTGCGGCCCCGAACGCGTGCGGCTCTTCGGCGTCGATGCGCCCGAGGTGCGCCGCGGCCAGACGCCCGCCGAGCCCTTCGCCTACGAAGCCCGGGATGAGCTGATCCGCCTGACCCGGGGCCGCGTGGCCTGCCGGTTCGTCGAGCGCGACCGCTATGGCCGGTTCGTCGGCAAGTGCTGGTCCAGCGCCAGTCCGGACGTCAATGCCGCGCTCATCCGCTCGGGGCTCGCCACCGAGTATCGTCGCTACAGCAAAGGCGCCTACGCCAAGGCCGAAGCGGACGCCAAGGCGGCGGGCCGCGGGCAATGGGCCGACGGCGCCCCCTCGGCCAAGCCATAGAGGCGTAAGGCGAACCCGCCCTCGAGGACGGGCCAGGCCGCCCCGCGCGACGTCTCAGACGGGCTCGGGCAGACCCGCGGCCAGCAGCTCGTCCTTGGTCAGGTACCGCCGCGAACCATAATAGGCCTTCAGGCGCCGGCCGCCGGCCGTGGCCATCGCCGGGGTCTCGCTGGTCTCGCCCTGCAGCTTTCGGCTGCGGCGCAAGGCCGGCGACACATGGGACCGGGCCACGATCGAGGCCCAGCCCCGCTCGGCCTATCTGATGAGCGGGCCGTCCCGCAGCGACTGGCAGCACAGCATCCCGCCGGTCGAGGCGCTGCGCTATTCGGTGACTTTCAGGACCGTGCGCGACCGACCGACGGCAACGTCCTGAGACCACCGACGTTGGGTCGCGGACGAAAGGCGGGCCGCTCGTGAAGATCGCGACCTTCAACATCAACAATGTGGTCAAGCGGCTGGACAACCTGATCGACTGGCTGGCCGAGGCCGAGCCGGACGTGGTCTGCCTGCAGGAGCTCAAGGCCGAGAACGGCGCCTTTCCCGCCCAGCCGCTGGCCCAGCTGGGTTACAACGCCGTCTGGAAGGGCCAGCGCACGTGGAACGGCGTGGCGATCCTGGCGCGGGGCGCCGAGTCGATCGTCACCCGCACCGCCCTACCCGGCGACCCGGCCAACACCCAGGCTCGATACATCGAGGCGGCGGTCGGCGGCGTGCTGGTCGCCAGCCTCTACCTGCCCAACGGCAATCCCCGGCCGGGTCCGAAGTTCGACTACAAGCTGGCCTGGTTCGAGCGCCTGATCGCCCATGCCCAGGACCTCAGATCCACCGGCGCGCCGGTGGTGCTGGCCGGCGACTACAATGTCGTGCCGACCGAGGCCGACATCTACCAGCCGCACCGCTGGCAGGACGACGCCTTACTGCAGCCGGAAGTCCGCGCCGCCTACCAGCGCCTGCTGGACCAAGGCTGGACCGACGCCCTGCGGCGGATCCATCCGACCGGCCCGCTCTGGACCTTCTGGGCTTATCTGCGGAACCGGTGGCCCAACGACAAGGGGCTGCGGCTGGACCACCTGCTGCTGACCCCGGACCTAGCCGATCGCCTGGTCGACGCCGGCGTCGAGCGCTGGGCGCGCGGCGAGGATGGGGCCAGCGACCATGCGCCGACCTGGATCGAACTCTCCCCGTAGCCGAAACCGTTCCCCTTTGGTTCCGATTTCGCTAGACTACGCCCATGGGCGAGGCCGGGATTCGCAAGATCATCCATATCGACATGGACGCCTTCTATGCGTCGGTCGAACAGCGCGACGATCCCAGCCTGCGCGGCCGTCCGCTGGCGGTCGGCCACGGGGCCCGGCGCGGCGTCGTCGCCGCCGCCAGCTATGAGGCCAGGCAGTTCGGCGTGCGCTCGGCCATGCCCTCGACCACCGCCCTGGCCAAGTGCCCGCAGCTCGTCTTCGTGCCGCCGCGTTTCGAGGTCTACAAGGCCGTCTCGCGCCAGATCCATGCGATCTTCGCCGAATACACCGACCTGATCGAACCCCTGTCCCTGGACGAGGCCTATCTCGATGTCACCGCCAATCGGCGCGGCCTGGAAACAGCCTCTCAGACCGCCCAGGAGATCCGGGCCCGCATCTTGGAGACTACCGGCCTGACCGCCTCGGCCGGAGTGTCCTACAACAAGTTCCTGGCCAAGCTCGCCTCGGACCAGCGCAAGCCCAACGGCCAGTTCGTGGTTCCGCCCGGCAAGGGCGAGGCCTTCGTCCAGACGTTGCCGATCGGGCGGTTTTACGGCGTGGGCGCGGTCACCGAAGCCAAGATGAAGCGCCTCGGGATCCACACCGGTGAGGACCTGCATCGCCAGAGCTTGGCCTTCCTGCAGCAGCACTTCGGCAAATCCGGCGCCTGGTACCATGCCATCGCCCGTGGCGAGGACCACCGGCCGGTCAATCCCGACCGCGTGCGCAAGTCGTCGGGCTCGGAGACCACCTTCGACCAGGACCACACCGCGCCCGAGCCGATCGAGGCCGGCGTCCTGGCCATGGCCAACGATGTCTGGACCTGGTGCGAGAGGACGAGCGCCCGCGCGCGCACCGTCACCGTCAAGATCAAGTGGGCCGACTTCCAGCAGGCCACGCGCAGCCGCTCCCTGCCCTCGCCGATTACCGACCAGGAGACCCTGCGCCAAACCAGCCTGGACCTGATCCGTTCGGTCTATCCGCCGCGCCTGGGCATCCGCCTGGTCGGCGTGACCCTGTCGAACTTCGACCAAGCCATCGCCCTGAAGGGTGAACAGCTGGGCCTTGGCCTTGACGTGCCTCCGGACCGCGGGTCGAGGGCCCTCGACCCTGCTTAGGATCCAGACCATGTCGTCGCGCCGTCGCCCCAGCGCCCGGATCCTGACGCCCGCCGGCTGGGCCGGGATCCTGGCGATCATCGGACTGGCGGGCGTGGCTGGCCTGGCCCTGTTGACGGTGTTCACGCCGCGCTAGGTCCAAGCGCCTTGGCGCGACACCGCCAAGTCGAACGCCGGCGCGGTATCTTTCACCCAACCTGGGCCGAAGCCGGCCCCGCCCGGGCGGGGCCGGCCCGATCAGTACTCCTCGGCCAGCATCACGGTCAGTACGCGGCGGGTGACCGCCGGATCGGCCGGATCGGGCGAACCGAACGCCAGGTCCAGGTCGTAGCAGTCGATCTTCCAGAACAGCTTGCGACCCCGCACGGTGACCGCGCCGAAGTCGTGCTCGCCGTAGGGATCGTCATCGGCGTCGAAGCGGTCCTGGCCGCGCACGGCGGCCACGGCGTCGGCGGCGAAGACCGGGCCCAGGGCATGGACCCCGGCGGTCATCAGCCAGCCGGGCCCCGGCTGGCAGCGGAAAGCGTCATTGAGGGCGGCGATCTGGGCGGCTCGGGTCTCGGACATGGCTTGCGCTCCTTTCGGGCGCGCCCCTGCGGCGCGCCGGACGCAAGCGGGTCCAGCCGGCAAAGCCGCACCCCGCAGGGCCGGGCCAAAGGCCCGCCGCGCAGCGGGGCGCGCTGCACGGAGCGAAGCGGAGGAAGCAAGCCGCCTTGCGGGCGCGGTGCCGCTGGCTAAGGACGAGCGTCCGGCGCGCAGCAGGGGCCCCTGAAGAACGGCGCTAAGAGCCGCGTGAACTGTCACTTGAATTGAGGAGCCGAGCCGATCGGCGCTTCGTCGAGCATGTTTCACATCAGCGTAGCGATTGCCCTGCACATGCTAAAATTGGACAGGGCCATCTTCTCAAGGCAAAGTTGCCCAGGCTAAGTCGCCTCGGGGGAGTCGTATTTTGAAATCCTATATTGTCGATTTGAATGCGCCGGTAATTGCGCGCAGCAAAAAAATTTGGATTGTCCACCCGGGTAAAGACCGAGAATATTTCGACATCTTTGAGCGAGAAGGTCTTGTTTTCCTTGATTTTCCGGACCTTGATCTATCAAAACCCGCAAAGATAACAGACGACATAATTCGTCAGCGCGTTCGCTATGCTATGGCCGTGAGAGCCAGCCGAGGCTTTGCCTATGACAACGGCCTGCCTATTTTGCTCAAGGATTTCAACGGCGCCCCGGGCACGGATGTCAGCGTACATCTACGCACCGTCAAACATCTCTTCCAGAGAATGGGTGAAGGCGACTTGATCATTGTGCCGGGCCGAGGTGCGCAGGGCCGCGTTCTATTCGGTGAAGTTGCCGGAAGCTTTCTTCCGCAGAGGACCACTCGTCCGAGCACAATAAATTATGCCGACGTTCCCGTGAGGCAGGTCAACTGGATCTCGACCAGCCACTATAAACTCGACCTTCCGCCGTATCTCGTAAAATACTTTGAAAAGCCGCCAGCGATCTCCGAAGTCCCGAGAAACGGAATTACTGACAAGTTTTTCGATTTCGCCTACGAAGCCTATATTAGCGAAAAGGCATCTTATGTCTCGATCGCCGCTCCAACTTACGATGGGCGAGATTTTCTTAGCATAACCCCACCAGCTCAACTGATAGCCTTGGCGGTCAGCATATACAAGGCACAAGAAAGCGGGCAGAGCATCGCCGGACTGTCTTATGACAGCATCATTAGTACTTACTATGACGACGATATATTTGCCGACGCGCAAATGCGTTTCACATCACCAGGCCGATATAACTTCAAGGACCGCGATCGACGCCTGGCCCAATTTGTTAATGCCTTCGTCGCCCTCGCGATCGCCGGAGCGCTCACGGGATGCAACTCCTCGGTGACCAATAGCAAGGCACCAAATTCGCCAGAGACCTCCGAAATCGATCGCATGATCGCCAGCGCCAAACGCGATGCTGGCACGGCCGTGCTCAACAAAGCTCAGGACCAGGCCAAGCTCTCCAAGGCAAAGATTGGACTGTCACCGCCGGCGAAAGTTGGATGATATGGCGATCACGTGGACCTCGGCAAAATCAAAGCTCACCGCTCTCGCCATCGGACTTCTCAAGTTCCTGTGGCAGGACAAAATCCCTCTGATCATCGTCGCGATCGCTACATCCTTGGGAACTTTCTGGATAGCGCCTGTAATAAATCAGACGTTTGAACGCCAAAAAATGCAGGCCACCTATGTCCTGGAAAACCTTCGCGAGCTCAACAGACTTATATCTGATATCTACGTTGATGTGTCCGCCATCAGCTACACTGTTGCAGCTGGAAAGATCGCGCCTGACGACAAGGTTATACATGCGCGCGAAAATTTGGTTCGGCTTAACTGGAAACTGATCGAGACGGCGTCAATGTTGTCAAGGGAAGACGACCGTCGTGTGTTGCGCGAGTTTCAAGAGAGCGTCTCGGCGGTAGTGAGCGCGCTGAATGGCAATCTCGACATCAGGGGATGCAACGAACTCTTGAGCCGGGTAGAGCTGATGTCGAAGAAGGGTTCGGTCGTGATCGCCACGATCGGCAAGCGTGCGGACTTGGGTGTGAGTCTATCACGATCGGTTAGCCACTAGCGCAAGCGCGGGCCCACCGGATGAGGAGTTCGCGCGAATTCTCTGTCCTCAATCCCCCGTTCCCTCCACGCTCGCCGCCACCGACCGATCCAGCGACGCCGCCGAGATGATCGCCCGGAACTCGTCGAGGATCTCCGGATGCCTGGACCGCAGGTATCGCTCGATCTCCTCGTTATTGACCAGCCTCGCCAGGTAGCCCGACGCGATGACCAGATGCAGCACGTCATCGCCGTAGGACGTCTCCAGCGCTTTGAAGTCCTGGGTCAGGGAAGCCATCTCGCGCTCCATCCGCGCCATCTGCTCGGAGGTCATGCCGCCAACCTTCTTGGGCTTGTCCGGGTTCACCAGATCGAGCTGGCGCGTCGCGGCCAGCAGGGCCTTGGCATAGGCGGAGGTGAAATTCCCGGCCGAGATCATAAGTTCGGCGACCTCGATCTGGCGCATGGCCTTCATCTTGCGCAGCACCTCGAAGGTCACCGGATTGACTGACCGGTCCTTGAGGAGTTCGACCACTTCTGGCGCGACGCCGTCGAGCAGGTTTCGACGGCGCTTGATGGACCGGACGTCGACGTCCAACGCCCGCGCCAGCTTCTCCTCGGAGACCCCGCGCTCCAGCGCCCTGACGATCATGTAGTGCTCCTGGATAGTGGCCAGGCGGTTGACGCGCTTGTTGTAGGTGAAGGCCTCGTCGTCGGCCGCCAGCAGGCACCGGGTTTGCCGTTCGCCGAGATCGCGCAGGATGGCGTGACGGACATGGCCGTCGAGCAGCATGTAGGGCCCGCCGCCCGGCGAGCGGACGACGACTAGCGGTTCGATGACCCCGACCTCGGCGACGGACTGGGCGATGCGCCGATACTTGACCGAGGCCCTGACCTTGTCGGTGAGCTTGCGCATCGGCAGGATTTCATCGAGCGGAACCGTGAGCAGATCCCGCTCGAAGGCGACCTTGACCTCGTCCACCGTCAGGCTCCGGCCACGCCGAGGCGCTCGGCCAGCGGTTTGGGCAAGGTGTGCATCGCCTCGGCGCGCAGCAGGGTGACGAAATGCTCGTCGCCGAGCAGGCGACGCAGGCCGTTGACCACGAACAACAGCCGGCTCTGGGCCAGGGCCGCCTTCTTGACCAAGAGCTTCTGGCGATCGGTTTCCTTGCGATAGGCGCGGACCAGGGAGTCGGCCGTCACTCGCACCCGCAGGCCGCCGCCCCGCGAGCCGCTGTGGCCGGCCTTGCCGCTGGTCTTGCGCTGCTCGATGATCCGGCGGATCGCCAACACCTGATTGCCCGGCAGCGCCTTGTTCTCATAGGCCTCGGTCAAGGCGCCTTGCACCTCGGCGTCGCCGGCCTTGGCGATCTCCATGGCGACGCTATGCGGGATCAGACCGCGTTCGACGGCATTGATCAGCCGCTCTTCGCCGTTCTCCAGCAGAAAGCAGATGGCCCAGATGTATTCCGGGCTGAAGTCGGTCTTGCGGGCGATCTCCGCCGTCGAATAGCCGCGCTCCTTGAGGGCGCCGATCTCGCGAACCAGTTCCAAGGGCGTGTGCTGACGCCGGGCGAGGTTCTCGACCAGGCTCATCACGAAGCAGTCCTCCTGTGAGGCCTCCACGACGATGGCCGGGATTTGCGCCTGGCCCAGCGCCAGGAAAGCCTCCAGCCGGCCCTGGCCGCAGATCAGATCATAGCCCGAGCCGTCCGGCCGCTGGCTGACGGTGATCGGCTTCTTCAGGCCCAGATTGGCGATGCTGGTGACCAGTTCCTGGAACACCCGCTTGTTGCGCGAGCGCGGATTGAGAATGGTGATGTGGGCGATGGCGATCGCCTGGATTTCGGGGGCGTGGTCGCTCATGCCGCGCTCCTCAGGCTGGCGCGGCGCGTCAGGTCAAAGAAGGGATCGAGGTCGTCAAACCGATAGGCGTCGAGGAAGACGCCGTTCTCCTCGCTGAGCTGCAACCTGGCCGCCGCGCCCAGGTCGATCCAGGGCAGCAGATAGTAGTCCTGGACGGCGGCGTTCTCGCCATCCATGCGCGCCACAATGGTGATGTCGGGCTTGAGGCTGGTGTCGAGACGGATCTTCCACCGCGAATGACCCGCCGCGGTGCGGGCGCAGCGCACGATGGCCAGGGAGGCCGAAAACTCCTCGTTGATGGTCAGCAGATCGGTGACGGGATCGACGCGAACGCTGGCCCCGAGCGCCTCGATGCTGGTGATGGTCCGCTCGACGACCTGCGGATGCAGCAGGCGCAGGGCCCGGTTGGTCTCCAGGTAGCGATAGTCGCGGCTCGTGGCGTAGCCAACCATCTGATAGGCGCGCACCAGACTGCCGAAGCGGTGGCGATAGGTCGAACTGGACGGCATGTCCTCCAGTTCGTCGATGATCAGGCCGGAAAGGCACCCCCGCTGCGCCAGCAGCCCGGTCAAACGCTCCAGAAGCTCGGCGTCGGTGAACCGGCGGCTGCGCTCCTCGACGATCCGGCGGGCCGCGATGAAGAAGTCCGGATCGACAATGCCCTCGAACGCGGCCTCGGCCCGGATCCATTGCTCCGGCTCGTTGACCACCCGCCGCTTCTTCAGCTTGAAGGAGACGCGGTTGTAGACGTTGTTGCCGACATATTTTTCGTTGGTCAGGACCTGATGGACGGTGCCGCGTGTCCAGGGCCGTTCAAGATCGGTCAGGACGCCCTCCCCGTTCAGCAACAGGGCGATCTCGCGCTCGGACCGACGGTGCAGCACGAACATCCGGTAGATGCGCTGGACGACCTCGATCTCCTCGGCCGGGCCGGGCACGAGGACCACGCGGTCAGTCTGCAGGCTCTTGTGCTCGCCGCGATCCAGCAGGGCCTTGGGCCGCCGGTGCTCGTCGACCAGTTGCCGGCGCAAACCAAAGCCGGCGGGCCCGCCCTGACGGAAGCCGAGATTGATTAGCCGGCACTGGCCGGTGAAGACCTTCACCGACAGCTCGCGGCTGTACTCGCCGGCCATGGCCCGCTTCATGCTCTTGATGATCGTGGCGCTGAGGCTGCCGTCGTTCTCGAACTGCTCGGCGCAGTAGTGGATGGTAATCCCCGCCTCGCGGCAGAGAAATTCGTAATAGGCGCCCTCATCGGCATCCTGGAACCGTCCCCAGCGGCTGACGTCATAGACGAGGATGGCGGAGAAGTCGGCGCGGCCGGCCTGGACGTCGGCGATCAGCCGCTGAAGGGCCTCACGGCCATCCAGCCGCAGGCCGCTCTTGCCCTCGTCGGCATAGGTCCTGACGATCTCGAACCCTCGGGTCTCGGCATAACGCTCGATGATCTGGGCCTGGTTCTCCGTCGAATACTTCTGATGCTCCGTGCTCATCCGGACGTACTGGGCGGCGCGCACGCGCCCCCCGCCCGGCAGATCACCGCTCAGCTCACTTTTCATGTCCCAACACCACCTGGTTTGCTCGTCACCCGATCGGAGCACATCGGCTCCGGTCGAACCGTAGGTTGGTAGGCGTGGGTATGTCGCGTTCGCAGAAGGACCGAAAACTTCGGTCAGATTCGGGAAAAACTTTTCCGCCGAGCCCCCAGTCGGCTCACGGTTTCGACTTCGTGGAGGCCATCGCCCAGGCCTTGCGGCGCGAGTTCGGCGGCAGTCCGGCGGCGGTGAAGGTGGTGGTGCGGCTGACCCGCGCCAACCCCCGCGCGGTGCGCAACTGGTTCGCCGCCAACAATGGCCCGAGCGGCGAAAATCTCGTCGTTCTGCTGCGTCACTCCGAGGAGGTGCTTGAGACCGTCCTGTTCCTGGCCGGCCGCCACGACCTGATCACCGCCCGCAAGCTGGCCGGGGCCCGTGAGAAGCTCCGGGAGATGATCGAGATGATCGACGATCTCCAGGCCGGATAAGGAAGCTCCCCATGCAAAGCCAACATCGCCTGCCTGGTGCATGGACTTGGAAACTTCACGCCAGCCGCTACCAGACCCCTCCACTTCGTCCGTCAGCCAGGGACGAACAACCGGAGCGTCCGCACCTTGGCCAACCCCACACCCCACCCCGTCGACCTGCATGTCGGGTCGCGCATCCGCCTGCGCCGCAAGATGGCCGGCATCAGCCAGAGCCAGCTTGGCGAAGCGCTCGGCCTGACCTTCCAGCAACTGCAGAAATACGAGCGCGGCTCCAACCGGATCAGCGCCTCCAAGCTGCACGCCGTGGCGCTGCATCTGCAGACGCCCATCGCCTGGTTCTTCGAGGGCCTGGCCGATCCGGCGACCGACGACGAAGCCGGCCAGCGTCTGGCCGACATGCACGGGTTCCTCAGCAGCCCCGAGGGCGCCGAACTGGCCGTGGCGCTTCCTCGCCTGCCGCCCCGCCAGCGCCGCCAGGTCCTGGCCCTGGTCAAGAGCCTGGCCGGCCTGGACGATCTGGCGCAAAGCGCCTGACCTTCAGGCCTTGCGCGTCTTGCGCCCCCGGGTGAAGCCCCGATCGGTTTCGATGAACCGCGACAACATCGGCCCGATCAACTTCACCGGCTCGACCGCCTTGCCGCCGGTCTCCGCACCCAGCGCCTGGCCATAGGCCACCAGGTCCCGGTGCAGCGCGGCCGGCAGGTCCAGGCTCATCTTGACCGGCGTATCGTCCTCGATCGGTCCCAGCTTCAACTTGCTCATCGACGCGCTCCTTCGACATAGGGTTCAAGCACCAGGTCGCGGGTCAGCAGCACGCGCAGCGGCGCGCCCGGCCGGATCGTCAGGGTCGGGGCGCGGGCCAGGCTCGAGCCGACCATCTGGCGGCCGACATCGCCGGCTGCGTCGGAGACGCCCCGCCGCACGGCGCGGGCCAGGTCGGACTCGTCCGACGCGCCCGCCTCGGCGCCGACCGCCAGCAGGGTGCTCAGGGCCGCGGCCGCCAGCACTTCGCGGCCATGACGATCGACGCCGTCCTGCAGGCCGGTCATGCCCTGGAGATCGGCGGCCGGCAGCTTGTCGAGCAGGATCGAGCGGCCCGACGGCAGGATCAGCCGCGTCCAGACCACACCCAGCCGGCTCTGGCCGGCGGCCAGGGCGCTGTCGTATTCGCCCAGCAGCCGCGCCCCGGCCGGGATCAGCAGCACCCCGCCGCCCAGGCTGTCGAACACGTCCTGGGTGACCTGGGCGATGGCCGGCCCCTTGATGTCGGAGCGCAAGCCGGTGACCAGGGCGGCGGGAATGATCGCCCCGGCCTGCAGCACATAGGGCGAAGCGGGAGCCTGCAACCGCTCGGCGCTGACGATCCGCGGATCGGCCGCCGGGACCACATCCGCCCCTGGCGCCGGCGACACGACCACCCCGGCGGCCTCGTCGCGCCGCACGCCGCCGGCGGTGAACAGTCCGCTGCCCGCCGCCGCCACGCGCGCGGCCCGCGCGGCCGCCACGTCCGGATCGATCGCCCGGGACGGTGGCCCGGCCTCGGCAACGGCCGGAGCCGCCGACGCGTCATCGCGCCGGGCGACCTGGCTGGCCAGCATCGGCCGCCCCAGATCTCCGGGCAGCGGCGGCCCCAGCACCGGCGCGCCAGCCCGTCCGGCATAGCCGCGCGGCGCATTGACCACCGGGTCGGGCGGCGGCGCGGCCGGCGCATAGGCCGGCTCCGGCGGAGCCTTGTGGCGCTCGACCAGCGACCAGCCCAGGGCCCCGGCCAGGCCCAGACCGAGCACCGCCCCGCCGACCACCAGGGCCCGGCGCGAGACCTGGGCGACCGGCGGCGGCGAGGCCCGCAGCCGCAGGGTCTGGGCGATGGCCTTTTCCTCCTCGTCGATCGGCCCGCTCATCGGCCCGCCTCCCGCAGGATGCGGACCCGACGCGCCCACCGCCCCTGGCCCAGGCGCAGTTCGGCCCGGTCGAGGATGCGGTCGACGACGATCCGCCGGCCGGCGACGCGGTAGTTGACTAGTTCGGCGGTCTTGCCGTCGGCGCCCACCACGAACAACGGCGGCAGGTCGCCCAAGGCCACGGCCGGCCCGAACTCGACATAGGTCCGCCGCCCGTCATCGAAGACCCGCAGCGGCCGCCAGGCGACGCGCGGCCCCTTGATCCGATAGGCGAGGTTCAGCCGCGCCAGGTCCGGCTCGGCCGCGGCGGCCGGGGCGGCCGGCGGCGCGGCGACCAGGACGATCGGCGGGGCGGCATAGCGCCAGCGGACCTCGGTGTCGGCCCCGCGCGCGACGGCGCGAAGATCCAGGTGGTAGGTGCGCAGCGTGGTGTTGATGATCAGGTTGGTCGCCAGGCTCAGGGCCGACGGCTTGACCAGAACGTGGACCCGCTGCTCGGCGCCGCTCCCGCTGACCGTGTCGCCAATGATCCAGCGGGCGGTGTCGCCGGCCGCCAGGGCCCCGGATCCGACCAGCCGCTCGCCCGGCTGCAGGACCAGGTCGGTGATCCGGCCGGGACTGGCCAGCACCGGATAGACCGCGCTGTCCTCGTAAGCATAGGTTCGCCGCGCCGTCACGGCCGGGCCTGACATGGCCGGCTCCCCCGCACCGAACGCCAAGGCCGGTGCCGGCGGGCCCGACCCCAGAAGGGTCAGGCCCAGGACCATCCAGCTCGCCCTCACGACGTGAACTCCTTCGACCAACCTATTGAGTGAATGAAGATTCCGAGCGGGTTCTTGCGCAACCCATCGAGGGTTCGCGGCGGTCGGAGGGCCAGGGTCAGGATGCCGCTCCAGCGCTCGGTGGCGGCCAGCTGGCCGTTCTCGTAGCGCCGCTCGATCCAGGCGATGCGGAAGCTGTCGGGCGAAGCCCGCACGACGCTGGAGACTTCGACCGTGACCTGGACCTTGCCGACCTGGCCGAAGGGATCGGCGCCGCGCGCGTGATCCGACAGGGCGATAGCCCCGGCGTCGTCGACGAAGTCATAGGCCCGTCGCCAGGCCTGCCCCAGCACCACCGGATCGGCCGGCAGCGACCGCACGCCCTCGATCCAACGGGCCAGGCTCCAGGCGATCATCGGGTCGGTCGGCCGCACGCCCGGGACGGCCGGCGCAACGACACGCGGCGCGCCAAGATGATCGACCTGAACGATCCAGGGCGTCACCGAGCCGCGCGTCGCCAGCCAGGCCAGGCTGCCGCAAAGCGCTGTATTGGCCGCCAACAGGCCGACGGCCATCAACCGCCAGCCGGCGGCCTGGGCGCGCCAGGTCCCCAGGCGCTCGTCCCAGGCCTGGCCGGCCCGCTGGTAGGGGGTTTCGGGAACGGGCGTCGCGCCAAGGCGCGGCGAGCCCTTGAACGGGTTCATCAGCGATCCTCCGAGAGAGATGGACTGGCGCCGGCGCCGTGGTCGTCGCCGCTGCCGGCGGCGTGCAGGGCCAGGCCGGCACCATGGGCCATGGCCTGGCGATGCTGCATGTCGCGGGCCCAGGCCGGCGGCGCGCCGCCCTGCCCGTCCTCGCCCGCGCCGCCCTCCGACGAACCGCCGGACGAACCGCCCGACGAGCCATGGCGGGAACCGCCCGCGGGGCTTGAAGCGGGCGTCGGCGCGGCCGCCCCGCCGCCCGGCGCGGGTCCCGAGCCGGGCCCGGAGCCTTGGGGCCCGGACGGCGGCCGCAGGTCATCGCCACCGCCCGACGGTCCGGGCCGCCCGCCCGCCGCCCCGGCGGCGCCGGCGGCCAGGCTCGCACCGCCGGCGGTTACGAGCTGGGCGGCGGCCGCCCCGGCCATGGCCATGCCGCCGACCATCAGGCCGGTCCCGACCGCGGCGCCGGCGCCCAGTTGCGGCGCGCCCGAGACCAGGCCCGAGGCTATTCCCGGTCCGAAGATCGACAGCCCCAAAAGGGCGAGCGACGCCAAAGCCAGGGCCAGGACGGTTTCGAGATTGGGCTGGCCTGGCCCGATGGCGGCGGTGAATTCGGAAAACAGCGACGAGCCGATGCCGGTGATCACCGCCAACACCAGAACCTTGACCCCGGCGGCGATGACATTGCCCAGCACGCGCTCGGCCAGGAAGGCGGTGCGGCCAAACAGGCCGAACGGCACGAGCACGAAGCCCGCCAGGGTCGTCAGCTTGAATTCCAGAACGCAAACAAAGATTTGCACGGAAATTATAAAGAAGGCGACCACGACCAGCAGCCAGCCGATCAACAGCACGACGACCTGGACGATGTTCTCGAAGAAGGCCGGAAAGCCGCTCAGTTCGGCGGCGGCCTCCAGCATCGGCTTGGCCGCCGAAATACCGGCCGCCGCCACCCGGCCCGGCCGCAGGAAGTCCTCGGCCGACAGGCCGCCGCCCGCCGCCTTCAGCCCCAGGCCCGAGAAGCTGGCCAGGATGATGGTCGAGAGGGCCTGGAAGTTGCCGATGAGGAAGGCGAAGAACCCGACATAGAGGGTCTTCTTGATCAGCCGGGCCAGGACGTCCTCGCCCGGGGCCCAGGCCCAGAACAGCGCCGCCAGGGTGACGTCGATGGCCACCAGGGTGGTCGACAGGAAGGCGACCTCGCCGCCGAGCAGGCCAAAGCCTGAATCGATGTAACGGCTGAAGACCTCGAAGAAGCGGTCGATGACGCCGGTGTCGTTCATGACCCGGCCTCCGGCGACGTGCCGAAGAACCGAGCCCGCGCCGCGTCCCAGGTCTTCCGGCAGGCCGGATCGTCCAGGGCCGCCTCCCCGGCCGCCCGGCAGCGCGCCAGGGCCGGATCGCCCGACCGCGTCGCCGCCAGGACCGGAGTGGGTTTGGGCGCGGCCCGCCCCGCCAGGATCGCCGCGCCGAAGATGATGATCAGGGCGGTCCCCCAGACGAGGGCCCCAGAGACACCAGAATGAGTCATGGCTGGGGTGAAGCCTGCGGCGCACGGCCCATGAACCGGGCGAACCGGGCCCTGGCGTCGGCGCGGGCCGCGGCGCGGTCGGCCGCCTCCAGGGCGTCGGCCCGGCCCTGCGCCGCGACCAGGGCGGTCAGGGCCGAGAGCTGCTGGGCCTGGAGCGCCAGGAGCTGGTTGCCGGCCTGGGCAGCCTGCAGGGCGCCGCTGGCCCCCTGGCTGGCCGAGATCAGGGCCTGCATCTCGCCGCGCCCGGTCTCCAGCCCGCCGATCACCCCGGCCTGGACCTTCAGGGCGTCCTCGAACCCGGCCACCGAGGTGGCCCAGCGCTGGTCGGCGCGGGCGGTCAGGTCAAGATCGCTGGCGTTCAACGGGACCGCGCCATAGCGCCCCTTGAAGGCGTCCTGGATCTGGCCGACGTCATAGGCCAAACCCCGCGCCTGGCCGATCAGGGCCTGGGTCTGTCGCACCTGATCCTGCAAGGCGGCCAAGGACGAATAGGGCAAGCCCGCCAGGTTGCGCGCCTGGCCGATCAGCATCTGGGCCTCGTTCTGCAGCGAGGCGATCTGGTTGTTGACGCTCTGCAGGGCGCGCGCGGCCTGCAGGACGTTCTGGGCGTAGTTGCTGGGATCATAGACGGCGACCTGGGCCAGGGCCGGCGGCGCAGCCGCCAGGCCCAGCATCAGGGCCGCCGCCAGGCGGCGTCGGGTCAGGGTCATCACAGGGTCTCCGGAAAGAAGGGGGCGGCGGCGCCAGGCGCGCCCGGCAGCAGGTCGGCGGCCCATCCAAGGCCGCGATGAACCAGCCAGGCCCGGGCGAAACCGGCCGCGCCGTGTTCGGCGAGCAAGGCGGCGATGGCGGCCTGGTCGGGCTTGGAGGCGGCCGCGCAGAAGGCCAGGGCCACCGGACCCAGATCGAGCTCGAACAGGCGGTCGCCGGCGGCGGTGCGCAGGTAGTAGTCGCGCTTGGGCGTGGCTCGCGCCAGGATCTCGATCTGGCGGTCGTTGAAGCCGAACCGCCGATAGGTCGCCGCGCCTTGCGGGTCCATGGCCCAGGCGTTGGGCAGGAAGATCCGGGTCAGGCACAGCTCGGCGATCGACGAAGCGATGGCGCTCTTTTCGACCTGGGCCAGGGACAGGGTCGACAGCACCACCGAGCCGTTCTTCTTGCGCACGGTGCCCAGCCAGGTCTCCAGCTGCGCGCCGAAGGCCGGGTCGTCCAGGGCCAGCCAGGCTTCGTCGACCAGGATCAGGGCGGGCCGGCCGTCGAGCCGGCGCGCCACGCGGTGAAAGAGATAGGCCAGGACGGCGGGCGCGGCGGCCGTACCCAGCAAGCCTTCGGTCTCGAAGGCCTGGACGTCGTCGGCGCCGACGCTCTCGTGGTCGCCGTCGAGCAGGCCGCCCCAGGGTCCGCCCAGGCCATAGGGGGCCAGGGCCGCCTTCAGTTCCCATGAGGCCAGCAGGGCGATCAGGCCGCTGATCGTGCGCTCATGCACCGGGGCCGAGCCCAGGCTGGCCAGGGCCGACCAGACATGGTCGCGCACCGCCGGGGTGATGGCCACGCCCTCGCGGGCCAGGATGGCGACCAGCCAATCGAGCGCCCAGGTCCGCTCGGCGGCCTCGTCGATCCGGGCCAGGGGCTGGAGCGCCACCGCCCCGCCCTGCCCGGCCAGGACGCCGCCGAGATCATGGAAGGCCCCGCCCATCCCCAGGGCCGCGGCCCGGATCGAGCCGCCGAAGTCGAAGGCGAAGACCCGCGCCCTGGGATAGCGCCGGAACGACAGGGCGATCAGGGCCAGCAGCACGCTCTTGCCGGCCCCGGTCGGCCCGACCACCAGGGCATGGCCGACGTCGCCGACATGCAACGACAGCCGAAACGGCGTCGAGCCCTCCGTGCGGGCCATCAAGAGCGGCGGTCCGCCCAGATGGGCGTTCTCGCGCGGCCCCGCCCAGACCGCCGACAGCGGCGCGATGTGGGCCAGGTTCAGGGTCGAGAGCGGCGGCTGGCGGACATTGGCGTAGACTTGGCCGGGAAGGGTCCCGAGCCAAGCCTCCACGGCGTTGACCCGCTCGGCGATCACCGTGAAGTCGCGACCCTGGATGACCTTCTCGGCCAGGGCCAGCTTGGCGTCGGCAATAGCCGGATCGGCGTCCCAGACCACCAGGCTGGCGGTGACATAGGCATAGGCGACGGCGTCGCCGCCCAGATCCTGCAAGGCGAGGTCCGCCTCGCCGGCCTTGTTGGCCGCGTCGCTGTCGATCAGGGCCGATGGCTCCTGGGTCAGGGCCTCCTTCAGCAGGGCCGCGATCGACTTCCTCTTGGCGAACCACTGGCGCCGGATCCGTCCCAGCAGGGTCGCGGCGGCCGACTTGTCCAGGCAGATGGCGCGGGTGGTCCAGCGATAGGCGAAGGCCAGGCGGTTGAGCTCGTCGAGCACGCCGGGAACCGTCTGGGTGGGCAATCCCACGATCGTCAGGACCCGCAGATGGGCCCCGCCCAACCGTGGCTCCAGTCCGCCATCGAGGGCTTGCGTGGCCAGCAGGGCGTCGAGCTGCATCGGCGTCTCGGGCACGCGCACCCGCTGGCGGACCGTGGAAATCGCCCCGTGCAGGAAGCTCAAGGTGGCGGCGTCGTCCAGCCAGGTGGCCAGGGGCATCAATCCCTCGACCAGGGCCAGCAGCCGGTCGGATCGATCGACGAAACCCGTCAGCTCCGTTCGCCAATCGATCTGGCTGGAAGCCCGCCCCTCGACGAACAACCCCTCCAGCCTGCCGGCGCGCTCGGCCGGCGGCAGATAGACCAGGGTCAGGAAGTAGCGGCTTTCGAAGTGCGCGCCCGCCCGCCGGAACCGCGCCTTGCGCTCCTCGTCGACCAGGGCCGAGACCGGATCGGCGAAGGCGCTGTCGGGATAGGCCATGGCCGGATCGCGGCGGGCCTCGACGAACAGGGCCCAGCCCGAACCTAATCGGCGCAACGCCCCGTTCAGCCGCGCGGCCACGGCGGCGACCTCGGCCGAACTGGCCGAAGCCAGGTCCGGACCCCGGAACTCGGCGGTGCGCTGGAAGGCCCCGTCCTTGTTGAGCACCACGCCCGGCGCGACCAGGGCCGCCCACGGCAGGTAGTCCACGAGCGCCTTGCCGCGCTGCGGATAGTCGCGAAGGTCGAGCACGGCTCAGACCTCCAGCCGGGCCGGCAGGCGGACGTGGCGCCGGCCGACCTCGAAGATCAGGGGATCGCGGCGCGCGGCCCAGACCGCCAGGCCATGGCCGACGATCCAGACGCCGATCCCGACCAGCCACAGCCGCAAACCGACCCCCAGGGCCGCGGCCAGGGTGCCGTTGACCAGGGCGATGGCGCGCGGCGCCCCGGCCAGCAGCATCGGCTCGATCAGGGCCCGATGGACCGGCGCGGCGAAACCGGGAACCGGATCGGCCATCAGACCAGCGCCCCGCCGCCGAACGAGAAGAATGACAGGAAGAAGGAACTGGCCGCGAAGGCGATAGACAGGCCGAACACGATCTGGATCAGCTTGCGCGAGCCGCCGGAGGTGTCGCCGAAAGCCAGGGTCAGGCCGGTGACGATGATGATGATCACCGCGATGATCTTGGCGACCGGCCCCTCGATCGACTCCAGGATCCGCTGCAGCGGCTCCTCCCAAGGCATGGACGAGCCGGCGGCCTGGGCCGACCGACTGACCAGCAGTGCGGCGATCGCCAGGGGCGTGACGCGGCCGACATGGCCAAGCGGATCAAGCATCGAACCCGACAGCAGGCGTTGACGCAGCGACGGATTCCGGGCGGCAGGAAGCATGGGTCTCTCCAAGGGTCAGGGGTTCAGGGCGGGGGTGAGCTGGTAGGCGCCGTCGGCGGCCAGGCCCGCCAGGCGCGAAAGTTCGACCAGGCGGCGCTGGCGGCCGCGGCCGGCCAGGACGGCGATCAGGTCGACGGTGTCGGCGATCAGGGCGCGCGGCACGGTCACCACCGCCTCCTGGATCAGCTGTTCGAGACGCAGCAGCGCCCCCAAGGCCGAGCCGGCGTGCAGGGTACCAACCCCGCCCGGATGACCGGTGCCCCAGGCCTTGATCAGGTCCAGGGCCTCGGCCCCGCGCACCTCGCCGATGATGATGCGGTCGGGCCGCAGGCGCAGGGCCGAGCGCACCAGCTCGCCCAGGGTCGCCGTCCCCTCCCCGGTCCGCAGGGCCACGAGGTTGGGCGCGGCGCATTGCAGCTCGCGCACGTCCTCGATCATCACCACCCGGTCGCCGCCGGCGGCGACCTCGGCGAGCAACGCATTGATCAGGGTGGTCTTGCCGCTGGAGGTCGGCCCGACCACCAGGATGTTCATCCGATCGCGAACGGCGCCGGCCAGAACCTCGGCCTGCTCGGCGCTCATCACGCTGGCGGCGACATAGTCGGACAGGGGAAAAACCCGGCTGGCGGGCTTGCGCAGGGAAAAGGCCGGTCCCGCCACCAGCGGCGGCATCAGCCCCTCGAACCGCTCGCCGGTCCCGGGCAGCTCGGCGGCTAGGCGCGGCCGGCCGGCATGGATCTCGGCGCCGACATGATGGGCGACCAGGCGCAGGATCCGTTCGCCGTCGGCGGCCGACAGCACCAGGCCCGCCTCGACGAGACCGCCCTCGAAGCGGTCGACCCAGACCCGGCCGTCCGGGTTCAGCATCACCTCGGCGACGCCAGGATCCTCCAGCCGCGCCAGCAGCAGCGGCCCCAGGGCGGTGCGCAGCATCTTGCGGCTGCGCGACAGTTCGATTTCAGGCTGGGAGGGTTCCACGGTCATCCCCGTTGCTCACGGGGATGACTAAAAGGACCGCGTTCAGGCCGATCTCAACAGCCAAATCGGCTGATCGTACCCTGGCGTGGAAAGGCAGGCGGGCTGCGCACCGAGACGAAGGCCCGCCCTGGCTTCGATCGACCGTCGCAAGCCCCGACGGCTAGTGACCGCCCTCGACCCAACCGCCCCCGGCGGCGCGGAACCCTTCCGCCAGCGCCGCTTCGAGATCCAAGGACTCCCATTGCCGCATTGGATTGAGATGGCTGACCATGTCGGGCAATAGGCGTCGTAGAGGCCGCGGACATAGCCATCCAGACGGCTCAGCGGCCCGTTGTTGCAGCTCGCGCAAACGTCCCGGATCGTCTGGTTCTTGCCGGCGATCTTCTTGGCCCGGGCCAGATAGGCGATCGGATAGTCGGTCGCGTTGAGCAACTAGTCGGGCCAGATGTGCTCTCGGGTTGGCGGCCGATCCCGGTCGCAGTAGGTACAGGCTGGCATCCGGCCCCGCCTAACAGGTCGCGCGCGGTTCGGCCGGAGGAGCACACCGGGTCGGCGCGCGCGCCTCCCACTTGGCCCGTAGCTGGTCCGGCGTCAGCAGCAGGTCATCCTTGTAGATGCACAGGATGTCCTCGATCCCGTGGGTCGAGAACTCCCGGAAGGCTTCTGGGACCTGGCTGGGGAAGATGCCCCAGGCGTCGCCGCGCGGCAGGCGCCCGCCGAACAGTCGGCGAGCACCGACGCGGGTCCCGGCGTGGAGGTAGACGATGTGTTCGGAGACGTGGCCGAGCCGCTCACAAATACGGTCTGCGGCGTCATAGGCCGCCAGCTCGCCGGCACCGTAGACCGGCTTGAACGCGGTCTCCACGAGGAGGTGGACCTCGTAAAATCGGCCCGCTTGCTCCAGCTGCGGCCCGATCGCCGCCAGGGCGGCCACACAGCCGTCGATCGCCGCACGAGTCAGCCGCCGTTGATGGGGATGGCGCTGGCCATTGGCCATTCTGGCGTGACCCACCCGGTCGAGCACCTCGAAGAAGGGATGGCCCTCGGCCGCCCACCAAGCCGCATCGCGCTCTCGCGTCTCTGCGCCGGCGCGGTACTCGTCCGCGATCATCTTGGCGGTTTCATACCAGACGTGCGGGCGCATGGGGCCTCCGGTCAAACGTGAGCACGCATCATCGCGCTAAACCTCTGTTCCCGCAATGTTCACGATGCCCTACACTGTAGGCGGGTCACTTCCGTCGTGAAGACCTGCTAAGGTTGAGACGGTGAAGCTGGTTCGAGGGCAATATCGTGCAAATCGTCCGCGTCCACATCGAGAACTTCCGCGGCGTTCGCCAGGCCAACATCGAGCTTGACGGCACGGTTGTCTTCCTTGGTGACAATAACACTGGCAAGTCCACGGTGCTCGAGGCCATTGAGCTGGCGATCGGCGCCGACCGTCTGTCTCGGACGCAGGCGATCGACGAGCACGATTTCTTCGGCGGCGACTACCAAGCGCGGGATGGCCAGCCGGGCAAACGGATCGTGGTCGAGGTGGTGATCACCGACCTCGATGAACAACTCACCACCAAGTTCCGCAACAACCTCGAGTTCTGGCGTCCGGCCACCCAGGAGATGGCGGCCGACCTCTTGGCGGCGGCAGCCCCCGGGACGAAGCCCGCCGTCCGCATCCGCTTCGAGGGGGCCTACGACGCGGACGCCGATGAGTTCACCGCCAAGACCTGGTTCGCCGTGCCTCGGGACGACCAGGGCCAGCCGCAGGCGGACTGCCGGACCTCCGACAAGCGTGAGTTCGGCTTTCTGCACCTGCGCGCCCTTCGCACCGGCAGCCGCGCCCTATCGATGGAGCGCGGGTCGCTGCTCGACGTCATCCTGCGCACCTACGAGGTTCGAGCCCGCATGTGGGAAGGGCTGCTGGACGGCCTGCGTGACCTTGACGTGGTCGGGGCCAACGATCCGGAGTTCGGCAAAATCCTCACCGACATCCGCGACGCGATGCGCGAGATCGTGCCTGGGGAGTGGGCGGACGCCCCGCACCTGCGGGTCTCGGAGTTGACCCGCGAGGATCTTCGCCGGGTGTTGAAGTCGTTCCTCGCCACGGGCGTCCCCGGCTACGCCGCCCCCTTCCAGCACCAGGGATCGGGGACGATCAACGCCTTGGTCCTGGCGATGCTCGGTTTGATCGCCCAACGTCGCCAAGGGAGGGTGATCTTTGCCATGGAGGAGCCGGAGCTCTCCCTTCCGCCCCACGTCCAGAAGCGCGTCGTCGACAAAGTGCGCGAGTTGGCTTCCCAGGCGCTGTTCACCTCGCACTCGCCCTATGTGATCGAGCAGTTCACGCCTGAACAGATGACGGTGATGACCCGGGACAACACCGGCCTGCTCAACGCCGCCCGCGTGGTGCTGCCCAACAATCTCAAACTCAAAGTCTTCCGTGACGGCTTCAGGACCCGGTTCTGCGAGGCCCTGCTGGCACGGCGCGTCCTTGTGGTGGAAGGCAGGACGGAGTTGGTCGCCTACAGCGCGGCCGCTCGCCGCGCGGCGAGCCTCAGCCCCCAGACCTATGAGCGCCTCGACACCCTCGGCTGGGTGCCGTTTGACGCCGGCAGCGAGACGGCGGTCGCCGACTTCGCCCGGTTCTTCCGCAGCCTCGGCAAGATGACCGCCACGATCTTCGACCAGCAAGCGCCGGCGTCGAAGGCGGTGATCGAAGCTGCCTGCGACCAGGCCCTTGAACAGCCCTATGCCGGCTTCGAGAACCTGCTTCGCGCCGAAGTTCCTGCCGACATGCAGGCGTGGTTCGTAGGTTGGTTCAGTGATCAGGGTGAATGGCCCCATGCACTGGCCGGCGTCCTGCCGCCCAAGGGCCTCGCCGCCGCCCAATACGCCAATGCCTTTGCGGCCCTGTTCACGCACAAAAAGGGGGCCGATTTCCTCACCGTGTTTTTCGAGCAGTGCACGGGCCTCGGCCACCTTCCCCCGACGATGCTGGCGTTCCTGGCGACGCTAAAGGCGATGGCGGCCCCTCCGCCACCGCCCGCGCCGCCGCCAGCCGCACCGGCCGCGCCGGACTTTTTTGGCTAGGTCGCGTGGCGCTGATCCTCACCGACGACAAGCGGCGGCTCCTCGCTACCGAGGGACATATCCTGGTGCGCGGCGGCGCAGGGTCCGGCAAGACTACAATCGCCCTGGCGAAGGCGTGTTTTGATCTACAGGCGAGCCGACTCGGCGCCTTGGGCAAGGCTCTGTTCCTGAGCTTCGCCCGCGCCACAGTCGCCCGGGTCGCCGAACAGGCGACGGCGACGATCGCGGCGAATGAGCTCTCGCGGATCGAGATCAACACCTATCACGGTTTCGCCTGGACCATCTTGAAAAGCCACGCCTACCTGCTCTGTGCCAAGCCCGGCGTGAGGCTCCTGCTCCCGACCCAGGCCAGGGATCGCCTCGCGGGCCTGGAAGGCGACGCCCGGGCCGCCCGTCAACGCCAGTTGTTCGACGAAGAAGGACTGGTCGCCTTCGACCTCTTTCCGACTCTGATCGTAGAGTTGTTCACCCGGCTTCCTGTCCTTGCCGTGGCCTATGCCGGCGCCTATCCGCTCATCATCGTGGACGAGTTTCAGGACACGAACGCCGAGGAATGGGCGATGATCGCCGCTCTCGGTCAGCGCAGCCGGCTGATCGCCCTGGGCGACCCCAAGCAGCGCATCTACGATTTCAAAGGCGCCGATCCTCGCCGCTTCGACGAGTTTATCGCCGCGTTTCAGCCGACGACCTTCGATTTCGGCGGCGAGAATAATCGGAGCGCCGGGACGGACATCACTCACTTCGCCGACGCGGTGCTTGAAGGTGCCTTCCGGCCAGAGCCCTATGCCGGTGTGACCATCGCCCGCTACCGCGGCCAAGGCATGAGGCCGTTGAAGGAACAGGTACTGAGCGCCGTAAACCGCTTCCGCAGGACGCCGGAGTGGTCGGTCGCCGTGCTGGTCCCCGCCAACGCCTTGGCCATCGCCGTCTTCGACTACATGCGCCAGGCCGAGCACGGCCTTCCGGCCTACCCGGCTGAGATCCTGGTGGCCGCTGAAGGCCCGATCCTCGCCTCGAGCATCATCGCGTTGCTGCTGGAGCCGCACACGGATTCCCATCAGCTCTGCGCGCTGGTGCTGGAAGGCCTAGCATCTTTCGAACTGGGACGAAGCGAGGCTGCCGGCACGACGGCGGTGACCAAGGCGGGGCGGCTGCGAAAGGCGGCTTCGCAAGTGCGCCAGCGTGGTGACGGCGGCTACGGCGCCCGGGGCGTTGCGCCGGACGTGCGGGACCTCGTCGCTCAGGTTCGCCAGATCGTCTTGACCGGCGCCCCCATGGCGGACTGGCGCGCGGTTCGGGCCATCCTGGCCGCCAGCCCCCGCGACGAGCTCAGACACGTCGCTCGGGAAGCCCGCCACCTTCGCCTGCTCCGACGCGGCACCCAGATCGAAGGCCGCCTAGCCGAGGCGTGGCGGGAACACGGCGCCTATCGCGCCGCCCGCGAGCTGCTGGCCGCAGCTGTCGTCGAGGACCAGTTCGCCGCAACCACCCGACCCCATCGTGGCGTCACGGTCATGACGATTCACAAGGCAAAGGGTAAGGAGTTCGACGAGGTTATTGTCTTTGAAGGCATCTACCAGCGCTTCCTTCAAGCTCGTGGAGGTGACCCGGAACGCTCCGCCCGCTTCAATCTGCATGTAGCGGCTACCCGCGCAAAGCGAGGGGTCGTTTTTATGACGCCGGCGCAAGATCCGTGTGCCTTGCTTCCCTGAACACCAATCCGTGGCGACACCGCACCGAACGTTTTTCGCGGAGCACCATTGACAGAGGGAGCTCCAGAAAGCGGACCTTCTCAAAGGAAGAGAAGAGTCAGGAGCGGCGGGACAAGTTACTGCCTTGGCACGCCACCGCGGCACGGGATTGCACCCTCGTCCAATCGCCTGCCAAGACAGCGATCTCTTCTCGCCCGTCTAACCAGTGGCGAATGGTGTCGATCACCAGCGGTGGGGCAAGCTTGGCTCTCCCCCGCAGAGCGCACTCCCAAACCGTTAACACACGCCAGCCGCTGTTCTGAAGCTGCGCCTGAACAGTGACATCACGCGCTTGATTGCGAGCGATCTTCTCACGCCAGAAGTCCTCCTTGGTCGCTGGGATCTTGAACATCGGGCAGTCGTGGCCATGCCAGAAGCAGCCATGAACGAACACTACCGCCCTACGTCGAGGGAAGATGAGATCTGGTTTTCCCGGGAGGGCGCCGTGCAGACGGTACCGTAGACCCGCAGCGTGCAGGCCGCGCCTGACAATCAGCTCAGGTTTGGTATCGCGGCCGCGAATGGCGGACATATTGCGCCGGCGCTGCTCAAGCGTATGAGGGTCGCGCCCGCTTGTCAGCCTGCCGCCACCGCCCGCGCCGCTCACGGCTCATCAGTTTCTGGCCAGCCGAGCTTGAGCGGCTTGCCCCAGTGCAGCAGCAACGGATCGACGGTGAAACCGTCGGGCCGAAGCCCCGACGGCAATGTCGACAGGTGTCCGAGCACCTCACGCGCAAACTTTCCAACCCCCACAGCGCTGCGCATCTCGCCGCCATCGGCGCCGAGCCGGCTGACGCGCCAGATCGCATAGCGGTCGTCGATCGCCGCTGTCTCCAGTTCCGCCATCGAGATGTGAAACGGCGTGGAATGCTCGCCAACTGTGGTCTTTACCTCGATCAGCGCGACGCCATCGGCGCCCTCAACCTCGAAATCATACGGACTGATCGCGTTTTCCGACGCGGTCCAGCGCCAGCTAATGATCTGTGGACTGGGCTGCTCGAGGAAACTGCGAACCAGGCGCTCGCCATCAAGGCCGGTTTCCATCGCGCGCCGACGGGCCGCGGCGAGTTGCTCGGCCGTGATCTTTCGCCCTGCAGGCCGCTTGAGCAGCCTTGCGGTCGCGGCGGCGTCGCCTTGCGCGGCGGCCTCCAGATCCTCGCCGGCCGTCGCGTCCAGCAGGAGCTGATGAATGGGATGTTCCGCAGCCGTATCGGCGGCAAGGTCCGCAAGCGCCTCCGCGCTCAGCGTCACCATCGTGCGCCTGGGCGAAAAGCTAAGGCCCGCCAGGATCGAGACGTCCGCCGGCTCTGTGCCAGACAACACGACCAGATGGATCAACCGGGGGGCAGCTACGCCTTCAAAGCCCATCAGAACCACGTCGCCCGGGACAAGGTCAGCAAACCGCGCCAGCGCCTGTTCGGGTGCTTTGATGTTCTCGCCGTTCAGCCGATAGTTCTTGTACGCGTTGCCCTTTGCGATCTTACGGACAACCCGAAGCTCATCGTGCGACAGCCCTGGGCCATAGATCCGAAGCCGGGTTTCCAGTTCCCCGCCGCGCTCGGCGATCAGCTCGGCGATATCCGGGTAAAGGATGTCGACGAAGCAGTCCTTGTTGAGATTGATCGACTTCTGATTGTTGCGGTTGAGACCCCGGTGATGGGGATCAAAGAACGTCAGGTCCGTCTTGGTCAGCTGCTTGACCGCGAATCTCATGCCACCGTTTCCTCGCCTGCAGTCTCTGCATCCTGCAGGATGGCTTCGAGCGCCAGTCCGATCTGCGCAGCGCTCATGCCCGGCGCAAGCGAAACCGCGCCGAACCTGAACTGATTTCGATAGGCCGGGTGAAAGAGCCGTCCCGGCATCGGCGCATCGTTCCAGGTCCCTGCGACAATCGGAGAGGCCGGACTGAGCAGATAGGCGGCGCTGACCATCTGCCGAATGCCCGTGTCGCCGTCGGCCGCGACCAGAGCATCGCGATACATGTGCGCAGAGGCCAGGGCCTCGTTCAGGCCGGCTCCGATCCGGTATTTAGCGTCCAGGACGATCAGGCGGTCGCCGTCGCCCAGGCTTTCGATCGCCACGTCCGGCCTCATCTCACGGCTGAAGCTGCCGCGCCCGTCCTTTTCGAGCCAGTACTCGCGGTAGCGGCGCTGAAAGCACAGGGCGATGCCAGCTGCCGGGAGGCGCACGACAGCCTGGCCGGCGGCGAGGGTCACGCCACGCCCGGCTTCGAACAGACCAGAGACATCGACCCTGTCTGCGCCGAACCTGGCGATCGCGGCTCTGGTCAGGCGCAGGTAGGCCCAGAGCTCGTAAAGGTCGAAGGTGCGGGCCAGCGGCATCTGCAGGAAGTCGCCAAACACATTAGCAACGCCCCGCGAGAAATCGCGGTGAAGTGCGGCAAACCGGCGGTACTGCGGCTCACCCAGCCAGATTGGCGCCGCGTCGGGACGCGGCGGTCCTGGCCCCACGCTCGCGAACAGCGAAAGGGCCAGCAGACCCCGCAGGTCGCGGGCCATTCGCCGGGTACGGTGAGCCCATAGCCGGGCCATGCGTCCATCTTCCGGATCGGGAGGAACAGAAGCGCGCAGCACGACCCCCACGCCCTCAAGCCAGCGCGCCCAGACTTCCAGAGACGCCTTCATCTGACGATGTGCGGGGATATCAAGGCTGGAGCGGCGCACCTTGCTGCGGATGATCTCCGGCAGATGGCCCTGCAGGGCGGCCGGGAGCCGCGGCGTTCCGGTTTCCTGGATCAGGCGGCCGGATCGAAACGACTTGAGGACTTCGGGCGCCGTAGCTCTTCCTGACCGCCAGTATGGTGTCAACGCATCCTCAGCGCGCAGAACGCGGCGCGGCCGCGCGTCGATCGCGCGGACCGTCTGGATGAGCGCCTGCATGCGGCTGCGCAGAAATTCGAGACGCGCGATCGGCGGAGGCCGGCGGCCGACACCGCGTGCGACGCCTTTGCGAAAGGGACTCAGAGCGAACAACGCAAAGGTGTCTTCCAGGACCTCGCGAACCATGGCGTCGAAGGCGTCGCGGCTGAGCTTTCGTACAGCCGGATCCGTGGTGATCTCAAACGCGTAACTGGCTGTGGGAAGTTTCAGTCGGCACTCTACCGTGCCGGCGTGAAATCCTGGCGCCCAGCGCCACCTCGCGCCGTCGGGTTCGGGAGAACGCAACGCCTCGAGCGGCAGCTCATCGATCAGGAGGTCCGCCTGCTGAGCGCCGGGCGCACCGGTCAGAACAAAGAGGTGCTCCTGCGCTTCCTCGATCAGTCCTGGTGCGGGAATCTCGGCGTCCGGCCAGATACGCACGGCCCGGGCCGGGTCACGCCCGGGCCATATGTGGAGGACAGCACTCACCGGCTGGTCTGGAACGCCCCGAGCTCTTCGAGGTCACGCTGCAGGCGCTCGACAAGCGCCAGCGATCTGGGCCTGGCGCTCATCTTGGCGGCCAGACCTGCGAGCAGGTCACGCTGAGCATCAGAACCTCGCAGGCGGGCCAGGGCCTTCTGAACCAGCTGATCGTCGATGACTTCTTCCGACGTTCGACCCAGTTTTTCCGTGGCGAAGGTGTGGTAGCGGACAAATTCCTCGGCCAGACGGTACCCGAAGCCCAGACCTTGAGGCGCGGTCAGGGCGCTGACCTCTTCCAGGACCGGCCGGCATGCGGCGATCGAAGCGTGCAGCTGCGGCTCACGCGCGGCCAGCCCGGCGAAAAAGGTGCCGAAATTGACTTCCGACATGTCGATGACCACCGCGCGGTCCATCACCTTGTCGCTCAGACTGCTTGTGGTCTCATCGACATTGATCGTGCCGATCAGGAAGAGGTTTGGCGGCACGCGAAGGCTGGCTGGCACTTCGCCGCCCGTGCTGCCCTCCATGGGCACGCCGCTCGAGTGCAGCTGCAGCTCGTGACGGCTTTCGATCGCGCTGAGCACGTCGGAGAAATAGTACTCCACCCGCGCCAGATTCATCTCGTCCAGCACGACAAAGACCGGCGACGCCGGATTGGCGGTGGCCACCAGCAGCGCCTCGAGGAACGGCGGCACGACATACTTTCCCGACAGCCGGTCTTCGTAGCCGGTCAGCCCACTGGGATCGGTCCATTCGGGACGGACGGGGCATACGAACAACAGCGGATCGGTCGCCTCCAGGCTGGAAAGCCCGTGAACCGTGCGGGCGTACTGCAGCGCCAGCAGGGTCTTTCCGGTGCCTGAAAGTCCCGAAAGGATCACGAAGTGCTTGTGAGCCAGGTGATTGAGCCCCGCGTGAAACCGGTCGACCAGGGCCTCGGGGTAGACCCCGCCCAATGCAGCGATGCCGTCGCGGATCTCGGTGGGTTTCAGGTCGACGGGCATACGCTGCATCAGCGGCCCGACGCTCGCTTCCGAGGTCCAGATTTTCCGTTCGCGCACCCGGTCCCGGCCGACCAGCCGCCCAAGATAGCCAACAAATTCCCGGGCCAGCAGGCTTCGCTTGGCCGACACGGCGGGCGGCCAGATGGCGAACTCGACGGAGTCGACGACCGCGGCACGCCTGTGGAGCGGTTCGGCCTCTGACACCGCGTCAAAGAACTCGTTGTCGAAGCCGATACGCCCGCCCTCGGTCAGGTAGAACTTCACGTTGTTGTTGATGCTGCCGGGCTTTTTGCCCTGGGCGACCAGCGCGTCATTGCGCGCCTTCACGTCGTGGAAGAGCTCCAGCAGCCCTTCGGTAAGCCGGGCAGCGTCGCTGCGAACCGTAATCGCAAAATAGACTTCGTCGTGCGGCGGAAAGGTCAGAACCGAGGTGAACACATAGGATCCGGGCCCGGGCTCGCCGGCCGCGAGCTTCACCGATGTCCCTTCGAGGTTGTTCGTGCACGCAAACAGGCCGCCCTCGAGGACGCGGGCGCTGTTTGAGAAACCGAAGTTTTCCGCCAGTCGCGCGTCCGGGCCGGCGCTGGCCTGGATGGCGGCCTTAAACTGCTTCTGCCGTACGGAGAATGACATCATCTCGCCTTCTGAGCGCTGATTTCAGGGTCGCCATCATCTCCGTCGCCACGGCTTTGGACAGCAGCGGCGGCACGGCGTTCCCGATCTGCTTGAAGGCCGGGTTCATGGTGCCGCAGAATCTAAACCCGTCGGGGAAAGACTGAAGTCGGGCGGCTTCGCGCACCGAGATGGTGCGCGCCTGAGCACTGTCATAATGGATGTGGCTGTAGGTATCCTTGCCCAGGTGTGCCATCAGCGTGCGGGCCGGCAGATCCGGCTCCATCTTGCGCCACTTGTTGGGGAACTTGCTGACGTCATAGGGCGGCACGATGGAGTCGCGCAGCGCTTTCCAGGCCGCTGAGCCTTTGCGCGGCGCCGAGCCCGTATCCAGGCGTAGCTTCTCCAGGGCCTCTTCAAACATCTTCACCGCCAGCGCATGGGCCTGCGGGTACTGGTCGCCGGGCTGGAGCCGGGCGAACAGATTCCAGTCGCGAGGCAGGTAGCGCATCACGTGATCGGACAAGCCTTCGCGGTTTTCCCGGCCCGGCCAGTCGCGCATCAGCCGGCCATAGGGCCCGACCTCAGCCGCGCCATACGGGATCACCGTGTCAAAGCGTCTGGGACCTTTGCTCAGCTTGCCTTCCAGGTGGAGAGTGATGGGCGGCAGATCGCTGAGGGCGTCTTTGGCTGTGACAGCCGGCGGCAGCGTCGCATCGGCTTCCGGCGGTTCGACATAGCTCACCGGCGCGCCGCTGGATGAGCGACGGTTCAGCAGCTTGAGCGCCACTTGCCGACTTCCGGCATAGCCGGGCGGAAGTTCCATGAAGTGGGTCGGCTTGGGAAAGCTGATCTCAGCGCCGAGCTCTTTGCGGTAGGCCAGGAGGATCATCCGCTCGCGCATCTGCGGCACGCCGAAATAGGAGGCGTTGAGCAGGGTGTATTTGGCCACATAGCCCTTGTCGCGGAGGACCTCACAGGTCTCCTCGGCGACATTCTGGCCGCCGTGGTTGAGCATGTCCGGCACGTTCTCCATGAGGAGCGCGAGCGGCTTGAACGCTTCAACGTAGTGCAGATATTCGAGATAGAGCTGCGCGCGAGGATCGTGCTTGAACGCTTCGGGATGTTCGTCGATCTCGCGAAGCTTGGAGCGGCCGACGCGGGCGAAGGCCTGACAGGGCGGACCACCGACGATGATGTCGACCGCCGAAGCCACCGTGCCCAGACCCAGCTCCTCGGCGAGGTCTTCCGGCGACAGCTTGGTGATGTCCCTGGGCAGCGCATGACGCGGATCGCCAGGGTGGAAGTTGGCGCCGTGCGATGCGGCCGCTTCAGGGTCAAACTCCACCGCCGCGGTGATTTCAAAGCCCGAGGACTGAAAGCCCAGCGAGATCCCGCCGCAGCCGGCGAAGAGGTCGAGGACGCGCGGCGCGCCACCGGCCTGCAGGCGTGCGATTTTACTCAGAATGGTCTGTTCGCCGGAGATGCTCATTGGGCTTTCCTCAGCGCAACGGAGACGCCGCCTTCACGATCGAGATGCTCCCGGATCAGGCGGGCGATCAGAGTTGATTTCTTATGTCCGCGCGCTTCGCAAAACTTCTCGAAACGGCTGGCCTCATCGGGACGCATGAGAACCTGGACGCGGACTGTTCCGCTCATCGAATCACCTTTTGTTCTGCGCGGACCCTGGCCCGTGCAGCGTGAGTCGGTCAACAGAAGTGTGTAGTTCTGCACCGCCGGCCAAAGCGCCGCCATGATAGAGGCTGATCCGACGGCAAGGGCGCCTTCGACGTCTTCAGGCCGTAGCGGCCGGCAAGCCGTTTCACATTCTGGCTTCAAGGACTTGGTTGCGGCGACGGGTTTGCCCCGCCTCAACATGCGGCTTCGTTCACGCCGGTATTCTTAATCCAGTCGACCACTCTTTCCTCACCGACCACCACCATGTGGGTCCGGGCCCGGGAAAGACCGACATAGATGAGTTCCGGCCGCTCCACGAGCTCAGGTTCTGCGCAGACTATAACGACAAGGCGCTCGAGCCCCTTGAAGTCGGATATATCGGTGATCGTGAGCCCTTCAGCGATGGCCTTGGTGAGTGCCTTGCGCAGGTCGTCGCGCAGGGAATCTGTAGCGGTCAACACCGCAATGTCGGCTGCGGCGACTCCGTCGCGTCCCGTCAGGCGCCGGAGGGTTTCAGCCACGGACGTGACGATGGGGCGGCCCTCGCAGGCGATCCACTCGACCGGCGTGCCCTCCGGCCCGACGGCGTTGACAGGGAGGCCGTCGTAGAAGCGGTTGCATTCGGCATGGATCAATTGGGTATTGCGGAAGTTGCGGGTCAGGCTGATCGGCACGAGCTGGAAGCTGGCCAGCTGCCCCTTGATCGCCCCGTAGACCTTTTGGTTTGTATCATAGAAGGCATGAAGCCGCGCTTCCGGATGACCTGACAGCGCCGCGTCAAGCGCCACCCACCAGTGCGATGGAAAGTCCTGGGCTTCGTCAACGATGATTGAGTCAGGCCGGATCGAAGGATCCGCGGCGACCACTTCCAGCAACCGTTCCACCTGCGCTTCAGCCGACAGGCCCTGCGATGAAGGCATTCCGGCCGCCTCGGACATCTGGTCGCAGAACTGGAGAAACGTAGCAACCATGACAGGCTCGTCCCTGAGCTGTTCGCGAAGGTATGCCGCGAGCCGCGGGCTCAGGCAGGTCAGGACGGTCTTCAGGCCAGACCGGCCCATACGCAGCGCATCTTCCATCGCCACAACCGTCTTGCCCGTGCCCGCGCCGCCGCCCACGGCCGCCCGCCGGACATCCTGGATATTGTCGAGGATGTGGAACTGCTGTGGCGTCAGCAGCCTGATGACCTCGTCGTCCTCGTCCAGGTAGTGCGCCAGTGGCGCATTGAGGATGAAAGGTTTTGCAAGAAGCTGCTCGAAGAGCGGCAACCGCGCACGCCCGACGGGCTCGCCGTCCCCGCCCAAGAGACGCTCCCGCACCCAGGTGCCCAGCTCCTTCATCCCGGGCCGGCAGCAGAAGATCGATGCGGGGCGGTCGGCGCCCAGGTTGCCGGGCGGGGCCTCGGCATCGGGGAAGACCACACCGTGCCGGATCCGGATGTAGAGGCCCGACGGCCACTGCCGCATTTCCTTCAGCTTGCGCAGGAGCTCGTGCTTGGCCGCGCGGGCTTGGTGGACGGGATCCTTGATCCTTGCACGGACACCCAGGCGATTGCGGGTCAGCCACTGATCCAGCACCGGATCATAGCTGATGCCACCGCCCTTCACCTCGATCGCCAGCACACCGTGATCGGGGTGGACGACGACGAAGTCGCATTCCCCGTCGATCTCCTCGCCCGTCGCCGTCAGGCCAAGCCAGGGCCTGCTATAGAATACGGTCCAGTGTCGATCGAGCTGAGCCTCAAGGGCGTCATAGACCCTTACCTCCGCCCTTCGGAGCGGGTGATCGCGGATGTCCGCCGGAAGCTTGGCCGGCCACATGCGTGGCTGGCTCAAGCGTGCTCTCCTGCGGCGAGGTCCGAAAAGAAGCCCAGGGATGCATCTGCTGGCGTCCCGACGAGCATCGCGCGATCCAGGAACCGGTTGAACTCTTCGCACGACGTCTCGGGCGACAGAACACAGGAATGGCAGGCGGCGAGCGACAGAGCCTCCTCTCCGGACATCAGGTCCTCAATGCAGAGGGGATCCGACGAGCACCACGCCTGGGCGCGGATGGCGGCCTCGATCGAGCGGCGCATGGAGCGAGGATCGCCCTGCCGGGCAAGGCCACCGAGCGTCCCGTCATCATCAGTTGTGGCCGTGTAGATGAGCAGGCCGCACAAGCCGGGGTCGTTTGCGTAGAGCCGCTCGCGCAAGGCCGTCGAAGAGTAACCGCAGTCCAGGGTGAGCTGCCGCATTAGCGCATGCGCCAGGGTATGCAGCAGTAGGAAGCGCGGCGTGATCTCCTTGTCTGGCCGCGATCCCTTGCCATGCCGCTGGGCCCACTCCGTGCGCCATCTCTGGTCTATGCGCCCTGCCCGTTCGACAACGGCGGGCAGGGCCTCCCAGGTCTCGAGCTGCTTGCGGTTCAGCTCGAGAAAGACGCCCTCGCCCCGGACCTCGACCGCAGGAAGCCAGTCTTTCCGCGTCACGGACAAGGATGCGATCTTCTTGGAGTCCGGATCACCGGGCGGCTGGATGCGAGTAAACCCCGTGATCGCGCGAACTTCCCGCAGCCGCACTACCTTCACGATCCGGCCAAACCATCGCACGATCTCAGGCGGCACGGGCTGGGGCCGGATCTCGAATTCCTCGTCCGCGCTGGTCGTGGCCGCACCACCGGTCAGCTGGCGGTATTCGTCGATCCTGAGGTTCGAGACATCCATGGCGCGCCAGGCTTCGATACGCAGCTCAATCTCAGTCGCCAGCATCTCCGGCGTAAGGGAAAGTTCCTCGAGGACATCCTTGAGAGGGCCGCGGGCCAAGCTCTCGATCATGACCAGCCGGTCCTCGGGAAGGATGCTCTTCAGGTGGTCCCACCAGACGCCCAAAGCCTCCTGGAGCCGGTTCGACCATGGCGGGATGCTAAGCGCCGACTCCACGAGTGGAAAATAGAGGTTGGACGCGCCGCGCTGCGCCGCACGCAGCTTGAGGTCACAACCTTCGTCAGCCGCCGCCAGCCAGGGCCTGTGGCCCCGGCAGTTCGGAAATCGCTCCCAAGTCTCCTTAGTGAAGATACGGTCCATCGAACGGCGCTGGCCGCATGCGGCGCAGCTTAGGATGATGCCGGCGAGGCCTGCCCCTTCGGCGGTGAGCTTGAGGAACCCTTCGCGGTTCTTGCAACCTTCGACGTGGCTGACCCAGGTATGCCAGGGAAACTCGTCGAGATGACCGTTCTCGCAGGCCATCACAAAACGCACTGGCACCACGAAGACCTTGCGATTTCCCGCCGCCTTCGTGCAGGGCCCGCACCAACGGCTCACCTTGCCGAGTTCGCTAAGCCAGAGATCTTCCCTTCCGATCCGATCGCACTTTGGGCACTGGAGCCATGCCGGAAACCGGACCGCCACGAGCGCGCGTTCGACATCCTGGGGATTGTTCGGGTCGCGGACCGGCGCAAGGCGGAAGCCAGCGACGTTGAGTTTCTTCTCGAGCCGCTCTTCATTGACGGCCTGGGGATGACGAAGCCCTCCGGGCGGGAAACTGCTGTCCCACTCCTCCAGTCCGGCCGCGACACCCGAGATCGCCGCGCCATCAGCCCGGAAATCTATGACGGCTCCCGGCCCAAAGCCGTTGGCCGCAGCGCTGCGGCGAAGCTCGCCAAGCTCGTTGCGAGGCATCAGCGATCTCTCCGGAGATAGTTCGTAAGGCGGTAGGGCGTCGACGGCTCCACGCCGCGCATGCTGGTCGGCGTCGGCCAAGCTTCGCCGATGGTCCGGCCGGCGGCTCGCCGGGCAGCAGCGCGTTCGGCGGGCTGCATCAGTCCCGTGCCGTTGTGGATCAGCCAGTAGTGGGCGGGCGCCCGGGCAACCCAGCGGCGCAGCTTCTTCAGGAGCTCTGCTTGGACTTCTGTCTCATCGGGATCCAGGCGCCGTGCGCGCTGAGCTATCCGCTCGATTAGTTGCTCGGCAGCAGCGATTCTGGCCGGGTCGAGCAGTGGACGGTCGATCATGCCCGGCACGAGATGACGGACGACCGCGACGAGAGCGGCGTGCAGGGCCCTATCGCGCGCCCGCGAGGCGAAAGGCGTCACGCTGGTAGCCTCAACGTCCCTGTACAGGCTCTCGTGCCAGGTTCGGAACGTCTCGTAATGCGACCGATCCCGAGGCTTGGCGCTATTCAAAACTCCGACGACCAGCCCCTTGACGCCGTTGCGCCCGACGCGGCTCGTGGCCTGGATGTATTCGGCAACTGTTTTGGGTTGGCCGTTGACGACCATCAGGCCGAGCCTAGGGATGTCCACGCCGACGCTGAGCATGTTGGTCGCCAGGACAGCGTCCAGCGCGTCAGGCTCGGTATCAGGGATCTCCATCCGGTCCAGCATTTCTCGGACTTCGTCCTGGGTGAGCCGGGAGGTCAATTCCTCGATGATCTGGGGTTCGCGGCGCGGCTCCACCCGCAAGTCCGAAAGCAGCTTCAGACTGTCATGGACGTCGTCCTGCATCAGGACGAGCGCCCCGCCGAGTTCACGCAGGGAGTTGAAGTAGGTGATCAGGGTCCAATAGGCGTCGCGATCGACCTGGTCGAGGCCGGACACGGCCGTGTGCATCAGCGAAGCGGCGACCGCCTGCAGCGCGAACTTCGCCGATCGCCCCGCGGTGGTGACACCAACATACCGGCGCCCGCCCGCCCCCTTCCGGTCAGGCGCCTCGACCACGGTGACGGCAAAGCCGGAGTCGCTGGCGCTCAGTCCCGGCGGGGGGAACTGGCAGGTCCTGCGGTCGAAAAGATCCCTCACTTGGCTCGATGCGCCGCGGATGGTGGCGGTCGAGCCGATCACCTTCGGCTTGGGGCCGTCGTGCGACAGGATCAGGTCGAGTGCTGCCTCGAAGAGACCGGCGATCGTGCCGAGCGGTCCGGCGATCAGATGCAGCTCGTCCTGGAGAATTAGCTGCGGCTGCGCTCCGGAATTCACACCAAAGAGCGCGGCGGTGGCAGCTTTGCTGACAATCTGGGCGAACTTGTCTGTCGTGCCGATGAGGAGAGTGGGTCGCTCGGCGTAGATATCCTCGTCGACTGCCCAGACCGGGAGGTGCTGGCCGTCGGCCAGCGTGCAATCCTTCGTCGTGCAGTAGATCCGGACGGGGTCGGTGCCCCGCCCCTGGCGGTAGTCCAGTTTCTTCCGGCAGCAGGGACACTGCAGCAGCTGTCGCGGCGTGGCGAGGCGGTCGTCCGTGAGCGAGTCGAACGCCTCCTGGCGGCTGTTGGGTGTCGCGCGCTTTCCAACCCACAGACCGATCGAGAAAGGCTTCGCGCCAAGCTTCGCCGGAGAACGTCGCCGGATGACATCGCAGGCACAGACCATCGCCGCGGCACGGATGAACTGCTGAGTCGTCAGCAATCGCATAGTATAGCGCATGATCACGGCGACACCCGCCCCGGTGTCGGGCGCGGACGGATTTCGCAGGCGTCGGTGGAACGCCACGATCGCCACAAGGCCAAGGTATGCCTCGGTCTTGCCGCCGCCGGTCGGAAACCAGAGAAGGTCCATCACCTCCCGGTCCGCGTGATCGGAATCGATCGCGGACTCCAGAGCCAGCAGCATGAAGCCCAGTTGGAACGGCCGCCAGACCAGCGCCTTGCCGGTCCCCCAATGGCGCTGCAGGGTCATCACCTCATTGGCGAGCCTGAAGGCCTCGGCGGCGGCGGGGTCCACGGTAAGCCTCGTCGCGCCTGCCCGCATCCGCGCGAGCACGTTCCGCGCCTCGGCTAGGTGCCGGTCGGCTGTCTCCCGCTCCCGCCCAGCAAAGATGCCAGCATCGCGCTCCTGCAGAGCGATCCAGTCCTCATAGGCTTTGCACAGCCGCTCTAGCCCCAATGCAAGGGCGTCACCTCGCGCTTGCGCAAGCCAGCCCGCTGCGAGCGGAGCGTTGTCGCCCTCGCTCAGGCCAGCGAAGAGCCGGTGCCCATCACCGCTGATGTCCGGCGTCACGGACTGCGGCAGCCACGTTGTGCGGACCTCTGTGATCGACGCGGCGGCCTCTTCGCCGCCACTCCACGTCGCCGAACACGTATGGCCGACCGCAAATTCCCGGGCATGACGGAAAAGCAGCGCGGAGGAGAAGTCCTCGTCGTCGATCGGCGTCCGGCGACTGGGACGGGCGACCAGTTCGCTCCCCTTGGCCGGCCGGATCGTAAGCTCCACCTGGAAGAGGGTGACATGCTCGAGGGCGTCGCGCCCAAGCTCCTTGGGCAGTGCATCGTTAACGAGCGTTACAGTGGCCAGCCACCCCCCGCTGAACTGCGCCACCCGACGATTGAGCCGGAGACCACCGGGATCGCCGGTCAGCGGGATATCCGCCGGCGCCGACGGGTCCAGGACCAATTCCACCGGCTCAATTTCTGAAAGCCTGCGTTGCCAGCGCTTCCGGCCGTCGACCGTCTGCAACTCGTAGAGCGCAAAGCTGACCTCGGCCACGACGCGCGGAAAACCGCCGACCGCGTCACGTGCGGCGAAAGACAATCCCGCCGTGGACGGCCGGCGCATGGAAACGGAGGACGGCACGGCGGCGTCACCGCCATCATCGCCTTCCTCGTCCCCGGCGGCGATCGCGAGCCGTTCGTCTTCTTCCGGCGCGATCTCGGTATTCCGAGGCCAGAGAATGCCCGTCAGGTAGATATCCGACGGCCGATCGCCCAGAAGTTCGTCTGGGGCATGAGGACCAACGAGATCCTCGGCAAGTCGCTCGACGATGAGCTCGCGCGGCCGCGCTGTCGGTGAACTGGCCATGGGCTCACTTCGAAGGAATGGCAGCGCTGGAGAAGCCGGTCAGGAGCGGGGCAAGCATGAAACCACTGGTGCGCCAGGGTTCATGCAGCATTTCAAGTTGTGGATCGTCCGGGCGCAGCACGAGGCTGCGCACGCCGATCGATCGCAAGTGCGGTAGAAAACGGGGCGGCGGCCAGCGCTTGGCACGCTTGGTGATGCCAGTGACCTCGTCCTTGAAGGACTCCGAGAGCACCCCGACCCGGTCATTGTGTTCAGTCTGCAGCTCGAAGCGCCAGCCGAGACTTTTCGTGGTCACGGCCTTCATATGGCCCATGACGGGTTCATCCCACAGGCCATCCTGCGCTTCCCTGGCTTGGTCCGCAGTTTCGAATGCATCGCGCCCCGCGAGGCCGTCGGCCTGGAGGTCATGAATCCGACCCACTTCTATCTGGATACGGCCCTTGCTGAACCGCCACGCCCGGTGCTGAAAGGCCGAGCTGCGTCGCCCTGACCCCTGGCCGACCGTCAGGTGCCGGCGCGCTCGCGTGGCGCCGACGAACAGGACATGGACTTCCTCGACCTCGTCGATCTTCGCTTCCTGGCCATCATGTTCGTCGTGCGACGCGTGTGGCAGGAACAGGTAAACTTGATCGGCCTCACGGCCCTTGCTGGCGTGGATCGTGCCGAGCACGGGACCCTCACGACCAAATTCCGGTTCGCAGAATATCGCGGGCGGGCTCACTCGGCCCAGCACCTGCCGAAGCCGCTTCAGATCGATGACGCCCCCTGGTCCGCTGGCGACTTCGGCCAATAGCGCCCACGCGCCGGCCGCATCGCCTCCCTGGATCCGCTCTGCCCAGAGGACGTCGAAGGTCGCGCGGGACAGGCGTGGCTGGACATAGTCCCACAACAGTCGCGCGAGCCAGGGCGCTAAGCTAGCCGGAAGACCGGACATGCGAAGACGGTGGGGTACGTCGCCGTTGAGGTTCGACAGCGACAGCACGTCCACCCGCCGCCTAAGCAGGACCAGGGCGTCATCGCCGAGCTTTCCCAGCTCAAGCTCGTACGGCGTTCCGGCTTCTCCATGGGCAAGACGATGCAATTCTTCCCGGACATGTGCGTCGAGATCTTCGATGTCACCGGACCAGTCCAGGATTGTGCCGCGGACATCCCGGAATATGGCCTGGAGACGCGGACACTCCGTCCGGTGGATGTGATCAAGCTGGACGGGCTCGAAGCCTGGCCTGCGCAGGCGACGCGCCAGGGTCTGCCCCCGCTCCTGGCCTGGTTCCGGTTCTTCCGAGAAGCCGTAGATCGACTGGGCCTCGTCGGCGAACACGGTGACGCCGCACCCCGGGTCCACCGCGTCGATGATCGCCTCGGTGAGATCCGCCCGCACGGCTAGGATATCCTGAGCCTCGTCGATGACGAGATGGCGCAGCCCCCCCAGCTCCTCGCGCAGGAGTTCATCGCTCCGCACACGCGTGAGCGTGGCGGCGATATTGTTTTCGTAAGACCCCGTGAGCTTCGCGTCCGCATCGAACCCGGACTGGAGCGACCAAGCATGTGAATCGAGCGTCGCGATCCGCACGCCCATGGCGTCGTCTGGATCGTCGAGCGCGCCGCCGATCCGCGAGCGGATCTCAGCAACTGCAGTTCTTGTGAAGCTGATCATCCAGATACGCGATGGCGGCACGCCCTGCGCAATCAATCCCGCGACACGATGGCAGGCGACATAAGTCTTTCCAGTCCCGGGGCCCGCATCGACGAGCAGCCGTGCATCCGTTGGCGCGGCTAGAATAGCGGATTGCCCCCGGATGACGCTCGATTCCGAGCCCAACTGCGGCGCGCCGGCCGCAGACGGCGCCTGTGTTCCATCCAAGCCGAACCCTCCCGTTATGGCAAAGGTACACCGGCGATAGTTGTATGCAAGTCGCGGACCCCATTTGCGTGCATGCCTTGCCAAGGCGAGTTATTAACCGGCGGGCTTTGCAGCACCCACGTCGAAGGTCAACGATGCACGGGATCGATCCGCCGAAACTGTGCCAGCGGCCGTTTCACCGCATCATGTCGCCGATCGTTCGGATAGATGAGAAGTACGCCGGCACGGCCGGCGGACCGCGAAATCACGCCCTTCCCTTCACGAACTCCCGCGGCGCCAGGATGTTCAGACGTTCGGCGCCGCTCGGCCAGTAGACGAGGAAAGTTGCGTCCGGGTGTCCAGCAGCCACGCATGCCAGCTCCACTGGTGTATCACGCAGGATCTCGATCCCGTCGTCGCGCGCGGCCTTGAGCAGGAGCACCTCCAGCTCTACCGGAGCCTCCATCATTGCCATCTCCTCCAAAGGCATGCGCGTATCGACGAAGGGATAAAGTCCGTCGGGTAGCAGGGACACGGGCGGGGCCTTGGAAGCGGTCATGATCTCAGGCTAACTCAGCTCGAACGGGCGCGACAGTCGGTGACCGCAAGCGATCACCATATGATGTGGCGCCTAGCGGCGTCGTCGCGGTGTCCGGTCGCGGGCACCGTACGAAACGTGGGACGGATTAGAATTGGGGAAGAAGGCTAGGCTGCGCGCCGTATCGGCGGAGGGGATATCACTGAACGCCGAGTTCACTCTCGACATCAGACCCGACGGATTCGATCTGATCCTGGAATCGCGGAGCGGCGCCGCCGAAGGAGACGAGACGCCCCGCAATCGCGACTACGAGCGCTTCATGGGTCTGCTCTTTCGCCGCGCCGCAGCCTTGGGCGCTACGCTGACCGGCGCCTGGGTCGCCAGCGCGCGCACCTCGAACCTTAATGAGGCCGATCGGCTGCTCAAGGCGGAGGCCTTCCCCTACCCGATCGACCTCGCTGCCGTGGCCGACCTTGAGACTTTGCGCACCCGACTTTCAGCGGCCCAGGGCGCCATTGGCCGACGCCCAGGAGCGCGCGGCCCCGGCAATCGTAACAAGCGCGTCCTGCTCGCCTTCCATCTCGCTTCGCCATTGGATACGAGAGGCCTGGAAGAGGCTATCGTCACGGGTGATCTGCCCTGGGTGGACGAGGTCTACGTGGAGCCGGTCGCGTCGCCCCCCCGGGCGCTCGATCTTGGACGTCTCCAGGCTCTGCTGGATCGCTACGAGCACGCCGCGCCCCGCGTGAGGCGCGGACTTCAACGGCGCGTCGAGCGCGGGCCAGTCGGAGACGTGGTCAAGTCACTGAACAATCACCGCTGCCAGATCTGCGCCGCGCTGGACCTGCCGAGCGAAAGCTTCAGGAAGCGCGATGGGCTCCCCTACGTCGAGGCGCACCATGTTGAAGGTGTCGCATCGGGCAGTGAAGGTGTTCTTCGCGCCGCCAACGTCATCACCGTCTGCGCCAACCATCACCGCGAGCTTCATCATGGGGGAAGTGTCGCTATCGTGGACCTCGGTGACCAATTCGAGATCCGGGTCGAGGCTGGCACAACTGTCGTGGACAAAGTGCTTCTTGGACGCGCTCACGTGACCTGAAAGCTGATCATGGCGGCCCACGCCGCTTGATGCGCTTATCGAAACGCGCCGTTATCCGCCTTGAGCCGGCCTGAGGAACAGTTTCGACGAACCGAGCCTACAGCCGACCTCCTTCAGGTGGTCGAGGTTCACCTTCGGTCACCTGATCCCTTAGCAACTTACCCTCGCCAAGGATTCGCCCCAAGGCCTCGACAAAGCGACCATAGCGCTCCCGCCCCTGATCCACGGCAACGTGGTCTTCAGATCGACTGATGGCCGGTGTGTTTCGCAGCCAAGTCCGCACAAACAACGCCACCGCCTCGTTGGAGATCGTGATGTCCCGCTCCAGCCGTTCGATCTGCCGGCTCATCCGGTCCAGCCGCCGAGTCACGGCGGCCTCGGTCGCTTCGGCGCCGTCCGGCGACAGATAGCTGGCCAGGGCCGCCACCATGATCTCCGACTTGGACCGCCGCATTCTCCGCGCCGCCTCGTCCAGGGACCGGGCAACCTCCCCCGGCAGAAACACCTTGGCCTGAATCTTCATAGCCCCGGCCTCACAGCGCGATCCCATCATCAGGATCGAGCGCGGCCTGCCGGGCCACGGCCTTGAACCGGCGCTGGAGGTCCACCCCCTGTTGGACCTCGTCCCCCTCCTCGTCCAGATCAGGATCGATCTGCGGCTCCAACGGCCGCGCCGGCGCCGAGTCCATGCCTACCAGCTCAGGCTCGATCCGATGACCGCCTTCGTCGACCGGCGTCCCGAGGCTCGCATTGGCGCGAACCTCGGCCGGCACGACCACGGTCCAGTCGCTCCCTGCGTCGGCGAGCGCGAGACGCGTTCGGGTCGCGGGCGGCGACCCCACCCGCTCGGCCAGCCGTCGGTCCAGATAGTAGCGCACCTTGCGCGCCCGGATCGGCGGCGCACCCGAGACCTGAACTACCTCCTCGTCCGGCGGAAGTTGCATCACCTCGCCGGGCGTCAGCAGCGGCCGCGCCGTCTCCTGGCGGCTGACCATCAGGTGGCCAAGCCACGGTGACAGCCTGTGGCCGGCGTAGTTCTTCATGGCCCGCAGCTCGGTGGCGGTGCCCAGGCTGTCGCTGATCCGGCGCGCTGTGCGCTCGTCATTGGTCGAGAACGCGACGCGGACATGGCAGTTGTCGAGGATGGCGTTGTTGGCGCCGTAGGCCGCCTCGATCTGGTTGAGACTCTGGACAATCAGGAAGGCCTTGATCCGATAGCCGGCCATGAAGGCCAGCGCCTGCTCGAAGAACTCCAGCCGGCCGAGCGCCCGAAATTCGTCGAGCATCAGCAGCAGGCGGCGCCGCGATCGTGACGCCTCCAGGCCTTCGGTCAGCCGTCGGCCAATCTGGTTGAGGATCAGCCGGATCAGCGGCTTGGTGCGGCTGATGTCGGACGGCGGCACGACCAGATAGAGACTGACGGGTCGATCGGCCTCGACCAGATCGGCGATGCGCCAGTCGCAGCGGCTCGTGACCTCGGCCACCACCGGATCCCGGTAGAGTCCCAGGAAACTCATGGCCGTCGACAGCACCCCGGATCGTTCGTTGTCGCTCTTGTTGAGCAGTTCCCGCGCCGCGCTGGCGACCACGGGATGGACCCGGTCGCCCAGATGCCTGGTGGTCATCATGGCGCGCAGGGTGGCTTCGATCGTCCGCTGGGGATCGGCCAGGAAGTTGGCGACGCCGGCCAGGGTCTTGTCGGCCTCGGCATAGAGGACGTGCAGGATCACCCCGACCAGCAGGCTGTGGCTGGTCTTCTCCCAATGGTTTCGCCGTTCAAGCGCCCCTTCCGGATCGACCAGGATGTCGGCGATGTTCTGGACGTCGCGAACCTCGGTGGCGCCGCGCCGTACCTCCAGCAGTGGGTTGTAAGCGCAGCTTTCCGGGTCGGTCGGATCGAACCGCAGGACGTGGCCGATCCTGGACCGACAGGCCGCCGTCAGTTCCCAGTTCTCACCCTTGATGTCGTGCACGACGACTGAGCCTGGCCAGGTCAGCAGGGTCGGCACGACCAGGCCCACGCCCTTCCCCGACCGGGTCGGCGCGAAGCATAGGACATGCTCAGGTCCATCATGACGAAGGTAGTGTTCGCCGAACCGGCCGAGCATGACCCCTTCGTCGCCGAGCAGGCCGGCGGCGCGGATCTCGCCGACCTCCGCCCAACGGGCCGAGCCGTAGGTCGTCACCTTCTTGGCCTCACGGGCGCGCCAGACCGACATGGCGATCGCCGCGCCGACCGCGACCAGCGCCCCGGCCGCGGCGATGAAGGCGCCGCGCACAAACACCGGCGGCGCATAGGCGTCGTAGATGAACCACCAGACGAAGAAGGCCGGCGGCGGATAGACCGGCCAGTCGCCGAGCATGAACCAGGGCGGGCCCAGCCGCGCCTGATAGGCCAGTTGCCAGGCCGTCCACTGGGTCGCGCCCCAGATACCGGCCAGGGCCAGGGTCGCGACGACCAGGATCTGGCCCCACAGGACCTTCGTTCCGCTCATGGGGTGGACGTGCTCCTCAAAGCCCGATCCCCCGCTTGCGTCCCAGCGCCCAATCGACCCCGCCGCCCGGCGTGATCGCTCCCCTCACCTCCTGGCCCAGGCGCTGGTCGAGCGCGCGGGTCCACGGCACGAGTTGGAAGCCCAGGCCATCGTCGATCATCGCGAAGCGACCGGACGCCAGGTCGATCCGCCGCCGATAAACCCCACTCACCGGGTCGCCAGCCACGACTTCGGCCCGCATCGCGCCGGTCTCGGCCCGGAGGTTGTTCGCCACCCGCGACAATTCTCGCTCGCGGAGGGTGGCGACCAGATTGCGGACCGGGACGAGATGCCCGTCCTGGCGCCGGGCCAGCCCTTGGGTTTCAAGATGGGCGAGGCGCCGGTCCAAGGCGTCGCGCAGCTCGGCGCCGAAGCCCGACGGCGCGAGGGGCTGAGGCATGCGCGACACCATCTGTCGATCGAGCCAGGTCGCCCCGTCGGCCCTGACCTGGGCGTCGATCGTCAGGTCGGACCGGTGGACTATCTCCAGCCGCGGCTTGGCGTCCTCGACCACCCGCGTGCGGATCTCGACCAGCCCGCCGATGGGCGTGTCGCCGGTCCCTGACAGGTCACCGAACTTGAAATGATGCAGCCGGCCATCAGCGCCATCGACGACGGCGTAGGCCTGGCCGTTGAGTTCGTCATGCAGGCCGCGATCGACCAGCCTGCCGAACACCGGCTCGGCCAGTTGCTCGCCCTGGATGGCGAGCGTGGCGGGATCACGCCCCTGCCCCATCGCCTTGTGCAGCGTCTTGATGATATCGCCGCGCTCGGCCAACGCCCGCAACCGGGGTTCAAGATCCTCCGCCAGCCGCCAGCGTCCAGGCCCCGCCGCCTTAGCCAGACCGAACCTTTCCAAGGTCTGGGCGCGTCCGACCAGGCGTAGGTCCGCACTAGCCAGCCGCCCCCCGGTCGCGCGCAGGTCGACCACGCCTTCAGAGCCGTCGAACCGCTCGCGCAGCCGCCAGTCCAGGCTCGTCCACCGCTCGGCGGACACCTCCTTGTCGAGACTAGCGGCGATCTCGCGCTCGGATCGTGGCCCCAGTTCCAGGGACACCAAATCCATGGCCCGCTGCCGCATCCCGCGCCCGATATAGTCGCCGCTGATCACCAGGTCGGCGCCGTCGTCGGCGACGCCCCGAACCAGGACATGGACGTGCGGATTGTCGGTGTTCCAATGGTCCACGGCGACCCAGTCCAGGCGCGTGTGCAGGTCGCGCTCGACCTGGGCCATCAGATCTCGCGTGGTGGCCCGCAGGTCCTTTAGCTGCTCGGCGTCCTCCGGCGAGACGATGAAGCGGAAATGGTGGCGGTCGTCCTCGCACCGCGCGGCGAAGGCCTCGTGGTCGGTCACGCCTTCAAGATCAAAGACCTCGCCCGCCCGGCCGTCGCGATTGACGCCCTCGCGCCGCAGATAGCGAAGGTGCTGGGACAGTGGCGCGGCCCTAAACCGCGCGCCGCGATGTCGGATGATCCTGGACTTGATGATCACCTGCCGCGACGCGGCGCGCGACGGCGCCCGACTGGCGCCGCGTCCCGGACGCGGACCGTGACCGCGCGTCCCCAAATCGACCGCGCCGCCGCTGGCGCGCCTGGCCGCAGTCATGACTTCGGAGACGAAGCTGCGGGCTTTTCGGCCCGCGCCGCCGCTCCGATCGCGGATCCTGCCCAACCGGGGTTCGAACTCGTCATCAGCCGCCATGGCCGCCTCCGAGCCCGAAGGTCCCTATCAAGCCTTTGAGTTTCCGGGCGATCTTGGTCGGCAAGGCCCGCGAGAAGACCCCAGGTCCCGGAAATTCCCCTTCACCACCAAGGAAACCGGCCCCCAGGGTCCCGGTTCTTTTATCTTGCCGTCGATTTTGACGTCCTCTCCGATGCCAATGGTCCGCCTTTGCTTTCCTTCCCGGAGCCGGCGGGCGATGGGAAAGCGGCGCACTGGGACGCCGCTTCCCTTGCTGAGGTTTCAAATCGTCAGCAGGTCCAAGCGCCGTTGGGCGGTCAGGATCTCGACCACGGTCGGGTTGGCCCGCGCCGCATCCTGGAGCCTTCCGACGTGGGTCCACGGCGCGAGGTTCTCGATCACCTCGCCCTCGCCGCTCTCCCAGTCGTAACCGGCGCCGGCGTGATAGCGCGGCTCCTGGTTGCGGTAAGCGATCGCTGCTTCGAGCTTCGCAATCACCCTGAACGCGGCCTTGCGGTCGGCCCAGTAGGCGTCGGATCCCGGCGCGGGCCGTGTTGTACGCGTTGTCATGACACTCACCTGTTTTGCCGTCCTGCCGATCGAGGACAGGACCGCCCCGGCGGCCGGTGACGGGGCCGTCAAGAACGCCGAAGGCGCCGCGCAGCGGGACGTGGGGGAGCCGAAATGCGCAGCATTTTGGGGGAACCACGTCTTCTTGACGGACACGGCGCCGAGGCTGCCAGGGTGGTCCTGTCCTCGATCGGCAGGCATAAAATCTTTTGACCCCGCTTCCATCGCACGGCCTCACCGGACCAAGCTCGACGGCCGCAGCCGAGATCATCGCGCAAAACCGATCGGTGCTCATCGACCGCCCTCCCCCGCCGGCCGGACGAACAGCGGCGGGACCGCTGCTTCCGGCTCGGTGTCTAGAGAGAGGGTCTCGACGAACAGACCGGATCGCCGCCAATCGGCCGGCAGCCGCCGCGCTCCGAGCGGCTCCAGGTCCAGCCGCCGTCGAACCCGGACGACATAGGCCATCGTCTCGCGCGGCAACGGCGCGGCCCCATCCAGGTGCCGTTGATAGCGTCCAGGTCCGGCGTTGTAGGCGGCCAGGTCACCGGGCGAACCAAAGCGATCACGCAAGTTTCGCAGGTAGCCGGCGCCGGCCAGGATGTTGTCACGGGGACGAAACGGGTCATCGCCAAGCGCCAGTTGGGCGCGCATCTCACGCCAGGCGGCCGGCATCAACTGCATCAGGCCCATGGCGCCCTTGGGCGAGACGACGTCGATGCGACCATCGCTTTCCGCCATGAGGACGGCGCGGATCAGGTCCGTCGATAGGCCGAACCTGGCCGACGCCTCGGCAATTGCCCGATCGATCTCGAGGGTCGCGTCGCTCACTGGGGCGGCGACGGCGCGGGAGGCCGGCCCCGTGGTGGCGAGGGCCAGCGCCATAAGAAGAGAGACGGTCGCGCGCTGGGCGCGCGGCGCTCCTGCCCAGGTCCCGGTGTTGAAAAGCGTGCGCCCGTGCTTGCCACCGTCAAGGGCAAGGCGCGTCCCGCGCCGGCCTGGCGGCCGCCCCTGACGGCGGCTGCGCGCGGTCGCCGACGCGGTCTTGGCCGGGACGAGGAAAGGCGCGGCGGTTCGACCGAACAAGGAAAGGACTTGGGGGAAAGGACGAACCCGCACGGTCAGCGCCCTCCCACCGTCCACAGCAGAACCGCCCGCCCGACGATTCTCGTGCGCGGCAACGGCCCGAAGTAGCGGCCGTCGAGGCTGCGCGGCGCGTCGGCGTTGAGCAGGAAGACCTCGCCATCGGCCAGGCGGTGGCAACCGACGAAGGGGTGCAGCCAACGCCCCCATCGGTCCTGATCCCGCGCGACGGCAACCAGGCGGCCGTCGATGAAGACCCGCCCCGCCCGCCCGCAGACGGTCTGTCCCTCAGTTGCGGCCAGCCGCTTCAGGAGCGGGACATTGACGGGGAGATAGCCTCGTCGCGCCATCCACGTCGCCAGGCCAGCCGGCGGACGCACGACGACCCAGTTGCCGATCTGAGGCGGGCGTTGATCAATCCAATAGAACCCGACCGGCGCGCTGGCCGTGACGTTGAACAACAGGCGCGGCGGCGGATCGACGATGACGGGGCTGATCACCAGCGCACAGCCGGCGATCACCGCGCCGACGACCAGCATCCTGGGCGCGGTCATCGGCCCAATCCTCGCCGCAGACGCCAGGCCCGATGGCGCAGCCGGTCATAGGTCCGGGGTGTCAGGCCGACCAGGATACGGCTGTGAACGTGCCGCCAATGGTCCAGCGCGGCGTCCTCTGGCCGCACGCCGACCAGCTCGACCGCGTCGATGGCCGCCAGCACCTTCTGCACCTTTGGCCAGCCGGCGATGTCGAGCAGGATCTCGCCGCCCGGCGCGACAAACGGCACGGTGGTGAACGCTTCCCCCGGCCCCACCGCGCGCAGAATGACGATCCGCGACTCCACGGTGCCGAACTCGCCAGCCCGCCAGCGGACGAAGGCGAACACCGAACCCGGCGCGAAGGCGACGATGCGACGGCGGCGATCGATCGGACGCTCGCCGGTGGGGCGGCCAAAGCGGATCCACCGCTCGATCTGGTTCTCGAGCCAGATCAGCTCGACCTGGGTGTCTGACAGGCCGATCATTGGTCGTCCGTCGGCTTGGCGTAGGCCGGCGCAACGGCGGCGTGGCGCTTGGCCGGCAGCACGACCTCGGCGCAGACTTGGCTGGTCGAGGTGCGCGCGCCGCGCGCCGTCCAGGCCTCAAGATCGGCCAGGGTGTAGATCACCCGGCCGCCGATCTTGCGATAGACCGGCCCGGTCCCGTAGGTCCGGTGTTTCTCCAGGGTACGGCTGGAAAGGCTGAGGAAGCGCGCGGCTTCCGGCGTAGTCAGATGCCGAGGCGGCATCGCGGGCGGCGATTGCGACATCGAGGGTGTTCCAGGCGGCGGCGACCGGGCCTGGCGAGGCCCCGGCGAGACCTGGACACCGTGGCGAACCGCTCGTGGCTGAAGGGATGGCGAAGATCGGGGGCGCCGTTTTCGCCACCCCTGGCCGTTAGAGGCCGCCCTTGAGGAGCTTGAGATAGCCGCCGCGCATGAGCGCCTTGCCGGTTCGAACCAGCCGGATGGTGGCGTCGCGGACCGAGGCCGTGCGCCAGTCCTCGCGATCGATCGCCTCGGCGCCGAACACCAACTCAGCGATCTGGCGATAGCTGTCGTGGCGAAGCGCCCCATCCAAGGCCAGCAGGCTGCGCGCCAAGCGCAGGCGCTGGGCCGACGTCAGGCGCGAGCGCGGCGCGGCCCGCCCAGTGGTCGCGCGCTGCAAGGCCTCGACCGCTCGCACGCGAAGCCCGAAATCGCGGTCGAAGCCGAGCACCACGACCAGCGGCCCCTCCGGCCGAGCGTCGCCGCGCAGCAGCATCTGCAGGCCCGCCGCTAGGCGAACATGCAACCCGTCTTCGGCGTGACGCGGCGCGCCGACGAACGGCGGCGGCGTGGCTGCATGCTCCAGATCGCGTTCGCCCGCCTCTAACGGGATGACGATGCCTGGCGCCACCTCCGGCCGCCAGAACACCTCCGCCCGCGCCGCGGGCAAAGCCGGATCGACGGGAAACCGCAACCCCCAGCGCGCGTCGATGCCGCCGCCCTGCCCGCCCTGTCGCTCAGTCAGGCCGCGCGCATAGTCGACGTGATAGTCGGGATTGCGGCGCAAGAACTCCCAGGCGAAGCCGGGCACATTGAGAGCCGCGAGCGGCGGCCAGCCGCCGCCAGCCTCGCCGCCCGGCGACCGATCCGGTCTCGATCGGGCGAGCGGCGCGGCCATGGTACCATGGCGCCAGAAGCGCCACCGCGATGCACAGCTGAGCCATAGGAATCGAGGAACTAGAACGCTTCAGCGGCACCGTTTATCGCACTAAAGGCGGCTTTCCTGCCGACCGACCGGCGATCAATTTGGAGCACCCAAGCTGAGTGTCGCCTCATCCTAGGCGGTGAAGATCAATCCTGAGGTTTCGCCAACACGGCTGAGACGACACTGTCGATCCAATCGAGTTTGGCGACATCCAGCGGCGAAACCCGTTCGATCAATCGCACGAGCGGATCTTCGCGACCGTCCTTTGCAGCAAACAGACCCAAACCGAAGAAGTCCCGAACATCAACCTTCAGGACCTCGGCCAATTTGCTAAGCGTATCGAAACTTGGCGCGTTCTCGCCTCGCTCGATGCGGCTTATGCTTCCCACTTGGAGATCGACGAGTTCAGCCAGCGCACCCTGCGTCAGGTCAGCGCGCTCGCGATGGTGTCGAACCAACGCTCCGACTTGCTGCTCCAAACTCGGCATACGCCCCACAAGTCCACTGACTGATGGAGAGGATGTTCGAGGAGCGTGCCGTCAGCACACAGACCGCTACATGCTTAGTTTTCTATTTTATGGGCTTTTCACACCTAGTTAAATGAAGGATTCTGTGGGGCAATCCTAGGTTGGGACCCTCATCGTGGACGGATCCGCCCCTCCCGCCGCGAGCCCGGCGGACATCACCGCGTCGCTCGACGCCCTGTTCCGGCGCTATGACCGCTGGCTGCGCGGAACCCTGCGCCGGCGCTATGGTCGCGAGCTGGCCGAGGACATCGCCCAGGAGACCTTCCTGCGCGCCGCGCCCTATATGACGGCCGGCGCCTTGCGCCATCCCCGCGCCTTGCTGATGCGGATCGCCAGCAACCTGGCCGTCGACCGGCTGCGGCGCGCGCAGCTCGAAAGCGACGTGTCCGTCGATCGAGCGGTCACGATCGCCCCGCCGGTGGCCTCGACCCAGGACCAGGTTCTGACGCTCAAACAGATCGTGCTGGCCCTACCGCCAGAGTTGCGCGATGTTTTTGTGCTGAATCATATCCAGGGCCTGACCTATCAGGAGATCGCGCGTCTGCGGGGCATTCCGGTGACGACGGTCCACCACCGGATGCGCCAGGCCCTGGCGAGAACTTCATCGGCCATGCGCGACTGAGGCAGACGCTCGTCATGATCGAAGACCAACCAACGACGCGTCGGGCCGAGCGCGAAGCGGCTGACTGGTACTCGCGCATGAGCCAGACGCGCGTCGAGAACGAGGAGTTGGACGCGTTCACCGCGTGGCGGCGCGACCCTGGTAACCTCGCCGCCTATAACCGGATGGAGGAGATCGCCCGCGCCCTTCGCGCGATGAAGGACGATCCGGACATGCAGGCGGCGGCGCGGGAGGCGGCGACCCGGCCGCTCGGCTGGCGCGACCGGCTGGCCGGTTTCCTGGCGCGGCCGGGCCGCCGCTGGGGCGCGGGCCTGGCCCTGGCCGGGGCCGTGGCCGCCTCGATCCTCGGCTGGCTGGCCTTCACCGCCCCGACCTATTCGACGGCCGTCGGCCAGCAGTTCAGCGCCCGGCTCGAGGACGGCTCGCGCGTGCAACTGAACACCGACACACGGCTTCGCGTGCGCTTCAGCGCCGGCGAGCGGCGGGTGGAGTTGCAGCGGGGCCAGGCCTTCTTCGAGGTCGCCCACGACAGCGGCCGGCCATTCATCGTCGCTGCCGGCCCGGCGCAGGTGCGGGCCATCGGCACCCGTTTCGACGTCCGTCGCGACCAGGATGCGGTGCGGGTGACCCTGGCCGAGGGCCGTGTCGCCGTGCGCGATGACAAGGTTTCCACCGGCGGCTGGACGCTGTCGCCCGGCCAGGCCCTGGCGCTGGACGCGCGCGCGACGGGCGCCACGCCGACCTCGGTCGACGTGCCGGCCGCCACCGCCTGGACGACGGGGCGCGTAAGCTTCCGCGACGTGACGCTGGCCGACGCGGTGTCCGAGATCAACCGCTACAGCCGCGGCAAGATCGTGCTGGGTCCCGGCGCGCCGGCCGACCGCAAGATCAACGGGGTGTTCGCGACCGGCGACACAGACGAGTTCGTCGCCGCCGTCAGCGCCCTCTACCGGCTCAAGAGCGTGCGGCGGCTCGACGGCCGCCTGGAATTGCGGTCCGCCGACGCCGCGCCGGCCTGACGTCATAATTTTTTCACAGGGTCGCTACCAAGGGGCGCGCGCCCGCGCGTCCCACCCGCATAGCAACGGCGGTTCCAGCCCTTCATCACGACGGGCCCGCCGATGCCGGGGGTTCGTGCATGGGGCGCGTGGTGAATTGGATGCGGGGACCGTCGATCCCCGCCTTGATCGGCGCGGCGGCGCTGGCGGGCGTGTCGGCGCAGGCGGTGCAAGCCGCCGAGCCCAGGGTGGCGGTGGCGGTCTCGGCCGGCGCCCTGGACCGCTCGCTGATGGCGCTGGCGACCCAGGCCAAGGTGCGGATCCTGTTCGAAAGCCAGCTGGTGGCCGGACGCTCTGCCCCGGCCGTGCGCGGCCAGTTCACGGCGCGCGAGGCGCTGGAGCGGCTGCTGGCCGGCAGCAATATCGAGATCGTCCAGGCGCGGCCCGGCGTGCTGGTCCTGCGGCCCATCCGCATCCCGATCTCCAACCCGTCGCCGGCCACGCCGCCTGACGCGGCCATCAGCGGCGCGGCCCTGGGCGACGCAGGCCCGACGCCACGGGACGCGCTGGCGGGCGATCCGCCGAGCGCCACGGCCGCCCAAGCCGAGCCGACCACCACCGTGTCGGAGATCGTGGTCGGCAGCCACATCCGCGGCGTCCGCCAGGGGCCGTCCCCAGTCATCGTGCTGGGCCGCGAGGAGATCGATCGCGGCGGCTACGCGACCGTCGCCGACGCCCTGTCGGCCCTGCCACAGGCCTTTGGCGGCTCGGCCACCGACGATGCGCGCACCACCGGCGCCGACCCGACCACCACCAACGACACCCGCGCCACCGGCTTCAACCTGCGCGGCCTGGGCGCCGACGCCACCCTGGTCCTGATCAACGGCCGCCGCATGGCCGGCTCGGGGCTGATGGGCGACTTCGCCGACGTCTCGTCGATCCCCCTGGCCACCGTCGCCCGCATCGAGGTGCTGCTCGACGGAGCTTCGGCGCTGTACGGGTCCGACGCGGTCGGCGGCGTGGTCAACATCGTGATGCGCGACCGCTATGCCGGCGCGGAGACCCGGACCCGGATCGGCGGCTCGACCCGCGGCGACCTTGGCCAGAGGCAGCTGGCCCAGACCTTCGGCCGAGCCTGGGGCTCGGGCTCGGTGATGGTCAGCGGCGAATACCAGCGACGCGACCGCCTGCGGGCGCTCGACCGGTCCTTCACCGCCGACGCCGACCTGCGTCCGCTCGGCGGGACCGACCGCCGGCTCCAATTCAGCCAGCCGGGCAATGTGCTCGGCGTCGATCCGGTCACCCGCCAGACCGTCCCGATGTGGGCGATCCCGGTCGGACAGGACGGCACGACCCTGAAACCCTCCGACTTCCTGCTCGGACAGGTCAACCGGCAGAACTATCGCGCCACCCTCGACATCCTGCCGACCCAGGAGCGCGGCAGTCTCTATGCCGCGCTCAGCCAGGACCTGGGCTCGCGCGTCACCCTGAACGCCGACGCGCGCTACAGCGACCGGCGCTACACCACCCACGCCAATCCGCCGATGACCAACCTGACCGTCGGCCGGGCCGATCCCTTTTTCGTGTCGCCCAATGGCGCGGCCACCAACACCATCGCCTATTCCTTCCAGAACGAGATCGGCGGCCTTCGGAGCACCGGCGAGGTGCAAAGCCGGGCGGCGTCCATCGGCGCCAAGGTCCGGCTCCCGGGGGACTGGCGCCTGGACGCCTATGGGCTGCACGCCGAGGAGCTGCAGGACAGCCTGTCGACCAATGTCCTCAACTCCGCCTATCTGAACGAGGCGTTGGGCAACACGCCCGACAACCCGCTCACCACCTTCAGCGCCGCGCGCGACGGCTACTTCAATCCCTTCATCGGTCAGGGCCGCAACCGCCAGGCCATCCTCGACTTCGTCACCTCCGGCTTCGAGAGGCGACGCACGGTCGGCCGGCTCGACACCATCAGCCTGACCGCCGACGGCGCGCTGCTGCGCCTGCCGGCCGGCCCGGTCCGCCTGGCGCTCGGCGTCCAGTTGCGCACCGAAGGCCTCAAGAGCGTCGGCACGAGCCTCAGCAGCGCCGTCGCTCCGATCGCGGCGTTCTCACGGCGCGGCGAGCGCGACGTCAGCGCGCTGTTCGCCGAGGCCCGCGTGCCGCTGTTCGGTCCTGACTTCCGCCGGCCGGGCGTCGAGCGTCTGGAGCTGTCGATGGCCGTGCGGCGCGAACACTATGAAGGCGGCGCGACGAGCACCGTGCCCAAGCTCGGGGTGATCTGGTCGCCGGTCGGCGACCTGGCGCTGAAGGCCACCTACGGCGAGTCCTTCCGCGCCCCGTCCCTGGGCGAACTGAACGATCCCCAGCAGGTCACGCCGGTCAACATCGCCAACGGCGCGGCAACCGTCCTCACCCTGCTGCGGTATGGCGGCAATCCCGACCTCAAGCCCGAGACCGCCAAGTCCTGGACGGCGGGCTTGGAGTTCGCGCCGGCCTCGAGGCCGGGCGCCCGCCTGGCCGCGACCCTCTTCGACACCCGGTTCGAGGAACGGATCGGCCAGCCGGCGATCAACAACCTGACCACGGTACTGACCGCGCCGGACCTGGCGCCGTTCCGCACCTTCGTGAACCCCGCCTCCAACCCCGCCGACCTGGCCCTGGTCCAGACGCTGTTGGCCGGGGCCAGCAGCGCCGCGGCCGCGCTCTTTCCGGCCACCGCCTACCAGGCCATCGCTGACGCGCGCTATGTCAACACCGGCAGCTTCGAGGTGCGCGGCCTCGACGTGACGGGGACCTACGGCCTGTCGGTGGCGGGCGATCCGGTGACCCTGAGCGCCAACCTCTCCTGGCTGATGTCCTACAAGCGCCGGATCACCGCCTCGGCGCAGTCGGTCGAGCAGGCCGGGGTGGTCGAGAACCCTGCCGACCTGCGCGCGCGCCTGTCCGGCTCCTGGACCCACGGGCCGCTGACCACCACCCTCGGCCTCAACCATGTCGGCGACCTGAGCAATCCCGCCGGACCGCGCGTCCACGCCCAGACCACGGCGGACCTCCAGGTCCAGTACGCCGCGCGCGCCAAGGCCGGCCCCTGGCGCGGCGTGGTGGCGGCCGTGACGGTGCAGAACCTCTTCGACCAGCGCCCGCCCTTCTACGACTCCCGCGCCGCCGTCGGCTACGACCCGGCCAATTACGACCCCAACGGCCGGCTGGTCGCCCTGCAGCTGACCAAGGCCTGGTAGGCCGCCCCCCCCAGACAGAACTGGAAGCCGCCATGCGATTTGCCGCATCGCTCGCGCTCGCCTGCGCCCTGGCCACGGCGGCACGGGCCCAGGAGCGTCCCTTCACGGTCGAGGACCTGCTGGGCCTGGAGGACGTCGGTCACGCCGCCTTCTCGCCCGACGAGCGCTGGCTGGTCTTCGAGACCTTCGGGCCGTGGAAGACCGCGCCGGCCTTCGACCGCGATTTCCTGGCCCAGCAGGGCCTGGGCCGGCTGACCGTCGTCGACCTCGCCGGCCGGGGCGCGCCGCGTCCCCTGCTGGCGCCGGCGGCCGGGGCCGGCGACACGCTCGGCGACATCTCGCCTGGCGGCGACAAGGTGATCGTCTTCCGGCTGGCCGGCCGCCGCCGCGAGCTGGGGATCGCCACCCTGGCGACCGGGGCCGTGGTCTGGTCGGGGCTGCATGTCGAGCCCGAGGTCTGGAGCCCGGGAGCGCTCTGGCGCGATGACCAGGAGATCATCGCCCTGACCCGCGCGCCGGAGGCCGCCTCGACGCTGCTGGGCCGCGGCTGGCAGGTCCAGGCGCGGACGAGCGCGGCCTGGTCGGCCGCCGCGCGCGGCGAGCCCAGCGTCACGGCCCTGGGCGCGGGGGTCCATGCGCGGTCCAACCCGCCCGCCCCGACGGCCGAGCTGGTCGCGATCACCGCCGAGACCGGCGCCGCCCAGGTCCTGGCCCGGGGCGGGTTTTCCGATCTCAGCCTGGCTCCGAACGGAAAGGCCGCCGCCCTGATCGAGGACGCCGAGGCGGTCCTGCCCACGGCCGCGACGGTGCTCGGCCCCGGCTTCGAGCGCCGGCGGCGGCTGGTGACGGTCGACCTGGCCGCTGGCGGGATCGCCCGGCCCTGCCCGACCTGCGACCTGCTGCCCTTCGTCTGGAGCTGGTCGCCGGACGGCCGCGAACTGGTCGCGGCGGCGCGGCGGGACGGCGAGGCCCTGGGCCAGGCCCGCTACTGGCACTTCTCCATCGCCGGCGCGGCGCGGCCCCTGGCGCCGGCCCTGTCGGTCGGCGAGGCGGGCGGCCGTGACAAGCTGCCCCTGGCCGGCGCGGCCTGGCCCGGCCGAGACCCCGTGGTCCTGGGTCGGATGTCCGCTGCGCCCCGCCTGGACTGGTGGCGGCTGACGGCGCGAGGGCCGCTGAACCTGACGGCGACGGGCCCCGGGGCCCTGCCCCAGCCGGCGGCGCGCGAGGACGGCGATGTCCTGCTGCGGACGGGAGCGGGCCTTGTGGCGCTGCACCGGGACGCGCTGCCGCGCCCCGTGGCCGGTGGTCGCCTGGCGCCCGTGGCCCCGCCGCCGGGCGGCCGGACCGCGCGCGCCGTGGTGACGGTCGACACCGGCGGGACCCGGCTCGTCACCGCCCGGGGCGGCGTCCGGCCGCTCGCGCCCCTGGCCGACGACGCGCGCGTCCTGGCCGTGGCGCCGCGTTCGGGCCAGGTCGTGGTCGAGCGCCGCGACGAGCACGGCGTGCGCGCCCTGACCTTGCTCGCGCCGGGCCAGGCCGATCGCGCCCTGGCGACGCTCAACGCCCCGCTCGCAGCCGTCGCCTTCGCCGCCCCCATCGCCGTCCGCCACGCCGGCGCGGACGGCCAGGTCCTGACCAGCTGGCTCTACCTGCCGCCCGACCGCCAGGGCCAGAGCGACCTGCCGGTGGTCGTCGTCCCCTATCCCGGCGCGCGCTACTCCGTCCCGCCAGCCGACGCCGGGCCCGGCGAACTCAAGTTCGACGCCAACATCCAGCTGATGGCCGCCGCCGGCTTCGCCGTCATCGTCCCCAGCCTGCCCCTGGCGCCGGACCGGGAGCCGATGCCGGGCCTCGCCGACGCCATGCTGAAGGCCGTCGACCAGGCCCGCGCCGAGCATCCGCAATTGTCGGCCACGCGCCTGGCGGTCTGGGGCCAGAGCTATGGCGGCTACGGCGCCCTGGCGGCCGGGATCCAGTCGCCCCGGTTCCGCGCCCTGGTCGCCTCAGCCGCGGTGACCAACCTGATCGCCCGGCACGCGGCCCTGCCGCCTTCGGCCCTGGCCACGCCGGAGGTCTTCCTGCAGATCCCCGGCCGCCTGGCCTGGGCCGAGGCCGGCCAGGGTCGGATGGGCGCGCCGCCCTGGCAGGATCCGGACCGCTATGTGCGCAACAGCCCGGCCCTGCAGATCGACCGCATGACCGCGCCGGTCCTGCTGATCCAGGGCGACCTCGACACCGACGCTGGCGAGGCCCAGGCCCTGTTCGCCTCGCTCTACCGCCTGGGCAAGGACGCCCAGCTGCTGCTCTATCGCGGCGAGCAGCACGTGATCATCAGCCCCGGCAATGTCCGCGACCTCTATGCGCGCGCCCTGGCGTTCCTGCGTGAGGCGCTGGCGTCGCCGGAGCCGGGCGCGGCGGCGAAGCCGGCGGCGATCCGTCCCTCCCAATGACGCACCCACGCCTCGAGCGTCGCCGCCGCGAGGATCTGGCCATAGTCGTCGCGCCAGATCAGGGCGTCGGGATCGAGGACCGCCTCCAGGGTCTCGCGGTCGAGCAGGCCCTGGTCCATCAACCGGCCCTCGAGCAGGTAGGGCCGCAGGAAGCCGAGGCTCGCGGCCATGCTCTTGCCGAAGAAGACGCTGATGTCGCCCTTGGAGCGGCGCGCGACGATCGAGGCCGGCAGGCGGTGGGCGAAGGCGCGCCTCGCCAGGGTCCGCTCGCCCTCGCCCCAGCTGAGCAGCGGCGCCGGGATCGACAGGCTGAGCTCGACGACCGGCAGGCCGAGCAGCGGATGGGCCTGGCGCACCAGATCGCCCCGGACCGTCTCGTGAAAGACTCGCTGGCTGAGAACCAGGCCGCCGATCTGCAGGCGCTTGGTCGGGGTGACGCCGGCAAGGTCGCCCATCCAGGGATGGCCGGGACCGCGCGGCCGCCGCTGCCGGGCCACGGCGGCGCGGCTCGCCATCTGCTCGGGCGAACCCTTGCCCGGACGTCCGGTCGCCGCCTGCCAGGCCAGGCTCCAGACCGAGCGCCGCGTGCGGCGCGCCACATCGCCGAGCCTGGCCAGGCGCCCGCCCTCGCACGGCTCGCCGCGCAGGAGATCGGCGGCCAACTCGGCCGCGCCGATCTGCAGGAAGACCACATCGCCGCCATGGCCGGTGAACAGCACCTCCGCCTGGGTCTCGGCGATTTCCCGGGCCAGCAGGCGGTCGTAGTCGATGTCTACCGCATTGAAGTTGGGCTGCACCGACCGGGCGCTGAAGGCCAGGCTCTCCTGGCTCATCAGCATCGGCGGGCGGCCCAGGGTCGCCAGGGGCGCGCCGATCCGGTCGGCGACCGCCTGGGCGTAGGAGCGCTCGTCGGCTTCGGCCTGGTCGCGATAGAAGTTGGTCACCCGGACCGGACGATGGCCCAGGGCGGCCAGGCCCGTGGCGACGACAGCGGAGTCGAGCCCGCCCGACACCTCGCAGAGGATGGGCCCGGCGCCAGCGGCCTGGGCGGCGATGACGGCGTCGATCGTCCGGGCCAGGGCGGCCTCCAGCTCCGGGCCCGCCGCCCTGGGCCGCCCGGGGCGGCGGCGCGCGAAGGCCGCCGGAGACCACAGGTTCGTCAACTGCCGGGCCCCCTCGCCGTACCGCACGGTTCCGGGCGGAATCCAGGCCAGGCCTCTCAGCGGCGGCGCCCCGCCCGCGCGCGGCGGGTCGGCCAGGATGTCGGCAAGCAGGTCCCAGTCGATAGTAAGGCCGCAGGGCGCGGCGATCCCGTCGGGGATCGACGAGCCCATCAGCGTGACCTCGTCGCGGACCCAGGCGAAGGCCGGCAGCGCTCCCATCGGCGGGCAAAGCAGGGTCGGCGGATCGGCGCGCCGCGGGACGAGGACGGCGACATAGTCGCCCCAGGTCCCGGCGACCAGGCGGCGGCAGGCGTCCAGCGGATCGAGGTCGGCCAGACGCGCGAGATTGGCGCTCGCCACCTCGCCCCGTTCGGTGGCGGCGCGATCGAAGGCCTGGCCGATCAGAACGCCGCCGACGCCGGCCAGGCCCGAGATCGGCGACACGGCGGGCGGATGGTCTCCGCGCACGAACACCGCCAGGCCGAAGACCTTCAGGGCCAGCGTCCAGTCCCCCTGGGCGGCGAGATCGGCGACCATGGCCTCGAAGGCCTGGCCCGGCTGGCCCGGCGGATGGCTGAGCACCAGATAGCCCATGTCACACCGCCATGATCGGGGCATAGGCCGACAGGCGCTCGGCCTCGTCGTCCAGCGCGACGTCGCCGACCTGCAGCCAGCAATGGGCGCGGAACGGCCAGGTGCGCACCCCGAACACCCAGCGCGCGCCATGGCCCAGGGCGCTCAGATAGCGCAGCAGCATGTGGCTGCGGAAAAGGCACAGGCCGTCGATGGGCAGCCACGGCGTCAGTCGCCGGTAGACGGTGAGGTCGGCCAGCAGCCGGGCCGAAGGCTCCGCCTCGGCCGGCCTGACGTCAAAGTCGACGAGATCGGGGATGGCGCGGTCGCGGCCGCCCCGGGCCGCCAGGGCCGCGATCGCCAGCGCTCGCAGGTGGCGCGGCCGTGGGCGGCGGTCGATCGCTCTGATCTGGTCTTCGATCAGCCGGCGAGCGGTGCGGGCCGGGACCGGCGGCGGGCCGCTCGCCGGCGCCGCCGCGTCGGACGCCGGCCCCGCCAGGCCCGACGCGCACAGGGCGTCGGCCAGGCCCGGCAGATGCGCGTCCAGCCGGTCGCCGGCCAGGTCGACCGCCCCCGGCTCGAGCGGCAGGCAGAAATAGGCGTCTTGCCTGGGATTGAGGAACACCAGGTCGGAACCGACCTGAACGGCGTGAACGCCGCTGGCCAGGCGCAGCGTCATCAACGCGCTCCATGCTGGACAAGGGGACGAGGGCCGGCAAGCGGGGCGCGGCTCGGGGCTTTCCCCCAAGCCCGCCCCGTCGCGGCCCGGCGAAGCGCGGACCGAACGCTGCTCAGCCGCCGTTGTAGCGATCCGGCGCGAACATTTCCGGCAGCAGCGTGCCGCTGCCGTCCTGGGTGAGGGTGGCGGCCCCGCCCAGGCGGATCAGGTTGAACCTCTTCATGGCTGAAGTCCTTCAGGTCATCGGTCGCCCGCGGGCGACCGCGTCAGCGAGGCGGACGCGTTGCCGCGCCCGCTCGCCAGGGTCCGATGACGGCCGCAGACCGCCGTCGGGACGGACGGTCAGATGCCGTTGTAGCGGTCGGGCTGGGCCACTTCGGGCACCAGGATGCCGCTGCCGTCGTGGGTCAGGCGCTTGGCCGAGCCCAGGCAGATGAGCTTGAACGAGTCGCGCATGGGTCTTCTCCTTGGTTGGAACAGCCGCAGATTGCGGCCTAACCAGCAGGCGACCGGGGGCTCGTATATTCAAACCTATATTCCAACCTATTTGAGCAGGCCGACCGAGGCGGCCAGGACGCGCGCGGCGCCGCCGGCCCGCCGGTCATAATAGCGCCGGACCAGCTGGCCGACCTGGCGCGGGCTCCCCGCCTGCACGGCCGCCAGCAGCCGCGCCTGTTCCGCCGGCCCATCGCCCAGGACCCGCCGCGTCGCGGCCGCGAACGGGACCAGCTGGGCGTGGACCCGCCCGTGGGCCGCCGCCAGGGCGGCGTTGGCGGCGGCGGCGGCCAGGTCCCGCACCACGTCGTCGGGACTCTCGGCCCCGGCCCCCACCCCGGCCCAGCCGTCCGGTGCGGGGTGCAGGACGGCCGCCACGGCCAGGACGCGACCCAGCCCGTAGAGGCCGGCGAGGCTGGCCGGGTCGTGGATCGCGCCGCTATAGCCGGCCGCCGTCCGCACGATCGCCCCCTCGCCGGCCAGCATCGCCAGGGCCTCGCGGACCGGCGTGGTGCTGACGCCAAGGCTTTCGGCCAGGGCGTTGATCGGCAGGGCCGCGCCCTGCAGCGGCCGGGCGGTCGCCAGCCTCTGGCGCAGCGCCTCCATCGTCCGGTCGAAAGGATCTCGGTCTCGGCCCACGCCCAGGCTCCCCAGCGAAACCGCAAGTCTCGCCCTGGCGGGGCGAGCCCGTCGAGCGGCGACCCGGTGCGGCGGCGCGGGGCTTCCCATGTTCCCAGGGGCGCGCCGCCGACGCGCGACGATCTGGCCAGGCGATGGTCATTCGCCGCGTGCTCCTGGCCGGATCGCTGCCGGTTGCCCCGCAAGCCAGAATTCGTCCGGCCCCTGAGCGATCGCGCCCGACCTGATCAGGCGCCCGCCGACCGGGCAAAGACCGGCCGATTCAACCTCCGCAGTTGATGTCAGGACGAGTCGGGCGCCTATATTCGATCCAAAGTTGTTTTCACGAGTGCGGAGCGTTTTCATGGCCGGCCTGCCTTCGACGCCTCTCGCGCGCCAGGCTCGCCAGCTGTCGCAAATCCTGAAGATGCTCCGCAAGGAACGCCGGATGACCGTCGCCGAGGTGGCGTCACGCATGGGCATCGCGGTGCGGACCTACCAGGATTTCGAGGCGGGCCGGGGCGGACTGGACCTGTCCAAGATCCGGCTGTTCGCCCTGGCGATCGGAGCGGACGCGATCTCGGTCCTGCTGGCCCTGATGTTCAACGACCCCGACTTCGCCCGGCAGACGATGGACAACAAGCTGCCGACCACCGGCTGGATCTGGCTGCGGGAGTTGCGCGACAAGGTGGGCGAGCAGCTCAGCATCGTGCCGCCCGCCCTGCTGTTGGAAGGTTTTCGACGGATTTCCGAGGACATCGAAGCCTATCTGCGCAAGCGCGCCGACACCGCCGAGGATTGGCTGTTGCGGGCCATCGCCGAGACCTATCTGTCGCCCGACGAGGATCCGGAAAAGGACGACTAGGACGACGACGGGGGCGGCGGCGAAGGCTGCGCCGGGGCGGCCGGCGGGTCGACGCGGCGGATCCAGACCAGCGGCAGGGCGCCGTCCTCGGCCGCCATCAGCCGGGCGCTGACCGGCTCGGGCCAGGTGGGGTCGTCGAGCTTGACGTTGAGCAGCGCGCCGGAGGTGTCGTTGGCCTTCCAGGCCGCGCCGCATTCGTTTTCGCCGACATAGGCGATGAAGTCCGGCGCCTTGCTGGAGAACTTCTCGCCGGGCGCCAGGCGCAGCGCCGCGTCGAGATGCAGGGTCGTCAGGCGGCCGGCGAAACTGTCGCCGTCACGCCGCAGGTGTCCGATGGTGGTCATTGGATGGCTCCCCGCCCGCCAGGTGAAGGCCCATCGGCGGCGACCCAGGACCGGCGGGGGAACCGGCGCTTTCCTTGGGCCGCCGCCATCGCCGGCCACCTCGGGGGGAGGAAGGCGACCGGCGACTTGCGGGGGCGAAACGGACGCTTGGCGGGCGGTTGGGAGCGTCGTCGCGGATCCCGCCAAACCCTTGTCCGCCAAGGCCCTGGAGCACTCAATCCGTGCCCGGCCGCGATCGCAGAGAGACAGGCCCTGGCGTGGAATCGGCGAATCCGCCGAGATCGCCGGACGCGGAAACGGACTCCACAAGGGCGCTTTGTTCTGCTTATGTTCCCTTCGGCGCGCACAGAGAGGCCGGCATGCAGGACAGCGACGTGATCATCGAGGGCGTGGCCTTCATGAGCCTCTACCATCACGACGGCCGCTTCGTGCGCGGCGACGGCCTGTTCGCCTTCGCGCGCCGCGATCCGGACGGCGGTCGCACGATCCTCCACTATGAGCTGGCGCGGGACATCCACCGCGTCGCGCGCCCCGACCACCCGCGCTGGGCCTATGCGGTCAGCGCCGGGATGAACGAACTGCTGGTCCACCTGGCCGGATCGCAGCAACGCCCGGGCGAGACCGGCGTCCATGCGGTGTCGCCGCCGATCCGCTGGGCGTTGCACCCTGACGAGATCGCGGCCGACGACAACGCAACCGACGAGACCACGGGCGGCGAACTCCCGACCCCGCCGTCGCGCATCGCTGGCTGATCCTTCCGCCCCGAGCCCCGAAGGGGCGCCCGCCGCCAAGGCGGCGGGCGCTGTCTGGCCGGTCAGGCCTCCTCGTCCTCGGGCTGGCCGGGCTTGCCGGGACGGCTCCAGACCAGGTCGAAACCCTCCTCGGCCGCGTGCAGCCGGGCGAACACCGGGGCCGGGAAGCTCGGATCGTCGAGCTTGACCGACAGGTATTCGTTGCCCTCGCGCGACTTGCGCTTCCAGGCCGCGCCGATCTCGACGCCGCCGGCGGCGGCGATGCGATAGGCCGGCTGCTTCTTGCTGTCGTCGCACTCGACCGCCCGGAAACGGACGTTCTTGAGGGCGAGCTTGAGCGAACGGATGGCGCCGACATAACCGTCCGGGGCGATGGCGAAGTGACCAATGGTGGACATCTGAAAAGCTCCTGTTCGTCTGCCGGGCCGCGCCGATCGCGGCCTCGATGGCGATCCACAGGACCGGGGCGGCTGGCCCGGCGCGCAGGGCGCCCAGCGCCCCCGCAGCGCAGCGAAGGACCGCTGGCGGCGGCTGTCTTGCCTCGCGAGGAATGGGCGCGGGCCCAGGGGAAGACAGTTGTCGTCCAAGGTTGCGGGCCGGGCCCGCCTCGGTCGGATCAAAGCCGAGAGGACGCGGCATCGGCTCGGCCCGGTCGGCGAACGGGGCTTCGAAGCTTGTCCGCCTTGGTCCTTCGCCTCGCCCTGGGCGGCGCGGTCGGCGCCATCGGTTCGCTCAGGCGCGGCCTCAGGGGCGTCCCTTCCGGGCGGTCGAGCGAACGACGGCAAGAAGCGGCCGGCCGAAGGCATCGCCGCCGCTGGGGGCGTCAAGACCGGTGTGACCTCGAAGCCTGTCGCGCGAAGGGCGCGAATAGCTGTCGGCCAGGTCCGACGATCCGAGCTTCCCGGCCCTGGTCTTCGCCCGGCGGCAGGCGGCCGGGGACGGCTTCGACCTGGCCTGGGGCCGTCGCGGGAAGCCCGGCCAGCCCGAGGAAGAGACTGCCTGACCGGCCAACAGCCCCAACCGCCTTGGCGGCGGGCGCCCCTTCGGCGCTCGGGGCGGAACGGATCGGTCGGCCAAGGACCGGCGGGGCGGCGCCAGCCGCCCCGCCCTCGCCTATTCGGCGGCGACCAGATCCCGGCCAACGCCGTGGGCGGTGTCGTCGTCGATGGGCGCGACGGCCTCCACCGCCACAGGCCGGGCCTCGTCGGACGCCTCGGCGGGGGCCTTGGGCGTCCGCAACAGGCTCGGCAGCCAGCGCGCGGCGACCAGCTGCGGCTCGGCGGCGGCGACCAGGGCGTCCTTCTTCAGCCCCGTCAGCCGTTCGGCGGCCTCGGGAGAGACCGCCTCGCGCACCGCCGCCAGGGTGTGGGCCTTGGTGACGCGAGCCAGGTAGCGCTCGGCGGTGGGCGCCCACCAGTCGGCCATGTTGAGGTCCAGCGCCGTGGCCAGCTGGTCGGCATGGGCCCAGGCGGCGGGACGGCGCTCGAAGCCATGAACGCCGTTGACGCTGAGGCCCACGCAGTGGGCCAGCAGCGACAGGCGGCTGTCGGCGTCCAGGCCCAGGACAAAGGCCCAGAGGTCGGCCGCGTCGGTGGGAACCTGCGCCGCCCAGGCCGCGTGACGGTCGGCCAGGGCCAGGCCCGCCCGGCCGCCTTCGATCCCGTCGCCCTCGCTCGTGAGGTCGTGCGAGGTCAGGCGGATGTCGAGACAGGTCGGCATGGCGCCGTACTGGACGAAGACCCGGCAGACCAGGGCGTGGGTCAGGGCGACCAGGGCCAGGTCGGGGTTCTCGCCGAGGGTCTGGCGCATCGCCGCCGTGCGGTGGGCGGTCAGTTCGGCGACCAGCCGGGCCGCAAGCGGCGCGCCCGGATCACCGACCGGCTCGTCCTCGACCTCTGCCGTATCCTCGTCCCAGGGCGGGGCGTCGTCGTCTTCCCCGCCATCGCCGTCAACCGCCGGGCCGGGGCCGGGTTCGACTTCCGGTTCGGGCTCAGGCTCGGGCGGCGGCACGTCCTCGGCCCGGACCATGCCGCGCTCGATGCGGACCGCGCCGTCATGACCGAGCACGACCATGACCCCGGCATAGGCGACCTGAACCGGGTCATAGGCATGGTCCGGCTCGGCGGCCAGGGCTTCCTCGATATCGGCCAGCCGCGCCTCGATCTCGGCGGGCAAGTCCTCGACGGCGCCCCATTCCTCCGACAGGGCGGCGTAGTCGTCGCGCAGGGCGTCGAGCCTCGCCTGCTCGTCCTCGTCGCGCTCGACCGGACGCGGATAGATGCGCGACAGGCCGTGGCCGTGCGGATAGTCGAGATAGGCCGCCGACCACTTCCAGCCCTCGGCCTCGCGAATGGCCGTGGCCTGGGCTTCCAGTTTCTCGGCCACCAACCGGTCCACCAAGGCCACGTCGAGATAGCCCCCGGCGTCGTCGGTGAAGAGGTCGCGCGTAACCTCGCCACCCGCCGCCAGATAGGCGGGCACGCCGATGAAGCTCACGCGGCGGTCATCGGCCGTCACCTGAGCCTCGGTCATGGCCCGGCGAATGGCGTAGGGCTGACGGTTGGTCAGGGTCTCGAACACCTGGCGCTGGCGGGCATGGTCTTCCGAAACCGCGAAGGCCATCAACTGGTCGAGGGTCAGGTCGCCCGCCCGATAGACATCGAGCAGGTCCGGGGCGACCGCCCCCAGGCGAAGGCGCTGGCGCACGACGGCGGCGGTGACGCCGAACCGGGCGCCGATCTCCTCGGCGCCGAAGCCCCGCCGCTCCGCCTGATCCCGGAAGGCCTCGAATTCGTCGGCCGGATGAAGCGCCGACCGCGAAACGTTCTCGTCGAGGGAAATCTCCTGCGGGTCGTTGACCGTATCGACCAGGCAGCGGATCGGGGTGGTCTTGGCGATGACCTTGCGCTTGGCCAGCAGGCGAAGGGCCAGGCGCCGCCCTTCGCCGATGGTGACGAGGCCGTAGCCGGTCTCCGAACCATCGGCGCGAAGCTCCGGCTCGACCACCGGCATTTGCAGCACGCCCTTGGCCTTGATGCTGGCCGCCCGCGCCTCGATCTCGGCCTCGGTGTGCGGCACCTTGCGCATGTTGCGCGGCGACTTCTTGAGCTTGTTGAGCGGATAGACGCGCTCCTCGCCACACTGGACGCCAGCGGACCAAACGACTTGGCTGTGAGTGTTCATGTCTGCCTCCTTGGGGCATGGGGGTTCAGGCGCAAAAGGCGCGCCTGAACCCCGACGCCCGTCGGCGAGACCGGGTGTGCAAACGGAGGGCGGCTTCGCGGGGACCCGGCTGCAGGGCGTGATCTCCCTACCCGCCCTGGCCCCCTGGCCACGACCGAAGCTGGGCGGAAGCCGATCCGAAGTGCGCTGAGGGCGGAGCCCTAAGCCCGCCGCCGCTCGCGAGCGGCTGGCCTTCAAGCAATGGGGCCGCGTCAGCGGCCGCCAGTCAGAGGGTTCGGACAAAAGGGCTGAAGAGGTCGCGCCGTCCTCAATTGTGGCGTAGCCTCGACGGATGGACCGCGAGATCGAGGCCTTCATCGCCCGCTGGATGCGCGAGAATGTCCACATTCTCGAAGAGATCGTGCACCTGCAGAGCGACGATCCTTCGACCCCCTACGGCGCGGTCATGGCGGCTTACCTCGATAGCGCCACGAAATGGCTTCCAAGCCGTCGGCAGCTCTGAAAACGCGGACGCGCAGCGGCCGCCAACAAGAATGAAGCCTGCACAGGAGCCCGCGCGAAGCGCGTGGCGGGAGGCGGCGTCGAGCGGCCGGCGGCGCCCCAAAGGCGCCCGCCAGGCGTCGCGCCCGTAGGAGCGGCGAAAGCCGCGGGACCGAGCGTGACCGCCGGCCGCTCTCCGGTTCGGGTGGAGCCGGACGCGAAAGCGTCCGGTGGGAACCCCTGGCCGCTTCCAGGCTGCGGAAGCGCCGCACCATTGGTCGCCATGGGTGTTTCGAAATCTTGACCCAACCCACGCGTGTGCCAACGTTGCCAGATCGGGGGAAATCCATGACGCGGGCAATCGAGATTCGGGTCGCGGCCAAGACCGTTGCAGACGAGTACCGCTGCATCGCCATCGAGCCGGACGGGTCAATATGGTGTGACTGCGGCGGCTTCGACGGCACGATCTGCAGCCATATCGATGCGGCGTTGGTCGCCGGCGAACGGTTCATGGTGCATCCGGACGACCATCCGGTCGCCGACCTCGCCATGTCGAAGGTGGTCATCGACCTGCCAGAACACTGGAAGGGCTCGTGGCGCCGGAACCTGCGATGGCGGGGTCTTTCCACCCGAACAGCGGTACAGCGCAGACCAGTCGGGCAAAGCGGTCGCCCCGTCGTATGCTTCACCGGCGGGATGCCGCGTCTGCGCGCCGAGTATTTCGCGGAGGCCGAAGCGGCAGGTTGGGAAACGATCGATAGCCCCCACCGCAACATCACCGTTCTAGTCGCAGCCGATCCCATGGGAACAAGCCGCAAGCTGGTCGCGGCTCGCATCAATGGAATTCCGATCGTTTCGTTGGAGGATTGGCCGATCGTGATGATCGACGGCTCCTTCCCCGAAGGGTGACACCGAAGGCCTGGCTCGAACAGAATGTCGGCAACCGCAGGCGGTACTCGCCTCCCCGACCGACCGTATGGAACGCGGCTACATGAGCGCTCCGCCCCTGATTCTGGAGCAGAAGCGACCGGCCGCGTTGACCGCCTTGGCGCAGAGCGGGTTCATGGGGGCGATGAGCAATAGCTATCGCTCGCCCTGGATGCGATCAGCCGCACGATGATGGGTTTCCGCTATCGCTGTCGACCACCGCAGCCGGGAACGAGGCCGTCACGGGCTGCAGAAACAGGATCTCGCGCCTGAAACGATCCGACCGCGAAATCACCTTGGTCGCGCCGTCGCAAAGCCCCGTTCGCCCCCCAATCTCTCCTTCGACGCGGACAACCCGGCTCCCTTCCCCCCGGCCGGCCCCAGCGTCCAAAGAGCGAAAGCGCGCCGCCCGTGCCTCTCCCCCCGGGCACGGGCGCCGTTCGTTCTGGGCGTACACCCGCCGCCAGCCTGCCTTTCCACGCCCTGGCGCGCTCGCGACCTGGCCGATCTTGCGCTGGTGGCTTGGTGGGTAAACCTCCCCGAATGCCCCGTTTCAGCCGCCCCTCCCCAGACGCCGCACCCGACCTCCACGACTACCTGGAAAATAATCCGCCGCCGCGACTACCAACACCCCACACCCCATCCGTCTCATTCACGGTCACCGACGACTGGCCCGCGCTCGTACCGATCAGCGAGCGGGAGATCGCCGTCCTCGAGTGCCATCTGGCCCGGGTGTTGGACGAACTCCTCGGGTCGTAGACGTGACCGAGGAGACTTCATCTTGCCCCGACAGCCCAAACCCGCCCAGACCAGCTCCCGGGCCGCGCTCTATCTGCGTGTCTCGACCGGCCGCCAAGCCGAGAGCGACCTGTCGATCCCAGACCAGCGCCGCCAACTCGAAGCCTACTGCAAGGGCAAGGGCTGGACCGCGGCCGCCGAGTTCGTCGAGCCCGGCAGCAGCGCCACCGACGACCGCCGCCCCGCCTTCCAGGCGATGATCGAAGCCGGTTCGGTCAAGCCGCCGCCGTTCGACGTCGTGCTCGTGCACTCGTTCTCGCGCTTCTTCCGCGACCAGTTCCTGTTCGAGTTCTACATCCGCAAGCTCGCCAAGTTCGGCGTCCGCGTGGTGTCGATCACCCAGGAGCTGGGCGACGACCCGATGGGCATCATGATGCGCCAGATCATGGCGTTGTTCGACGAGTACCAGTCGCGGGAAAACGCCAAGCACACCCTTCGGGCGATGAAGGAAAACGCCCGGCAGGGTTTCTGGAACGGCTCGCTGCCGCCGCTGGGCTATCGCGTCGTGGTCGCCGAGATCCGCGGGGCCAAGGTTAAGAAAAAGCTGGAGATCGATCCGCTGCAGGCCGAGACGATCCGCAAGATCTTCCGGCTGGCGATCCACGGCGAGGACGGATCGGGCCCCTTGGGCGTCAAGTCGATCACCGTCCACCTCAACGAAAAGGAGATCCGGACCCGGGACGGCGGCAAGTTCGGCGTCTCGGCGATCCACAACATCCTGACTTGCCCGACCTATGTCGGCGAGCACCACTTCAACCGGCGCATCGCGGCCACCGGCGAGTACAAGTCCGAGGACGAACACGCGGTCTGCGAAGTGCCGGCCATCGTCACCAGGGCGGAATTCCAGGCGGTTCAAGACGCCCTGGCCAAGCGCAATCCGCGAGCCATGGCGCCCAGGTTCTCCAACGGCCCGACACTGCTTGGCGGCATCTGCTTCTGCGGCCTGTGCGGCGGCGCGATGACGCTGCGGACCGGCAAGGGCGGGCAATATCGCTACTACACCTGCTCGACCAAGAACCGTACTGGCGAGACCGGATGCAAGGGCCTGACCGTGCCCATGGATCGCGTTGATCGGGCGGTCGTGCATCACCTCGAAACCCGCCTGCTCGATCCTGCCCGCCTGGCCGGTCTGATGGAGAACATCATCGACCGCCGCGCCGAATGGGCCGAACGCCGCCAAAAGCACATCGGCGATCTTCGCCGGCGCGCGGCCGAGGCCGCCGCCAAGTTGAAGCGTCTCTATGCCGCGATCGAGGATGGCCTGGCCGACTCCGGCGACGGCGCGCTCAAGGATCGGATCAGGGAATTGGCGGATCTCCGCGATACCGCCGAGGCCGAGGCCGATCGTGCCGTGGCGGCGGCCGAACGCCTGGGTCCGATCATCAATCCGGAAATCCTCGTCCGGTTCGCGGCGGCAACCCGCGAGATGCTGCGCAACGACGACGGCGCCCTGCGCCGCGACCTCGTGCGCGCTGTCGCTCAACGGGTCGAAATCACCTCGCCGACCTCCGCCGACATGATGGGATCGAGGATCGAGCTGTTGAGGACCCTGGCGGCGAACGGTGGCGTAGAGTCGGCGGCTCTCGACGTTCGCAGTTTTGTACCGAAGTGGCGCCCTCTGTTGGACATGCGCGAGAACTATTCCTACGATATTCCCCCCGTTCGTACGCCACGGCGCGACAAGGGTAAGAAGCGGCTCCCAAAGCCTACATCCAATCGCAGTGCATAGGCCGTCCATCTTGGTGAATTGCGGAGGCGCGGCAAGGATCGCACGGGGGTGTGGTTAACGGGCGGCGAGCGGGCTCTGTGCTATCTCGGGGGACAGCCAAACTTCAGGTCGGTGCTGGCACATCCGGATGTGGTCACGGCTTTGGAATACCGGATTGGAAGCACTGACCGCATTCTTTGCCTTGGCCGTCGAGGCTGCGTTTTCGCGCAATCTGACGTTTGTAGCCCTTTAGTCGGCGCGATACAGGGTTGAGCATGCTTTGGCGCGTCGGGCACCGGGGCGAACTTGGCCCGCGTTGAATTTATAACAGGGGGTTGGCTTGGAAATCGTCGTCTTCGTTCCTGGTATCATGGGCTCGGAGCTGTTCACGTCGGCCGGTGAAAAGGTCTGGCCGCCAACCCCGCTTGAGGTTGTCGGCGGCTATCGTCGGATCGACAAGCTACTGAGCGCGGATCTGACAGCCAAGGCCGTGATCAGCTCGGCCTGCATCGACGTCTATGCGCCGCTTTTGAAGGCCCTTGGCCGCGCTGGTTATGGCCAAGGCGGCTCGCGAAGGCTGATGCCCTATCCGTACGATTGGCGGCGTGACCTATCGACGTTGTCTGATGAATTGGACGCCCATCTCACCGCCCTCGTGAAGACCCATGGCCGACATGTCGAGATCAAGTTGGTCTGTCACTCGATGGGCGGACTGGTGGCGCGCGGGTGCCTAGAGGCGCCGCGGGCCGCACCGCCGGTCTGGAGCCACGCGGTGAGGCTCTGCGTGTTCATGGCCACGCCGCATGACGGCGCGCCGCTGGCCTTTGCCCGGGCGATCGGCGCCAGCGGCGGCGACCTTGGACTTTCGGCCGCGCAGTTGCGGCAGGTGGCCGGGGCAGCGGGCTTTCCGGCCGGCTACCAGCTTTTCCCCCCCGAGGATTTGGAGCCGATCTGGTCGTTGGACGAGGAGGACCCGCCCCTGCGTCCGATCAGCCTGTTCTCCCCGGAAATCCAGGTGGCCCATGGCCTCAATCCCGGGCATCTGACTGCCGCTCGGGCTTTCCGGACGCGGCTGGATCCATCGCACCGGCCAGCAGGGTGCCGCTACGTTTCCATCGTCAGCACCATGCACGAGACGGTGACGCGGTTCGACCAGAGCGCCGGCGCGGCCAGCCCGATCAAACTGGACGCTTCGGGCGATGGCACCGTGCCCTTGACCAGCGCCGCAGCGCTGCGGATCCAGACCGCCTACGTCAAGGCCAACCATATTGGTGTGACCCAGAAGTCGACCACCCATGAACTTCTGGAGATGTTGCTGGGGGTGCGTGAGCCGAGCGTGATCGCCGCCGCCGTCCAGCCACAGGCGCCGGTCCTGTCGATCAGCACGCCGGTCGTTAGCCAGGGTGAGGCTTATGAGATCGTCATCGAGGTCGCGCCGGGCAGCGGGCTGCAGGCGCAACTACGGATCGAGCGTGAAGAGCCAGCCGGGACCTTCGCCTTAGAGCGTAGCCTGCCGATCACCCTGGCCGCCGAGGGGGCCCAACGGCTTTCGTTGCGGGGCCCGTTGCTGGCGCCTGGCCGCTACCGGTTCAGGCTTGACGGACCCGAGGTGCGCGCAGCCGATCCGGACGCCCAGGCCCATGACGCTTTCGAAGACCTAGTGGTGACGCTGCGCCCCCCCGACTGAGCCTCGGCGCTCCGGGGGTTCGGCGCGAGCGGACCCAGGCGGGCGTCTCCGATGGGGTTCGGGTCCGCTGGCTGGGCCTTAGCGCACGACCGTATTGGCCTCGGCACGCCAGCCGTTCAATCTGGAGGTGAACTTTTTGACCTGGGCCGGGCGGCCCTTGACCACCAAGGCGGTGTCGCCCTGATTAATCAGGGTCAGGTCTTGGGAGCGACGAACCGACCCGGCCGTGGCGACCAAGTCAGGACCATCGGTGTCGACCTTGAAGAGAACATAGGTTCGTTCGGTAACCGGCTTAGCCATTGACCATTCCAATTCCCTGCGTCTCGAACGCAAAACCCAAATCCAGGCCACGATCAAGGAGCGCCTTGGTGATCGCGGCGGCGCGCTGCGGCCCCTTCGGCATGGCCAGTATGGTCGGATAATGCTTCGAAAGCATTGCGGCGGCTAGTCCTGTAACGACCGGGGCGGCGAATGAGGTCCCGCTGTCGACGGTGTAACCGCTCTGGCCCTGACAGGATATAAGGCCGACCCCCGGCGCGATGAAGTCCGTCTCCGGTCCCCAGTTGGAAAATCGCGCGCGAAAAAGATCCGGCCGGCTCGAGGATATCACAGCCGTCAGATCGGTCAGCTCGATCGCGTCGGCGGCCAGGGCGGAGCGATCACCAAAGGCGGTGACGGCCACCACCCGCTTGGCGGCGGCGGGATAGCTCAATTGGTCGCGACCGTCGTTGCCGGCCGCGGCGATGCACACAGCCCCCTGCTGGTAGGCTTCCGCGGCGGCCTTGGCCAGATACTGCGCCGGCTTGCTCTGGACCATGCTGATGTTGATCAGGTGCAGGTCGTTGTCGCGCGCCGCCCGCGCGACGCCCTCGCCCAAGTGGAAGGCGTCGCTCTCGCGCTTGCCCAGCGGGGTAATCCTGTAGCTGTGAAGTTCGGCTTCGGGCGCCAGACCCCGGAACACCGGCCCACGCGCGCCGATAATCCCGGCCACCTGATTGGCGTGTGGGTGGGGAAATCCTTCCGCCTCGTCATAGCCGTAGACGCTGACGGTGGCGACGTGGGCCAGGTCGGGGTGGCGCGTATCGACGCCGGTGTCTACCACGCCGACCCGCACCCCCTGTCCGGCCCTGGGGTCCAGGCCCTCGCGCCAAGATGACAGGGCGTCGCGCATGGTGGCCGGATCGATCGTCTGCAGCGCCACCTCGATTTCACCGTTGGTGGCCACGCGCACCTTGGCGATGCTGCGGTAGCCCGCCGGCGCCAAGACCTGCAGGCGTGGGATCCTCGAAATATCGGACGGCAGAGCAAACGAGGCCAAGCCCGAGGACCCGGTGTTGCGGCTAGCGCCGCGGTCCTCGTGGGCGTCGGCATAGGCCAGCACCCTGGCTCCAGCCACGGGAGCGCCGGCCTCGTCGACCACCCGCACCCGCAATCGCTGGGCGTCTGGCCCCGGCTTCCACGCCTCGACTCGGGCGATGCGCACGGCCGGCCGCACCGCCGCTTCGACTCGCAGATTGGGTTCGACAAGGGTAGAGGGCGCTTCCTCGCGCAGTTGCCGCGCGGTAGCGGGGCTCATGTCCAGCACCTTGGGGCCATCGGCGCTCAACGAGGCCAAAAGCGCGTAGTGGGCATCGGCCAGTCGGGGGATCGGCCGGGTGGAGCGCTCGCCAGTCGCGGCCGCCTCGGCCCGGGCGCGTCGGACGATCTCGCGCATCGGCCGGCCGGCCGCAAAATCGCTCATCCGCTGCGAGCGCCAGCCTTCCATGGGCACGACAATGTACTGCATCACGTCCTTCTAGAAATCGGACCGTCGCGGCGCCCTCCATTATCAAGGCAGCGAGCGCGGGCGCACAAATGAGCTGATGATCTAGCGCGCAGGCCCGAAGCCCCGCACGACCAATCGATAGCGACTGCACCATGGCGCGTGTCGATCGAAAAGTCTCGTCGACGGCGCGATGGGCGTCGGTTCACGCCCCAGCGAGCGAGGCGATGATTGCGCTTCATCGGGAACCCGATTTGGAGCCGCCTTGATATATCCCCTTGATGAACTGGTGTATCCGCGCGGAGGCTTCGTCCGACTTGCTGGCGATCAGGCATGCGCGGATGCTGATACGGCTCCAGGAACCAGGCCCCCAACAGTGACCTTTGTCCCGACTTGAAACCCGCTTGCCTTAACACCTGCCCAAAGCCGTAATCGGTGACCACTACGGGCTGTACGGGGCGCGACGAATGGAAATCAGAGAAACGCTGGCGATCGCCGATGGATCGCTGATTGCCACGTCGAAGACCTGGAAGATTCAGTTCGCCTTCGCAGGGCCCGACCGTCGCTACCAGTACACGTTCTTGGACCTCGGGCTCCACGAGATAGACAGGCTCATCAAGGACTACCCCCTCGCTTTTGAACGCTATGAACGGCTCAAGCACGAACTACCGGCGTCGGCGAAGGTCAACGAGACTTTCGGCGCCAGTTTGACCGTCCGGGTCAACGACTTCGCTGACGGCGTCTGTCTGGCGACCTACCGAAATCCGATCAACACGCGACCAGAGCTCGATCTCTACGTGGACATCTTGCGCAAGGCCCAGCTACGAGGCGCACAACTCATGCAGGCCGCCGCCGCTCTGAGGGCCTGAGCCCTCCCCTGCTCTAGCGTGGCTTGATGGTCTTTAAGCCGGGAGCCCGGACCACCTCGGCGCCGGCGGCCAAACCCGCCGCTTCGATCCGCTTCAAAGGCGTAGCGCCAATCGCCAACGCTTTCTCGATTACGAGATCGCCACCGGCTTGCGCCAAATCAGCTTTGAGGGCGGTGACGTCGCCACACCAAAGCGTCTCCGCATCGCGATCCCGGGAGATGTCCGGGCCGCCGTCCGGACCGGCGAAGGCCACCGCCCGCATCTGAAACCGCGCGGCCGCTGCGCCACCAGATATCTCGACGCCATAGTCAGGCCGGTCGGCCTTGCGAAGGACCACCTTTCCATCGCTGACCCACGCGGTGGAGAGCCCCTCAGTCACCTCGTAGCCAAGACCCGCCAGGCTTTGCAGCACCGCGTCCCGGCGCGCCCGGGCCGCAAGCCCGGCCTTCGCGGCGACCAATGCGTTGGCCACATCCGTGGCAAGCACCGTCAGAGCGGAAGGCTCGGTGAGCGCCGCCTCGAGCCGTTGATGGAAGATCGCATCCTCCTGGGAGGCATGCAGTTGGGCAAGCTCCGCCAGATCAAGGCGCAGGTCCTCCAGCAGATCGGCGGTCTCGCGCGCCGCCTTCAACGCCTGGCTAAGCTCGATTTCCAAGCTGTCGGCCAAGAGATTGCGCCGAGCGCCAGGCGCTTCGGAGAGCAGCGCGACGAGCCGATCTTGGTAGCCTTGCGTCCGCCCAGGATCGCCAAGGCTCGCGAGCGTGTCGATCGCCGCTTGCAGGCGCTCGCCCCTGGGGTCGATCTCCTGAGGTTGGGCTTGAAGCCACCCTGCCAGGCTGCGGTCTTCCTCGCCATCCTTGTATCGCGCCGCCAACGCCCTGCGGTCGGCTGCGCCATCGTCGACTGTCACGCTCAACAGAGCAAAGCCGCGCGCCAGGGCGGCGGGATCATCGCGGCCAGCCACAGCGCCCAGCAAGGCGGCGCGAAGATCGTCGCTCAGCGCCGCGCCCGCCTTGTCCAAAGCCGCCAGCAGGGTCCTGGCCGCCTCGCCACGGCGCAAATCGGCCCGTCTAGCGGCTGCGGCCGCAGCAGCGGCCTTGGCCAGACGCTCGCGCTGGTCATCCTTGAGAAAAGCCAGCTCCCGCTGGGCTTCCTTCTGAAGCTCTATGAAGCGATCCTCGCGCAGCATCTGGCGAAGTTTTGCCAGTCGCTTCTGTCCTGCGGCTTTCTCGGCTTCGGTAAGATCATCGACGCGATCGCAGGCACGCTCCCAGGCCGCCAAAGCCGCCGCGACGCGCGCCAGCATCCCCTCCCCCTGAGCGATCAATTCCTCGCGCGTAACGATCCGAACGACCTTGGGCCCGCTCATGCGGCCTTCCCCTGGCTCAGCGCTTTAGCGATGGCCTCGCGAAGCTTGGCCTTTTCGGTTTCAGGTGACTGCAGCCAGCCTTGCGAGGAGACGCGATGCACGCAGCCGATCGAGCGGGCCAAAACCTGAGGTCGCCACATCTCGCGCGCCCGGGCCGAGGACAGAAGCGCATGGCGCGGTGCGTCACACTCGATGCCGATGCCGTAGAGCCCGGTCTCAGGATTTTCGATCGCAAGGTCTAGACCGAAGGCGCCTGTGTCGGCGACCGGATGGGCGGTCCAGCCCAGAGAAGCGACATAAGCCGCCACGGCGGCTTGGAAGCCGTCCTCTTGGGTGGCGTTCCAGCCGCGCCCCTCGGGCTGCTCGGCGACAAGCCGCGTCAGCAGGGCGCGGGCATTGTCCAGTTCACCGGCTGACATCGCCCGGGCGTATTCGAAGTAGCCCTGCAGGTAGTCGCGCGGCGAGGCCGCCTGACGGCGCGTGGACAGGAAGTCAGATATCTCGGCGATCGGCATGGAGGTGACGAGCACGACGGTTTCACGCGCCCGGGTGACGGCGACGTTGAGGCGGCGCTCGCCTCCTACTTGCCCCAGAACGCCAAAAGCGCGGCGGAACGCACCCTGGGCGTTACGGCCGAAGGTGGTGGAGAAGATGATCACGTCGCGCTCGTCGCCTTGAACGTTCTCGACGTTCTTGACGAAGAAGCCCATGTCTTCACCCTCTTCGACCCGGTCGCGCTCCTGAGCTAGCGCGGCCCGGAATACGGGATCGCTCTCTGCCCGGGCCTCCAGGACCTCTTCGATCAGATCGGCCTGTTTGCGGTTGAAGGTCACCACACCGATCGATCGCCGTTTCTCGGCCGGCCGGTTCCAGGCCTTGACGAGGATGTCGGCCACCCTGTGTGCTTCGGTCGGATTGGTCTGGTTTTCATAGAGACCGTCGGCGCGCACCATCGCGATGGGGCGCACCCGGCGGACCTCGGCGTCGGGATGGCGCGCCGGTACGCTAAGGCGATTTTGATAGAAGGCCGCGTTCGAGAACTGGATCAGTTCGCGGTAGGCTGAGCGATAGTGGATCTGCAGGGTCGTGCTGGGCAGGACGGTCTTGGCCAACTGAAGAAGGTCGGGGCAGTCCTTGATCTCGCGCCGGTTCCAGGTCTCGAGCGCTTCTTCGCGTTCGGCCTCGTCGGCGTCGTCATCGCGATCCTCGCCCTCGTAGATTTCGGCCTCGTCGTTCTCGATCTTGCTGGAGAAGAAGTTGGTGGGCGGCATCTGCTTTTCGTCGCCGCTGACGATCATCTGTCCACTGCGATAGAGGCTGGGAAGCGCGTACTCGATCGGCATCTGCGAGGCCTCATCGTAGATGACGGTATCGAAGAGGCTCTTCTTGAGCGGCAGCACCCGGCTAGCGACATCGGGGTTCATCAGCCAGATGGGACGCAGAGCCATCAGGCCAAGGTCCGCCCCCTGATCGACGAACTCGCGCAGGCGTTTGGTGCGCGGCCCGGATAGGCGCGTCACATCCTGCCAAGCCTTTGACGACGCCAGCCGCCCGCGATCGATATCCTCGATCAGCAGACTGCGATTGAGGCGGCGCATGAGTTGATCGGCTTGAGCCAAGGCGTGAGCCTTGGTTTGCAGTTCGGAAGTCTCCAGCAAAAGCGCTGGATGTTTGGCTTCCAGGCGCGACTTCCAAGCCAGCCGGGACTCGCGCTCGATCGTGCGGCGCACCTCGGCGTCCAACTCCGCTTCCGGAAGCTTGGCCAAGGCGGCCGAGACGCCGCGCAACGCCGCGAATGCGGCCAGGGCCTCGGCCGACAGGAGCGCCGCGCGAGGACGGAAACGCTGATAGGCCGACAAGGTCGGAGCGGCGTTGGAAATTGCCACCACGGCCGGGGTATTGACGCCGTCGGCCTCGATCGCGCTACGCCGCGCTGCAAGCCAGTCCTCTTCGAACCAGGGCTCCAGTTGGGCCAGGGCCGCTAAGCTTAGCCCGCGCGCTTCATGGCGGTCATAGGCCTGCTCGTGCTGCTCGATGAAGGCGGCCAGGGCGCTGGCCTGCCCTTGCGCGGCCATGTCGAACGCCAGATCCGGAAGCGGGTGGAGCGCCAGCCTGTCGGCCTGCTCCAAGGCCGCCCGCAACTGATCGCGCAAGGTCCTGGCGAGGTTGGCGAGATCGGCGCGGCTTAGCGGTTCAAGGATCAGCTCCGGCTCGTGAAGCGCCTGGCGCAGTTCGCCAAGGGCCCGCCGTGACGGTCGCAGCGCCTTTTCGGCCCGCAAGGTTTCGCCAAGATCGAGTTTGGGATCGAGCTGATGCGTCTTGAAGAACTTGCGCAGGCGCGCCTGTTCGGTCCATCGCGCTGGCGAAAGCCGCGCCAGGAACCCTACCGGCCGGGCCAGATCCTCGACCGTGTCCAGGAGCTGGGCGAGGTCATGGTCGCCCAAGGTCACGGCCACGGTCGTCACCGCTTCGATCGTGGCCCTGGGCGCCAGGTCGCCGAACGCCGCGACAAGCCCGTCCAGTTGAACGGCCAGTTCAAGACCTCGCCCCGCTAGGCCTTGACGCAAGCGCGGCGTCCAGCGCTGCAGCCGCTCTCGCGCCTCATCGGGCAGCGCGCCTAGGGCGAGCGCATGCTCTTCAATCCAGGCGCGGAACGGGGCGGGCTCGTCCATCGCCAGGGCGCGGGGCGTGCGTTCGAGGACGGCCAGCCGCTCATGTTCGCAGCGGACGAAAGCGGCGAAGTCGCCTGCAAAGGCCTCAAGCGAGCCTTCGTCCGGACTGAACGCCTTGATCGCCGACAGCGCGCTGCCTTCAAAGGCGGCCGGTAGCCACAGACGCGCCAGGGGGCCGCAGACCTCTTGCAGCGTGGCGACCTGGCCAACATCCATCGCGCCGACCAGTCCGCGCAGGTTCGACGCGGCGATGGCCGTACGTGCGGGCGCATCGAGCCCGATCAGGTCGCTCAGGATCAGGCGGTAGCTCAGCCCGGTGGCCGGATCGTCGGCGTGAAGGGCGTTGTGGTGCGCATCGAGCTCACCCTGGAGCGCTTCGATCCTTGCGGCGGTCTGCTGACGCTGCTGACGCCAAAGACTGGATCCCGTGGGTTGGGAAAGTAGCGCTTCGACCTGTTCGCGAACCGCCTGGATGACAGGTTTGCGGTCCTTGTTGACGTCGTTGATCATCACGATGCGATCGCGAAGTCCTTCGGCGACGAGGCGCTTTTGCACGACTTCCAGCGCCGACTGTTTCTGGCAGACGATCAGCAGGCTTCGCCGGCGGCCGATGGCGTCAGCGACCATGTTGACGATCGTCTGGCTCTTGCCGGTGCCGGGCGGGCCTTCGACCAGAAGCCCCGCGCCCGACCGCGCATCGAGCACCGCCATCTCCTGGGAAGGATCGCTGGCGGCGGTGAAGAACCGCTCCAATTCAGGAGGGGCGAGCGGCGCTGCACGTTCTGGCGTGTCTCCGGTCCGGAAGGCGGTCTCCAAGGCCGAGCCCGTGGGCGGAATGGCCTTCAGTTGTCGGAGATCCTCCATCACCGCCTGGCCGATATAGGCCAGGTGGAATAGCGCCCCGGCGCAAACCAGACGATCCTGGCCGGCGACGACCTTGACCTCCCTGCCCGGCACGGCGCCGAGCGAGCGGCTCTGCACCTCCGCCACCAAGTCACTGAGCGCATCGACCACCTCGGCGGCGTTGAGGCTGGCGCGACCGAGCATTTCGTTCACCAGGTCCGACCACCGTCGCACGGCATCGGTCCCCAGCAGCGTCTCGAAGGCCGGGTTGAGACGCACCTCTTCACGGTCTCGGTCGAAGGTCACGCTGACCTTGCCGCGCGCGCCCACCTCGGGCTTGAGCTTGATGGGCCAAAACAGGATTGGCGTGATGCGCGGCTTCACCGTGGCCTTGGCCTCCTGCATCACCAGGAAGGGAAAGCCCAGATAGAGGCCATCGATGCCGGTGTCGCGGCGATAGAGGGTGGCGTGACTATAGAGCGTGCGGATGCGGCGCTCGATCTTGGGGTCCTGGGTCAGGACATCAGGGTCCAGATCGAAGGGCTGCTCGTTGCGCAGTAGGAGATGATCCAGCAGGGCCGCGGCGGGCTTTCGCGCGCTGCCCAGTTCCGTCAGGTCCAGGCGCGCAACGGTTTTGCCAAACGTCATGCGCGTCAACGGACCGCGCATCACCGCCCCGGTGATACGCTTGGCGAAGAAGTCGAGCAGCGTGGCGACATAGGCTTGCTTGGGCGGTTCATGCCAGACGTCCCAAGGCAGGCCCAGTAGCGCCAAGGCTCGTCCGATGGGCAGTCGGCGTTCAAGCCGGAACTGGTCGGCCCAGGCGTCGACGCGCTCGATCCCGCAACGAGCGAACCCTTCTAGCCGATGCTCGATCTCCGCGTAGATCGCTCGCCGCGGCTCATCGAGCCAGGCGCGCGCCTGTTCGGGGTCGAAGTCCCGCACGCCGGCCCGTGCGGCGATTTCGGCGGCCTCGGCCAGGATCGCCTCGGCCGACCGAAATTGGCCGACGTCGGCGCTCAGCAGCAGGATGTAGTCTTCGTCGGTTGTCTGTCGACGCTCGAGGATGGCTATCAGGCCAGGATGATCCGTATCCGGCAGGAGCCGACGGCGGTCAGCCCAGACCGCGGCCAGACGCGCGCGCGAGGTCGATAGCAGGTGGACCTGCACCTCGTGCTCATTGAGCGCCAAGTCCAATTGCCGGGCACGCTCTCGCACCGCGTCGGCCCGCGCTTTCAGACGGTAGAGCCAGGGTTCGGCGTCCTTGTCATGTAGAAGCTGGGGCACGGGGCCAGCGATCAGGGCGTAGCCTTCATCCGGGTGGTCCAGCAACCAGCCGGGCGTGATGATCTCGCCGCGCGCGGTCAGCGGCATGGACGGGTTGAGCGCCTTGAGCGCCAGACCAAGCCGCAGGTCTTCGGAGACACCCTCCATCTGGGAGAGCTTCCGCAGTTCCGCCTGCAAGCGCGCATCAAGCTCCGCGTCCTGGGCCCAGGTAACCAGGCCGCCGCCTAGCAACAAGGTTCGCGCCTCATCCCAGGCGCTGGCCTGCGCCGCGGCCAGGGCAAAACTCGTCGGGCTGGTGTAAGGCCGCCCCGCCAAGGGAATGGCGCGCCGCGCCTTGGCCTCCCCGGTCCCGACCGTGCTCTCGGGAGCCTGCGGCGGCGCCCCATCGAGCCATTGACGCACTTGCGGCCAGGCCCAGCGCTCATGGCGGTCTCGCGCCAGAAGGCCGCGTAGCAGCAGATCGGTATTTGGGTCCAAGCCCTCAGGGATCGGCGCACCATTGGTCAGGACCTGGATCAAGAACGCTTGGTCGTTGATCCCTTCGAAACAGGCTCCGCGCGTGACCTGCTCCAGCAGGACCATGCCCAGGCTCCACCAGTCGCTGGCGGCCGCAACGCCGCCGGCAATGGCCTCCGGCGCCATGTAGCGCGTGGTCTCCAGAGGCGAGACGATGTCGAGATCGAAGTCCGACAGTCTGGCCGATCCGAAACTGGTGATCACAAGATCAAGCGGATCTCGCGCACGGACAAGGATCGCGCCGGGCCGGATGTCTCGGTGCCGAAGGCCGTGTTCGGCCAAGGCGTGCAGCGCGCCGCCGACCTCTTCCAACACCCGCGATAGCGTCGCCACATCGTCTTTCAGCAGACCCAGGTCCGCCAGGGTGCCGCCGCGCAAATCCTCGGTGACTTCAAAGGCGCGCTCCTGCCAGTGTCCTACCGCCAGGATTTCGGGGACGTGGTCGCGATCCAGGATGCGCAAGACGTCGTAGACTTCGGGGTCAGGCTCATGGCCTGCGGCGTAAAGGGTCAAGACCGCCTGCAGATCGTCCGTCTCGCGCCTGGCGATGTAGCGTTCGCGCACCGCGCTTTCTGACAGCAGGCGTTCCAGACGCCATCCCTCCACCACCCTCGGCGCGCCGTCCAGATCCGCCGCACGACCTGTCTCCTCGGTTCCTTCGGCCGCCTCCTCAGCCGGGGCGATGTCCGCCCCGCAGGTCTCGCACAAGAGATCGCCCTGTCCGACGGCATGCCCATTGAGACAGAGCGACGACTCGATCTGCGCGATTGGCGCGGGCGCTGTCGCCGCGGCTGGACGCCAGCCCGCAGCGCGCACGGGAACGGTCGCCAGGTCCCAGCCGCACTCGTCGGCGCCGATCCTGCCCTCGCAGAAGAGTTCATTGACGGCGCGCTCGGTTTGGCAGCCGGGGCAGAAGCGCATCATGGGGCCGCTCCTGCGGTCTTGTCGGATAGCTGGATTTGGTGACCGGCGGCGCGCATGGCCTGTCGGAACCGCACGAGGTCGCCGCGCGCCGGAATGCCCGCGAACCACGCGCCGCCGTCGGCGTCGAACATCACGTCCAGGCGTCGATCGGCGGGCACGGCGGGCCGCTCAAAGGCGGCGAACCGCGCGCCGCGATCGCTCAGGACATGAAGGGTCTGGTTATCGCTGCCTCGCAAAGCACGCGTCTGGGTCGCGCCAATCTGAAACGGCTCGGCGATCAAGGCGTCGATCAAGCCCGGGTGACGCTTCAACCAAGGCCCTACCTCGGCGAACGCGTGGCCCGTAAACACCAAGACGTCGGTGTCCGATAACGCGCGCCAGCCAGTGATCAAAGCCGCCAATGCTTGTGGCTGATCGAACGGCTCGCCGCCAGACACGGTCAGGCCGTCTGCCTCCTCCGCCCAAGCCGCCAAGGCGTCCAGGGTAGAAGCCAGACTGGTCACGCCCTGCCCGGTCGCCCAGGTGTCTGGCGAAATGCAGCCTGGGCACTGGATCGAGCACCCCTGAAACCACACGCCCACACGCCGGCCTGGCCCCAGCGTCGTCACCGGAAAGTGCAGTCGCGACAGGGCGATGTCGCTCATGGCTGAGCCTTGAGCCGCAAGGTGGTCACAGGTCCGGGCTCGACGGCTTCGATCTCGAAGCTCCCCTGCCCGTCGGTCTCGAACAGCGCCCGGGCCAGCGGGTTGATCAGATGGGCTTCGATCTTGTTGCGGATGCCGCGACCACCATTGGAGAGATCCTCGACGCATAGGCCCTTCAGAACCGCCTTGGCTTGCGGAGCCAGGGTCAGTGCGTAGCCCGCCTCGATCGCGTTTTCGACCACCGCCTGGACCATAACCTCGAAGATCTGGTCGGCGACCTCTGGGCGGATGAAGTCGAAGACGATGATATTCTCGCCGATCCGGTTGAGGATCTCGGGACGATTGAGCACCAGCTTGAAATGAGCGTCGATCTCCTGGCGGACCCGCGCACGTACATCTTCGAAGTTGTCGCTCGCTGTGACGTTAGCCACCCGCGCCCCGGCCGCGTCGGTCGCGTAGATCCCCAGGTTCGAGGTGAAGATGATCAGGGCTTCGGAGAAGTAGACGCGATCACCGCGTCCCGAGGTCAGCACCCCGTCGTCGAGGATCTGCAGGAACTTGTCCAGGATCCGCGGATGGGCTTTTTCGATTTCGTCGAACAACACCACGCTGAAGGGCTTTTCGCGGATGGCGTTCGTCAGTTCGCCCCCGACATCATAGCCGACATAGCCGGGCGGGGCGCCGATCAGGCGCTGGTCGGCATGCTCAGCGCTGAACTCCGACATGTCGAAGCGGATATAGGCGCTCTCGTCGCCGAACAGCAATTCGGTGATGGTCTTGGCCAGTTCGGTCTTGCCCACGCCTGTCGGCCCGGCCAGGAACGCCACGCCGCGCGGCCGCCCGCCGCGCTTGGATCCTGTTAGCCCGGTGGTGGCGCGCTTGACGATGTCGAGCATATGGGTGACGGCGTGGTCCTGGCCGATCACCCGACGCGCGATCAGTGACTGGCCCTCACGCACCTTGTCGCGTTCGATCTTCTTCCAGGCGTCTTCGGTGACCCCGACCTTGTAGCGCCGGATCGCATCGGCGATCTCAGTTGCGGGCACCCTCTCCGAGCGCGCCAGCTGCGTGATGGCGTTGAGGTCCATCAGCAGCAGACCTTCGGCGCCGTCGACCAGCTCATCTTCGGCCTGAGACAGCGCCTCTGGTGAGAGTTCGCGGGCGCCGGGCAAGCCGCGCAAAAGCTGCGGCGCCAGAGCGCGTCGCGCGGCGCGGTCGGGGGCGGGAACCGGGATATGGCGAAGCCGCGGGTTGTCGATGGTGAGCCAGTCGGGAAGGTCCCCTTCCTTGTCGACGATCCACAAAATGCTGTTGAACAAGGGCCCGCGGTTTGGCCCCACCGGCCGTGCCTGGGCGATCTGGCTCAACACCAGGGCGCGCGTGAACAGCGTGTGCTCGCTCGGGGCCAAGGCGTCGTTGCGGACGACCAGTCGGGAGGCGAAATCGACGATCAAGGCGATTGGCGCCCCATCGCTCTGGACCACCCGCTCCAAAGTCGAACTTAGAAGGTCCAAGCCCCCGCTCGCGCGCCCCTGGTTCGGGGTCAGGCCAAGGCCACGCAGAACGGCGTCAGGATCATTCGCGCCGCCGCCCACCGGCTCGACGACCGAAAAACCCGAGAGTGGACTGAAGACAACGACATCAGCATAACCCGCTGCGCGCATTTCCGCGGCGATCACGGTGTCCAGACGGCCGGGCGTCAGGACACCCCCAACGTCTTGGACTTGCAGGTCGCGCACATTGCCGGTCAAAAGAAACTGGCTCTTGAGCGGCAAAAAGCGGGCTAAATCCCTCAGCCAACGCGGCTTTGGATCGTCAGTCTTCAAGGTCACGTCCCCAACTAGAGCGCGACCATATCGTGATGAACGCCTCGCCCCTAGCCAGAAAAGGCATGACGGTGCATCCCGTCGTCCAGTTCCGCGCCCACCGCTTCGTAGGGCGCTTTGGCTTCAGGCAAACCGCCAATCGACCAAGATCGCCACACAACGCCGTCGGTCCGCCGCGTGGTTGCAATACCCGAGCGCGCCTCCTTATGGTCGCGCTTAATCGCGCCAAGCTTGAGTGGCGGGTGCGCCTAAGGGGGTCTGGATGGGATACAAACTTGCCGCGGCTGGCGTGGGTCTGACCTTGGCGCTAGCGGCATTCGCCTCGGCATCCGCCGCCGAGACGGGCTATGTGACCGGCTCATCGGTCAATTGTCGTGAGGAAGGCTCAGCGACGTCGACGATCGTCAAGGTTCTCAATCGTGGCGATCGGGGGGTGATCGTCGATCGCGTCGATGGATGGGCGAATCTGGACCTGGGCGAAGAAGCCTGTTGGGTTCTGGCCAAGTACGTCGACACGCAAGCTCTCACCAGCGCCTTGAAGAGCGCACCGGCCATCTCTGCCGGCGCAACCGCCAAATCCTCAGCCCGATCGCGCGCGCTGCCCCGATCATCTGCCGCGCGAAAGCCTGCAAACCGGTCTGCCCCCAGCTCGAGCGGTTATTCCGCAGCGGGCTGCCCGTGTTCTGGCAGCCGGGTCTGTATTGGGCCCCGAGGCGGGCGCTACTGCATCACTTCGGGCGGCAAAAAACGGTATGGGGTCTGACGTTTCGATGACCGGCAGAACCAAGACAGATTTGATGGCGCCCACTTCGCTGCTTTTGATGGCTGCAGCAATCGGCCTTGGCGCCTGCGAGCAATCTTCCCCTTCAACTGCGCCGCCTTCCACGCCGGCAACGAGCACTTCATTCAACGCCACGGAGTCGGTCTCCTCCACAGTCTCGGACGACGATCTTGGTCGGATTTGTCGCGCGGCCATCGCAGCGCTCAACGGCCGTGATCCGCAGATTATCAAGGTAGAAGCCGTTTCAGCGGGGGTTGCGCATGTCGCCTATCGGCGGCCCGATGACGGCAAGCTCTGGAAGAACCAATGTCGGATCGACGGCGCGCGGATCGCGTGGGCGGCTGTCGACTTGAGCGGCCCAGGCTCTGGTCCGGGACGCTGGCGCACCGATCCGGCCGACGAGGTGGTCACCTTCAAGCTAACCGGCTCGGCCGTAAAAATCCGCATCGCCTATTCGGATGGCTCCGCGTCGGAAGAGAGCTACGACATCCGCTAGAACCGATGGCGCTTCGCGCTAGCCTTCTTCCTCCCCGACCGGTGCAGGCAGGTCTTGGAGCAATTCCGACAACTGAACGAGGTAAGATTCCACCGCGTCGTAGATTCGTCCGGCTTCCTGCGGTGAATAGCTGCGCTTGGGGTGCATCACGTCATTACGCCAAGCCTGCTTGACGTGATAAAGCAGGCTGTGGTTTTCAGACCAGGCGTCGCGAAGACGCCCTTTCGGCATGACCTCAATCTTCTTGGCGAGATCACTGAGCAGCTTTCCCCACTCGCGCTCGGTGTTGTTCACGCCCATTTGGCTGGCCAAACGTTGGACCGCAGCCTCCATGGCCCTCATCAGATGAAAGACGCAAGCGGTGGCGCGATCGAGAGCCAAAGCTGCGCGCGCTTCCTGAAGATCGTCCTGGATGTTCGGAAAAGCCTTCGCGACGATTTTGCCGAACGGTGGCTCCGACGCCGCCAGGAAGCGCCCCGAGCGCCCAGTGACGGCAAAAGCTTCAACTCCTGAGAGCTCATCGGCCACTGCTGCCAGGAGCTGGTGCAGGGGGTCTAGGATCATCCCCAAGGCCTCGGCGCGATACCCCCCGAGCTGACGAAACTGCTGTTCGAGTGATGATTTGGCTCGGCGGCAGGCGGCCTGGACGGAGCGTAGCTCCAAGTCTGCTGCGACCTTGGCGATCACGTCAACGGCGTGAACGATCTGTGCGTACTCAGCCAGTGCAATTTCTTGATGCGACACGTGTCCCTGATGAATGAGGGTGCGGTTGAGCTGCATCGCTTTCACCGCCGCGCCGATGTAGCTCATCGAAGCGGCGAGATTACCCAGTTCGATCTTCTTCACGGTCCGTGTTCCAAGTTTGAAAGACAGGTCCCCAACGGCCTTTGCAGCACGACCATTCGCAGGCCACGCCATCTGATCACGCTCCAACTGATCTGGGACGCTTGCTCAGCGCCGGCGCTCAAGCGCTTGGCCTCCGCGCGAGAGCCCCCGCCCAATCGCCCGGCTAGAGCTAGGGCCGCTAGGTCTCCGCATCCACATCGATCTCAACGAGAACCTCTCGGCTGACGGCTGTCACCACCCGCCATTTGGAGAACCACGCGGCCTCTTCCCCCGCCGACGCGAGTCCCGTGCGCAGCGTCACGTTGGTGATCGGACCACCTTGCCGCTCTTCTCGGGCATGGACGCCGATGATGGTTCCGGTCCGAACCAGTGACCCAACCTGACGTCCAAAGCCGGGATCGCAAAGGCTGGCTAGGTCGACCTCGATATCGACATTGGGGATGATCACCCCTTTCCAAGCCTGGTTGTTCTTACTGTTTAGCCAAAGGAACCTGAACTGCCCCGATAGGAACACTCCGGCTGGCCCGTTAGCGGTCTGGCCAATCAACACCATCTCCTCGTAGCGTCCGCGAGGCATGACCAAGCTCAGCGGCTCGGCGTCGCCGATCGCCCCGACCGTGAACTCATCTGGCGACAACATCGGATGCTCCCTGACCACAGACGCAAGGGCACATGCAGGTCACCGCGCGACGGCGACGGCGATGTTCGACCACAAGAGGCAGCAGGCCGGGAAAATCTGGCTTACCGGCGTTGTGCAGCAAGGTCCTCAAGCGCCCGCCCCGGCGCTCATAGACAAAGCCCTCTGACGTGGGCGGCCGCGGCCCACGTAACCGCTGAAACCCGCCGGAATGGCCACGCGCCTCCATGGCGTCGATGAACCGATCCAGGAAGACAAAGGTCGTCGGCGTGTGGCGCATGGCCTCGACCTCGGCGACCAATTCGGGCCGGCTGGCGATATGCCCCAGAACGTCGCGTAAATATTCTTCCATCAGTTCGGCGGACGCGCCCACCATCGCCGTGTCGCAATGGATCGCCGCGGAAGTCTCGATCAGCCCCAGGATATTGCCCATCTTTAGAGGCAGCAGATCGAGATCCTTCTCCCCAAGATAGCTCTCCCAGGCTTCAATGAAGCCCAGGTGCATGCTGTAGACCAAAGCGGCCGAAGAATTGCGATTGCCTCGGCCAAGCGTCCAGATGGCTATCCAGATGCCGCCGAAGGCCACAAGCAGGCTCAGCGCCGCGACGGCGAGATTGAGGATATCGATCAAGGTGGGGCTCGCCGTCTCCTGAACCGCAACGCTACTTCTTGTCCGACGACGGCGGCGGCGGGCTGGTCTGGCCGGCCGGAGCAGCCGGGGCCACCTGGACCTTGGCCAGGGCCGAAGCCAGCGCCTGGGTCGGGATCGAGCGCTTCTCCAGTTGTTGGCCCAGGCGATTGGTCGGCACGCTGTCGCCGACGACGAAGGCCTTGGTGCGGTACGGTTCGTTGGACATCGCTTACTTTCCTTCCGGCGGCTTGGGTTTGGGCTTCGGCGGTGGCGCGGCCTGCAACATCTCGGTGGCGCGCCGCACAACATCACGGTCCAGAGCGTCGCCCAACGCCCGGGTGGGCACCCCGCCGTTGATCTTGGGAATGAAGGCCTGCATCGACGGAGGACGTCTGAAAGTCATGGTCCGATCCTGATCTGCGAACCGACAGCTTAACCAAAGCCTCACCAGGAACAAAGCATGAAAATGGATATCAAATTAGGCTAAGCAAGTCCGCAGCTCAGAAGCCGCTTGGCGCGTAGCGGCCTGAGCAATTTTCTCAGCGCCGGCGCCCAGAGCGCCGGCGCGCGCGGCCAGTGGCCGCGCCCCCCCTCACCTGCCCCCGCAGCCTAGCGCCCCGAGAAGACGTAGACCTGCCCCTCGGGCGCGTCGATCGTGAAGACGTCGCCGTTGATCTCGGCGTCGCGGGCCATGGCCTCGTAGTCGATGTAGAGGCGCAGGGCCTCGGGGATCGCCATGGTCTCCTCCGTCAGTTCCTGGACATAGTCTTCCAGACGGTCGAACCGGCCGTGATAGCCGTCCTCCAGGATGCTCTCGGCCTCGCCAAGATCGCCGTTGAAGTGGTTGAGCGCCAGGGTGCCCAGCTCGCCGCGCTCGCGCAGGAAGGCGGCAATCTCCACCACCTTGGCCACCGGCGTAAATTGGCCGATCTCCACCCTGCCAAACCCCTCATGGTCGTGGATGGCGCACTTTTCCGCCTCCCGGCTCGGGCGAGGCGGCCAGCATCGCCGCGACCGCTTCCAGCACCGCCTCAAGGTCGTCTTCGACCTCGATCCAGGCACCATGCAGACGCCCGCCGTTATAGGCGGCCAGGCACGCGACATAGATGCGGGGCTCAAGGATTTCAGCAGCTTGTCCCATGGTCCTCATCCTCAAGGCAGGGTTCGATCAATCGAACCCTTGCCCGTCGGCGAGACCGGGGGTGCAAGCGGAGCAGCCGGCTTCGCGGGGACCCGGCTGCAGGACGGCCAAGGGCCGTCCGAAGCTGGGCGGAAGCCGGTCCGAAGCGCGCCAGGGGCGGCGCCCCAAGCCAGCGGCCGCGGTAGCGGCCAAAAGAGAGGGGCGGAGCCCCAAGCCCCGCAGCTTAGGTCGCGGCCTTCGCACGCCTTGACGTTGAACGGATCTAGCGAGCAGTCCGCACCCTGACCCGCGCGTCCTGGCGACGCTTCCCGAGCGATCGCAGGGATCCTGATGCAGAACTGAGCCGGCCTAGGCCGACGCAAAGGCAGGATACGAATGCCCGCCCCAGCTCAGGTCAGCTTTTGTAGCAAGGCTTCGGCCTTGGGCTTGAGCTCGCCGAGCGCCGGATGGTCCTGCAACCAGGCGCCGAAGGTCAGGATTTGTTGCTCCTGCGCTTTCGTCCAGCCTTCGGCATGAACCAAGGCGCTGTAAAGCTGCTGGATCTGGCGACGCGGTTCTGGGGCGCTGGCATGGCCTCGCAACAGGCGACGGGCCGTCGTCAGGCCCTCGGCGTGGGTGGTCTTGAACACGTGGAAATCCGGACAGCTTGGGCATTGGCCGCCACCGCGATTTAGCCGCTCAACCCGCCCATGGCCAGGGTCTTCTCGCCCACGGACCCGACTCGCGCCGGTTACCAGGGACTGTCGATCCAATCGAACGCTTTGTGGACGTGCCCGGCGCCCCAGGATCGATGCCTAGCCTTGAATCCGCGCAGCGCAGGCCTGCGGGTCGAGCCGGTGATGATGGCCCAGCGCTTTTGCGACTCCTCCCGGGGTTGGCCAACTATGCTAAGGGCTGGAGAGAGGAGACAGGCCAATTGACGACCGCCGATCGCGTGCTTTCCGTGCTGCAGCTTTTCACCATGACCGAGCCTGACTGGACGGTCGAAGCCGCCGCCTTGCGTCTGCAAATCCCGACGAGTACGGCCTATCGCTACTTTCGCAGTCTGACCGAGGCGGGTCTGATCGTGAATTTCACGGCTGGCCGCTATGTCATCGGGCCAGCGATCATCGAGCTTGACCGCCAGGCCCGCCATTTCGACCCCCTGATCCGCGCGGCTCAGCCCAGCATGCGCGCGCTGATCGATGACCCGAATATTTCCGGCGTCAGCCTGCTGTGCCGTATTTATCGTCGGACCGTGATCTGCGTCGATCAGGCCGACCGCCCAGGCAAAGGGTTGGCGATCAGTTATGAGCGGGGCCGACCCATGCCCCTTTTCCGGGGCGCAGCCTCAAAGGTGATAGCCGCCCACTTGAGCGCGCGCGCCGTCCGGCCCTATTTCGAGGACGAGGTCGAGGCGGCCAGCTCCGCCGGAATGGGAGCGGACTGGGAGGCGTTCAAGGTCAAGACGCGGGCGCTTCGCAAGGCCGAGGTCTGTGTGACGGAGGGCGAGTTGGATGAGGGCCTGTTGGGGATTTCCGCCCCGGTGTTCGGGCCTGACGGCGACATTCTGGCCAGCATCGGCGTGGTGCTGGTGCGCGCCGAGATTGACGGCACAGCGCAAGGCGATTGGGTCGAGAAGGTCCGGCGCGCTGGCCGGACCGTGACCCAGACCCTCAAACAGCATGCCTCGCCGCCGCCGGTCTCAGACCCCGCGAGCGACCAGGCTTTGCCGGCGGGCTCGATGATGGCGTAGCGGTCAACGCCTGAAGACGTTCGGCAAAGCCCAACGCTTCGTCAGGGCGGAACGCACCGGCGACGTAGCGGTCTGGTCGGATCAGCAGCACCCGACCCTCGCACAGGCGGCCCAGACTATCGGCCTTGGCCTCCAGCTCCTTGACGCCCGGCCAGCCGGCCGTGTCGGACCTGCGCCCGAGGTGGATCAATTTGGGAGACAGCTGTTCGATCGCCGGGACTGCGGCTATGGCCGCTAGGACGCGAGGCTCCACGTTCACCCCGACGAGGGCGAAGCCATCGCCCAACCAGGTGTCTAGAAGCATTCGGCGCCCGGCCTCGTCGACGACCAGCGGCTGTGGCAGAAGGCGCCCGACCGGCGTTTCCTTGGTCGCTTGATCGTCAGGTACGACAAAGCCAGCGCTGAAGCGCGGCTTGGGTTTGTACTTCATCTGAGCAAAGTAGTCGCGGGCGGCAGGCCACAGACTTAAGGCGGTAAACGCCGCCTGTGTCGCCCGTCCGTGCCACTGGGTCTTGGGCCCCATGATCCGACCCATGCGCAAGGCCAGCTGGATCATCGCGCCGACATGATCTCGTCGTTCACGCTCATAGCTGTCCAACAGTCCCGGCTGTGCGCGGCCAAGCACGACCCAGGCCAGTTTCCAGGCTAGATTGTGCGCATCGCGAATACCGCTGTTCATGCCCTGCCCCGCGAATGGCGGCGTCAGATGGCAGGCGTCTCCGGCCAGGAAGACGCGTCCGCGCGACCATTGCGGCGCCAACCGGGCGTGGAAGGTGTAGACGGTCTTGCGCTTGATCACGCTCTTAGGATGGGCGCCGTAGTCATGCAGAAGCTTTTGTATCCTGGCGGGGTCCAAGACCTGCTCGCTCGTCTCGCCCGGAAGCAATTTGAACTCATAGCGCCGGGTCAGGTCTGGTCCTGGCAGGGCGATGCAAGGGCGGCGGACATCGCAGTAGACCTGCGTCTCGCGGCTTAAGCAGGGCGACTGTTCGAGATCGACGATCAGCCATTTCTCGGCGAACGTTTCCCCCTCCAACTGCAGCCCCAGCTTTCCACGCACCAGGCTGCTGGCCCCGTCGGCCCCGACGAGAAAGTCGGCTGTCACCTCGCAGCGTTCGCCGTCCGCGGTGCGCAAACTTAGAGCCACGCCTTTGTTGTCTTGGGAGAAGTCTTCCAACGCCGTGTTGAACCGGGTCTCGACTTGCGCGAAGCGCGCCAAGCCCACTCGCAACTGCGCCTCCAAGGTCGGCTGACGGAAAGCGTTGCGCCGCGGGTACCCATAGGGACTGCCCGTGGGATTGACCTTCAGGAAGCAGCGGCCGCCCGGCGTGCGGTACTCCGACCCGTAGCCGGGAACCACCGTGGGCAGGATGGTGTCGATGAGTCCCGCCGCCTGCATCGTCCGCAAGGACTCATCGTCAATGGACACCGCCCGCGGTTCGGACACGGTGTTGGCGTTTCGCTCAACCACGAGGGTGCGCACGCCATAGACGCCCAGCAGATTGGCGATGGTCAGGCCCGTCGGGCCAGCCCCGACAACCACGACCGGATAGTGCTCGGGTCGGCTCGGGCGGCCCTTGGCGCCCGAACGGCTCGCCTGGGCCATCTTAGGCTTCCTTCGCCACGGTGTTGACCAGACGGCCGACACCCGAAATGTCGACCTCGACGGTGTCCCCCGCCTTCATCCAGACTGGCGGCTGGCGCTTGGCGCCGACACCGCCGGGCGTACCCGTCAGGATCACGTCGCCGGCCGAAAGGGTCGTGAAGGTCGACAGGTAGGCGATGATGCGCGGGATCGGGAACAGCATGTCCGACACCGGTTGGCTCTGCATCACCTCACCGTTGAGGCGCGTGGTGACGGTCACCGCACCAAGGTCCTGGATCTCGTCGGAGGTGACCATCCAAGGGCCGAGCGCGCAGGTGCCGGGAAAATTCTTGCCAGGCGTGAACTGCTGGGTGTGCCATTGCCAGTCACGCACCGAGGCGTCGTTGGCGGGCGCAAAACCCGCCACGTGGTCCAGGGCGACCTGCTCGGCGATCCGGCGACCGCCGCGGCCGATGATCACCGCCAACTCCCCCTCGTAGTCGAAGCTTTCGGACTCACGCGGACAGATGATCGGCGCGGCATGACCCGTGAGCGTGTCGGCGAAGCGCAGGAAGATCGAGGGATGGCCAACCTTGTCCCGGCCGGTCTCCTGACGATGGCTTTCATAGTTGTGGCCGACGCAGAAAATCTTGCCAGGCCGCTTCACGACGGGCGCGAACCGGACCTGCGACAGGTCCAGGACTGGAGCGTGGGAGACCGCCGCCTCGATCTGTCCGAGGGCGCCAGCGGCCAGGGCGTCATCCAAATCCGGGTAGGTGTCTCCAAGGACCGCCCCGACATCGATGACCTGCCCATCCTGGACAAGACCCCATGAGGCGGCGCCCGCGGCTTCGTAGCTCGCGATTTTCATTTTTTAGTTCTCCGGAAAGCTTGACGAGGGCGCTAGCTGCGCAGCAGCCCCTGCCCCCAAGTGTTGAGCGTGCGCTGTTCGTGCGGCCAGGAGCCGACCGGGCGATCGGCGGAGACGCTCTCCAGTTCGGCCGAGATCTCGACCCAGTTTCCGTCGGCGTCGTGGACGAACATGAAAAGGTTGTTGCCCGGACCATGCCGGCCCGGTCCCCATGCGAGCGGGATTTGCTGTTTCGCCATATGGTCACCCCAATCGCGGATCAGCCCCCAGTCGCCCGCCTCGTAACAATGGTGGTCCAGGCGGCTCTCGGCGGCCTGGAAGACCGCCAGGCTGTGGTGCTCCGAACTGCAGCGCAGAAACGAGGTGCGAACGCCGCCAGCCTCGTCGACGACCACGTCTGACAGGGTGAACCCGAAAACCGTCTCGTAGAACCGCGACAGGACCGCCGCCCGCGGGCTCGCCAGAACCACGTGCTGCAGCCGCGCTTCTCGTCGCGCGTCGCCGTCGAAGAGCGTCTCTGCGTCGCTCTGAGCCGCCAGGCCGAAAACGAAACGGTTGCCATCCGGGTCACGTAGACTGATCGCCTCGGGACCGAAGAGCGGACTGGGCGAGGGTTCGATCTCCACGTTCGCGCGACGAGCGCGGTCTTGCAAAGCGTCCAACTCGCTGGCGGATTCGACCGCATAGGCGGCGAAGGCAAGACCCTTGTCCGCTCCGCGCTTGAAGATCAGCCGCCTTTGCCGCGCGGACCCGAGATAGTCCTCGCCATCGCGCTCCACCCGCAGGCCCAGCGCGCGACCATAGAAATCGGCCAATGCGCCCGGATCCGAAGAGGTCAGGGCCAGATGATGCAGGGTTGCGCGGATGGGAGCGACTGAAGCTTCGGACATCGGGTGACCTCGAATTCGATAGTGAGCCGGCGAGTGGACAATCCTCGCGCCTGCGTAAGGCCGTGGGGCCTGTCCGTCGGCCTAGATCCCGGCCACGGAACGCTGAGGCGGCGCGAACGCGCTGGATCGCTCACGGAAGACCCCCTTCCAAAGCGATGCGCGCTCGCGCCGCGACCGGGAGACCCCCAAAGGCACTGCCCAGCTGCCGAGACTATCAGCGACGAAATTTTTATATTATGAGAATTCTGTCGTCAATTCGGTTTTGTTCCCGACGAGAGGGATTTCCGTGGCGGCAAGATCAAAGGGGGAACCATGATCAGGAAGCGCGAACGCGCCGGCCGGGCGGATGCGATCGAGATAAGGCGGCAAAAGATCCTGAGCGCGGCCAAGGCGTGCGCCAGTCGTTTCGGATTCCACGCCACCAGCGTGGCCCAGATCGCAAAGACCGCCGGCCTGAGCGTCGGCCAGATCTACCGATATTTCGAGAGCAAGGAGGCCGTCATCGCCGCCGTCGTCGCCGAACGGTGGCCTTGCGCCGATCTGATCGCCGCCTGGCTGGGCGGGCCCTTGATCGGCGCCGAGCCGGACAGCAAGGCGTGCCCGTCCCGACAATCAGACCAATGCTTCACGCCCGAGGCCGCTGCGCTCAGCCTGGAAATCTGGGCCGAGGCGGCCCGTAATCCAAGGGTCGCGGCGATCGTTCGGGACGCTCGCGCCGCGGAGGTCGCTCGAACCGTCAAGCTGCTCAGCGACGCCGGCGGCGCGGCGCGAACGCTCGCCGATCTCGAGAGCCGTGCGGAACTGCTGCATCTGCTGATCGAGGGCATGCAGGTCTGGGCCGTCCACCCTCCCAGCAACCTGAGCCTGGTTCGTGAGCGCGTCAGGCAATTGGCGGCTCAGCTCGCCGCCTAGGAACGGGCCGGCCGGTCGCGGCCCGCGCCTAAAGGCCGCAGGCCCTAGAGCGTGGTTCTTTGGAGCGCCCGGATTCCTTGATGTTCGCCCCCGTCCCGGTCCACAGCGCCGCATGCCTGCGCTTGACAGCGCGGGGGGGAGCCATAAATAAGATTACGTATTTTGACGGCCCCGGCCGTCGGTCAACGCAGGGTCGACAGATGAACAACATGTTTTTGGCTGGACCGTTTAGGCCCCAGCAACAGGAAAGTCGGCTCAGCGATCTGACCGTCCATGGCGCGATTCCGGACGACCTTCGCGGCACGCTTTTTCGCGTGGGCTCGAACCCGTTTTTCGAGGCGCCCGAGAACTATCACTGGTTCGACGGCGACGGCATGGTCCATGCCATCACCATCGAGGATGACACCGTGTCGATCGCCAATCGATACGTCGCCACGGAGGGCTTGAAGGCCGAACAACAGGTCGGTCACCGCCTCTATGGAAGCTTCATGCATGGCGGGGTGCCGTTGGTGTTGGACGGCTCGCAGCCTTTCCTGAAGAACCCGGCCAACACCAATGTGTTGCGGCTTGGGGATGACGTCCTGGTCTTCTGCGAGGGCCAGATCCCTCATCGCCTCGATCCGAAGACGTTGGAAACCACGGGCATGTTCGACTTTGGCGGCGTCGAGGGTCCCGTCACCGCACACTTCAAAATCCGCGACGACGGCGAGTTCGTTTTCTTCGGCGCGATGGGCACGGTGGTCAATTTCTACCGCGCCACGGCCGATGGAAAGGTGTTCGCCAAACACACCTTCACGCAGGACGCGCCATCGTTCCTCCACGACTTCGCCCTGACGGAGAATTACGCCGTCTTTGTCTCGTGCCCGGCGCTGACCAGCATCGAGTATGTCGTCGAAGGCAAGCCGAGCACCATTTGGGACCCCAGCGTCACCACGAAGTTCGGCTTGCTGGAGATCGCGACGGGTGAAATGCGCTGGTTCGACTCGCCCCGCCCCTTCGCCCTGACCCACTTCCTCAACGCGTTCGAGGAGGATGGAAAGGTGGTGGTCGACTGCAGTTGCGCCCCCGATTTCGGCGCGCGGATCGAAGAACGCAATCCCTTCAGCGTGGCGACCCCGTGGCGTTGGACGATCGATCTCGCCGCCGGCGCGGTCAAAGGCGTTGAGATCGCGCCGATCAACTCCGAATTCGCGCGGTTCGACGAGCGCCTTACGGGCAAAAAGCATCGTTATGGCTACTACGCGGCCACCAAGACGGGCGAGTTCTGCGAGGACTTCTTGTTTGACCACCTCGTCAGGATCGACTCCTCGACCGGCGAGGCTGTGTTCAACGGCGGAGCCGACGATCTGACCAGCCCGGGCGAGGCGGTGTTCGTGCCGCGGGCCGGCAGCGTTGCGGAGGACGATGGCTACATCCTCAGCATCTGGTGGAACCCCAAGAAGGATCAAAGCGAGCTGCTGATCGCGGATGCCAGAAACTTCGACGCCGCGCCTCTGGCGCGCATCGAACTGGGTCAGCGGGTGCCCCTGGGCTTCCACGGCAACTGGTGGCCCGCCCAGTCGTAAAGCGGCCAGGACGGCGGGGCGATCCCCGCCGTCCGCCCTACCCTGTCCGGGCGCGTAACCGGTCGGCCTTAGCCCATATTGTAACTGTTGCGAACGCCCAAGAGCTTGCTCAGCAGATGGAGCAGCGTCAGGCGCTCGGCCTCTTCCAGGGGAGCCAGGATGGCGCCTTGGATCGCCTCGAGCTTTCCCAGTTGCCCCTCGATGATCTTCTCGCCCGTCGGCGTGGCCTTGACGAGCCAGCCGCGCCGCGACCGGTCGCTGCGGGCGCGGCTGATCAGGCCCAGGCTTTCGAGCTTGGCCACGACGACGCCGGTCGTCGCCCGGTCATAACCGACGACCAGAGCCAATTCCGCCTGCTCCATCTCCGGGATCAGCACCGCGGCTGAAAGCACCACGAACTGCGCCCGCGTGAGCTTGGGCTTGTCGCCGTGCACCTCATATTCCTGAGTTATGCGCTGCTCCAGGCGGCGGGTGAGATAGCCCAGGGCGTTGTAGATCGGCATCATATGCCTGCGAACCACGTCCTCGCGCGGCAGCCCGTTGGCTTCCGCCGGCTTGTCGCGCTTCCGCTTCGGTGCCGCGCCGCTCTTCTCTTCCAAGTCGCCATACCCTCTTCTACCCAATCGCGGTTTTAGGCCGCCTGCTCACGCGCGCGCAACCTGACCGCCCTCCCGCACGCTCGCAGACGACGCGGCCGCGATTGCGCGTCAATTGAAACGCGGCGGCACATACAAGAACGACTTGCCCCCTGCCCTCGTGGCCCGCCGACAACTTTCACGACTCTAGTGCTCGCCGTTAGATAAGAGAACATATTATTATATCGGATAGAGGGAATATCGCAGATCGGCCCGCTTGCGACGGCCCATCCCGTCACGCGGCGGGGCGGTGGTGGCAAGCCTGCCAAGAAAGCGGCGCAGCTGGTGGCCGCCCACGCCGCCAAAGAAAGGTAATCATGGAGTCGCGATCTCGACGTCGCCCCGGCGCGGGCTCCCCTCGTCTTCCACGGCTGGAGGATGGTCGCAGCCTTTTGGCTGGTGTCATTCGTCAATCTTGGGTTCACGACCTACGGATCGGGCATCCTCAACACGGCTATGGCTGAGGCCCTCGGCTTCGACGCCCGCCAACTTGGATTGTTCTTCTCGATCTTCCCGCTGATGCTGGGACTGCCCAGCCCACTCGTCGGGCTTGTCATCGCACACTTTGGTCTGCGCGCCGCCATCGTGACCGGCTCCATAATGGTCGTGGCCGCCGCCACAGCCATGGCGACGGTCGTGAAGACCGCGCCAGCGGCCGCCGTGGCCTTTGGCTTGGTGATGGGCGCGGGCGTGGCGTTTTCCGGCGTCATGCCCGGACAGGTCGGCGTCGGCCGATGGTTCGTTCGGCGTCGCGGGCGCTTTCGATCACGCTGTCGGCCAACGGTGTCGGCGGCCTGGTGTCCGCGCCGTTACTCAATCATGCCGCGGCGACCGGTGGCTGGCGTAGTGGGTGGGCGATCATCGCGGTGCTGAGCGCGCTGGTCGCCATCGCGGCCGTTCTGGTCATCCGCGATTCCCCCGACGCGGTGGGCCAGGCGCCCGATGGCCCAGCCCTTCAGGTGCGAAAGGCCCCACGGGTCCATGTCTCGGACGCTTCGTTCACCGCGCGGGAGGCCGCACCCACCCGCACCTTCTGGCGGCTGGCCAGCGCCTCGATCGCCAATTGCGTCGCACTGTCGCTGGCCCTGTCCCACGGGGTGGACAACCTCCGCAGCCTTGGCCATGCCACGAGAGGCCGCCTTGGCCGTCTCGCGGCTCTCAGGCGCCACACTGGTCGGCAAGATGGCCCTGGGCGCGCTTGGAGACCGGATTGAACCGCGCCGAATTTGGATGCTCAGCAGCCTGCTGATCGCGCTCGGCCTGGCCTGAGCGCCCTTCGCCGCTTCGCTCCCTGGCCTCATCGCCTATGCCGGACTTTTCGGGATCGGATTTGGCGGCGCCCTGGTCATGCAAGGCGCCACCTTGATGAACGACTTCGGCGTCAAGCCCTTTCCAGCCCTGATCTCGCTGGTGGTGTTCCTACAAACCCTGGTCGGGGCGATCGTCCCGCTCGCCGCCGGCTATCTGTACGACACCTTCGCCGGCTATGACCCGGTCTTCCTGGGCGCCGCCGCGGTCAAGATGCTGGCCGTACCGGCGCTTGCCTTTGCCAGGCCGCCAATCGCCCCTGGCCCAGATGTTAGCCCACGGTCGTGACGCGGCCTCCGGCCGCGCCATGGCGGCTGCCACATCCCGTAGGCTGAGGGCAGGCAATGCCGGGGCCGATCTTCTTGTCGACAAGGGCGGGTTCGGGCCGCCGAGCATGGCCTTGATCCGGCCATGCGCCACGAGGAAATTGACGCCTTTCCATCTCCAAGAGTCTCCAATGGCCGGCAACCCTCAAACCCGTCGGGCCGTGATTGGCGGCGCGGCGCTGTCGATAGCCTCGGCCAGTTCCCCAACCGCCCTCGCCGTACCTCGCGGCGTCGGAACGGGACTGGAAGCCGGAGCCATCCGGGCCATTGGCGTTGAGACCGCGCGGACAAACTATCGGGGCCGCCCGGCCCTGCGAGGCGTGGCGCTGGAAAACGTCCAGGATCTCGATCGGCTGGTGGTGCTGGACACGCCTGCATTCGGCGACGGCGTCATAGAGGCCTGGCTAAGCGGCGCCCCCAGCGCTACGGCCAGCGCCACGGCGCGAGGCTTCGTGGGCGTGGCCTTCCGGGTGCGCGAGGAGGCCAAGCTGGAGGCGATCTACCTGCGCCCGACCAACGGCCGGGCCGAAGACCAGCTGCGCCGCAACCATGCCGTTCAGTACATCTCCCACCCTGACTATCCGTGGGAGCGGCTGCGCGCCGAAGCGCCGGCCACCTACGAGACCTATGTCGATCTCGAACCTGGTCGGTGGACCCACGTGCGGATCGTAGTGGCGGGCGCCAAGGCTCGGCTACATGTCGATGGGGCCGAGCAGCCGACCCTGATTGTCAGCGACCTTAAGCACGGCGCGGACGCCAAGGGCGCCGTCGCACTCTGGATCGGCCCCGGCACACTGGCGCATTTCAGCGGCGTGCGGGTCACGGCCTAGGGTGACATTTGCTCACGCCGTTGAACATCGAAAGAGGGTCACGGCGCCTCGAAAAGGCGGACCGGCCCTAACGGGCCGGTCCGAGGTCCGATCACCAAGCTTCGGAAATGCTGATCAGCTTGATTTTATCGATCGGATAGACGTCTTCGAACTGCACGGCCTTCCACTTGAAGTCGACGGGGTGGGCCGTCTCGGCGAAGGTCAGCGCCAGATCGAACAGGGTCTGTTCCGCCGGCGGCATGGCGTCGAGCGGGAAGGTGTTCAGGTGCGCGATGATGGCGTCCATACGGGGCATCATGGCGTTGTAGAACACCCGAAGCTTCTCGATGCCCGCATCCAGCATCTGATTATAACGCGCTGTCTGGCCACGCTTGGCCCAATCAGCCACGAACGGCTGCAGCTCGCTGAACGCCTCGGGAAGGGCTTGGGTGGTCATCAGGCTTGCTCCAGCATGGCGTTGATCAGCGCGTATCGCTTCTGCAGGACAAATTCCTGGCGCGAGACATAGAGGTTTTCGACCGCGCCGGACTCCAGGCCGGCTTGGACCTCTTCCAACGCCGCGAGATCCTCGCGCATCACGCTGACGAGCAGGCCGCGCATGTAGGCTTGGGCAAGGCGATCGCCGGCGTGACGGGCCTTCTTGGCGTAGTTGTCGGAAACCAGGCGCGTCCGATCCTTGGAGATGGGCCAAATGGTCAGAACGGTGACCCAGTGCGGACCGTTCAAAATCGCCATGCTGGGGAAGAGCCAGACGACGTCGAAGAACCACGGCTGGCTTCGCGTGTGGTTCACCCCCGGCGGCAGCGACGACATGTCGGTTTCAACGGCAGGAGACAGTTTGCGGCCCTGGGCGTAGAGCAGACGCTCGGCGGGGGGGCCTTTGTAGTCCGGATTGGCCGCGTTGCTGGACCGGACATGCTTTTCATAGATGTCCACCGCCGGCTGGTGGCGCATGGGATTGTCCTTGCCGGCGAGCTCCGGCTGGGTGTTCCGATGCAGGAAGACGGTGTGATAGCCTTCCGAGAACCCGTCCATGGCGAAGTTCCAGTTGGCGTCGACCTCGGAGACGATGGTGCTGATCTTCTCCATCTCCGAGTAGTAGTTGTCGAAGCCCTCGGAAAGCTCGCCGAGCCATTCACGCAGCGGCTGGGGCTCCTCGTCGTCAAAGTTGACGAAGATCAGGTTTGACCAGACCTCGCTGCGAACCGGCACCAGGCCCATCGCGTCCTTGTCGAGATTGGCGAAGGCGCGCTCGTCGGGCACCACCAGCAGGCCGCCGTCCTGGCCATAGCTCCAACCGTGGAACCAGCAGGTCAGTCGCGAGCCTTGGCCCGACCCGAAGCCGCATTTGGTGCTGACGACCTTCTTGCCGCGGTGGCGACAGACATTGTGGAATGCGCGAACCACGCCCTCTTTGTTGCGCGTCATCACCACCGAAGTCTTGAAGGTGGGGACGTCGTAGGCGATGTACCCATCGATGGGGATGTCGTTGACATTGGCGAGCATAAACCAGGTCTTGCGGAAAATCTTGTCGATGACCTGGTCGTGGTATTCCTGACTGAGCTTGTCAGGAACCGAGATGATGTCCTTCAGGCCGCCAACGCCGCCGGAAAACTTTGTCTGGGGTTCTGTCATGGTTGAAAATTCTCTGAAGGCGGGCGCGGAGCGCGCGCAAGGCTGACGGAGTGGTCGCAGCGATCGAGGCGAGAGGGCGTCGACGCGAGCGGATCAGGCGGAGGTTTCGAGGTTCGCCACCCGCGCGTCCGGTCCCATCCGACGATCACCGATCGCGGGTTCGGGCAGGCCCAGCTCGGCGATGGTCTTGCGATAGAGCGCGACCCAATCGTCGGTATCGCCGCCTCGCACGCCGCCGGCGAACGCGCCCAGATAGAGTTCAGGCTTGTCGACGATTTCGGGCGTTTCGCCGGCTTCCAGCTTGGTCACCGCTTCGATCAGGCGGCGTCGCACCGTGGCGATCATCAGGTCGGCGGGGCTGAGGGTTTCAAAGGTCCGGTCAACGATGGGACCCATGCTCTCGGTAATCGCCTTGTCCTGCACCTGGACGCCCTCGATCCCGGTGAAGCTTTCATGGCGCTGCACCTCGCGGTCCATGAAGAAGTCGTTCTCCAGGGCCGGCGAGATGTTCCAGCGCCCGTACCAGTCGGTCGTGTTGGGGGTGAGGAAATCGCGCGAGCGTTTGCGCACGCCGGGCAACTGGGCCAGTTTCTTGGCGAAGAACTGCGGCTGACCAGAGGGGTCGAAGCCGCCGGGCAGCATGAACTGGATGTTCATGCTGTGCTCGTCGTCGATGGGCAGCCAAAAGCGCACCACCGGATGTTCGCGGTGCATCTCGTCCTGACCCGGCATGGTCCAGGTCGGGAACAGCTGCTGGGAGTAGTGCCAGTAGTTGGGCGCATTGCCGTGGGGCCGCACATGGCCCTCCATGACGCCCCAGCCGGTGTCGACCACATTATCGCGCACGCGCGCATCGGTGGTGATCCACTCGCCGACGAAGTCACCTTTCACCTGTTCGACGCTGTGCTTGCCATGGTGCAGGAAGCTCAGGTGCGAAGGATCGATGTCGCCTTCCAGCGCCTGCAGCCAGTTGCAGTCGCGCGCGGTCATGTCGATGATGAGGTCGTGGGGCTCGTCGTTGACGATCCCGATCTGAGGCAGCGGCGGCGGGGTTTCGCGCGGGCCCATATAGAGCCAAATCATGCCGTTGCGTTCTCGGGCCTTGTAGGCCTTGGCCTTAACGCGCTTGGAGAAGTCCTGGCTCGGCAAGACGTTGGGCATTTCGATGCAATTGCCCTCAACGTCGAACTTCCAGCCGTGGTAGCTGCAGCGCAGTCCGCCCTCTTCGTTCAGGCCGAAGAACAAGGACGCGCACCGGTGCGGACAACGGTGGTCCAGCACGCCGACTGCTCCGCTGCTGTCGCGGAAGGCGATGAGTTTTTCGCCCAACACCATGAGCCGGAGCGGCGCGCCATCGACCTCGACTTCGCTGGCCTTGGCGACCGGCAGCCAGAACTGCCGCATGAAATCGCCCATCGGCGTTCCTGGGCCGACCTTGGTTAGTACATCTACGCCGTAGGCCACGGGACTCCCCTTTCCGTTCTTGCCGGTCACGACCGGCTCTATTTGTTTAGATATGTACTCGTATTTTTACAAGAGCGGTGGACGCTGAAAGCGGCCGATCCGCCGCTAACCGCGGACCTGCATTCGGGTCGGCAGGCTGTTGAGTTCCTCGGCCGCCCCATCGGTCACCAGGACGGTGCCGCCGATGTTGACGCGACAGGACCCGCGGCAAACGTTGGGTTCGAAGGCCAGCGCCATGTTCGGCGCCAGCGTGATGTCGTTGAGCGCCGGCAAGGTGCGCGCGCCGGGCATGCGGTCGAAGAACGGCGAGCGTTCGATATTGATGCCAATGCGGCTGGCCACGACGATGGGGGTCACGCTGTGGACGAGCGGGGTGACCGTCCAATGCTCCGGATCGGCCAGCACGGGCTGCTCCATCTGCGTGGCCAAGGCCTGGAAAGCGACGCCCGCGCGGGCATGTTCCAGCCCCCGTTCGTAAGAGGCCCGCGCGACGCTGGCCAGTTCGTGGACGACCACGGGCACGGGCTCGAGGGCGACTGACATTTGCATCTGCGTCTCCATCCCGCCGTAGCAGGGGAAGATCTCAGCCTGCACGAGGTCGCCCTCGCGGATCACCCGAGATTCACCCCCGGCGTAATTCCAGAAGGGCGGAGCCCACCCGACATCGTCAGCGCCGACGCTGATGATCAGTTGGGGCGGCACCGAGATAGCGCCGCCGCGGTAGATGACGTCCATGATGGCGGCATAGACGTCGCTTTCGCGCACGCCGGGCCGCACCGTCTCGAACATGGCCTCGCACGCCTCTTCGCCAAGCCGAGCGCCATAGCGCACCAGGGCGATTTCCTCATCGCTCTTGGCCAGCATCATCATGGAAAATTCCATTGAGATATCGACGAACTCGGCCTTGGGGAGCCCCCCCAAAACCGCCTCCCACGTGCGATAGGGAATGACGCCGTGCATTTCGCCCGGCGCCTTGCTGTCCAGGCCCACCACGCCGATCCGTCCGGCGGCGAGGCCCCGTTCGGTGAGGATCGAGATCAGCAAAGGTCCCGTCGGGCCCACGCGCAAATCGTCGATCCAGAAGCGGGTGTCGCTCATGTTCGCCGCGAACCGTCGCGTCAGGCGATGGTGGGTCCAGGACACATAGACGGGTTCAGCGTCACGGAAGAACGCCACCACGCCTTCGATCGACTCGTTTGAAAGATAGCCCTCATATCGCTCGCGGCCGCGTTGGCCGAAAACCAGCACCGCGTCCAAGCCCTTTTCGTCCAACAGTCGACGGGTACGGTCGAAGCGCCGGTCGCGCTCGGCAAGCGAGAGCAAGGGACCGATGTTCCCCGACGTCGGTTTCGATGACATTTGTTACACTCCCGCCTGGTGGACGCGCCCGGCCGGCAGCGCCCCGCTTAGAAACTCGGCGATGTCCGCCACACAGCGCTGTGCGGCGGGCAGCATCCGCGAGTAGTTGAAGAAGAGATGCGTCGCCCCGAGGTAGGTGCGATGGACGACCGGGACGCAGGCGGCCTTGAGGCTTTCCGCCAGTTGGCTCGCCCCGCTTGCAAAGACGTCGATTTCGGCTGATGCGATCAACAGTGGCGTCAAGAGGCGCGGATCAGCCTGCAGAAGGTCTGCGCGCGGATCCTGGGCGTCGGGCCAGTCGGCCATATAGTCGCGCCAAGTCTCCACCGTGGCCTGGCGCGTGGGAAACCAGGGTCCATCGCCGAACATGCGCATTGATTCTGTGTCGCTGGCGCCGTTGACGACGGGCGAGATCAGGACGCCGGCGCGGAGAAAGTCGGCCCCGCCGCTCCCCGCCACGACGGCTGCGCCGGCGCTGATGCTAGCCCCGGCTGAATTGCCTCCCCAGGCGATCCGATCGCCGTCGAAGCCCAGTTCTTGGCCAAGTCCGACCAGCCGATGATAGGCGTCGGCGACTTGATCGACCGCCCTGGGGAACGGCGCCTGCGGAAGGTGGGGATAGTTCAGGGATAGAATGGCGCCGCCCCATAAGGCTGCGATCTCCCGCAATTGCCGCGCATTGCTCTCGACGCCGCCGAACCTGAACCCGCCGCCATGCAGGTAAATCCAGAGCGGTCGATCGGTCGCGCCGTCGGGTCGATAGAGCCGGCCCTCCAGGGGTCCGGCGCCGGTTTCCACCACGATGTCGGCTTCGCTGACGTTTGCGGGCCCGCCTTCGTTCCACCAGGCGCCCGCGCGTTTCATATAGGCGCCGAGCTCGGCGATGTCCGCGGGCGGCGGTCCGAGCCGCTCGCCGATCTCGCGAACGCGCTGCATGACAGCGATCATCTCCGGGCTTGGCTGCGCCTGCGTCACACCGTCCTCCCCAATTTATTTTGTTGCGCCATAATAAGAGTTCTTATTTATCTCCAACGCAAGCGCAAAGCGCCGCGGGCCACGTCGGTCCCGTGTTCGATCGGGAGCGGCGCGTCCGCGAACTGACGCCGCCAACACCGCGCATCGGGCGGTTGGCGCTGTCCGGCTGGCGGGCTGGGAAACTCTCGGGTCGCGGACGACGCAGGCGCGATCAAGACGGTGGTGATGGAAATGAACGCCCAGACGACAACGATCCTCGCGGCCCGCGTGGCCAGCATCACGGCTGACGGGGAAAGGGTTCGCGTCTTCGAGCTGGAAGCCTTGGATGGACGCGCCCTGCCGCCCTACGAGGCTGGCGCCCACATCGATGTGCATGTCGCAGGACTGGTGCGCCAGTATTCGCTGTGCGGGTCTGGCGAGCAGCCGGGCTACCAGATCGCCGTCCTGCAGACCCCGGACTCGCGAGGCGGGTCGATGGCGATGCACGCGCTATCGGTGGGCGAGGTTCTTCAGATCTCGACGCCGCGCAATCTGTTTCCGCTCGAGCCCGCCGAACACACCATCCTGGTGGCCGGCGGCATTGGGGTCACGCCGATCCTGGCCATGGCCGAGAGCCTGTGGCGCGATCGACAGTCTTTCGAACTGCACTATTGCGCGCGCAGCCGCCAGGCCGCCGCGTTCCTGGACCGTCTATCCGCCGCGCCATGGGCCGCCAGCGTGCGCACGCACTTCGACGACGGGCCGGCCGGCCAGCGGTTCGACGCCAGGGAAGTCCTGGCCACGAACGCGCCGAACCGCCATCTCTACGTCTGTGGGCCGGCGGGTATGATCGAGGCTGTGCTCGCCACCGCGCGCGATCTGGCATGGCCCAGCCACGCGCTCCACTGGGAAGCCTTCGCGCCGCCCTCCCCGCCAGCGCTCGAGGGCGGTGCGTTCGAGGTCGAGATCAAGAGCAGCGGCCAGGTCATTGTCGTGGGCGAGGAGGAAACCATCGTCGAGGCCTTGGAGCGACAAGGCGTGGCGATTGAGGTCTCGTGCGGACAGGGAATCTGCGGCGCGTGCCTGACGCGCGTGCTGTCTGGCGCACCAGACCACCGCGACTTCATCCTGACCGAGGAGGAGCGTAGTCAGTTCATGACGCCGTGCTGTTCGCGCGCGCTCGGCGGCAGGCTCGTCCTTGACCTCTGAGCCAGCAGCCCTGGCCTGAGGGCATGGTTTCAGCCCGCGCCAACCGGCGCGGGCTTCAACGATCATCAATGTGGCCTCGCCGATCGGCCAAAGGCGAGACGGTCAGGCCGGCTTCATTCAGCGGGGTCGGCGACCTGCGCGCCCAAAGCGGGACGTTTACCGCGCAGATAAAAGACGCCTGCGCAGGCCGCCGCCATCGCCGCCAAAAGGGCCAATACCGTCATCGCGCCGCTAATGCCCGACAACATCGTCGCCAGGCCGGTGACGACAAGGGCGCAGACGAACTGCCCCAGGGAATTGGCGCACTGCACCAGCCCCGTACCGAAACCACGGAACTCGAAAGAGAACAGCTTAAGCGCCGCGGCGAGCACGGCGGGAAGCGCCAGGCCCGCGCCGATCTGGGTCACGAAGCAGGCCGCGATCGTCCAGGGCAAATTCGACGCCAAGGCGATGCCAAGGAAACCAGCCGCCATGACGGCATAGCCAAGGGTCAGGACGAGCGGGATTCCAAGCCGCGAAAGCGTCTTGAACAGACCAGCGCCAACACCGATGCCGACCGCCATGGCGGCCATCGACAAGCCAATGATCTTGGGGTCGCCGACGCCGATGGCGGACATCACAAAAGCCATATCGACGGGAAGAACGCAGAAGAACATCGAGGTGACCAGCATCAGACCGCAGGCGGCGAAGGTTGGCTTCCAAGGAAACGCCTGCAGAGAGGCGGGCTTGTCTTCGCGAACGCGACGCTCGGAACGGCGCGGTTCCCGAACCACGAAGACGACCAAGGCCAAGAGCGGAAAGGCGAGCAAATAGACCAGAACCGCGTGGCGCCAACCCAACGCGCCTAGCCCGCCCGCGGCTACGGCGACGAGGACCGCCGCACTGGCGGCGACCACCACCTGAGACGCCAGCATCTTTTCGCGCGCGGCGCCTTCGAACTCATCGCCGATCAGTGTGGTCGAGGAGATAGCAAGCCCGGCCTCCGCGACGCCGACTAGGAAACGGCTCGCCAGGATCGCCCCCAGGCTCTTGAGGAAGAACGGCGCAGCGCCGGCCAGGCCGAACAGCAAAAGAGAGCTCACCAAAAGACGTTTGCGACCGAAGCGGTCCGCCAAGATCCCGGCGGCCCCCGAGAACAGCGCGATGCAGACGGCGGGCAGGGTCAGAACCATGGGCACCAGCCAGTTGGCGCCGGGGTTGGTCGCGAATTCCTTGTGAATCTCCGCGAGGATCGGGCCGAACGCCGACGGTCCCATGCCCAGCATCGCCATAGGGGCCAGCAGGGTGGCGCTCTTGAGGAAGGTCGATCGGGAGGATGGACCGGCCGTGACTGACGTGGAGATCTTCAAAGGTTTGCTCCCTGCGCAGAGCGAGAACAGGCCGCCCTGACCATTATGCGCCCCCCAAGCCCCGCGCCGGATGCGCGTATAAGGACGAGGTCGGTCGCTGTTATAAAGACGTGTACTTATTATCGCATTTTACCGCGAAGGCTATGAGCAAACTGTCGCGCCGCGCCAGTTCCCGCCCTGGCTGTCAAGCCAACAAGCAATACGTTGGCGCGAGCCGCGCGCGATCGGCGCGAGGTGACGTTGGCGGCGCTAGAGCACAACGTCGGAGAGGTTGAAGCGCTCGACCGCGCTCTGTTCGCGCGCGAGGACGCGGTTGAAGGCCGGCCTCGCCCGGACACGCTCTGCGTGGCCCAGCAGTCGCGAGAAGCGCTCCAGCGGAAAGCCGCTTTTCTGCGCGGTGCTGTAGGCCCAGTAAAGATAGGTGTCGACGATCGACCAGGTCTCGCCGAACCACCACCCCTCCCCCACCCGGTCGGCGATGTTCGCGCATTCGACAAGCAGCTTGTTGACGCCGTCTTCGACCACACCTTCGGTCGCCCCCGTCGTCCACTTCATGGGCATGCGCACCTGCCTCACCGCAGGATGCAGCGTCGCCGAGCACCAGACCAGGTCACTCAGGGCCTGGTGGGCGCTGACGGGGTCGGGCGTGGCGGGAAGCAGCCCCGCCTCGGGACAGAGGGCGTGCAGCGTCCACAAGATCGCAGCAGTCTCGGTCATGAGTTCGCCGTCGAAGAGCACGGCGGGCACCTTGCCCTTGGGATTGATCGCCAAATAATCGGGCGACTTCTGCGCTCCGGCGCGGATGTTGACGCAGACGTCATGGTAGGCCAGGCCCGTCTCTTCCAGGGCGTTCATGGTCACCCGCGAACAGGCGGCCGGAAACTGATAGATGACAATGTTCATGGTCCGATCCCGTGGGCGCCGTTGGCGCATATCTAGGTCCGGGCGCACAGCGCGGCGGCGATAGCCGCGCCCAAGCGTCCAGACGGGTGAGCATGTTGGGTTGATCCTGGGCCTGGCTGGCGGCGCCGTTCAGCTCGCTGCTTCGGCCGGACGGTCGCGTTCCAAGCGCTCGTCGGTCACCGGATTGAACAGTCGGCCGACGCCTTCGACGCTAACCTCGACTGCGTCGCCATCGTTGAGCCAGAGGGGCGGCTGGCGGCGGGCGCCGACGCCCCCGGGCGTTCCGGTGGCGATAACGTCGCCGGGTTGCAACAGGGCAAAGCGCGAACAGTAGGCGATGATTTCGGCAATACCGAAGATCATGTCGCTGGCCCGAGCCTCCTGCACCTGGCGACCGTTCACCCTTGTGGTTAGACACAAGTCCAACCCGTCGACCTCGTCGCGGGTGACGATCCATGGCCCCATGGCGCCCGAGCGCCAGAAGTTCTTTCCGGCGGTGAGCGAGTGCTTCTGGTACTGGCGCACGCTTCCATCGAGAAAGCAGCTGTATCCGAACACATGGTCGAGCGCGTCGACGGCCTTGATGTGACGCCCGCCACGTCCGAGCACCACGGCGATCTCACCCTCGAAATCGAATGTCGACGACGCCAACGGACGCACGACCGGCTGATTGTGCGCGACTAGGGAGTCGAAACTTCGGGTGAACAGGACGGGATAGTCGGGCGGCTCGACCGCGATCTCGCTGGTGTGGTCGCGATAGTTCATGCCGACGCAGAGGATTTTCCGCAGCGGGTCGCAGGGCGTCGCCAGCCTCACCTCGCGTAGGGCCAGGGTGCGATCGCAGGACCGAGCCATCTGTTCCAATTCGTCGGGCGTGCAGCGGTGTGGCGTAAAGCTCGCCGTCTCCGCCGGCTTGTGACGTTCGAAGCCGACGAGACGCACATCGTCGCCCTCGACGATCCCTGCGCCGGTCCCGCCTTCAAACTCAAACTTCACGATCTTCATCGTCGCCTCCTTGCGTCAGGCGCTGTCAGGCGGCCCGACCCGAGCGTTCAGCTCTTCGTGTTGACGCGCCCGGCGTCGCCATGACCACAAGGGCTCGCTGGCCCTGCGCCCCGCACGACATCGATGATCGCAAGGGCGTCAGCGGCCGATGCGCCGCGCCAGGCGACGTGGCCATCGGGTCTGACCAGGACGAGAGGCCGCTCGTAAAGCCTGACCGCCTCGGCGTCCCGAATCCGCACGACCTCCAGGGGCAGCGATCGAGCTTGAGCCGCGCGTTCCAGGGGCTTGGGATCGGCCTCGTCACTGAAGACCAGCAACACAAAGCCGCGGCCAAATAGGTCCAAGGTCGAGAAACCGGACGCCAGCCACAGGTGCGGCGCCCGTCCCCCTGGGCGACTGGACTGGCGATAGTTCACCGGATCGTCCTCGATCGGCGCGGCGTCGTCGGGAATGATCAGGGGCGAGTTCTGATAGCTGTAGCCAAGGTGGATGCCCATGGAGTCCCACTCGGCCGCCATCGTGGCGCGGAGCGAGCCGCCAATCGCTTTGCGGGCCGCGTCGCCCTCTATGCCGACCGCGAAAAGGGCCCGATCGCCAGGAACCGTGCGCATCCGACGAAAGTTCATGGTGCCGCGGGCGGCGTTGCGCAGCGCCACCGGACGCCGTTCCTCGTGGTAGCTGGCCAGCAGGGCTGGGCCGGCCCAGCCTTTGATTGCGGCGGTCAGTTTCCAAGCCAGGTCCACCGCTTCACCGATCCCGGTGTTCATCCCATAGCCGCCGGTGGGCGAGAACTGGTGTGCGGCGTCGCCTACCAGGAAGCAGCGGTCCGTCGAAAAGCGATCAACCACAAGCTCGCTTCGCCGCCAGGGTGCGATCGACAGTAAATCGTAGGCGATCGGCTCGCCGATCGCTTTGTCGACGATCTGCCGGGCGCGCGTCTCGTTCCACGCTTCGCGATCAAGGTCGCCCAGGATCTGGACGCGCCAGACGTCGCGGCCGCTCATGTTGATCATCGATCCCCACGCGCCGGTTTCGTCGACCAGAATGTAGCGGTAGGCCGGGCGCGCGGCGACCCGCGCCGTCAACTCAGGACTGCGCAGAAAGATATTGGTGCTCTGCGCCAGCAAGGTGGCGCCTGGAGCGCCCACGCCGATCAGCTGGGCCACCGTACTGCTGGCGCCGTCACAGCCTGCAACGAACTGGGCGCGTACGGCCATCGTCTCGGCGCTAGCCAGGTTGGTGATCTGCGCTGTCACCCCGTCAGCGTCTTCCGACAGACTGTCCAGTCGATGCTCATACCGAATGTCGGCGATCGCCGACCGCTCCGCGATGGTCTGAAGCGCCGGGTCGAAGAAGTTCTGAGGACAGAGCTCGTGCTTCTGAGGGCTGAAGGGCGGCGGTGGCCGCGTGGCGTCCGAGGCGACCGGCTCGCGCGCGAGTTCGCGTCCGAGCAGGCCGGTCGTGAACACGATGTCGCGCGACAAGGTTCTGGGAAAGCCGGCGGCCTCGATGTCGGCCACCACGCCCCAGCGACGCGCATGCTCCATCGACCGGATACTGACCTGATCCATCCTCGGATGCTCGGCGCGAAGCGCCTTGGCGCCTTGATCGACGAGCAGGCTTGGTATGCCTCGCCAACTCAGATCGATGCTGAGACAAAGTCCGACAGGTCCGCCCCCGATGATCAGGACGGGTGTGGTCTCAGCGTTCACAGGCCCGCGCTCCGGGGGCGCGCTTTCGCCGCCAAGCCCCGCCCTCGCCGCTCGGCCAGGTAGGTCTCCGGATCCAGTTCGCGTCCCGAAGGATTGGCCTTGAATTGGGCCGACGCCATGAACGCGACCATCTCGTCTAGACTGTCGAAGTTCTGAGCGGTGATCTCGACATTGTTATGGTCCGGATCACGATAGTAGAAGCTGGTCATCGGACCGTGATCGGCGCTTCGGTGCGGCAGCATGCCGTTGTTCTTCATCGCCTCGTACTTTTCGCAGAGGCCGTCGAGACTCCCGGTCATCAACTGCATGTGGTGCAGGCCCGGCGATGTCTGCAACACAGCCGCCTGGACACCGGGCTCCTCGAAGATGCCGATGGTCTGGGTGTTCGGAAAATCCTCCGATAGCCGGAAAAAGCACATTCGCAGGTCCGAGGCCCGCGTCTGACCGCCATAGTCGCCCGGCCGGATGTCTGCCGCGGGTGTGTGCTCGAAGAAGGGATCGACACCTAGAACCGAAGCATACCAGGCCTTCATCTCGTCCAGTCGGGCGGTTTTGAGAATGATCTCGCTGATCTTCAGGGGCGAGCAGGCTTGCCGCGACGGCTTGTCCAAGCTGTTCATTTTCGGCCTCACGAAGCGCCAACCCCACAATAATAAGAGTACATACCATGTCCGCAAACTCCAGCGAAAGTTCGCTGCGGCGCGCCACCCGGCCAGCCGATAGATGCGTTCGGGCGCCCCGGCCGGCGCCCCTACCCGGCCGCCGCAGACCGTGTCGAGCGGCATCCCGCCCCCTTGGCGGTCAGAGCGGCGCGATCCGGGAGCCAGGCTCGGCCGCGCCCCTGTGGCGGTGGCCAAAAAAATGGGGCTCTTCGTAAGAAGAGCCCCTGGAGGTAAGCGGCGGATCGTGACGCCGCTTAGGGATCAGTAGTTCAGGCTGACGGTGATCCCGTAGGTGCGCGGCGGCGCCAGGAGCGCGACGTCCGAGTTGAACAGCGACTGGGTGAGATATTGGGTCGTACGCGCGCCGTCCTCGAGGTTGCGCACCCATCCGCTGACTTGACGCTTGCCGGTCGGATCGACCCAAGTCAGCGATACGTCCGTCCGAACGTAGCTTTTCTGAATCGATCCAGGCGCGTCATAGTAGTAAGTGCGCTGACGCGTATAGTATTGGCTGTGCGCTTCGGGTGTCAAAGCGCCAAGATCGCCCAGGTCGAACTTGTGCTTGATCCCCGCCGTGACCGTCCACTTGGGCGAATAGGGCAGCCTGTTGCCGGAGTAGCTCACCCCGTCATTGGTGAACTCTTTGAACTTTCCGTCCAAATAGCTGACGCTGCCATCAATGATCGTACCATCGGGAAGATAAAGGCCCGTTTCGAATTCGGCCCCGCTGATGCTGACCTTTTTCGCCGGCCGCGTGACGCTGAGTTGCAGCGGAACCGTCGTGCCGGGCGCGGCGGGATTGTTGACGTTGATGGTGCCGAAGAACTGATACTGGTAGTTGGAATAGTCGTAGTGGAAGGCGGTCAGATTCAGTTTCAGCCGGCGGTTCCAGAAGCTGTTCTTGATCCCACCTTCATAGGCCGTGACCGACTCGGCCGGGAACGTGCTGACCAGGGCGCCGGGATTGAAGCCGCCAGCCTTCGAGCCGGTGCTCACCGATCCAAACAGTAGGGAGTGGTCGCTCAGATCGGCGTCGACGCCGATCTTCCAGGTGACCTTCTTGAAGGTCAGGTCGCCGTCCCCGTCCACCGGCACCGAGCTGCCGTTGCTTTGCACGACGTTGGTCGAGCCGCGGCTCGATTGCTTGTCGCGCGTATAGCGCAACCCGCCGGTCAAGCGCACCGTTTCGGTGATCGGGTAGGTCACCTGCGTGAAGGCGGCGGCCGACTTGGTCCTGAGGTTTTTGCGTTCCCGCGAGAAAACCCTGATGCCCGTATCCGTGGCGGCGCCGAACATCGGCAGGTTCGTCACGGAGTCTCGGAAGTCATGCACCTTGTCGTCCAGCAGGAAGCCGCCCACCAGCCACCGCAGTTTCGAGTCGTCATTGGACGCCAGGCGAAGCTCATGGGACTGGACCTCGTTGGTGTCGTTGAGGACCTTGATTCCAACGTGCACATAGTCGCCGCCGGTCAAGGCGAGCCGATCAGGGGTGGATCCCAGGCCCAGGCTGCGTTGGGTGACGTGGCGATAGCCGGGAATATAGGTCAGAGCGCCGATCGGCAGATCGACGTTCAACTCGGCGCGCAGGCCATAGTTCTCGACATTGTTGAAGTTTTGGTCGGTTTCGCTGTCGCGCCGCCCGCCCGCCTTCGGCTGCCAGGCCGTGTTGGCGCAGTAGTTGGGAATGATGACGCCGGCCGGCGACGCCAGGGCGGGGCCGGAGGCCGCCGAGCCCGGGGGGCAGAGCGAGAAGCTGGCGCCGTCGTTCTTCTGTTTGGTGTAGTCGCCGCCGATGAAAAGGCGGGCGGCGCCCTTCTTGTAGAGCACGCCCAGCCGCGCGGCCGTGGTGCCCTGATCGTTGAAGCCATCGTCGGTGTAGCCGTCGTGGGCCACACGCTCGACGCTGGCGCGCATGGCGAGGTTTTCGTTGAGCGGCACGTTGACCATCGCCGCCAGATTGATGCTCTGATAGTTGCCGTAGCTGCCTTGGGCAGAGGCGTCAAAGCCGCTCGGATCGGGCTTCCTGGTGATGATGTTGACCGCGCCGCCCGTGGAGTTTCGGCCATACAGCGTGCCTTGCGGGCCCCGCAGAACTTCGATCCGGTCGACATCGTAAAGGCCGCCCGGTTGCGAGATGGCGTGGGTGATCGGCACGCCGTCAACATTGTAGGAAATCGGCGCCTCGCCGACGATCTGGATGTTCGTGGTCGTGATGCCCCGGATCGAGACGTTCATCGAGTTGTTCTGGTTGGTCTGGAATTGGGTGGCCGGAACCAGACCCTGCAGGTCGGCGACGTTGGAGCCTCCGGTCGTCGCCAGGTTCTTGCCGGTGATGGCGCTGACCGCGATCGGCGCGTTCTGCAGCGTCTCCGACCGACGCTGCGCCGTGACGATGATTTCCGGGACCACCACGTCTGACGACGCAGAAACGTCGTTCGAGGTCGTCTTGTCCTGCGCCCACGCCGGACTTTGCAGCATCACACCCAGCAATGCGCCGTAGGCAAGCTTGTTAACGTTCATAATCCCTCCTCCCCGATGTTCTGAACCTCGGCGTTTGCCGGGCTCCGCGGCTTTTGCCGCTTTCGTTTTCTCTGTGGGACACGGCCCACGAAGATATGTATGCATATTTTAAATTCGAGTTCAACGCGCCCCATGCGGCTCATGGCAAATCTTAGGAACGCTGGTCGTTAGAGCGACGCCCTCTCCCGCTGCCCGAGCTTCGTCAGAACCGTGGCAGGCTCGCTGATGGGGCCAGCCGTCGGCAGGCCGCGGAGGCGTTGCGCCAACGCCTAGGGGCGCCGCAGGCGCCCCCATAACGCTTGACAAGCTCGCAGGCGCAGTTGGTCAACTGAACCTGCCCTCTGCGAGCGATCACGCGGAATGATGTTTGCGCAGATCATCCGTGATCCTGACGCAGCAAACATTGGCGCCATATAAAAGGGCCGCGGCCCGTATCTCGACCTTGTAAATCCGGTTCATTCCCAATGGAGACGGCCATGTTGAAGGTTTGTATTCTTGGCGCGACGGGCAAGAGCGGGCGTTGCTTGGTCAGGCAGGGGCTGGACAAGGGCCACGTCGTGACCGCGCTGGTTCGGGACTCCGGGAGGTTCGACGAGCCCGAGAACGAGCGGCTTAGGGTCAGACCTGTGGATTTCGGCCGCCAGGGCGAGCTGAGCCAAGCCATGGCGGGCCACGATGTCGTCATCAATGCCGCGGGCTATATCGACACAGCCGATTTCAATCCGCTCGTGCAGCGCATTATCAGCGCGGCCGAGGAGGCGCTCGGCGCTGGTGGCCGATTTTGGATGTTTGCTGGCGCGGCGCTCTTGGATGTTCCGGGAACGACGCGGATGACCGTAACGCTGCCAGGCGTCCCGAAAATCTACACGCGCCATCGTGACAACTACCAGGCCATCACGCGCACGAAGCTCGATTGGTCCGTTCTCTGCCCAGGTCCCATGATCGAAGCGCCCGACGGTCGGGCCACTGAGGATCTGGTTTTGTCGCGCGAGGTATGGCCGACACCCAAGCCAAGCATCACCCAGATGCTGCCCAGCTTGGCTCTGTCTGTCGCCTTCCGGCTGGCGGTCCCGCGCCAGACGATCTTCTACGAAGACGCCGCTTCGGTGATCTTGGATCACCTTCAGAACAACGGGCCGCTTTCGCGGTCGCGGGTCGGGGTGGCTCTTCCCGCCGGCGAACGCCGCCACAAGAGCACGCCGTCGCGAGCCGATCGCGCATGACCACGCAAGTCGCTCCCGCCGCCTAGGCTCGTCGCTGCTGCGGGCGCGACGCCATGCCGCAGCCGCATAAACCGGTTGGCAAACCGCCGGACCGCAAAGCTCTGTCTCTAGTGAGGAGACGTTCATGCAAGCGGCCATCGCCAACACCGACGCGCCGGCCCCTGGGCTTGGCGACGGAGAGGATGAAGGCGCCTTTCGAGCCCATGTTGGTCGTGTGCCTTTTCCGCTGGTCGTGCTGGACCTGGAACACCGTCCGGTTCAATTCAGCCGCGGCTGGCTTGATCAGGCCCAGTCATTGCCGCTGGCGCCAACGCCGATCACCGACCACTTCATAGGCCCGGCGCTGGCTGAAGCCCTGACACGTTGCGCCGAGGGCAAGTCAGCGACCTGCCAGGTCGAGGGCCGGGACGAACGCTGGTGGGCGGCGACTCTGTCGCCCTGGCCCAGTATGTCGACGCCGCGCCGTCTGGTCCTCAACATGCGCGAGATCACCGAGACGGTCCGCGCCACCTTCGCGGCCTTGCAAGCCCAGCAGCGCCTTTCGATGGCGCTCAAGCTCGACCGCTCCTTGGTGATGGAGACAAACTTGAGCTCGGGCGAGGTGTGCCTGCAGTCGATGTGCAACGACCTGGAGCGGTTTTTCCTGGGCCGCGGCGTCGAGACCACCGCCCACCGCGACCATCAATCGGGGTTGAAGACCGCCTTCGACGCCTGCGCCCATCAAGGCGCGCCTTTCCACCTGACCTACCGCCTCAACCGCGACGATGCGGTCGAGACTTGGATCGACGCCATCGGCGAACGGTTTGAAAGCTCATCAGGAACGCCCGATCGGGTCATTATCGTCTTCAAGGACGTCACCGACCGCCACCACCAGCAACAGCGTGTCGAGGCTCTGGCCTATCGCGACGGGCTTACGGGCCTGGCCAATCGCGCCGCCTTCCAGGCCGCGTTCAGCGAGGCGACCGCCGCGGCCCAGGATCGGACCGAAGGGTTGGGCGTGGTGATGATCGACATGGACTACTTCAAGCAGGTCAACGACACGTTCGGCCACGACGCCGGCGACGCCTTGCTGAAGTCCTTGGCGGGCCAACTTCGCCGAGCCTTTCGCCAGAGCGACACCGTCGCCCGCCTCGGCGGCGACGAGTTCGCCGTGTTGATGCGCGACGTCAGCGATCCCCAAGTCCTGCTGCGCCCGATCGCCGCCTTGGAGGCGCTCTTGCGAAACCCGGTGCAATACAATGGCCAGGACTTCGTGATCAGCACCAGCATCGGCGCAGCCTTCCATCGTCCGGGCGAGACGGACGGGGCGCTGGTTCTGAAGAACGCGGACCTGGCGATGTACGAGGCCAAGGCGGCCGGTCGCGGACGCAGCGTGCTGTTTCAAAACACGATGCGCACCCGCGTCGAGGAAAGATTGCAGGTGCTGCGCGACGTCCGCAGAGGCTTGGCGGACCGCGAATTCTCCCTGCTCTATCAGCCTATCATCGAGCTCGACACCGGCACGGTGGCGACCCTTGAGGCCTTGGTGCGGTGGAACCATCCGGACTTGGGCGTCTTGGTCCCGGCCGCGTTCGCCACCGCGTTCGACGACCCGGAGGTCGCGCCGCTGCTCAGCGAGTTCGCATTCGAGAGCGTTCTTGAACAACTGCGGACATGGATGGACGCGGGTCTGGATCCGCCGCCCGTGGCCATCAATGTCTCCGCCACGCAGCTGCGCGATGGCCGGTTGATCCAAGAGCTTCCCGGCCGGCTGGCGCGTTGGGAGGTCCCGGGCGACAAGCTGTCGATCGAGGTCAACGAGACCATGAGCAGCGGTCGCGCCGACCTCACCGTTAGCGAGGCCGTGCGCGGGCTTGCCGCTTGCGGCGTCAAGGTGACGCTCGACAATTTCGGCGCCGGCCAAGGGTCGCTGGGCAACCCGCGCGACTACCCCGTCGATCGGCTGAAGATCTCCAAGGCGTTCGTGTCCGACTTCGATCCGGTGATCATCGGCTCCATCCTACGGCTCGGTCAGGCGCTCGGCCTACAGGTCGTCGCCGACGGCGTCGAGGGGGGCGAGGCCCTCGCCGCCGTCCGCGATCTGGGCTGCTCCCATGCCCAGGGGTTTCACTTCGCCAAGCCAATGTCGGCGCAGCAGGCGACGAGCTACCTGGGCGCAGCCGCCTCGGGCTTCGACGAGGCGGTCTTGTGACCGCCTAGCCGCGAGGCCTGGCGGCGCAACCAGATTTCCGCGTCGTCTACGAAGGTGAAGACGACGGGCACGACCAGTAGGCTGAGCGCGGTGGAGGTCAGCAGCCCGCCCAAGACGACGACGGCCATGGGCTGTCGAAAACTCGGGTCCGCACCGAGACCCAGGGCGTTGGGAAGCATCCCCGCCCCCATGGCGATGGTGGTCATGAGGATCGGGCGCGCGCGCTTATGGCAAGCGTCCAACACCGCTTCCAGACGCGTCATTCCGTTCGTGCGGCGGGCCATGATGGCGTATTCGACCAGCAGAATGGAATTCTTCGTCACGATGCCCATCAGCATCAGCAGCCCGATCAGGACGGGCAGGGAGAAGCTCATGCGCGACGCCAGCAGCGCCAGCAGCGCTCCGCCGAGCGACAACGGCAGGGCCGACAGAATGGTCGCCGGCTGGAGGAAGTCGTTGAAGAGAAGCACCAGCACCGCATAGATGCAGAAGATCCCCACGCCGATCGCCAGCCCGAAGCTGCTCATCAGTTCCGAGGTCCGTTGAACCTCGCCTTGCTCGACCAGCTTAATCCCGGCCGGCGGGGCGCTGAGCGTAGGCAGGCGTTTGGCCTCGCGCATGACTTCCCCGGACACGCGCCCATTGAGCTCGACGGTCAGGGTGACCTGGCGAGCACGGTCGAGGCGGTCGATCTGCGAGGGTCCGCTGCCGATGGACAGGCGGCCCAGCGAGGCGAGCGCGACTTGCCCGTTGCCGCCGGCCACGCGCAACTGGCCGATGGAGTCCAGGTCGGTGCGCAAGGCTGGATCCATCCTCACCCGAACGTCCACTTGACGGTCGGACAGATTGAGCTTGGGCAGCGAGGCGGCGTAGTCGCCGAACGTGGCCACGCGCATGGCTTGGCCAAGGTCGGCGCTGGTCACGCCCAAGGCCGCGGCGCGCGCGTAGTCCGGCGTCAGCTGGATCTCCGGCCGCTGCAGGGCGGCGCTGGAGGTCACGTTGCCAATGCCTGAAATGCGGTTGCGAATTTCCTGTTCGACCTTGTTGGCAGTCTGGTTGAGCAGATCGCTGTCGTCGCCGGTCAGGACGATCTGCAGCGCCTCGCCGTTGCCCGATCCGCCGACAGACACCCGGACCCCGGGCAGCGACCTCAAGGCCTCGCGGATCTTCGCCTCGACGCCCGATTGTTTGAGCCGGCGCTCTCCGCGCGGCGCGAGATCGACAATCAAGGTGGACGCGGTCAGATCGGCGCTGGAGCTGGCTTCCATGCCGCCGCTCGTGGCGGTGCCGGCTTCGGTGAAGACCTTGCGGACTTCCGGCAGCGCCCTGATGCGACGTTCCGCGTCGAGGGAAGCGGCCGTGGTTTGCGCCAGGGTGCTCCCCGGCGGCAAGGTCAAGGACACCGTGACCTGGGCGTCGTCCTGCGCCGGAAGAAAGGCGCTGGACAGAAAGGGTATCATAGCCAGGGAGGCTGCGAAAAAAAGCCCCGCGGCGACCGCAGTTGTCTTACGACGACGCAAGGTGGTGCGCACCCAGCCCAGGTAGCGGGTCATAAGCGCGCCGTCTCGCTCCTCGCCGTGCGTCGCGCGCAAGAGGTATGCGGCCATCATGGGCGTCAACAATCGGGCCACCAGCAAGGACATCACCACGGCCACGGCGGCGGTGACGCCAAACTGCCGAAAGATCTTGCCGGGGATGCCGGCCATGAACGCGGTGGGAAGAAACACCGCGACAATCGTCAGGGTCGTGGCGACGACGGCCAGGCCGATCTCGTCGGCCGCCTCCATCGCCGCCTGGTAGGGAGGCTTGCCCATCCTCAGATGGCGCTCGATGTTCTCGACCTCGACGATGGCGTCGTCGACAAGAATGCCGATCACCAGGGCGATGGACAGCAGGGTAACGAGGTTCAGCGTAAATCCGCAAAGATAGATCACGCCAAAGGTGGGGATGATCGACAGGGGAAGCGCGGTGGCCGAGATCAGCGTCGCGCGCCAGTCGCGCAAGAACAGCCAGACCACGATAACGGCCAGGATCGCGCCTTCCAGCAGCAAGTGCATGGAACCGTCATAGTTTTCGATGATCGGCGTGATCGTGTTGCTCTGCTCGCTGATCACCACCTCGGGATGCGCCGCGGCGAAGGCCTTTACCTTCTCACGCACGCGCTTGGCCACGGCCACGTCGCCAAAGCCCAAGGAGCGCGTGACGTTGAACGCGATGACCTCGTGGCCGTCGCGGAAGGCGCGCGAACTGCGCTCGGCGTGCGAGTCCCGGATCCGTGCGATCTGGTCGAGGCGAACCATCTGCCCGGCGGCGGCCGGAACCGCGACAGCGGCGAGATCCTGCGGCGTGTGCACAGCGCCCAGGGTCCGCAGGGATTGGCGCTGGTCACCGATGTCGCCCTGCCCGCCCGAGCTGTCGCTCTGCATGTCCTTGAGCTTGCTGCTGACGGTCAGGGGGCTAACGCCGAGGCCAGCCATCAGGGCGGGGTCCAGGTCCACGTGCGCCTCGCGCGTCACCCCGCCGATGCGAGACACGCTCGCCACGCCCTTCACCGACTGAAGCGCCTTGGCCACGTCGTTGTCGACAAACCAGGACAGCTCCTCCTCGCCCAGGCTGGGCGAGGTGATCGCGTAGGTCAGCATGGCCGAAGCGTTCGCCGTGACCTTCGAGACCGTGGGCGTCTGCAGCGCCGACGGCAGGTCGTTCTTGGCGCCGTCGACCGCGTTGCGCACCTCCTGGACGGCCTCGTTGGAGTCCTTGTCGATCGTGAAGCTGACGGCGATGTTCACCGCGCCTTCGGTGATGGTCGTGGTGATGTGATCGAGCTTGCGCAGCGAGGTCAGCTTGTCCTCGATCTTGCGCGCCACTTCGGTTTCCAGCTGCTCGGGCGCGGCGCCCTCCAGCGTGGCGGCGATGTTGACCGTCGGCTGGTCCATGTCCGGGAAGTGCTGGATGTCGAGACGCTGGAATCCGTAGACCCCGAAGGCGGTCAACAGCACGAACAGAAGAATGGCCGGTACCGGATACTTGATCGAGAGAGCGGAAATGTTCATCGCACGGCTCCCGTGACCAGAACGCTCGCGCCGTCGGAGAGGAAGGCCGCGCCGCTCTTGACCACGCTCACCTCGCCGCCCAGCCCGGAGACCTCAATACGTCCGCCTTGACGCGCGCCGGTCGTCACGGCGCGTCGATGCGCACGCTTGTCCGCGCCGACCACGAACACGTAGGCGCGCCCGTCACGCAGCACCACGGCGGTGTCGGGCAGGGTCATGACCTGGGAGGCCCCGACATCGATCACGCCGCTGCCGTACATGCCCGCGCGGGCCGGCGAACCGGGCGGCAGGCTGACATAGGCGACGCCGCGACTGGTGCTGGTGTTCAGGGTCGGAGAGACCAAGCGCACCGCGCCGGTGACGGCTTCGCCGCCGGGGAGACGGACCTCGGCCCGCTGGCCGGCCCTGACCCTGGACAGTTGCTGGGCGTCCAGCTCCGCCTGCCACTCAACGCGCCCCTGGCGCACCAGTCGGAACAACTCCTCTCCCGAATTGACCACCTTGCCCAGCAACGCCGAACGCGACGAGACCACCCCGTCGTCCACCGCTGTCACTTGGGTCTGAGCCAGCTGGATTTCAGTGCTGCGCAACTGCGCACGCTGCTGGGCCAGAGCGGCCTGGGCGGTGCGCTGGGTCACGGCGTATTTCTGGATCTGTTGGGCCGACAAGGCGCCGCTGGAGGCGACCTGGCTGGCCCGGTCGACATCACTGTCGGCCTGAGCAAGATTGGCCTCCGCCTCGGCCACCGCCGCCCGCAGGCGGGCGCGATCGGCCAGGAGTGTGTCGGGGGACAGGTTCGCCAGAACCTGGCCCCGCCGCACCCGAGCGCCGACATCGGCGCGCAGATTGTCGATGCGCAGCGGCCCCGTTTGGGCGCTGATGATCGCCTCCTGCCAAGCCAGCAGTCCGCCGCTGGCGCGGATTTGCTGCGGCCATGTCAGGGTTTCAGGCTTGACCAATTCTACGGTCAGGCTTGCGGGCGGCGGTCCGCCGGTCTTTGGTGAGCAGGCGTTTAACGCGGCCAGGCTCAGCAAGACGGCGCCCATGCGGGCCCCGTGGAGAGGTCGGAACATCACGGCGGGGAAACTCCGTCTAAGCGCTTTGAATCAGCCAAGGTGTCTTTTGTCGTGTCCCAGCCGCCGCCGAGCGCCTTGTAGAGCGCTATCCACTGGCGAAGCTCGGTGACGCGAAGATTGATCAGCGACTGTTGTGCGTCCAAGGCCGTGCGCCGGGCGGTCTCGCGGTCGAGGAGCGCCGCGTTGCCGGCCCGATAAAGTTGGTCGGTGGCCATGAAGCTAGCGTGGTAGCCTTGGGCCGCGAGGTCGGCGTCGGCCTGTCGGCGGCGCGCGACGTCCAGTTGCACCAAGTCTTGCTCGACCTCGAGAACCGCGCTGCGGACGGTCTGGCGATAGGCGGCCAATTGATAGGCATAGCTGGCGCGGGCGGACCTGACGTTGGCGCGACGTTGTCCGCCATCGAAGATCGGCAGGGACAGGGACGGCCCAAACGACCATTGATCAACGCCCCCGCTCGTCGAGATCGACCCCGACAAGGTCAGGCTGGGATAGCGATTGGCGACGGCTGCGCCGATTTCGGCGTTGCTGGCCGCCAGTTCGCGCTCGCTGGACGCCACATCGGGTCGTTGTCGAACCAGGTCCGCCGGCAGGCTGGTCACATCAAGCGACGCAGGCCTGGGCAGACCAAGGTCGCCGGCAGCCATGCTGGCGCGTAACTGGCTCTCTGGTCGCCCCGTCAGGGACGCGAGGCTCTTGACCAGCAGGTCGCACTGTCCTTCTTGGTCGGTAAGCGAGGATCGGGTGCTCGCCGCCGCGGCGTCCGCCAGGGCCGCGTCGGACGCCGGCGAGAAGCCGGCGTTCGCATTGATCCGCGTAAGGCGCGCGGAGGTCTCTTGCGAAGCCGTTTCCTGGACGAGCACCTGAGCCAATTGCTCACAGCCGCGGTAGCGCACGTAGTCGTCCGCCACTTCCGCGGCCAGAGAGATCCGCGCGTCGTGCCAATCGTCCGCTCGCGCCTGAATGCGCGCTCGGGCGGCCTGGACATTGCGGCGCGTCTTGCCGAACAGATCGAGTTCCCAACTGGCGTCGAGGCTCTCCTGGCTCGTGGTCGCCACGATGTCCTGTCCCGTCGTCAAGACCTGCTTGGACCGCGTTCGCATGGCCGAGGCCGTCGCGCTGGGCAGACCCGCTGCGCGCTGAGTACTGAGATTGGCGCGCGCCTGATCAATGCGGGCGAGCGCCTGGTCGAGCGTGGGGCTGTTTTGCTGGGCCTCGGCCTGCAACGCCGTGAGGATGGGGTCGTCGAAGCGCGCCCACCAGTCGGCCAGGGCGGCGTTGGCGTCGCCGTGCGGGGTCGGGGCCGACCACTCAGCCGCCACTTGAGGGTCTGGGCGCTGGTAGTCCGGACCGACCGTACAGGCCGTCGCCAGCAGGGCCAGCGCCGGCGCCAGAACTCGAAATCGATCCAAGAGCCTCTCCGAAGGGTCGGTTCAACAGAGAGTCTGACTTAGGCGATCGGCGTGTTAGGCGGTGCGCGACGGAAGTAAAGTTGGGAAAAGGTTGTGTTAAGAACTGTAAAGCCAGCGGCGAGCGGTCACCAACCCGGCATAAAGACGTTCTCGTGAACACAGCCCAAACCCCAGCCGCGCCCCGGATTTTGCTCATCGACGACGACGATGAGCTGACCGCCATGCTCTCGGAGTTCCTCGTCTGTGAGGGCTTCGGCGTCGGCACGGCCCACGACGGCCAACAGGGCGAGACCGCCGCCCTGTCGGGCGATTTCGATCTCGTCGTCCTTGACGTCATGCTGCCGCGGCGCTCGGGCATCGAGGTCTTGGGACGGATCCGCCGCGCCAGTACGATCCCGATCCTGCTGCTGACGGCGCGGGGCGACGAGGTGGACCGGATCGCCGGGCTCGATCTGGGCGCGGACGACTACCTTCCCAAGCCGTGTTCCCCAGGCGAGCTCGTTGCGCGCATTCGCGCGATCCTGCGGCGTATCGTGGCGCGTGACGAGCCCGCCGCGACCGCCGTCATCGCCAGCGGCCCCTTGAGGTTGTGGCCGGCCAGCCGCAAGGCTGAATGGGCCGGCGCGCTCCTCGACCTCACCGGGACCGAATACAGCCTTCTTGAGGAACTGGCGCGGCACGCAGGACAGTTGGTCAGCAAGGAGCAGCTGTCGGTCAGTGCTCTGGGCCGGCCGCTGACGGCCTACGATCGCCGTATCGACGTGCACATCAGCAGCATCCGGCAAAAACTCGGTCTGCGTCCCGGTGGCGGCTCGTGGATCCTGAGCGTGCGAGGTCAAGGCTACCAGTTGGTCTGTCCATGATGCCCAGCCGCCTATTCTGGAAATTCTTCCTGGCCTTTTGGCTGGCTTCGATCTGCCTGCTGGTGATCGGCATGGCCCTGCTGTCGGTGCTGCGCAACGGTCCGGCCCAGATGCTCGCCGTCGCCCAAGTCCAAGAGATCGTCGCCGACGTGATCGCCGCCGACGGGCCCGCCGCCGCAGAACCCGTTATGTTGCAACAAGCGCGCCGCAACGGGCGCATGGCCCTCTACGACGCGAAGGGAAAATTCATCGCAGGCGTCGCGGGTGTGGCTCTGGGGTCCACGACCCAGACGGTGTTGGCCCCGGACGGTCGACGCTATCAGTTAGCGACCGCCGCCCCTCAGTCCAGCTTGGCGCCGCCGCTCCTTGTCAGCGGGTTTGTCAGTGTCCTGTTCAGCGCAGCCCTGGCTTGGTATTTCTCCGTTCCGCTGGCGCATCTGAGCGCGGGTTTTCGCGCGGTCTCGGCCGGCCAGTTGAGCACGCGGTTGGGCGCCCGGGTCGGCGCCCGCCGCGACGAGATCGCCGATCTGGCGCACGAATTCGACGGCATGGCCGCCCAGTTGGAGCAGCTGTGGCTCGCCCAGCAGCGGTTGCTCCACAACATTTCGCATGAACTTCGTTCGCCGCTCGCGCGGCTCCAGGTCGCCGTCGGCCTTCTGCGGCAGTCGCCCGACGGCCGTATGGACATGGTGTCCCGCGTCGAGAGAGAAGCCGATCGTCTGGAAGGCCTGCTGGCCGAAATCTTGACGCTGGCTCGGCTGAAAGCCGGTCATGCCCTGGGTCATGAAGAAAAAATCGACCTGATGGATCTGGTTTCCGCGATCATTGATGACGCCAATTTCGAAGCCCAGACCAAGGCTTGCCGGGTGACTTTGGAGGGTGCGGCGCCGTTTGTGACCTTCGCCAAGGGCGAGGTTCTCTACCGCGCTTTCGAAAACGTCATTCGCAACGCGGTGAAATATTCTCCACCGGGCGAGACGGTGCTTGTCCGCGCCGGCATTGAGCACGACCGGTTGGTGCTCGAAGTCATCGACAAGGGCCCAGGCGTGCCAACCGCGGCCAGGGAGGAGATGTTCGACGCCTTCAAGCGCTTCGATGGCGAGGCTCGAAGGCTCGAAGGTTTCGGCCTGGGTCTGGCGATCGCGCGCGAGGCGGTCCTATGGCACGGCGGCGACATCCGGGCCGAAGACGGTCCGCTTAGCGGCGGTCTGAAGATGGTGGTGAGCGTACCTCGCCGCGGCGCGCCGCTCGATACGCCGTGGCCGCCGGGGTAAGCGACTGCGCGTCATCCCGCCCCGCCCCAGCGATCGCGCTCGAGATTCGTCGCGTCCTTGCTCTGCGCGACCTGTTCAGAACGGCTTCATGCCGGCGCTCGGTCAGGGCGACCCGCACGGCCCTTGACCCAGGCCCGAGAGGGCGAACGGCAAACCGAGCTCGCCCTCCCCCATGGACTGGAGAACGCCGGTCAATCGCGACAAGCGCGCCTGCTGCCGCGCCAAGGCCTCGCTCAACGCGGCGTGTACAGCCTTGGCCTGAGCTTCGGGGGCGTCGCTCAGGGTCAGGAAACCGGCTATGGCCGCCAGCGACAACCCTAAGGCCCTCAGTTCCACGACCGCGTGGAGGCGCTCAAGTGTGGGGGCGTCGTAACCGCGGACATTGCTGACGAGGCGATGCGAGCGGACCAGCCCTTTGTCCTCGTAGTGGCGAAGCGTTCGGCTGCTGACGCCCAGGGCGCGCGCGGCGGCCTGGATATCGACCAGGCCCATCGCGGACCCCTGCCCCAAAGGCTCGCGGCGCATCCCGCCCCGCCGTTCCATGAAATCCATGGGCCCGTCGGCGACGCGTGCAACAGATCTGGACTGCTTGCTCACCGGCGTACGCTCGTCAGCCGCCACGTCCAGTAAAGAGCGTCTTAGGCGCGCGCCCTTCCCAGGGGCGTGGCCGTCTTCCCCCGGACAACTCGCGTACGGCCCCAAAATGCTCGATCGCCAGAACCCGTCCATCGACGATAGCGGTCCCCTCGTTCACCACCCGAACCGACATCGGACGCCGACCGCCCTGCTCGCGCAGCCAGCGGCCTATGCGCCAGAAAAGAGAAGGCGTTTCGACAAGCGGCAAGCCGTCGAACCCTGCCTGGAGGAGCACGAGCGGTTGAGAATCTGGGCTGTTGGCGTTGGGCATCGGGATCGACAGCGTTTCTTTGAGGGGCTGTGGTGAGCCGTTCGCCCTCAAGCGACCGGCCGGGGTTTCGAAGTTCGGACCTGACGAGCGGCTCGATCGAGCGATCTCGACCCGCCCGCGCCGATGGCGTCCAAAAGCACAGCGCTCGCTTTTCTCTCGCCCAAATGAGGCGAGCATCATCGGCGCAGAATAATGATAAGTATTCATATTATAGATTGAGACGCAAGCCTCGATCGAGCGATCCTTGCGCGGCGGCCGACAGGTCGCGCCTCACCGCTGAGCGGCGCGGCGGGCGCAAATGCGCTGGTCGCTTTAAATAAGTACACTAATTATTGACACGCCGAATTCGACTGATAGGGTCGCGCCGTCGGACGCAAACCGCAGAAAACGAGGTCGGGCGTGGAGAAATCCCGCCGAAGGCCGCCACGCAGACGCCCGGGTCAATCCGGGGTCGCCAGCGTCGGCCCAAGCCGACCGCAAGCCAAAGTCCCGAGGGAGATCATGCCGCTTAACTTCCCAGATACAATCGACGTTGCGGTGGCGGCGACGGAGTTGGAGAACACGATCGCCGGCGTCGCCGCACCGACCGGTGAGCAGTTCGCCGTTCAGAACCCGGCGACGGCGACCCTCGCGGGCATGGCGCCGGCCGCCGACGTCGATACGCTCGACCGCGCCGTGGCCGCCGCGCGCGAGGCGTTACCGGCCTGGAGCGCTCTGGACCACCAGGCAAGAGCGGAGATGCTGAAGGCCTATGCTGGCGCCTTGATGGCCCGCGCCAACGACTTGGCCCATGTTCTGACGCTCGAACAAGGCAAAGATCTCAACAGCGCGCGGATGGAAATTTTCGGCACCGCGATCTGGATCGATCAATTCAGCCAGATCGACATCCAGGATCAAGTGATCCGGCCCGGCGTCAGCGGCAGTCTGGTGGTCCGACATCGGCCCGTCGGCGTCGTGGGCGCTATCGCGCCCTGGAATGTACCGGTTTTCCTTGGCCTGATGAAGGTCGCCCAGGCCTTGATCGCGGGTTGCACCGTCGTGCTCAAGCCCTCCCCGTACACGCCGTTGACGACCTTGATCGCCGGAGCCATCGGCCGCGACGTCCTGCCGCCGGGGGTGTTCAACGTCGTGAGCGGCGGCGACGAGCTTGGCAAGGCGATGACCCAGCATCCGGGCATCGACAAGATCAGTTTCACCGGCTCGACCGAGACCGGCAAGCGCGTCGTCGAGAGCGCGTCGCGAACCATGAAGCGCGTGACCCTGGAACTGGGCGGCAACGACGCCGCCATCGTGCTTCCCGACGCCGACCTCGACAAGGTCGCGCCCGGCATCTTCTTCGGCGCGTTCAACAATGCCGGACAGGTCTGCATGGCCATCAAGCGCCTCTACGTCCACGCCGACATCCATGACGATCTCGTGGCGCGCCTGGTGGAGATGGCGCGACACTTCCCGGTGGGCGACGGGTTCGAGCCCGGGGTCGCTATGGGGCCCATTCAGAACGCCGCCCAGTACGAACGCGTGCGCGAACTCGTCGAGGAGGCGCGACAGCAGGACGGCGCCAAGGTCGAGGTTGGCGGACAGCCGCTGGAGGGTCCTGGCTTCTTCTATCCGCCGACGATCATCACCGGACTTGCCGAGGATGTCCGACTGGTCCGCGAAGAGCAGTTCGGTCCGGCCTTGCCCGTGTTGTCCTGGACCTCAGAGGACGACGTGGTGGCGCGCGCCAATGCGACACGCTACGGGCTGTCCGCATCGATCTGGACCCGAGACTTGGCCAAGGCCGACAATCTGAGCCGCAGGCTTGAGGTCGGCACCGTGTGGGTCAACGCTCATGGTTTGCCTGACCCGGCCGCGCCGTTTGGCGGGATGAAGGAGTCCGGTCTTGGCCGAAGCTTTGGCACGATGGGCGTCGAGGCCTATCTCGAAACGCAAACCCTCAATATCGAACCGCGACCGCCCGGGCCGTGAAGCGGCAAGGTTTGAGCTGCCGCGGCGCCTGGAGAACCCAGGCTCCGCGCGGGTCCTCTAACCCGTCGGCTCCGGCGGCGGCGCCCGATCCTTTGCGACCATGGCGAGGTGCAGGCTGACCCGTTTGGCCAGCACGACCTCTCCAATCAGATGTCACGCTCAAGGGCCAGCACCAGTCCCCTGATGCATCAGCAGGGATTGGCGTCCGGCCCAGATGGACGCCGAAGACACAACCAACATCATCAAGGCCACGCACCCTGCGCGGCCAAAGGAGCAAAACATGTCCGCAGACGGCAAATGGAAACTGATCGTGACGACTCCGATGGGGCCGCGCGAAGGCGAACTGGACATTACGGTCGCCGGCTCGACCTTCACCGGCGTGGCGCGCGGCGCCATGGGCGAGAACCCGGTCGAAGGTAAGGTGGAAGGCGATCAGCTGTCCTGGACGACCAAGCTCACCGCCCCGATGCCCCTCACGCTCGAATTCGAGGTGACCTTCAGCGGCGACACCGCAACCGGCGAGGTCAAGCTCGGCATGCTGGGCAAGGGCAAGGTGAACGGCTCGCGCCTCTAGCGCGGCTTCCTTCGAGCGACTCCCACAAAACTCCCTCCCGTAATGGGAGGGCTTTTTGCTTTCGGCGCTGACGCGGTTGGCCGCGCAATGTCTACAAGGGCTTCCTCGAACCGCGCCGTCGGCACAGCACGCTTCAAGCCAAATCGCGCCGCCAGAGCGCCGCCAGCCAAGTGGATCACAAACGCCATTGGGACCAGGCGACCCCCGCCTGAGCGCCAGCAACGGCATGGTCAACCCCGTAAGACAGAACCTCGCGTTATCGCGGCGAAGGATCGTGGGGCGCGTCAGGGGCCGATCCAGGCCGCAGGACCCCCAGGCCCTGAAGCATCAGCTCCAGGCCAAACAAGAACTCTTCCTCGAGCGAAACGGGCAGCACCGAGGCCAGGGCGTGGGTGGCTGGCAAGCGCGCCGCATCGAGACCGACGAAGAGGTGCTGATCCTCGCCCAGCGTGCTGGACAGCTGCATCGCGAACCCCAGCACGTAGCGGGCCAGGGTCGCATAGGTCTTGGCCGCCATCCGTGGCTCGAACCCGCTGGCCAGCAGGATCGCAAGACTGTGCTCACGCTGCTTCATGGCGTTGGGCCCCATGGGCGGGACGTCAACCAGCAGTCTCGCTGCGCCCGGATGGCGGCCCAGGACGAGGAACATATGATGAGCCAGTCCCCGGCAGGCGCTTTGCCACTCCAGCTCGCCGAGCCGCTCGCAGGCCGTCCCCTCGCGCATCTCGGCGAACACTTGATCGACGACCTGGGCCACGAGATCCTCGCGGCTGGCGAAATGCCGATAGAGGGTCGCGGTGCCTGAACTCAAAGCCTCCGCCAGCCGCCGCATGGTCAGAGCTTCGGCGCCCTGTTCGTCAAGCAGCTGTAACGCCACGGCTAAGATACGATCCAGAGGAACGGGCGGGCGACCTGGAGCGGCTTTAGCGGGCACGTGGCATTCTCTCAGGCAAGGCGGGGCTTTTCGAAGCGAGCGCTCGGCAGCAAGGCCGACCGTCCCCGACCTTTACAGGATCGCAGTTGGATAGCGTACGGGTCACGACACGTCCGGCCTCAAGCCCGGCTCTGCTTCCTCAGCGAGCCGTGGACGACGTGGCGCACCACTTTGCGCCGCAGGCGCGCGACCAGGCCCGTGGCCTGCAGGGCGCCGGTCAAGCGTCTGCCCGACTCCGTCAGCCGCGACCGGATCTCGTCGAGCTTGACGTCGACAAGGACATGGTCGCGCTTACGCCAGCGACCGGCGATCATCACCGCTTCGATATTGGCGATGCTGGCGTGCAGCACCGCCGCGATCGGATCGTGGGCGGGCCACAGGTTCAAGGCCCGCGCGTCGATGGCGACGATGTCGGCTTGAAGACCCGGTTCCAATCGCCCGACGCGGTCGGCCAAGCCCAGGGCGCGAGCGCCCTGGACGCCGGCCCAGGACAGGGCCTGTTTGCTGGTGATGGTCGGGGTCGGTGAGAACAGGCCGGTCCGCTGGCGTTGCTCGGCGTGATCGAGGCCGCGCTGTTGCGCCAGGGCGATCCGCGCGGCGATCAGGATCTCGCCGGACACGCAGGTGTCGATATCCGTGCCCAGCGACGGCGCGACGCCCAGGCGCATCAAGCGCCCGGTGATCGGCATGCCGTGGCCCTGACCCAGCTCGTTCTCGGGCGTGGACGTGAAGCTGGCGCCGGCGTCGACCAGGGTCTTGATCCAGTCGTCGGGAATGTCGTTGCCGTGGACGATGTTGGTTCGCGGGCTGACGAGGCCGGCGTCGCGCACCTTCTCCCAGGCCGGACCCGGCCGGCCGCCGCTCTGGTGCATCGAGACGATCAAGTCGCGCTCGCGCGCCGTGCGGAAATCGGCAAGGGCGACTTCAGCGCTGGAATACTGCGGTCCCGGGATCGCCATGCCAACGTCCAGCAGGGCGTGGCGCGCAGCCGGTCCGTTCAAGAGACGGTCGATATCGGGCGCAGGCTGGGCGACTTCGCGCAGCTTGTGGGAGCCGCCATGCAGGTAGACGGCGCGAACGCCCGCCTGCATCAGCCCCTCGATCGTGGCGTCCGCATGGTCGGGCGTGCGGGCGTTGTGACACCAGTCGCCGATCGTGGTCACGCCGCAATTGATCTGATTGAGCGCGCAGGCCAGCGCGGCGATACCCATGTCGTCCGCGGTGAACTGCGCGGCCAGCCCTCCATGGACCTTGCTGAGATATTCCAGCAGAGTCCAGTCGGCCCCGATGCTGCGAAGTCCCGTCTGCCAGGTGTGGATGTGGGCGTTGACCAGGCCGGGGATCAGGATGCGCCCGGAGAAGTCGATAGTCTCCGCGCCCGGCCGTTCCAGACCAGGGCCGATCGCGGCGATGCGATCGCCCTCGACCAGGATGTCGGCGCGCTCGGCGTCGGGACGGCCGGTCGCCATCGTCACGATCGTCGCGCCGTGCAGGAGGACCGGCCTCATTGGACCGCCGTCCGCGCATGCGAGGCGTCGGGCGAGGTCCCGAGCGATCCCGAGATCGGCCCCGCGGTCGGCGCGAACCTCGCCAGGGCCGCCTGGGTGCTCGGCAGCAGGTCTTGGGAGGCAATATGGCCGATATAGCCGTCGGGTCGGATCAGCAGCAGCGCCGACCCGGCCAAGCCATAGGCGCGCCGGAAACATCCGGCGATGTCCTTGAACCCTTGCAGGGGTCCGGTCAGACGCTTGGCGTTGATCACCAGGCGCTGCAACGGCGCGCCGACGGCCGGCCAACTCAGGCGCTCCAGGTCCTGCGCGGCCTTGTCGCCATAGGCGATGGCGGTGAAGTGGGGACCGGCCAACAGGTCGAACAGCCGAACGGCCGCGCCATTGGTCGCCCGCAGCTCCGCGTCCGGGGCCCGATCGCCGACCCGCAGCGTGCCGGTCATGGCCGAACCGGCGGCCAGCGGCCCGTCCTGATAGCTCAGGGCCAGCTGCTTCTCGTCCTTTCCACGGCGGATGGAAGAGGGATCGAGCTTGGCGATCCCTTCGTACTTCTGGGTCGACAGATTGAGGACCGCCGCAGCGATGGGCTGACGCTCGGCCTGATAGCTGTCGAGCAAACCAGGGTCGGCCCCGGCCAGAACCTGACCGAGCTTCCAGCCGAGATTGTAGGCGTCCTGGACGCCCGTGTTGAGACCCTGGGCCCCGGCCGGGGTGTGGGCGTGGGCCGCGTCGCCGGCCAGGAAGATCCGACCGAGGCGATAGGTCTTGGCCAGGCGGATATTGGGCCGGAACACCGAGGTCCACCGGGCGTCGCTCAGGACCACGGTTCGCTTTGAAATCCGTTTCTGGATGCGCTGGTTGATCGCGGCGAGATCGGCGGGCGGCGTCTCGTCCGGCGCCAGGCGGATCATCCATTGGAAGAGATCGGAGTGCGGCAGCGGACAGGCGGCGATGAACTGGCCCGACTTGCCCGGCCAGACGTGCCAGCGCTCGCGCGACAGGCCGCGGGTCACGGCGTCGATGATGACCATCCGGTCTTCCGCGTGGGTGGAGCCGATGAAGTCGATGCCCAGGGTGTGACGCACGGCGCTGGCCCCGCCATCGGCGCCGACCAGGTAGCGCGCGGTGATGGTCTCGATCTGCCCTTCTGGGCCCGAGACGCGGGCGCTCACGCCCTTGGCGTCGTGGGTCAGGTCGAGGAATTGGCGGCCATGCTCCACCGCCCCGCCGAGCGCCGCCAGACGCGCCTGCAGGATCTGGTCGGTGCAAAACTGCGGAATGAGCAGGGTGTTGGGGAACGGCACGTCGGCCGTGCGCTTCTGATGGGCCATCATCCGCCACGGCAGGGTCACCGGTCCAAGGTGCAGGCCCAGCAAGGGATAGTCCCCGCCCGCCCGCCGAATGTCCTCGAGCACGCCCAGATCCTGAAAGACCTCGAGCGTGCGGGGTTGAACCCCTTTGGCGCGCGAGCCTGGGAAGCTCGCGCCGGCCTTGTCGATGATCCGGACAGCAAGCCCGCGGCGCACCAGGTCCACCGCCAGGACGGTCCCAACGGGTCCGGCCCCAACGATCAGCACGTCGATCATCCCAGCGCTCACGCGAGGCTCCCTTTGCGTTCGACGGGACTGAAATCCGCCCGCCGTACATTTCGGATACGGTGTGTCCGAAATGTATTTGAGTCAATACGCCCGGCTTTGACGCGGCGTCGCGCCACATTTCAGCCGTCAGGGGCGGACCCGCGCCGGCGGGCTGCGGGGGACAACCAGGTCTGGCGACCGGAGTGGCGGCCATGTTCGGAAGAGCGAGAAACTGCCGGGGCTATCGATTGATATGTACTCGTACTATAATAGTGGAATGCGGCTGGCCTCCCTCGAAACGCAGGTGCTCAGCATCGAGCCTCCGCTCCCGGGCTGAAGCGCAAGACGCACATTGCGCCCGGCCCGCCACAACATTCGTCGGGAGACAAGCAGTGGATAGATCCTGGAACGCGGTGGCCGCCATCGCCACCGACCAGAGCCGGCAATTAGAATTTGGCGACGTCCTAGCGGGTCCGCTGCGTGATGACGAAGTCCTGGTGGCGGTGAAAGCCACCGGCGTGTGCCACACCGATATCGTTGCGCGTGGCGGAGTCCTGGGCGTTCCCAAGCCGATCATTCTTGGACATGAGGGCGCGGGGATCATCCAAGCGGTCGGGTCGTCGGTCCGCGCCTTCGCTCCCGGCGATCGCGTGGTCATGTCGTATCTGGCGTGCGGGGAATGCCGCGAATGTCGAGGCGGCGTTCCCGCCAGTTGCGCCCGGCTGCCTGAACATTGCTTCTCGGGCGCGCGTCCGGATGGCACACATGCCGTGCTGCACAAGGAAGGCGGCCCGCTGCACGATCGCTTCTTCGGTCAAAGCGCCTTTGCCACGCTTGCCGTCGCGAATGAGCGAAACGTGTTTCCCATCCCAGACGCCTTGCCGTTCGAACTGGCCGCGCCGCTTGGCTGCGGCGTGATGACGGGCGCGGGCGCTGTCTGGAACGAGCTGGAAGTTCAGCCGGGCGCGAGCGTGGCTGTATTCGGCGTTGGCGCGGTCGGGCTGGCCGCCGTCATGGCCGCGACCGCCGCCGGCGCGGCGCGGATCGTCGCCGTGGACCGCTTGCCCGTGCGCATTGCCCTCGCCCTGGAGCTCGGCGCCACCGACGTGGTCGATGCATCGCAGCCCGCGAGCGGAGGCGTCACGCCCCTCGTCGATCACGCCATCGACACCACTGGAAACGCGGAGGTGATCGGACAGGCGTTCGCGTCACTGGGCCAGCGCGGCAAACTGGCGCTAATCGCGCCGCCTCCCCCGCACCAGGCGTTGAATGTGAGCGCAGCGGGGCTGATCCTTGGCAGCAGACGCGTGATGGGGGTCATCGAGGGGGGCGGATCAGCTGGGGTAACAATCGCGCGGATCATAGACCTTCATGGCGAGGGGCGGTTTCCGCTCGAGCGCATCGTCAGCTGTTACGACTTTGCGTCCATCAATCAGGCGATGCACGACGCCGAACGGGGTGAGGTGGTCAAGGCCGTTGTGCGCATGCCTTGAGCCCCGTCGCCCATTCAGTCCGTGCTCTTGCAGCCGTTAGGCGAGCGCCACCGAAGGCGGCGGCGTTCCACCCAGCGGGTGGACGCTCGGTTTGGCGGTGTCGCTGGCATGGAAGCGGTCGCCATAGCCCCTGGGCGCCAACCGCGGGCTCAAGGTCAGAAGCGCGCGAAACCCGGCTCGGTCGAGGGATCGCGACCCAGGAAGAGTTCGGCGATCACGGCGCGAAGCCAAGTCAGGCGGCCGTCTTCATTGAAGCGGCGGTGCCAGAACTGTTTGAGCGGGATCGACGGTATCGCGATCGGCGGCTCAAGCAACTGCAGATCCGCGCGTTCAGCCCAGACCAGGCCGACGGCCTTGGGCACGGTGATCACCATCTCGCTCTTGGCGATGATCAGGGGCGCGCTCATGAAATGGGGCGTCCGCAATGCGATGCGGCGCGTGGCGCTCTGGGCCTGCATGGCCCGCTCGAAGATCTCCTGGCTGCGCCCCTCGGCGCTGACCACCATGTGGTCCAGGCCCAGGAATGTCCTCCAGTCGAGCCGGCCGTCCTGGATGCGCGGGTGATCGCGCCGCACCAGGCAGGTGAAGGCGTGGTCGAACAGGCCCTGCTGGTGGATGCCCGCCTTCAGGTCGGGGAAATATCCCAGCGCCAGATCCACCTGGCCAGCTTCCAGCGCCTGGCCCAGCTCTTCTGGACGCAGGGACACCGAGGCGACCTGGGCGCGCGGACTGACCTGGCGCAAATGGTTGATCAGCTTGGGCAGGAAGATCATTTCCCCAATGTCGGAGAGGCAGAGCGTGAACGGTCTCTGGACCGACAACGGATCAAAGCGCTCGGCCGGCAAGATTTCGCCGATGACCGTCTCGATGATGCGCCGCACCGGCTCGCGCAGGCGAAGGGCCCTGGGCGTCGGCGCCATGCCATTGGCGCTGCGAATGAACAGTTCGTCGTCGAGGGCGACCCGCAGTTTGGCGAGCGACACGCTGACCGTGGGTTGGCTCAACTTCAGGCGTCGGGCCGCGCCGGTGACGCTCTGCTCGTCGAACAGCGCGTCCAGCACCAGCAACAGGTTCAGATCGAGCCGACGTAAATCCATAATCGTAATAGTGATAATTCAACCAATTACGTTCAGCAATGATGGGAGCCAAGGTTAGCCTTCCCGCAATCGCCAAGATGGGCGCACGGGAGGATCGGCATGTTCTTGAACAACGCGTGGTACGTCGCCGGCTGGGCGAGCGAGCTGCAGCCTGGCCAGACGATCGGTCGCAAGTTCCTGGGCCAGTCGGTCGTCCTGTTCCGAACCGAGAGCGGCGTGCTGGGCGCGCTGGAAGATCGGTGCAGCCATCGCGCCATGCCGCTCAGCCAAGGCCATCTGTCCGGCGAGATGATCCGGTGCGCCTATCATGGTCTCGAATATGATCGCGCGGGGCTGTGCACACGCATCCCCTCCCAGGAACGCATTCCCACCAAGGCCCGTGTGCGCAGCTACCCGGTCCAGGAGCAGGACGCGGCGATCTGGATCTGGATGGGTGAGGCCGATCGCGCCGATCCAGGCGATATTCCACGCCATCCGATGCACAACGACCCCGCCTGGGCCTGGCGTAGCGAGCACTTCATGGTGGCGGGCAACTGGCAGCTGCTGATCGACAACCTGATGGACCTGTCCCACCTGCCCTACATCCACCCCCATACGATCGGCGGCGATCCCGACACCCATTTCCGCGCCAAGACGGTGGCCGAGCGCTCCGACAACGGCGTTGTCGTGCGGCGGCACATGCCAAGCTCCCCTGCTCCGCCGACCTACGTCGCGGCCAAGGGCTTCACAGGCCTGGTCGATCGCTGGCAAGAGATCGAGTTCATGCCGGTGATGCTGCGCATCCATACTGGCGCGTGCGATGCCGGAACCGGCGCCTACGAAGGTCGCCGCGAGCACGGGTTCTCGATGATGGGTTTTCACGGGATCACGCCCGAGACCGAAAAGACCACGCACTATTTCTGGTCGATGGCCACCAACATCCTCACGCCGGGCGTCGTCGACATCGTCTTCGAGCAGACGGCCCGAACCTTCAAGGAGGATCAGGCGGTGCTCGAACAGCAGCAACTGCGCATCGACGAGAACCCGATGGCCCCGCTTGTGGACATCGGCACGGATGTGGGCGGCAACATCGCCCGCCGACAGCTCCAGGCCTTGATGCGGTCCGAGCGACTTGAAGCTTCGCCGGCCGCCTGAGCGGTGTCGTCAACCGACCCCATCAGCCTGCCGCGCGTCTTCGCCAATCGCGCGCCAGGACCTTCGGGGGGTCACGCCAAGCCCCCCCAAAAAGGCTATCGGCCGGGCGCGCGTCCAGACTTCGCGATCTCGCCCAGGAGGCGGCCGCTGCGCTTTGGGGTTCGTTTCTGCGTCGCGCGATCGACGGCCACCAGGCCAAATTTAGGCCGGTACCCGAAGACCCATTCGAAATTGTCCATCAGCGACCAGTGGATGTAACCGCGAACCGGCAGCCCGTCGGCGAGGCACGCGCCCACGCCTTTGAGCGCTTCGTTGATATAGGCGATCCGGCGGTCGTCATCTTCGGTGGCGATACCGTTCTCGGTCACATAGACGGGCTTTTGGGTGGCCGCGTAGGCGTAGCGGATCGTCCGTTCAAGCGCCTGCGGATAGAACTCCTCGCCCATTTGGGTCAGTTCGGCGCCCGGGGGCGGCTCCACCTGGCCCTTGTCATCGATCCGCGCGCGGCCATAGGTCTGCACGCCGATGAAGTCGCCGTCGGCGGCCGCGGCCGCCAGCCAGGGCTCGTAACATTGGCGGCGCTTGTCGGCGACGCGGCTGTTGGGTCCAAGGGGTTGATCGTCAATCAAGGACAAGCTGACCCCGACGGGGAAATCGCCCGGACCAGCCTTGATCGCCGCGTAGCCTTGGCGGTGGGCGGCCAGGAGGTTTGGCAGCATCAGCTCCTGACGACCGAACATGATCGCCGAGAAGCGGTCCGAGGCCGCGGCCTTGGCCGCCTCGACCATCGCTGCGCGCATCTGCTGAAGAACCGGCGCGGGCAGGATCCACTGCAGCAAAAGACCCATGTTCGGTTCGTTCAGCGTGCTGGCCAGACCGGCGAATTCGCCAAGCCTGGCGGTCACCTTCTCGCAGTAGCGCGCGAACAGCGCCGGCGCCTCGGGATTCTCCCAGCCCCCTTGTGCGGCGAACCAGCGCGGGGCGCTGAAATGATTGTAGGTCAGGGCCGGGATCAGCCCATGCTCTCGGCAGGCCGCGCACATGCGCCGATAATGGTCGATCTCGGCGGCCGAGAACTCGCCGGGCTCGGGCTCGACGCGCGACCACTCGATCGAGAAGCGATAGGTGTTGAAGCCGAGCTTTGCGGCCAGGGCGATGTCCTCGGCGTAACGATGGTAGTGATCCAGCGCATCGCCCGACTTTTCCGAAAATGGGCTGTGAGCCAGATGCTCGAGCAGCCACATGTCGCTGTTGAGGTTGCCGCCCTCCACCTGGTGGCCCGCGGTCGCCACGCCCCATAGAAACCCGCCTTGGCCCCCGTTCGCCTTGGCTTGGGCGGCGGGCTTTGGGTCGGCCAGGGCCGAGGCGGGGGCCAGGCCCGCCGCCGCGATCAGGTCACGGCGCGACAGGCCGGGGTTGGATTTCGTCATCATGGAATACCCAATCGAAAAAGGCGGACGCGCGGGGCGATCAGGGCGTCTTGCCGCCCGGTTGCAGGAGCCCGCGTCCCTCGAGCCACCAGTAGAATTCGTCGATCCAGTGCTTGCTCGTGCCCTGCGGGCCGAGCATCCCAAAGCCATGCCCGCCCTTTTCGTAGAGGTGGAACTCCACGGGCGCCTTGGCGGCCTGCCAACTGTCGACGATCGCCGATCCGGCCCCGCCAAACAGGCTGTCGTCGGCGGCCAGCGCCACGAACAGCGGCGGCGGCGTCGGCGGCGGGCTCACCGCGTTCATCGGCCCGTAGATCAGCCCGACGAAATCTGGCCGCGCGTCAGGCGCATCATTCAAGGTGACCTGCAACGCCGTCATGGCTCCCGCCGAGAAGCCGAGCAGGCCGACGCGATGCGGGTCGACGCCCCATCGGGCGGCGTTCTGGCGAACCAGGCGCAGGGCCTGAGCGCCATCGGCCACGGCGAGCGGCTGGGATATCGGCGGCGCCCGCCCTGCCCCGGCCTTGGCGGCCGCGCCGAAACGCGCGCCCATGACCTCGACGAAACCTTGGTCCTCGGCCGGCGTCAGGTCGGTGCGATACTTCAGCACGAAAGCGGCCACGCCGTGGTCGGCGAGCCACTGAGCGACCGGGACGCCCTCGTTCTGCATCGACAGCATGACATAGGCGCCGCCGGGCGCGACGATGACCGCCGCGCCGGTGGCCTTGCCCTTGGCTGGCAGGTAGGGGGTGAGGGTCGGACGCGTGACGTTGCGCACGATCACCTGACCCATCAGGTCGTTCCATTGCTCTTGGACGACGACGCCCTCGGAACCGGGAGCGACGCCGGCATAGAGCGCAAGCGCATCGGCGGTCTCGCGCGATGCGACCGGCTTGATGTAGAAACCTGGCGGCGGCCCAGGCGGTGACTGGGCTTGGGCGGTCGCGTTGGCGCTCAACGCGATCGCGGCGAACGCCAGGCCGAGCATCTTCAACTTCATCTTGGTCATCCTCGCAGGCCATCGCACCTTGAGCGCGAGGCGCGGCGCCAGGGCCGCGCCTCGCGCCGTGTCAGAACCGCGCCGACAGCGCGACGCCGACCGTGCGGCGACCATCGCGGTTGACCACGTTCAACAGCGTTCCGGTCGGCGCGAACGCCGCGCCGAGCATGCTCAGATTGAAGTGTTCGTCGAACAGGTTGCGGGCGAAGATCGAGGCGCGCCAGTCGCCGTCGGCCTTGCCGAGGCCGAGATTGACGTTGACGATCTGGTAGGACGGCAGCCGCGTAGCCTCGTCGCCGGCGGTGCTGTAGGTTTTGTCGCGATAGTAGTAGCTGACCGCGCCGTCGATCACGAATCCGCCCATCGGGCGGCGGAAGTCGGCGCCGGCGTTGAAGGTGTTGCGCGGCGCGCCGACCAGATCATCGCCTTTGGCCTGATATTGCGAACCGGCGGGACCTTTGGTGCAGCGCGGATCGGCAGCGCCCGCCGCGCCCAGCAGGATGCCGATCGGACAGTCGGTCAGGTAGTCGGTGTAGGTCGCCTTGACGTAGCTGTAGCCCAGGTTGAAGCCGAGGTTGCGGTTGGGACGCAGCGCGGCTTCGACCTCCAGGCCCCGGGTCTTCAAGCCACCGGCGTTGCCGGTGATGAACTCGGCGTTCTTGAACACCGAGGTCTGCAGGTTCTTGTAGCTGTCGTAGAAGACGTTGCCATTGAGCGTCAGGCGCCGATCGAAGAACTGCGTCTTGGCGCCGACCGTCACGTCGTTGACGGTCTGGGGCTTCACGCTGCTCTTGGTGTTGGACAGGATCGAGAAGGTCGTCGTCGGGCCAAGATAGCCGCGGGCCACCGTCGCATAGATCATGGCGTCGGCGACGGGCTTATATTCCAGGCCGGTGCGCCCCGACCAATCTGTGCCCCCGACTTGCGAGGTCGCCAGGGCATTGGCGGTGTAGGGGACGACAAAGCCGGCGGCGCTGGCGCCGCCCGGATAGGCCGGATCGAGCTTGGAGTAGGAAAAGGCGCTGACCTTGTCATGGTTGACCCGCAGGCCGCCCAGCAGGCGCAGTTTGTCGTTGAGCCGGAACGAACCATCGACGAACGCCGCCTGGCTCTCGCTGGTGGTTTCCACCGAGCCAATGCCGTTGCTGATCGAAACGATGAGGTCGGGTGAGACCGTGATCAGCGGGCGATATTGGGCGCTGGACGCCGATCCCAGCCCGACCTCCAGCCGCGAGGCGAAGACGCCCGCGACGTACTGCAACCGCTCGCCCGATGGCGAGGTCAGGCGCAGTTCCTGCGAATAGAACCGGTCCTTGTTGGCCGCCGTCTGGGCGGTGAAGGTGTTGAGATCGCTGGCGTCGATCGAGTAGTCCGAGGCGCTGACGCGATATTCGCGCCAGGCGCTGACGGAGGTCAGGGTGTAGTCGCCCAGTTCGTAGTTCAGCTCGAGCGAAACCCCGTAGTTGGCGTTGATGGTGTCGCCGCCGTAGTTCTCGATCGAGACGTCATTGTCGGGACCCGGCGTCAGGCCCGACAGCGCCGCGCTGCTGGCGGCGAAACCGCCCGAGGCCGGCAGGCTGTTGATCGTCCAGGGGTTGGTCCCCTTGGTGTCGGCGTGGGTGTAGTCGGCGATCAAGTAGGCGCTGAACCGGTCCGTCGGCTTCCACAGCAGCTTGCCGCGCGCGCCGGACGTCTTGTTGCCGCCCCAGTCGCGCTTTTGCACCTTGTTGTAGATGAGGCCATCATAGCCGCGCTCGAAAGCGAAGACCTGGGCGGCGAGCGTGTCGCCGAGCGGGACGTTGACCGAGCCGTTGACGTCGTACTCGTTGAGCGACGCGTAGGACGCAAAACCGCTGCCGGAGAACTCGCCGATCTTGGGCTTGGAGGTGGTGATCGAGACCACGCCGCTGGAGGCGTTCTTGCCGAATTGGGTGCCTTGGGGGCCTTTGAGCGTCTCGATGCGGTCCACATCGCCCAGGCTCCCGACCGGATTGCCGAACGGCACGACGACGCTGTCCACGACGAGGCCGACGTTCTGTTCCGAGGAGCTAGCGAACGAGGCGGCGGTGCCGACGCCGCGCAGACGGATACCGTTGTCGGTGGTCGATGAGGCTGGGGTGATCGTGATGCCCGGTGCCTGATACTGGATGTCGTTGAGGTTCTTGAAGCCCGTCGCCGCCAGTTTGTCGGCGGTCAGCACCGAAACCGCCAGAGGCACATCCTGCAGACGTTCGGAGCGGCGGGTGGCGGTAACCACCACTTCGGCCACGGTCATGTCCGCATTGTCCGCCGGCGCCGCGGCGCTCGCGCCGGTGGTCTGGCCCGGGGTCTGGCCCGTGGTCTGGGCGGCGGCAGGATTGGCCACGGCGATCAGCGCACTGCTGGTCAACCAAAGGACGAGATTTGACTTCGACGACATGTAGAGCCTCCCCGATCGCGTCTTTGCGACGCTTACGACTGCATTCTTGGGTCCTGGGACCTGAGGAGGTGCTTAGGGGCCGAGCTTGGGCGGGGTCAACGCAAGGCCAAGAGCCGAAGCTCCACTAAATCCTTGTTTTTTAGAAACTATTTGAGAGCGAAATTGCGCTTATTTCCGCGCACGCCGTGGTCAGGGCCCCGTTTGCCGCTATGGCGTAGATCGGCGCGGCGCGTTTTCGGCCGCGCCGACCAGAAGCTGGCCGAACAATCGGCCGCGCTGGACGCTGCGCATTAGGGAGATCTGAAAGATGCAAAAGGCCGCCAAGAGGACATGCCTGCGAACGATTCTGTTGGGGCTGGCCAGTCCGATGATCCTGGCCGCCGCGCCCTTACAGGTCCTGGCGGCGGCGCCCGGGGCGGACGCTTCGGGAGCCGCGCCGTGGATGAACACCAAGCTTTCCGCTGACGCGCGCGCGAGCCTGGTGGTTCAGGCCATGACGCAGGACGAAAAGCTGAAGCTGGTGCGCGGCTATTCGGGCGTCTCCCCGCGCATGCTTCCCAAGGAACTGCAGTTTGGCGATCAGAAGATCGACCCGGAGGTCGATGCCTTCCTGCGGGGCACCTCCGGCTTCGTGCGGGGCGTACCGCGCCTGGGTATTCCCGACCTGCATGAGACCGACGCCAGCCTCGGCGTGACCAATGGCTTCGCGGGCCTGGCCGTGCGCCCCGGGGACGAGGCCACCGCCCTTCCCTCCGGCCCCACCCAAAGCTCGACTTGGAATCCGGCCCTGGTGGAAGCGGCTGGCGCGCTGGTGGGCCAGGAAACCCGCGCCCATGGTTTCAACGTGCTGTTGGGACCAGGCTTCAACCTGGCCCGCGACCCGCGCAGCGGCCGTAACTTCGAATATCTCGGCGGCGAGGATCCCTGGCTGGCGGGCGTGCTGGCGGGCGCGGCGATCAAGGGTCTTCAGAGCGCCAAGATCATAGCCACCGCCAAGCACTACGTGATGTACGACCAGAGCCACGCGGCCGAGGCGATGAACGCCAAGGCCTCCGAGAAGACCATGCGGGAATCGGACCTGCTGGCCTTCCAGATCGCCATCGAACAGGGCGACCCTGGCTCGGTGATGTGCGCCTACAACAAGGTCAACGGTCAGCCGGCCTGCGAAAGCGACATGCTGCAGAACAAGATCCTCAAGGGCGAATGGGGCTGGAAAGGCTTCATCATGTCCGACTGGGGCGCGGTTCACAGCACCGCGCCCTCGGCCAACGCCGGCCTCGACCAGGATTCGGCCTACACCTTCGACAAGGGCGGCGACTGGTTCGGCGCGCCCTTGCGGGACGCCGTGGCGCGCGGCCAGGTGCCCCAGGCGCGTCTCGACGACATGGCCCGCCGTATCGTCCGCTCGATGTTCGCCAACGGCCTGGTCGATGATCCAGTCCAGCCGGGCGGCGCGATCGACCGCCAAGCCCACGCGCAGACCACCCAGCGGATCGCCGAGGAAGGCCTGATCCTGCTGCGAAACCAGAAGGGCGTCCTGCCCCTCAAGGCCTCGGCCAAGTCGATCGTCGTGATCGGCGGGCATGCCGACGTGGGCGTGTTGTCGGGCGGCGGCTCCTCGCAGGTGATCCCCTATGGCGGATCGATCGTGTTCGGGACCGGCGTCATCGATCGCCAGATCTATCACCCGTCCTCGCCGCTCAAGGCGCTGCGCGCGGACCTGCCAGGGGCGAGGATCACCTATCTGGACGGGACCGATCAGGCCGCCGCCGTCGCCGCCGCCAAGGCCGCGGACGTGGCCATCGTGTTTGGCGTCCGCCACGCCAGCGAGGGCATGGACCATGAAGGCATGAACTTGCCTGACAACCAGGATGGGCTGATTTCGGCCGTCGCCGCGGCGCGGCCCGGGACGATCGTTGTCCTGCAGACGGACAATCCCGTCGCCATGCCTTGGCTTGAACAGGTCGGCGCGGTTGTCCAGGCTTGGTATCCGGGCCAGCGCGGCGGCGAGGCGATCGCCGCCATCCTGTCGGGCAAGGTCAATCCATCGGGCAAGACCCCGATCACCTTCCCGCGGTCGGAGGCGCAGTTGCCGCGCCCGGTGATGTCGCGCACCCCGACCAAGGAGACGGGCTTTGGCGGCCCGCCACCGGCGCCGTTCACCATCGACTACGATATCGAAGGGTCTGATATTGGCTATCGCTGGTTGGCGCGTTCGCGCGCCAAACCGCTGTTCCCGTTCGGCTATGGCCTGTCCTACACCACCTACGCCTATGGTGGGCTGAGGTTGCAGGGCGGCAAGACGGTGACGGCGACCTTCACGGTCAAGAACAGCGGACGCCGCGCCGGCAAGGAGGTCGCGCAGCTTTATCTGGTCGGCGCGCCGGGTCAGCCCAAGCGCAAGCGCCTGCTGGGGTTCTCCAAGGTCGAATTGGCGCCGGGCCAGACCAAGACGGTGACGCTCAAGGTCGATCCTCGCTTGCTGGCCGACTACGACACCAAGGCTCGTGGATGGTCGGTGCGAGGCGGCGCCTACAAGATCGCCGCGGGCGCCTCATCGGAGGATCTTGGCTTGGTCGGCGTGACACCGATCGAGGCGCGACTCATTCAGCCGTAGTCGGCCAACTCAGGTCTCCTGAGGCGAACTGTGGGACGGCCGCGGCGCATCCAGCGTCGCGGCCGTCTCGCGGAGAAAACCGCGCATCCAAGTGATCGCCGGATCATCGTTCTTGCGACGATGCCATTGAAGCATCTCGGTGACGCGCTTGAATCTCTTGGGGGTGGGCAAGATCCGCAACGGCAGGCGCTGGGCCTGGATCTCGGCGGCTCGCCTGTGCATCGTGGCCACCAGATCCGTCCCCACCACCGTATCCGCCACAAGGGTGAAGGTTGGCGCGTAGGCGGCGATCTTTCGCTCGAAGCCGGCGCGCTCAACCACTTCCTCGCCCAGATGAACCAAATGCGGGTTGCCCATCGAGGAGCCGACATGGCCAAGCGACATGTAGTCGGCGTGCGACAGGACCTCACCAACCTTGCTGTTTTCCGACCAGACGACACAGACATAGCCGTCGTCGAACAGAGGTTCGGAGGGATGGTCGTCGACGAGGAGCTGGCCGGGCATGATCACGAAGTCCGCCCGGCCCTGCCGGAGGAGTTCGGGCGTATGCTCGCTGACCAGGATCGCCTTCAGCGACAAGCCCGGCGCGACCTTTCGCAGCCGTCGAACCGCCTCGGCCAGAAGGACGAGATAGACGTAGTCGGATGTCACCACGGTAAACGAGCGATCCGACCGCGCTGGATCAAAGGTGGCGCGCAGCTCGGCGATCTCCGTGAGCTCGCCCTGTACGGTGTGTATGCGATCAATAAGAATTGCGGCCAACGCCGTGGGCTCCATGCGCCCGGCCACGGGGATGAACAGGCTGTCGCCAAAATGTGTTCTTAGTCGTCGCAGAGCATTGCTCACGGCCGACTGAGTGACACCAAGCTTGACGGCTGCCTGACTGACGGTTCCCTCGACCGCCAGGTGATCCAGAACGATCAGAAGATTGAGATCGAGCCCTTCGCGCTTCATAGTTGTCCTATCGCGGAGTTTTCCTAAAGTTTAGCCGGGACCAAACACGCGCCCAAGCTCAGTCGCTATCGGCGACAATGCGCCTAAACATAACGGCGACCGCAGGTCGTCATGACTGTCTTCTCATGCGTTTCAAGATCCAGTGCTTCGGGAGCGCGAAGAGTCGCCTAAAAGGACTTCTCCGCCCTAATGGCGCAGGTCAATTTCGACCATAGGCCATTCGCGCTGTTTAGCGACACCGCGCCCCACAAGCCCCGTTACGCCGCCAAACACGCTCCACGCACCGACCCGGCGCGGCGCGTCTTCCGCAGCGAGGTCGCGGCGCGTCACCCCGCGCGCCGCAGCGGATCGGTCGGCAGCTGGGATGTGCTGGCGAAATGACTGGGGACGACGAAGCGCGCCCCGCCCGACAAACCCGGTCGTAGGCTTATCCCACCCTAAAAATTCCGAGTCGCCTCAAACCCTTGCGCTGCCTGGATCCTGGCCTTGGCGCGCGCCTGCGTCGCACCCCTGGGCTGATTGACTCGCGTCGAGCCGTGAGAACAAAGATGGAACAACAACATTTCATCCTCATGTCGCTCATCACCGCCCCTGCCGCGCTCGACGCGCTTCGCCGCCAGGTCCGCGCCCTCGAAGCCGAGGACCGCACGACCCGCGCGGTGCTGCCGTTCGGCGTTCCGGCGCTGGACGCGCGCTTGCCGGGCGGCGGCCTGGCGCTGGGGGCCTTACACGAGGTGGCCGGCGGCGCCGACGGCGCCTTGCATGGCGCGGCCGCCGCCAGCTTCGCCGCGGGCGTGCTGGCCCGCGCCGATGGCGACGTGCTCTGGTGCCTGCGCCAGCGCGACCTCTTCGCTCCCTCGCTCAGCCAGGTGGGCCTGCCGCCCGAACGGATCATCTTCGCCGAAGCCGGGGACGAGGCCGGCGTGCTGGCCTCGATGGAGGAAGGCCTGCGCTGGCCCGGCCTGGCCGGCGTCGTTGGCGAAGTCGGCAAGCTCTCCATGACCGCCTCGCGGCGCCTGCAGCTGGCGGCCGAGAAGAGCGGCCAACTGGCGATCGCCATCCGAAGATGGCGGCGGGTCGCCGATGCGGCGGACCTGGGCCAACCGACGGCGGCGGCCACCCGCTGGCGGGTGTCGGCCCTGCCCTCCTCGCCGCTCCCTGTCCCCGGCGTGGGCCGTCCCCGCTGGTTTCTCGAACTTCTCCGCTGCCGCGCCGGCGACGCCTTCGACATCGAGCTAGAAGCCTGTGACGCAAAGGGTCATCTCCGTATTCCTGCCCCGTTGGCCGACCGACCGGCTGGCCCGGATGCAGGCCGAGACGCTGGGCAAGAGCGCACCGCCGCCTGAGACTCCGATCGTCATGGTCGGACGGATCGGGCGTCGCCGCGCCATCGCGCATCTGAACCTGGCCGCCGCGCGCGCGGGCCTGCGCATCGGCCAGGCGGTCGCCCATGCCACCGCCCTGGTTCCGGGCCTGGTGCTGCACGACCTGGATGCAGCCGCGGATCTGGCCGCCTTGCACCGCCTGGCCCTGTGGGCCCAACGCCTCTACTCGCCCACCGTGGCGGCCGATCCGGGCGATGGCCTGGTCATCGACGCCACCGGCTGCGCCCATCTCTTCGGCAGTGAGGAGAAGATGTTGATCGACCTGCGCGCACGGCTGGCCAAGGCCGGCCTTTCCGCCCAGGCGGCCATCGCCGACAGCTGGGGCGGCGCCCATGCCCTGGCCCGCTATAGCCGGCGATCGATCTTCGTCGTCACGCCCGGCGCCACCGGCCGGGAACTGCGCGACCTGCCCGTCGCGGCCTTGCGGCTCGGCTCCGACCTGGTCTCGGCCCTTTCCAAGCTTGGCTTCGACACGATCGGCGAGCTTGAGGACACGCCCAAGGGACCATTGGCTCATCGCCTGGGCCTGGAGCCGTCGCGCCGCTTGGACCAGGCCTTCGCGCGCGAGGCCGAGCCGATCGAGCCGGTGCTGGCCCCCGAAACCATCCGGGCGACCAGGGTGTTCGCCGAACCCATCGGCGCGCCTGAGACCCTGGCCCGCTACGTGACGGCCTTGACCGAGGAGGTCTGCTCGGGCCTGGAAGCCGCGGGCCAGGGCGCCAAGCGGCTCGACGCCTATTTCTTCCGGGTCGACAGCCGCATCGAGACAGCCCGCGTCGGCATGGCCGCGCCCACGCGTGACGCGCGCAGGCTGGCCAAGCTCCTCTGTGAGAAGCTGGAAAGGGTCGATCCGGGCTTTGGGATCGACAAGATGGTCCTGGCCGCGCCCGGCGCCGAGGCGCTGGCCTACCGACAGGACGCCGCCGTGCTCGGCGAGCGCGCCCGGCAAGCCCCCGACCTGTCGGGGCTGATCGACACCCTGTCCAATCGCCTGGGCCCCGACCACGTCTATCGCCTGGTCAGCGCGCAAAGCGACATTCCCGAGCGCTCAGTCGCCAAGGCGCCGGCGCTGGCTCGGCCCGCCCCCGCGTCCTGGCCGGCGGACTGGCCGCGGCCCACGCGCTTCCTGCCGCGTCCCGAGCCGATCGAGACGGTGGCCCTGTTGCCGGACGCCGCCCCCGCCTCGTTCACCTGGCGCGGCATGCGCCGGCGGGTGCGCCGGGCCGACGGTCCCGAGCGTGTGTTTGGCGAATGGTGGAAGGCTGAGGCGGAGCTGGCCCGCTCACGCGACTATTTCCAGGTCGAAGACGAGGGCGGCGAGCGGTTCTGGATCTTCCGGGACGGCGATGGCGAAGACCTGTCGACAGGCTCCCAGCGCTGGTTCATGGCCGGGGTGTTCGCATGAAGATCGCCGCGCAAGCCCCTGGCGATCTTGGCGATTATGTCGAGCTCCAGTGCGCCTCGCATTTCTCGCTGCTGCGGGGCGCGTCGTCGCCGGGCGAACTCTTCGACGAGGCGCGGGCCCTGGACTATCGGGCCCTGGCCATCTGCGACCGTAACAGCCTGGCGGGCATGGTCCGGGCCCATATCGCCGCCAAGGCCACGGGCGTGCGGCTGGTGGTCGGCTGTGAGCTTGTCCTGCGCGACGGCATGACGGTGCTGGTCTATCCCACCGACCGGGCCGCCTATGGCCGCCTCTGCCGGCTGCTGTCCCTGGGCAAGGCGCGGGCCGGCAAGGGCGAATGCGACCTGACCCTGCAGGACCTGGCCGCCTACGCCGCCGGCCTGATCGCCGTCCTCGTGCCGGACGCGGCCGACGATGTCACCGCCGTGCAGCTCAACAGGCTCAAGACCGTGTTCGGCGCCGACGCCCACATGGCCTTGACCCTGCGCCGTCGGCCCGGCGACGCGCTTCGCCTGCACCAGCTCGACCAGATGGCGCGGTCGGTCGGCGTGACGCCCGTCGTCACCAACCGGGTGCTGTTCCACCAGAAGGCCCGGCGGTTGCTGCAGGACGTGGTCACCTGCATCCGCGAGAAGACCACGATCGACGATGTCGGCTTCAAGCGCGACCGTCACGCCGACCGCTATCTCAAGGCGCCGGCCGAGATCGCACGGCTGTTTCCCCGCCATGGCGAGGCCATCGCCGCTTCGGTGGCGATCGCCCAGCGCTGTCGCTTCTGCCTCGACGAGCTGGCCTATCAGTATCCCAACGAGGTCGCCGAAGCGGGCAAGACACCGCAGGAGACGCTGGAGCGCCTGGCCTGGGAAGGCGCGGCCGAACGCTTTCCCGACGGGCTGACGCCGGAGGTTCGGCGCATCCTCGACCACGAGCTGAGGCTGATCGGAACCCTGGGCTATGCGCCCTACTTCCTGACCGTCCATTCGATCGTCCGCTACGCCCGCGGCCAGGACATCCTCTGTCAGGGGCGCGGCTCGGCGGCCAACTCGGCGGTCTGCTACGTCCTGGGGATCACCAGCATCGATCCCGAGCGCAACGACCTCCTGTTCGAGCGCTTCGTCTCCCAGGAGCGCGACGAGCCGCCGGATATCGACGTCGATTTCGAGCATGCCCGGCGCGAGACCGTCATGCAGTGGATCTTCGAGACCTATGGCCGCGAACGCTCGGCGATCGTCGCCGTCGTCCAGCGCTTTCGCCCTCGGGGCGCGGTGCGCGATGTCGGCAAGGTGCTGGGCATTCCGGAGGACATGACCAAGGCGCTGTCGAGCCAGGTCTGGAGCTTTTCGCGCGAAGAGATCGAAGAAAAGCACGCGCGCGACCTCGGACTGGACCTCTCCGACCGCCGGCTGCGCCTGACCCTGGAGCTGGCCCAGTTGCTGCTCAACACCCCGCGCCATTTCTCCCAGCATCCGGGCGGTTTCGTGCTCACCCAGGACCGGCTCGACGAGCTCGTGCCGATCGAGCCGGCGCGCATGGACGGCCGCCAGATCATCGAATGGGACAAGGACGACATCGACGAACTGAAGTTCATGAAGGTCGACGTCCTGGCCCTGGGCATGCTGACCTGCCTCAAGCGCGGCCTGGATTTGCTGAAGGATCACAAGGGGATCGGACTGGATCTTGCGACGATCCCGCCCGAGGACCCGCGCACCTACGCCATGATCCGCAAGGCCGACACCTTGGGCGTGTTCCAGATCGAGAGCCGGGCGCAGATGGCCATGCTGCCGCGTCTCAAGCCCCGATCATTCTACGACCTGGTCATCGAGGTGGCGATCGTGCGGCCCGGCCCGATCCAGGGCGACATGGTCCATCCCTATCTGCGCCGGCGCGAAGGCAAGGAAAGGGTCAGCTATCCCAAGCCCGAGTTGGAAAAAGTGCTGGGCAAGACCCTGGGCGTGCCGCTCTTCCAGGAGCAGGCCATGCGGGTGGCCATCGAGTGCGCGGGGTTCACGCCAGGTGAGGCCGACCAGCTTCGGCGGGCTATGGCCACCTTCAAGTTCACCGGCGGGGTCAGTCATTTCAAGACCAAGCTGGTGGGCGGCATGGTGGCCCGCGGCTATCCGCCCCAGTTCGCCGAGCAGACCTTCAGCCAGCTGGAGGGCTTTGGCTCCTACGGCTTTCCCGAGAGCCACGCAGCCAGCTTCGCCTTGCTGGCCTATGCCTCCTCCTGGCTCAAATGCCATCACCCGGAGGTCTTCTGCGTGGCCTTGCTCAACAGCCAGCCGATGGGATTTTACCAGCCGGCCCAGATCGTCCGCGACGCCATCGAGCACGGCGTGGAGGTGCGCCCCATCTGCGTCAACGCCTCGCGCTGGGACTGCACGCTGGAGACCAGGTCCGACGGATCGCTGGCGGTGCGTCTGGGCCTGCGCATGGTCGGCAAGCTCTCGGAGGCCGACGCCGCGCGCCTGGCGCTGGCCCGAATGGAGGAGCCCTATGGCTCGGTCCACGATGTCTGGCGGCGCGCCCAGGTCGGACCCGGAGCGCTGTCGCGCCTGGCTGAGGCCGACGCCTTCCAGCCCAGCCTCGGGCTCGCGCGTCGCGAGGCGGCCTGGGCGATCAAAGGGCTGCGCGACGTCGCCCTGCCCCTGTTCGAACAGCCCGGCGCCAGTGAACTGAACGAGCCGCTCCCCGCGCTGAAGGCCATGACCGAAGGCCGCGAGATCATCGAGGACTACAGCCACGTGGGCCTGTCCCTACGCCGCCATCCCTTGGCCTTGCTGCGCGCCGATCTCGAAGCCTTGGATCGCGCCCCTTGCCTGACCGCCGCCCAGGCGCGCGACGGCCGTTTCGTCAAGACCGCAGGCCTGGTGCTGGTGCGCCAGATGCCCGGCACCGCCAAGGGGGTGCTCTTCATGACCATCGAGGATGAGACCGGCGCGTCCAACATCGTGGTCTGGAAGACGCTCTACGAAAAGCAGCGACGGATCGCGCTCGGCGCCCACCTGATCGGGATCGATGGGCGCATCCAACGCGAAGGCGATGTCGTCCATCTGGTCGCCGACCAGCTTCACGATCTGACGCCCCTGATGGCCACCTTGCAGGACCGCGGGGCCGACGCCGGCGACCTGGCCTGGGCGCGCCGCAGCCGCAATTTCTGTTGAGGACGCCCGCATGCCCGGACCACAAACCGTTCGGAGGATCGCGGCGCGCCCAGGCCTGGTTCGTCGGTCAGGCGCCATGGCCTCAATTGCCTGTTTCTTGCCAAGCTACTAGAGACGTCGGATGCCGAGCATCAACCTCAAGAAGTTCATCGCAGAGCACTACAAGGGTGGGGTGACGGCGCGAGACGTCATCCGCGAAGGCGTAACCAACTCGATCCACGCGGGCGCGAGCGCCATCACCGTCGACCTGTCGTTCGATCGCCAGGCCGGCTTGTTCAGCGACGATGTGCGCAACGTTTTGGACAGGATCACGATCTCGGACGACGGTGAGGGCTTTACCGCTGAAAACCTCGCCTATTTCGACGAGATTTGTACGGGCCATAAGGACGATATCGGCGGCAAGGGCGTGGGCCGTCTGGCGTTCCTCAAATACGGCAAGCGGGTCGAGATCCGCAGCCAGTTGGCCTCGGAATTGGTCGAGTTCGACTACACGCCCGATTTCAAGTTGGACGACGTTCGCCACACGCCGGGCGCGGGCAAGCTGGAAACGACGATCGCCATTTCGGCGTTGAAGGAGCGGATCAACACCCAGGTCGCCAAGCTCGTCAACGCGATGTGCGACGATCTTCGGTTGCTGTTGTTCCTCAAAAAGCAGGCTGGCCGGATCATCTCCATTCGGTTCACGCACAACAGCAAGCAGCCTTTCCCCGATGAATTCGTGTTTTCAGGCGGCGATATCGAGGCGCGGGACACGCGGTCCTTCACACTGAATGGCGAGACGTTCGACTGCTATCTGTTCCGAGAGGAGGCGCCCCGGAAGGGCATCGTCGCCATGCTCTGCGCCGATGAGCTGTGCGTCGAGGAGCTGCAGATCAGCAAGCGCTTCGACACGTGCCGCTATCTGATCTCGATCACCTCCGCCTACCTCAATCAGAGCGCCAATATCGAGCGACAGAAGCTCGAGATCCCCAAGTCCCAGGCCGAAGCCGACATGGTCTCGCCGATCAGCCGCGACACCCTCATGCCACGCATTCACGCCGAGTGCCTGGCCATGATCAACGAGGGCGCCGAAGGCGATATCGACGCCTTCAAGCGGGCCAACGTCGACAAGCTCAAGAAGTATTATCCGTTCATCGAGATCGAGTCCTTGAACGGCGAGGCGGCGATGTTGGACGCCGACGAGATCGTCAGGACCTACCGCGCCCAACAAGCGCGGCGTGAAGACCTGTTGGTCGAGGCCATGGAAGAAGGCCGCCATGTCAGCTTCGACGACGTCTCGCATCTGGCCAGCGACGATCTGGCCCGTTTTATTGTTCATCGCGCCTTGGTGATCGATTCCTTGGCCAAGATGCCTCGGGAGTCCGCCGAGGACGTTCTGCACAACGCCATTTTGCGCAAGCATACGGACGGCAGCGACATCCGCGAGAACAACGTCTGGCTCGTCGACGACAAGTTTCTGTCCTACAGCAGCATCTACAGCGACGAGACCCTCGCCAAGATCGTCCGCGATGTCGGCGCGAAAACGGAGTCGACCCAGAAGCGCAAGCCTGATGTCGCCGCCTTCTACTCCAAGGACAACGCCGGCCAGCCCAACAAGCTTGTCGTCATCGAGTTCAAGAAGCCCGGCGCGGACATCTTCGAAAACAACAAATCGCTCCTGCAATGCCGCATCTACGCCAGCGAACTCGTCGATCGCATCCAGACGGTCCGTGAGGTCTTCGCGTTCTGTGTCGTCGAGATCGACGACGAGTTCTACAAGGACATGAAGCGCACGGGCTTCAAGGACGTGTTTTCCTTGAGCGAGCGCGTCGTCTATGACGACTTCGACATCGGTGAGAACGACCACATCCCGTTGCACCTGTATGTCATGCCCGCGGCGTCGCTGATCACCGACGCCAAGGCGCGCAATCGCGTCTTTGAAGAGGTTCTACGCTTCAACCTCGACAAGAACGCGCCTTAGGTCGGCGACTGACGACCCGCTCGCCGTTGGTCAAGCCGGTGCGCCGCGGCCCACGAAGCGGCGCGTGCGGTAAGCCGCCTCTGGGCCCTATGCTTTCTGACGATCGCCCTTGTCGCCCTGGCCGCGGCCGGCGTCATGGCGGGCGTGGCGGCGTTGGTCGGCGGCCGACGACTTGCCCACATCGACCTCTTCAGAAAACTGGCCCTCGCCATCACGGCGCACGTAGCGTTTGTCGCCCGGCGTCGGCTCGATGAGTTCACGTTTGGACATGGGGAAGTCTCCTTTCGAAAGACGAATCCCCAGCCTGGCCAAACTGTTCCGCGCCGGCGCCTGGGAACACAGCCAGGTTGCGACGGTTGTCCTGGCGTGCGGATCGCCACCTTGAACATCAACAACGTCCTCAGCCGGTTCGACCCGCTGATCGAGTGGCTCGACGACGCCCAGCCCGATGTCGTCTGCCTCCAGGAGCTGAAGGCCGAGCAAGGCCGCTTTCCTGCCGACGCCCTCGAGCAGATGGGGTATGGCGCGGTCTGGAAGGGACAACGCACCTGGAACGGCGTGGCGATCCTGGCGCGCGGGGCGACCCCGATCCTGACCCGGACCGCCCTGCCCGGCGAACCGGATCCAGCCCAGTCGCGCTACATCGAGGCGGCGGTGAACGGGGTGCTGGTCGGGTGCCTCTACCTGCCCAACGGCAACCCGGCTCCTGGGCCGAAATTCGCCTATAAGCTGGCCTGGTTCGAGGCGCTTTTGAGGCACGCCGAGAGCCTCTTGGCCACGGGCGCCCCCGTCGTCCTGGCGGGCGACTACAATGTCGTGCCGACCGAAGCCGACATCTATGTCAACCATTCCTACGGCGGTGACGCGCTCCTGCGGCCCGAAAGCCGCGCCGCGTTCCAACGGCTTCTCGGCCAAGGCTGGACCGACGCCTTGAGGGCCATCCATCCCGACGCGGCGCCGTGGACCTATTGGTCGTATCTTCGAGAACGCTGGCCCAAGGACAAGGGCCTGCGGATCGATCACCTGCTGCTGTCGCCGACGCTGGCCGACGACCTCGTCGACGCCGGGGTCGACCGCTGGGTGCGCGGCCTGGACGGCGCGAGCGACCACGCCCCGACCTGGGTTGAACTGGCTCGATGAAGCTGCTCCCGCTCGTCACGCCCGAGGGCCGTTACATCGTCGTGCGCGAACGGGTTGGCCGAGCAAGGCGACGACTAGCCACGCCGCGAGCGGCGCCTTAACCTCTTCTGATGCCCCCTCGCCTTCGCCCGACCGCCCGCCTGTTGACCCCTGCCGGCTGGGTGGGGCTGTTGGTCCTGGCCGTGGTCGCCGGCTGTGCGACCGCCGCTGCGGTGCTGGCGCGCGCCCCGAGCTGAGGCCCCGCCTAGCGCGTCCAGAACACATGAACCTCATTGTAGGCGGTCTCGATGGTGAAGAACTCGCCATTGATTTCGGCGTCGCGGGCCATGGCCTCCCAGTCGATATAGCGGCGCAGGCGCTCGGGCACGTCCGGCAAGTCCTCGCACGTCTCCTCGATGCAGCCGGCCAAGCTGGTGAAGCGCCCGCGATAGTCCTCGTCCAAGGCCGCCTGCGCCCGATCAAGATCGCCGCCGAAATACTCCAGCACCAGGGCGCCGAGCCGCCCGCGCTCGCGCAGGAAAGCGGCGATCTCGACCACCTGGTCGATCCCGGCATATTCGGCGATCTCGACGCCCCCGAACCCTTCATAGTCATGGATCGCCCACTCCTCGGCCAAGGGTTCGGGCGAGGCCTTCAACATCGCGGCGATAGCCTCGCGCACGGCGTCGGCGTCGTCTTCAACCTCGATCCAGGCGCCATGCAGGCGCCCGCTGTTGTAGGCGGCCAGACAGGCGACATAGATGCGCGGCTCAAGATCATCAGCGGCTTGTTCCATGGTCCTCATCCTCAAGGCAGGGGTTCGATCAATCGAACCCTTGCCCGTCGGCGAGACCGGGGGTGCAAGCGGAGGCGCCGGCTTCGCGGGGACCCGGCTGCAGGGAGGCCAAAGGCCGACCGAAGCTGGGCGGAAGCCGGTCCGAAGCGCGCCTGGGGCGGCGCCCCAAGCCAGCGGCCGCGGTAGCGGCCAAAAGAGAGGGGCGGAGCCCCAAGCCCGCCCGATTGGCCTTGGACGCGCCCCGACCGATAGATATCGGCGCGGTCACGTCGATCCGCAGGTCGTCGATGGTCAACGGTCGGCAAGGCCGAGAACTTGGTCGGCGTTCACGCCTGACAGCCGTCAGGGCAGCCGCTACGGTCGCGCTTCAAGCGGCAAATGGAGGGTTCGATGAGCCGGATGGGCGACCTGGCGATCGACAGGCTCAATCTCGAATCCGAGTTCATCGGGTTTCTGGGCCAGCTGTTTCAGCGCATGGGGTTTGCGCCTGTCGACCCGTACAATCAGATGGCCCAGGGCCGCGCGTTCGAGCCTGATCTGCTGTTGGACAGCCCTGGCGGCGCCGGCAGGGTCCTCGTCGAACTCAAGCTCTACGACTACGATCATGCGCCTCCGGAACTCTTCCGTCGGGCGGTGGACTATGTCGTCCGGGCTTTGACGCATGCGAACGCCGAGCGCGGCGTGATCATCGTCACCTCCGAGCTGCCTGCACGCGTCGCGCAAATGTCCCTGCCCGACCAGATCGAGATTTGGGACGTCCATCGGCTGGTCCAGGAAACACGGCCCTACGCCGATCTGAGCGACGACCTCGCCGAGCTGTTGCGCCAAACCCAGGTCGGATCCTTGGGCGGCGGGGTCATGCCGCCGGGTCTGGCCGCCCTCCTCGAGACCCTCGCGCCGCCCACGCCGGTGTCGGAGACCGAGGAGATCTTGCGCGTCCTGGCCGGGCTTGAATCGGGCCGGACGGACGCGACCAGCTTCGAGGCGGCGTGCGAGCGGGCAATCAAGCACCTCTACGGCGAGGCTTTTGGCGGGTGGCGCTCTCAATGGCGCATCGAGGAGGGCTTTCATCGCCTCGACTGTGTGGCGAGGTTGACGCCGACGGCCGGCTTCTGGGCGACGATGGCGACGGATTTTCGATCCCGCTACGTTGTGTTCGAGTTCAAGAATTACACCGCGCCGATCACTCAGGATCAGATCTATTCGACCGAGAAGTACCTCTACACGGCCGCCTTGCGCTCAATCGCGATCATCGTGGCGCGAAACGGCGCGAGCGATAGCGCCGAGCGCGCCATGAAGGGCGCGCTGCGCGAACAGGGAAAGCTGATCCTCTGTCTGTCGCTGGAAGATCTCACCGACCTGCTCCGGAAGTCGGAGCTCGGCGATGATCCGACCAGGCTTCTGACCAAGCGGCTGGACGACATGCTCTTGGACATCGCGCGATGAGACCGGGACCCAGGCCTAAAACCGGAAGCGTGAGAAGCTGCGGCTTACGCCGTCGAGCGCGAGCGACACCCACGCCTCGTCGCCTTGCATGAAGCCAGCTTGCGCCAACAGTGTCAGGTTGGCCGGGCGCTTGAAGTCCTCCACCAGCGGCGGAGCTCGCATCAGGCCCCCTTCCATGCGCCCGATCGGCGACATCAGCGGCTGAGCCTGGGCCGAAGCTTGCTCAAGCCAAGCCTTTGGCGCGGTCTCTTCGGCATGGCGCAAGCTCGCCATCAGCTCGAAGCGCTCGAAGCTGCGGTCGAAGTCGGCTCTGGACATGAATTCGCGCGCCAGCAGCGGGCTCAATTTTGCGCGCAGATAGTTGCTGAAAACGTCCGGCGCCTTGGCCTCGGGGTGGCGGCTTTTCCAGTCGCCCTCCGTCGAGCCCTGGTACTCATGGAGGAAGAGCTGCCGTACGGCAGGGACCTCGCCGCCCCGGTAGGGGTCGGGGAACGGCTGGCTCAGCCAGCGGTAGACGACGTCCAGACGGCCGGCCTTGGTCGCGCCAAGACCGTAGGCGTACCAAAGCCAGACCGCCGGATAGCTGCGCAAGGCGTTCCACAGCACCAAGCCGTTCTGGGTGGGATGGGTGTGCATCTCGACGAGCCCATCGCGCGCCAGCCCGGCCTCGGAGCCGTCGCCCCAGCGCCCCAGCACCGCAAACAGCCGCGTCAACGGTTCGGCGTGCGCCTCGAACGCGGTCACGCGGCGCTGGAACTCTTCCCCGTCACTGGCGGACTTGTGGGTTTGGCCGGAGATGTCCGCCGCGGCGATCTTGTCGAGCGCCGTGCGCGTCTGATTCAGCACCAGATCGCCCAATTGGACCCGGGTCGCAGGCTCGGCCACATAGCGCTTGGCCATCGCGGCCAGCAATTCGATGCTGAGAGGATGGGGACGCGCCAGGTCGGCCTGGATCTCGACCTTCTGCTGCAAGGTGTCGAAGAAGTCGTCGGCGTTGCTGATCTGAACCCAACGACCAGCGCGGCGCGCCATCAGGTCCGCCGCCAGGCCCGTCGGCTCGCCGCGACTGGCCCAGACCATCGGATAGCGACGGCTGGGCGCGCGTTCAATGGCGTTGCGCAGGGCAAGATCCCATTCGCCCGACCAGCCACAAACGATCAGGCCATGCTCGTCGAAGATCCGGTCGAGCAGACCGTTCAGCGCCGGCGTGTATTCTGCCAGCTCCTGGTCGGTATTGCGAATGCGGGTGTCGAGATAGTCGCCATGGACTTTGACGATCAGGCAGGGGCAGTGGATCAACGGCGTCATGCCGGCCACCCCGTCTTCGGAGCTGATGACCGTGGCTTCAACGCCCACTTCTCGCAGGGCGTTTTCCATCAGTCGGTCGAAGTTGGTGGTGATGATGACGCGGATGAAGCCGTCGCGCACCAGCTTGGCGATCGCCTTGTGGGCCTTGGTCGCCACCTTCTTGCCCTGCTCGAACTCTTCGGGCGTGGGCTCGATGAACCCGTGAAGCAGCGATCGGCGCTCCGCCGGCGTGGTGGTGAGCAGATCAAGGAGGGTCGAGTAGCTCGGCTCGCCGCCGAACCGCTCGCGGTGCCAGGCTAGCGGGTCCTCGGCTTGGGCGCCCTCCGCGGCCGCCAGGCGCCGGGTCAGCTCGACGATGATTTCCCAACCTGTTGGAATGTCGGCGGCGCGGGAGACACCCGATCCCAGAAGGAGCGCATAGACCCTCTTGTTCTCGGCCATCGAGAAGGTCAGCGCCGTCGTCGGGTCGATCATGGGGGCATGCCTCCAGCTAGGGCCTCGGCGAGAGCGCCGCCGGGTGTGGCAAGCTTGGACCGAGTCTGCGTCAGTGTCGGTCGCACGGGTGACGAGCCCTTGTGGCAAGGCATGCGATGCGCCGCCTGTCGCCCCTAAGACGCCGGCGAGGCGCCATCAGGCGCCAGAAGGAACCGGAGGCGACCCTGAAAATCGGCCATGGTTTCCAAGGCGATCTGATCGAACGGACCGCCCTGCCCAGTCCGCAGGGCGGCGCGCTTTCGCAGGTATCGGCCGATGCAGTAGGCCGCCATGTCGGCCAGCTGCAGACCGGCGATCTTGGCTGAGTCCGCGACGATGGCGCCGCCGCCCACCAGACCCGCGTGGGGCATGGTCAGCTGCGGCTTGTTGGCGGGCTTGGCCTGATCGACCACGAGCAGGGTCGGAAGCTGGGCGCTCGCGAACTGCTCTGCGACGCAGCTCAGCGTCACCTTCCGCAAGCCGGATTTCTGGCCAATACCCAGCGCCACAGGGCCGCCAGCCACCACCTTCATCTGCTCGAAATCCGATTTCGCGATGAAGAGGTAGCCGGCTTGATCGACGTGGTTCCTGAGCCATTGGCTCATGAACCTGAAGGTTTCGATGCGATCCTGGATGGAGACCTTGAGCCAGACGCTGGAGCTGTTGGGATTGACGACCTCCTTGGCGTGAAACTCGCCAACGCCCAGAGCTTCCAACCGGTGGGCGAGGACCTGCCCCACGCTCGGATAGGCGTCGGACGGTAGACACACCGCGCACATCAGCTCGACGTCAGGCTCCATGTGCTCGGCCACTCGACCTTGCAGGCTCGTGTCGTCGCAAAAGATCAAACGCCGCCCAGGCGCGTTCAGCGCGGCCGTCAGCGCGTCGAATGTCTCGAGCCCCAGCGCGGCGGGTTGATGATCATGCTCGGCCAAGGGGTCTCCGACGATCTCGTTCACGCTTAAGGCGGCTACACGCCCGGCCTAACGGACGCGGGGTCGGCGACACCTCTATTGCGCGCGCCGCATGCCTTTGATCTCGATGGCCATGGTTTCGACGAGCCCCGCAAATTGCGTCGGGTGCCGGACCGCGGCCTCTAGCGCATCGGCCCAGCCCGGGTTGGCCTCTGTCCACCGCTGGAACGAAGCGACGTCGACGCCGCGATGCTTGGCGAGGAAGGTGCCGATTTTCGCCGGCACGAAGCTGGCGACGGAAGGCGCGTGCATCGGGCTGGAGCGCGCCAGAATGACGAAAGCGCGGGAAAACCCTTCCAGATCATCTTCCTCGGCAAGGTCGCTCAGAAGCTCCAGCACGGGGCCGTTGTAGTGAATATAGGCGGCTGAGCCGCGTTCCTCGATCGCCGCGGCGATCCTGGCTTCGGTGGAAGGAGACACCGATTTTACCTCTTGGCTGAGGCCGTGGAGCGCTTCGGCCTTGGCGCGCCGTTCGCTGGCCAGGGTTTTGATGTCGTCGGCGTCCTGGCGCGTCGGGACCCAGACCGTCACCTCCTGCCAGCCTTCGGCGACGCGCAGCTCGCGTTGGCGTTTGACCCGGGAAACGACGGTCTTGTCCGCCATGACGCTGAAGCTCCATCGGCCGGATGCGGCCGTACTCTTAGTACGCCGTACTCTGGCCAATATGCGAGGCCGTGTCAACCGGCGGCCCTGGCTGACCGCATCGTCGCCGCCAAGCCGGGATTAGGTGACAAGACCTCGCGCACGCCGCAGGCTCGGCCTTTCGATTCCCTCTGGAGGTTGTTGCCATGAACGTTTCGGATCTCGTCGACGCCGCCGTGGCGGCCGAGCCCAAGCTGACCAAGACCCAGGCCAAGTCGATCATCGACGGCGTCTTCAAAGCCCTGACCGAGGCGGCCGTGAAGGGCGAGGAAGTCTCGATCCCGGGCTTTGGCAAGTTCAAGGTCCAGGCCAAACCGGCCCGCACCGGCCGCAACCCGGCCACCGGCGCCGCCATCGAGATCGCCGCGACCAAGAAGGTGGCCTTCTCGCCGGCCAAGCAGCTGAAGGACGCCGTCAACGGCTAGGCCAGCGAGGCTGCCGTCGAGGCAGGCGGTTGAAGGCGACTGTTCAGATCGCCTTTGGCGCCAGCGCCTCCCCTCACTCGGAGGTTGGGGCTAGGCTCCCCGGTTCGCCGGGGAGCGCCGACGCAGCGTTGATGCCCGGCGCCGGCTCCGACATCCTGGTCCGACCGCCGAGAACGACTCGGCCCGCCGCGAGCCGCCCGCCATGACCGACGCCACGACGGCCGAAGACGGCGCACCTTGGGTGCTTCCGGCGGAAATCCCCTTCGACACCCTGCTGGGCAAGGATCTGGAGGAATGCGTCTACTGGCTGCTGGACGCCATGGGGGCCAAGGATCTGGAGTGGCGTGTCGGCGGTACGGGCGGCGGCGCGGCCGATGGCGGACGCGATCTCGAAGCGGTGTTCTATGCCCCCTCGGCCGATGGCGACATGATCCGCCAACGCTGGTGGGTCGAGTGCAAGGGCCGCTCCAAAACCCTCGAAGCCGATCAGGTGAAGGCGGCGCTGAACAATGCCCTGGCCGAGGCCGATCTCGACCACATCGTCATCGCCACCAACACCACCTTCACCAATCCGACCCGAGACTGGGTCGCCCGCTGGCAGGTCACCCATCCGCGTCCCAAGGTGCAGCTCTGGGACAGGCCGACCCTGGAACGCCTGCTGTCGCGCCAGCCGCAGGTGGTGCTGCGCCTGTTCGCCCAGGCCTTGAGCCTGGAGGGCCGGATCAAGGCCGCCGAGGAGCGCTTCTGGGGGCGGCTGGAGTTCGTCAGCCCCAAGACGCTAGCGGCGTTCTGGGCCAAGCGTGGTGAGGTCGAGATCGGCGGTCTGGCGCGCTTTGCGCTGATCGCCAGCGAGTTCGCCATCGGCTCGATCGCCGAGCGGCCCTGGGCCGCGGGCCTGGACACCCCCGACCTGAGCGAGACGCTTCAGATGGCGGTGCTCAACATCCCGTACCTGATGCGCCGCGCCCAGCTGGCCGGCCAGGCCACGGCGTCGCTGACCCGGGCGCGGGCCTATCTGGTGTTGGCGATCTTGCAGGCGCATGAGCCCGACGCGGTAGCCGCCCTGCTGCATCTGCTGACGAGCGGCGACGCGGACAGTCCCTACCCTGACAACGTGCGCGAGGTGTTGCTGCTGCCGATCATCGCCCGGCTCCTAGACGAGATGCGCGACGTCTGCTCATCCGACTGCCATCGCTTCTACAGCACACGCAGTACGCTGCGCACGGAGGATGGCGACGAGATCGAGAACTATTGGTGGCGGCTAGAGCCCAAGGGGCGACCCCACCTTGAGGATCCCAGATCAAACTTGCATCTGGAAAACACCCGGGGGCCCTGCAAGGTCGGGTTCGCCCTGAATGACGAGGTCACCTGCCCGTTGTTCGGCGCCGACATCACCTTGGACAATGTCGCCGAGACCTTGGCGACCCTGGCCAAGGTCGCCTCGTTCCGGCGCGAGGAGGCCAAGGTGCGTCTGGCCGAGAAGGCCGCCGAGATCGCCCGCTTCAACGCCGGCCCTCTGAGGCGAAAGGACGAGGCGTCGAAGGCCGAACCCTCGGACGACGTCGCCTAGTTCATCATCTTGGTGCGGATGTGCTTGACGGCGCGCCGCATCGACTCCGCCTCGCGAGTCTTGCCCATCAGGTCCAGCGTGACCGCCGCGGCCTCGGCGCGCGCCAAGACTTCCGGCAGGGGCGCGCCCGGAAACATGCCGATCAGGTGGCGCGAGGCCTCGGCCCAGTCCACCTCGTCCAGTGATTTTCGCGGCCTGTCCATGGCGCGAGCCTACCCATCCGCCCGTCGCGCCGTCAAAGGGGCCGGGCCGTCAGCCGCCAGGGATTTCTCGATCTGGCGGCGGAGCCGGCAGCGCCGGAAGAAATCTCCAAGGGGCGCTACCCGATCTGACGGTCTGGCGTGTCTTGGCAAGGTCTCTACGCTCACGGAGCCGTCCCCTTGCCATCCGCCTGTTCGCCCCACCCTGTCGATGTCCATGTCGGCGCCCGTCTTCGCCTGCGTCGCAAGCTCCTGGGCCTTAGCCAGGCGCAGCTCGCGAACGATCTGAACCTGACGTTCCAACAGGTGCAAAAATACGAGCGCGGGACCAATCGCATCAGCGCCTCGACGCTCTACGCCATGGCGCGGCTGCTGCAGGTCCCGATCGCGTGGTTCTTCGAAGGCCTGCCGCCGACGGATGCAGCGACCAGGACAGACCTTGAGGCGATCTATGCGGTCGGGGCGGTGCAGGCCCTCCTGTCGACGCCCGATGGCCTGTCCCTGGCGCGATGGCTATCGGGCCTGGAGCCGCGCCGCCGGCGCGGCGTGCTCGACCTGATGGCCGTCCTGGCGCAGCCGCTCGAAGCGTCGCGGGAAGTCGCCTAGGCGCCCTTCCCGCGCCGTCCGCGGACAAAGGCCCGGTCGGTGGCCATGAACCTGGCCAGCATCGGCGCCACCAGCCGCGCCGGCTCGGCGGCCTTGCCGCCATTCTCGGCCGCATGGGCCTGGGCATAGGCGACGAGGTCGCGATGGATAGCGGCCGGCAGGTCGAGCGTCAGCTTGACCGGCGTCTCGTCCTCCAGCGCGCCCAGCTTCAGCTTGCCGCTCATGGCGTTTTCCTTTCGTCGACATAGGGTTCGAGAACAAGGTCGCGGGTCAGAAGCACCCGCAGCGGCGCGCCGGGACGGATGGTCAGGGTCGGCGCCAGATCCAGGCTCTTGCCGACCATCTGCTGGCCGACGCTGCTGGCGGTGTCGGCCCCGCCCCGGCGCAGGGCGCGGACGAGATCGGATTCATCGCTGGACGATCCGGCTTCGGCGCCGATAGCCAGGAGCGTGCTAAGGCCCGCCGCGGCCAGAACGCGGCTCCCGTGACGATCGACGCCGTCTTGCAGTCCGGCCATGCCTTGCTCGTCGGCGCCGGGCAGCTTGTCGAGCACGATGGATTTGCCCGACGGCAGCAGCAGGCGTGTCCAGGCGACGCGAAGGCGGCTTTGGCCGTTCTGCACGCCCGTCTCGTAATCCCCGACCAGGCGCGAGCCCTTGGGGATGAGGAGATAGCCGCCGCCCAGGCTGTCGAAGACGTCCTGGGTGACCATGGCGACGGCCAACCCGGGGGCGTCGGAGCGCAGGCCCGTCACCAGGGCGGCGGGAATGACCGCGCCAGCCTGGAGGATGTAGGGCGAGGCCGGCGCCTGGAGGCGCTCGACGCTGGTGATGCGCGGATCCAGGCTTGCCTTGGCCCCGCCCGTAGCGACGGGACTCGCCGTGTCGAGATCGGATCCCTGGGCTGCTGTTTCGCGCCGCGTCGAGGCGGCGACGAACAGGCCGCTGACCGCGGCCGCCCGCCGCGTCTCGCGCAAGGCCAGGACCTGGGGATCGGGCTGGGCGACCCTTGCCGATGCTTGGGATATGGCGGACGGCGCAGGCGCCGAGGCCGCGTCGATCATTGGCGCCGCGTCGGTCCTGGCCCGCGCCGCCGACAGGATCGGCCGGCCCAGATCTCCGGGCAGCGGCGGCCCGAGGGCCGGGACGCTGGCCGGGCCGACGTAGCCGCGCGGCTGGGCGGTGACGGTCTCGGGCGGCGGCGCGGATTTGACGTCGGCCTCGGGCGGCGCTTGCCGGCGCTTTTCCATCAACGACCAGCCGACCGCGCCGGCCACGCCGGTGATCAGGACCGCCCCGACGATGACCAGGGCCTTGCGCGAGATCCGCGCCACCGGGGCGGCGGCGCCGCGCAGGCGCAGCGTCTTGGCGATGGTCTTCTCGACGTCTTCGGGTTCCTGGCTCATTGCACGGCCTCCGCGATCGGGGTCAGGCGGACGAGGCGCACGGCCTGGGCGCGGCGTTTGGCGCCCAGACGCAGCTCGGCGCGGTCGAACAGGCGCTCGGCGACCAGGACCCGCCCCTCGACATGGAAATTGATCAGCTCGGCGGTCTTGCCGTCGGCCCCCAGCCGGTAGAGCGGCGGCAGGTCGGCCATGTCGATCTGCGGACCGAAGACCACGAAGACCCGGCGGCCATCATCATAGATCTCGACCGGTCGCCAGGCCGGGTGCGGGCCTTCGATCCGATAGGCGCGATTGCGCACGGGCGGCGCGGTCGCCCTGGCGTCGATCGGCGTCGCAACGGGCGTCTGCGTAGGCGGCGCACCGACCAGAACGGGGGTAGCGGCGATCCGGCCTTCCCCATAGCGCCAGGAGACCTGGGACAGCCACGTGCGCCCCGAGGCGCGCAGTTCCAGGTGATAGGTGCGGCGGTCGGTGTTGATGATCAGGTTTGTGGCCAGGTTCGCGGCGGTCGGCTTGACCATCACATGCACCCGGCGATCCGCCCCCGTTCCGCTGATCGTGTCGCCGATCACCCATCGGGCGGTGTCGCCGGCCGCCACCGGGCCCTTGCCGACCAGGGCCTCGCCGGGCTGAAGGACGATGTCGGTGATGCGGCCGGGGGTGGCGATCACCGGATAGACCGCCTCGTCCTGATAGTCGTAAGCCTTGGCGCCGCCCGGAACCTGCAGCCCCGCCGGCGCGGCCATCGCCACAGCCGGAAGCCAGACGGCGACAGCCAAGCCGCCGTTTCCCCAACCAGAGCGGGTCATGCGCCGAACTCCTTGGACCACGACAGGCCGGTGACGAAGACGCCCAGAGGGTTGGCCCGAAGCCCCTCGGGGGTGTGCGGCGGCTTGATCGTCAGGGTGAGAATGGCGCTCCAGCGCTCGGTCGCCGCCATCTGGCCGTCGGCGTAACGCTGCTCGGTCCAGGCCACGCGGAAGCTCGACGGCGTGGCCCGCACGACGCTGGAGACGGTGACCACCACCTGAGCGCGGCCGACCTGGGCGAAGGGATCGTTGCGGCGGGCATAGTCCGACAGGGCCGCGGCCCCCGCCGCATCGGTGAAGTCGTAGGCCCGCAGCCAGGCCTGGCGCATGACGACGGGGTCGGTGGAGACCGACCGAACGTCGGTGATGAAACGCGCCAGGGTCCAGGCGATCATCGGGTCGGTGGGCCGGGCGCCTTGAACGGCCGGAGCCACGACGCGCGGCTCGCCCAGGCGGTCGACCTGGACGACCCAGGGCGTCACCGCCCCCCGGGTCGCCAGCCAGGCCAGACTGCCGCAAAGGGCGGTGTTGGCCATCAGCAGACCCAGGGCCGCCAGGCGCCAGTTGGCGGCCTGGACGCGCGCGGAGCCGATCCGCTCATCCCAGGCTTGCCCTGCCCGCTGGTAGGGCGTCTCCGGCTGCGGCGCCGCGCCAAACCGCGCCGATCCCTTCAAGGGGTTCATCTCAATCTTCCTTCAGGTTGGGAGCGGCGTCGCCGCTAGGATCGTCGCCGTGGGTCGCTCCGTGCAGGGCCAGCTCGGCGCCGCGCGTCAGGACATGCCGGCTGTGGAGTTCGCGGGCCCAGCCCGGGGCCGCCGGCGCGCCGCCGCCGCCCGAACCGCCGCCCTCGTCGTCATCGTCGATCTTCAACGGCGGCATCTGACCGACAGGCGCGCTGCCGCCGCCAAGGCCTCCTCCGCCACCGCCGCCGTCGTCGGACGGCGGCAGACGGGGCGGACCAGAGGGCGGTGGCAGGCTCGGCGGCCCGGACGGCGGCGGCAGAGCCGGTCCAGGACCCGGCGGCGGTAGGCGGCCACCGGCGGCTCCGCTGCTCGCGCCACCGGCCGGGCCGCTGGCGGCGCCCGCAAGACCGCCGAAGGCCATGGCGCCCGCCGCGCGGGCGGCCATCTGGGCCGCGCCGGCGCCGGCCATGGCCAGCCCCCCGACCACCATGCCCGTGCCGACCGCCGCGCCGACGCCCAGTTGGGGCGCGCCCGAGACCAGGCCCGAGGCGACACCAGGGCCGAAGATCGACAGACCCAGCAGGGTCAGGGCCGCCAGGGCCATGGCCAGGACCTCTTCCAGAGTCGGCTGGCCGGACGACGCGCTGGTGAACTCGGAAAACAGCGTCGAGCCGATGCCGACGATCACCGCCAGCACCATGACCTTCACGCCCGAGGCCATGACGTTGCCCAGGACCTTCTCGGCCAGGAAGGCGGTGCGACCGAAGAGCCCGAACGGGACCAGGACGAAGCCGCAGAGGCTGACAAGCTTGAACTCGATCAGCACCACGAAGATCTGCACGGCGATGATGAAGAACGAGACGATGACCAGGATGGCCACGACCAGCAGGATCAGGATCTGGACGATGTTCTCGAAGAAGCCGGGAAAGCCGCCCAGATCGCTGGCCGCCTGCAGGATCGGCTTGCAGGCGGAGACGCCCAGCGCCGCCAGCTTGCCCGGCCGCAGGAAGTCGTCGGCCGAGACGCCCACGCCGCCGGCCTTCAGGCCCAGCCCGGAGAAGCTCTTGAGCACGATGGTCGTCAGGGTATGGAAGTTGCCGATCAGGAAGGCGAAGAACCCGACATAGAGGGTCTTCTTGACCAGCCGGGCGATGATGTCCTCGCCATGGGCCCAGGCCCAGAACAGCGCCGCCAGGGTCACGTCGATGGCCACCAGGGTGGTCGACAGCCAGGCCACCTCCCCGCCCAGCAGGCCAAAACCGCTGTCGATGTAGGACCCGTAGACGTCGAAGAAGCGATCGATGACGCCGGTGTCGCTCATGACCGGCTCCCATCGAAGCCGCCACCGAAAAAGTGGGCCCGGGCCAAGGCCCAGGCCGCCCGGCAATTCGGATCATCCTTGGCCGCCTCGCCCATCGCGCGGCACCGGCCAAGCTCGCCGTCGCTTTTGGCGCGCGAAGGCGGGACCTGCGCGCCAGGCCCTGAAGGCTTGGGCGCCGAAAGGCCTATGACGACGGCGCCGACGAGGATCCCGGCCGCGCTCAGGGCGATGAGCCACCTCATTGCGGAGCGCTCCCCATGAACTTGGCGAACCTGGCCTTGGCGTCGGCGCGGGCGGCGGCCCGATCGGCCGCTTCCAGGGCTTCGGCGCGGCCCTGGGCGGCGCTGAGCGCGATCAGATCGGCCAGTTGCTGGGCCTGGAGGGCGAGGAGCTGGTTGCCGGCCTGGGCGGCTTGCAGCCCGCCGACCGCCGCCTGGCTGGCGCCGACCAGACTGGTGAGCTGATCGCGCTCAGCGCCGAGGCCGCCGACCACGCCGGCCTGGACCTTCAGGGCGTCCTCGAACCCGGCCACCGCGGCGGCCCAGCGCGCGTCGGCGCGGGCGCTGAGGGCCGCATCGCTCCCCGACAGGTCCGCCGCGCCGTAGTTGGCGGTGAAGGCCTGCTGGATGTCGGCGACGTCGTAGGCCAGGGCCTGGGCCTGGCCGAGCAGGTCGCGGGTGCGGTCGACCTGGGCCTGGAGGGCGGCGAGCGACGAATACGGCAGGCTGGCCAGGCTCTTGGCCTGGCCGATCAGCATCTGCGCCTCGTTCTGCAGCGAGCTGATCTGGTTGTTGATCGCCTGCAGGGTGCGGGCGGCCGTCAGGACGTTCTGCACGTAGTTGGCGGGATCGTAGACGGTCAGCTGGGCCTGGGCGGCCAAGGGTGCGAGCACCAGGCTGGCCGACAAGGGGGCGGCCAGCAGCGCCGCCGCCAGACGGCGTCGGGAAAGCCTCATGACAGGGACTCCGGTTGGGAAAGGTCGGATGGCGAGGCCGGCGCGGTCGGGATCGTCGCCAGGAGGTCGGCGGCCCAGGGCAGGCGTCGCCGACGCAGCCAGGCGGCGGCGAAGCCCTCGGCCCCATGGGCGGCCAGGGTCTCGCCGATGGCGGCCTGGTCGGCCTTGGACGAGGCGGCGGCGAAGGCCAGCGCCACGGGGCCAAGGCCCAGATCGAACAGGCGATCGCCGAGGCGCGATTGCAGGTAGTAGTCGCGCGTGGGGGCAGCCCGGGCGAGGATCTCGATCTGGCGCGCGTTGAGGCCAAAGCGCGTGTAGGCGGCCGCGCCCTGCGGCTCGAGCGCGCGGGGATTGGGCAGGAAGATCCGGGTCGGGCAGCTTTCGATGATCGAGGCGGCGATGGCGCTTTCGACCACGTCGGATAGCGACTGGGTGGCGAAGATCACCGAGGCGTTCTTCTTGCGCAGGGTCTTGAGCCACTCGCGCAACTGAGCGCCGAAGGCCGGGTCGTCGAGCGCCAGCCAGCCCTCGTCGATCAGGATCAGGGTCGGCCTGCCGTCGAGCCGCTGGCTCACCCGGTGAAAGAGATAGGACAGGACCGCCGGGGCCGCGCCACCGCGCGCCAGGCCCTCGGTCTCGAAGACCTGGACGCTGGCGGCGCCCAGCGCCTCGCTGGCGCCATCCAGAAGCCGCCCGTGGGGGCCGCCCAGCACATAGGGGCCCAGGGCGGCCTTCAACGGCTGACTGGCCAAGAGCGCCACCAGGCCCGTCAGGGTCCGCTCTGCGATCGGCGCGCTGGCCAGGCTCCCCAGAGCCGACCACAGGTGCTCGCGCACGGCCGGGGTTATCTCCACGCCCTCGCGGGCCAGGACCGCGGCTAGCCAGCCGGCCGCCCAGGTCCGCTCATCGATCTCGTCGACCCGGGCCAGCGGCTGCAGGGTCGGCGCGCCCCCGCCCTCTCCCGACAGGTCGTGGAAGTCACCGCCCATGCCCAGCGCCGCCGCCCGGCTGGAGGCGCCAAAATCGAAGGCGAAGACCTGGGCGCCGGCGTAGCGCCGAAACTGCAGGGCCAGGACCGCCAGCAGCACGCTCTTGCCCGCCCCGGTCGGCCCGACGATCAGGGTGTGGCCGACATCGCCGACATGGGTGCTGAGGCGAAAGGGCGTGGAGCCGGCGGTGCGGGCCACCAGGAGCGGCGGGCCGTCCAGGTGGGCGTTGCGATCCGGCCCGGCCCACACGGCCGACATCGGGGCGATGTGGGCCAGGTTCAGGGTCGAGAGCGGCGGCTGGCGGATGTTGGCGTAAGGGTGGCCAGGGATCGTGCCCAGCCAGGCCTCCACGGCGTTGACGCTCTCGCGGATCACGGTGAAGTCGCGGCCCTGGATGACCTTTTCGGCCAGGGCGAGCTTGGTCTGGGCGATGGCCGGATCGTCGTCCCAGACCACCAGGCTGGCGGTGACATAGGCGTAGGCGACCGCGTCGCCGCCCAGGTCCTGCAGGGCCAGATCCGCCTCGAGCGCCTTGTTGGCCGCATCGTTGTCGACGAGGGGCGAGGCTTCTTGCGTCAAGGCCTCGCGCAGCAGCACCAGCACCGACTTGCGCTTGGCGAACCACTGGCGGCGCGTCCTGGCCAGCAGGCGCGTGGCGTCGGTCTTGTCCAGGCAGATCGCCCGGGTCGTCCAGCGATAGGCCAGGCCCAGGCGATTGAGCTCGTCGAGCAGCCCCGGGACCGTCGCGGCCGGAAAGCCGGTCAGGGTCAGGACCCGCAGGTGCGCCCCGCCCAGGCGAGGCTCCAGGCCGCCGACCAGGGGCTCCGTCGCCAGCAGGGCGTCGAGCTGCATGGGCGTCCCGGGCACGGCCACCCGCTGGCGGACCGTCGAGATCGCCCCGTGCAGGAAGCTCAAGGTGGCCGCGTCATCGAGCCAGCCAAGTGTTGGCATCATGCCGTCGAGCAGGCCCAGCAGCCGGTCGGCGCGATCGACGAAACCGGCCAGCTCGGCGCGCCAGTCGACGTCGCGCCCGGCCCGCCCCTCGACGAACAGGCCCTCGATGCGACCGCGCCGATCGGGCGGCGGCAGATAGGTCAGGGTCAGGTAGTAGCGGCTCTCGAAGTGCTCGCCGGACTCCATGAAGGCCGCGCGGCGCTCGGCGTCGACCAGGGCCGAGACCGGGTCGGGAAAGAGGCTGTCGGGATAGGCCCCGACGGGATCGCGCCGGGCCTCGACATAGAGCGCCCAGCCCGAGCCCAGGCGGCGCAGCGCGCCATTGAGGCGGGCGGCGACCGCGGCGACCTCGGCGTCGGTGGCCGAGTCCAGGTCCGGCCCGCGAAACTCCGCGGTGCGCTGGAACGCGCCGTCCTTGTTGAGAACCACGCCGGGGGCCACCAGGGCCGCCCAGGGCAGGAAGTCGGCCAGCATGGCGGACCGGCGGCGATATTCGCGAAGGTCGAGCATGGCTAGACCTCCAGGTGGGCGGGCAGCCGGACGTGCCGGCGGCCGACGTCGAAGATCTGCGGGTCGCGGCGGGCGGCCCAGACGGCCAGGCCATGGCCGACCAGCCAGACGGCCAGGCCCACGGCCCAGAGCCGCAGGCCCACGCCCAGGGCCGCGGCCAGGGTGCCGTTGACCAGGGCGATCGCGCGCGGGGCGCCGGCCAGCAGCATCGGTTCGGTCAGGGCCCGATGGACGGGCGCGGCGAACTCCATCGCGCGATCGCCGGCCATCAGGCGAGCGCTCCGCCGCCGAACGAGAAGAACGACAGGAAGAAGGAGCTGGCGGCGAAGGCGATCGAGAGACCGAAGACGATCTGGATCAGCTTGCGCGAGCCGCCGGAGGTCTCGCCAAAGGCCAGGGTCAGGCCGGTGACGATGATGATGATCACCGCGATGATCTTGGCGACCGGGCCCTCGATGGACTCGAGGATCTTCTGCAGCGGCTCTTCCCAGGGCATGGAGGAGCCGGCGGCCTTGGCCGACGAAGCGGCCAACAGGCTGGCGATGGTCAGGGGGCCGGCTCGGCCGATGTGACCGAACCGGTCGAGCATGGAGCCCGACAACAGGCGTGCGCGCAGGCGCGAGGGATCTCGCGGGGTCATCAACAAATCTCCGGGGGTTTTTAGGGGCTAAGGTCTCAGGCGGGGCTGAGCTGGTAGGCGCCGTCGGGCGCGAGCCCTGCCAGGCGCGCGAGGTCCACGAGGCGGCGCTGTCGGCCCCGTCCCTGCAGGACCGCGATCAGGTCGATGGTTTCGGCGATCAGGCCGCGTGGCACGGTGACCACCGCTTCCTGGATCAGCTGTTCGAGGCGTAGGAGCGCGCCCAGGGCCGTGCCAGCGTGAAGGGTCCCCACCCCGCCCGGGTGACCGGTGCCCCAAGCCTTGATCAGGTCGAGGGCCTCGGCCCCCCGCACCTCGCCGATGATGATCCGGTCGGGCCGCAGCCGCAGGGACGAGCGCACCAGATCGGCCAGGCTGGCCACGCCCTCGCGGGTGCGCAAGGCCACCTGGTTGTCGGCCGCGCACTGCAGCTCGCGCAGATCCTCGGCGATGATCACCCGATCGCCCGACCGAGCGACCTCGGCCAACAGGGCGTTGACCAAGGTGGTCTTGCCGCTGGAGGTCGGCCCCACCACCAGGATGTTGGCGCGCAGGGCCACCGCATCGCGCAGCACCCTGCCCTGCTCGGCGCTTATCACGCCTGCGCGGACATAGTCGTCCAAAGTGAAGACGAGACTCGCAGGCTTGCGGATCGAGAAGGCAGGGGCGGCGACCAGCGGCGGGACCAGGCCCTCGAACCGCTCGCCCGTCCCCGGCAGCTCGGCCGAGAGCCGCGGCCGCTCGGCATGGATCTCGGCGCCGACATGATGGGCGACCAGGCGCAGGATCCGCTCGGCGTCGGCCGGGCTGATCGACAGGTCCGCCGGGGTCAGGCCGCCGTCGAAGCGGTCGACCCAGACCCGGCCATCGGGGTTGAGCATGACCTCGGCCACGCCCGGATCCTCCAGCCGCCCCAGCAGCAGGGGGCCAAAGGCGGTGCGCAGCATCTGGCGGCTGCGCTCACGTCCGATCTGGTTTTCTGAAAGGTCCACGGCGGGTCCCCGTTGCTCACGGGGACGAGTAAGAAGACCTGGAATTCGCCGATCTCAACAGCCAAATCGGGCCGTCGTACCATGGCGTACAAAGACAGGGGATCGGCGGGGTCGAGCAAAAAGCAGATCGTCGAACAGATCCAAACACACGACGTCAGGTCTGCAGGCCGGCTGGCGACGAGGCGTCGGTTGCAGCCGCCTTTTTCTCGCAGGCTCGCCACGGTGCGAAAATTAAACAGCGAGGCCACGCCTCCAAACGACGTCGATCAGGCCTCTAGTCTGCGGAGGCCCTTTTCACATGCCGATCAGCACGATCCTTTCCGCGTCATCCGACCACAAGCTGGTGCTCAGCCATTATGAGCCCGGCGAAGAATCTCGCGCCCATCGGCATGGCTGCTGGCAAGTGTCGCTGTTGCTCGCCGGCGGCTATGTCGAGGACAGTCTCGACGGCGCGCGCGTCGTCGACAGGGTCAGCTTGAGCCGCAAGCCCGGCGGCTTCGAACATCAAAACCTGTTCGGCGCGGCCGGAGCGCTCATCCTGTCGGTGCATGGCGGCGTCGGCACGGCCAACCCGCTTCGCTATCAGGTCGCAGCCTGCGCCAGCCGCGAGACCGGACGAGCGCTTCTGGAGCAGGCTGGGGCCCGGGGTGGTCAAGAGCCGGAGGCGGCAGGGTCCCATGATGATCGGCCGGTTTCCGTCCCGGCCTGGCTGGATGAGGCGCGACAGCGGCTGACAGAGCTTCCTCCAGCGCCTGTCGCCCGGCTGGCCCGGTCCATGGAGCGCCATCCGATCGCTTTCGCCAGGGCGTTTCGGACCGCCTTCGGTCGACCGCCCTCGCAGTTTCGCCAGGATTGGCGGGCAGCCAGCGCGATCGATCGTATCGTTCGCTCCGATCTCGCCCTGGCTGAAGTCGCCATCGCGACGGGCTTCGCCGATCAGGCGCACATGACGCGCGCCGTCACGGCTGCCGCCGGCTGGTCGCCCGCCGCGCTGCGGCGGCTGCTCAGCCGTTGAGGCCGACGGTTTCATCGGTTCAAGACGTCGGCGACGCCGAAGGGCTTGGCTAAGCGCTCAGGCCAACTCTAAGGATCCCATGACCCGTTCTCGAACGCCCATCTTGCTTTTGCTGGCTGCCGCCTTGTGGAGTTCCGCCGCCTTGGCCGCGCCGAGCGCTCGTCCAGAAGCCAGGGACATCGACACCTTCGTGCGCAAGGCGATGGCGCGCGTCGGCGTCGTGCCGGGCCTGGCCTTGGCGGTCGTCGAGGGCGACAAGGCGGTGATCACGGCCGGCTATGGCGTCGCGGACCTGCAGACTGGGGCCGCAGTCGATGCTGACACGCGATTTTACATCGCCTCGGCGACCAAGTCGTTCACAGCCCTGGCGATCGCCGGCATGGCGGCGCGGCAAGACGTCGATCTGGACGCGCCCTTGGCCGACTGGACCGGTTCGACCGCCCTGCCGCCCGACATCGCCGGCGCGGTCACCCTGACCGACCTGCTCAGCCACCGCTCCGGCGTCGAGAACGCGCCGATCGCCTTCCGGGCGGCGTTCTCCGGCGAGCAGACGCCAGAGGTTATGCAGATGCTGCTGTCTCAAACGGTCAGGAGCGCCACAACGCCCCATGGGACGTTCCGCTACACCAACACCGGCTACAATCTGGCCACGACCCTGATCGAAGCGCGGTTCGGCCGCGATTGGCGCGCGCTGGTCGCCGACGACGTCTTGAGGCCGGCGGGCATGACCCACACCACCGCTTGGATCTCCCAGGCCCGGAAGGCTGGCATCGTCGCTTCCGGCCACGTGCCCGGCCCGACCGGCGCCATGACGCCCAGTCCGCTCCAAAAGACGGACGCCACCATGCAGTCGGCGGGCGGTCTGGTCTCCACCGCGGGCGACATGGCTCGCTGGCTGGAAATTCAGATCAATGACGGCGTTGTGGATGGTCGGCGCGTGTTCCCGGCCGGACTGGTGAACGCCACCCACCGTTCGGTCGTTTCCCAGAAGGCGGTCTTCGGCCCCTATACGCGCGACGGCTATGGCCTGGGCTGGCAGACCGGGCGCTACGGCGAAGACATCCTGATCCATCACTTCGGCAATTTCGCCGGCTCGCGCGCTCATGTGTCGTTCATGCCCGATCGCAAACTGGGCGTAGCGGTGATGGCCAACGAGGATCTGGTCGCAGGCGAGCTGACGGATCTGGTGGCCGACTATGTCTACGACCGCTTCGCGGGCCGCCGCGATCTGGAGGCGCACTTTGAGGCTGAGCTGGCGGCCCTCGTGGCCCGCCGCGACAAGCGGCTTGCCGCTCTGGCGGCGGCGCGGGCCGAACGCGCCGCCCGGCCCTGGTCCCTTTCCCATCCCCTAAGCCGCTATGTCGGAACCTATGCCAACCCGGCCATGGGGCGCATCGAGGTCACCCAAGAGGGCGAGCGCATGAGGATCCGGATCGGGGTGATGTCGGACCTGGCTGAAGCCTTCACCAAGCCCGAGACCGTGCGGGTGGAGCTCGTGCCGCTGCAAGGCCAGACGATCCTGTTCGATGCGGCAAGCCGCCTGACCTTCGAGGGCGAAACCTTTGTTCGCGATTGACCACGGCAGGACAGCGGACGCAGCCTGCCTCATCTCCATGACGCAAGTTGGAGGCCGCGCGCCTCGGCTCCGACGGGTTCACCTTTCAACCGGACTGATGTGACCCATGCCCATCGACCCTTCCCACGGCTGGAACGCCGTCGCCCAGAGGTTCATTCAAGCGCGTTCCCGCATCGGCGCCGACACCGTGCGCCTATGGGCCAAACAGTTGCCGCCGGGCGGTGACATCCTGGACGTGGGCTGCGGCTATGGAGAACCGATTTCCGCCGCGCTGGTCGAAGACGGCTTCCGGGTCTTCGGCGTCGACGCCTCTCCGGTTCTGGTCGCGGAATTTCGCCGTCGATTGCCTTGCGCCCAGGTCGCCTGCGAACCGGCGGAAGCCAGCGGCCTGTTCCAGCGAAAATTCGATGGCGCGGTCGCCATCGGCCTCCTATTCCTGATGCCGGCGGAGGATCAGCGCAGAGTGATCGAGCGCGTGGCGGGGGCGTTGGAGCCCGGCGGTCGCTTCCTGTTCAGCGCGCCACGCCAAGCCTGCAAATGGGCGGACACGCTGACGGGGCGCCCCTCGCGGTCGCTTGGCGAGGCCGAATACCAGCGCGTGTTGGACCAGGCCGGCCTGCGCCTGTCAGGTCATTTCGTCGACGAGGGCGACAACCACTATTTCGACGCGGTGGCGCCGTCGCTTAACGACCAGGCTTGAGGACGAGCCGGCGAGGGCTTGCGTCGATCGCGGACACCCCTGCCCCGCGCCTCGACCTTTCAAGCTTGTAACTTGATCGGCCCCAACCGGCCGACGCAGCTTTCTCCCTGGCCCGATCTGCAAAGACCGGGTTCACCAGCGGGCCTGTCGCGCGGGTGTTCGGCAACCCCTTGCAGCGAGCCATCGTGCGCCCTTCCCGTGCCCCTCCGCGCTTCAGCCCAGGTCTCGGCGCGCATCCTAACCGATGGCGTGCAATGGCCTTGGTCGCCGCCCTGGGCCTCATCGCCGCCACGCCCGGCCTCGCCCGCGCGCTCCGCGTTCCGAACACCATCCCAGCCGCCTCGGTGATGGCGGCCGACACGCCGCTTAAGACCTTGAACGGGACCGGGCTGGTCGCGCCGCGCGGATGGTCCGCCCGCAAGGCCGCCGGCGTGATCCGCCTGGACGCGCCGGAGAGCGGATCTTCCATCCTGGTCTCCGACACCCTCGGCGGCGAGGCCGATGCGGCGGTGGCGGCGGCCTGGTCCGCCTATCGTCCTGCGCCTCCCCCGTCCTTGAAGGGCGCGAAGGATCGCCCGCTTCGCGACGGCTGGGACCAGATCCGCGTCTACAGCTATCGCCCGCCAACCGCAGAGGCGCGCACCATCTGGGCGCGAGCGTTGCGCAAGGGCGACCGCTGGACCGTGGTCCTCCAAGACATGGCCGACGAGGTTCTAGAAAAACGCGATTCCCAGGTCGAGGTGATCCTGGGCAAGCTGCTGCCCGCGGGCTATGCGCGCGAAACCTTTGCTGGACGCAAGGCCCACAAGATCGACGCGGCGCGCCTGGCGGCCCTGACGGACCTCATCGAAACCGCGCGAGCCGAGTTCGACATTCCTGGCGTCGGCTTTGGCCTGATCCAGGACGACAAGATCCTGTTCGAAGGCGGCTTTGGCGTGCGCGAACTGGGCAAGCCCGAGAGCGTCGACGCCGACACCGCCTTCATGATCGGTTCGAACGGCAAGGCCTTGACCACCCTGATGCTGGCCAAGCTGGTCGAGCAGCGCAGGCTGGATTGGGACACCCCGGTCTCGTCGCTGTGGCCGGCCTTTCGCCTCGGCGACGCGGCCACCACGGCCAAGGTGCGCGTCAAGCACCTCGTCTGCGCCTGCACGGGCCTGCCGCGCCAGGACCTGCCATGGATCTTCCAGGGCGACCAGGCCCAGGCGTCAACAGTCCTAACTTGGCTGTCGACCATGCAGCCGACCAGTGGCTTTGGCGACCTCTACCAGTATTCCAATCTGCTGGCGGCCTCGGGCGGCTATCTGGGCGCCCATGTCCGCGAGCCCGATCGCGAGCTCGGCGCGGCCTATGACGCGGCCATGCAGGCCCTGGTGTTCGACCCGCTGGGCATGTCGCGCACCACATTCGACTACGCCAAAGCCCTGGCCGGTGACCATGCCGCGCCGCACGCCCTGGACATCGACGGGCGCCAGCAGGTCGCCGTCATGGGCCTCAACGCCGCGGGCATTCCCTCGCGTCCCGACGGCGGCGAGTGGAGCACGACGCGCGACATGCTGCGCTATGTGCGCATGGAACTGGCCAAGGGGCGGCTGCCGAACGGCCGGCGCTACATCGCCGAGGGCCCACTGCTGGCGCGCCGGATCCCGCAGATTACCGAAGGCAGCGACGAATATTACGGCATGGGCCTGAAGATCGACCGCATCTGGGGCGTGCCGGTCATCCACCACGGGGGCACGCAGTACGGTTATCGCGCCGACATGATCTGGTTGCCCGATCAACAGGTCGGCGCGGTCATTCTGACCAATGCCGATTCTGGCGTGGCGCTGCGTTCGGCGTTCCGGCGCAGGCTCCTGGAGGTCCTGTTTGACGGCGAACCGCGGGCGGCGAACGACCTCGCCAACTACGGCAAGGCCTTCAAGGCCAGCCGCGGCGAAGGCCGCCAGACCCTGAGCGCACCGGCCGACCCCGCGGTCGTCGACATGCTCGCGGCGCGCTACAGCAACACCGACCTGGGCGATCTTGTCGTTCGACGCGAGGGCGACAAGACGGTGTTCGACTTCGGCGGCTGGGCCAGCGAGGTCGCCAGCCGGAAGAACGGCGACGGCAGCGTTACCCTCGTGACCATCACCCCGGGCGCCGACGGCTATGAGTTCGAGGTCGCCGACACCCCGCAAAGCCGAGGCCTGATCATCCGCGAGGCGCCTCGCAGCTATCGGTTTACGGCGGTGCGCTGACGCGCCATCCGTCCGCGCCCCGAACGTGCCGGGTCAGCGCCCAAGAACCCAAGGCCAGCGGGTTCTGACGCCCAGCTTCCGGCTCCCCGCGCGCCCAGAGGACCGGGCCAACGGGCGATGGGTCTCCGACCTTATCCCTGGGACGGCTGTTGTTGCGGTCTCGCCTTGGACCGCCCAACCTGTACTGATCCCCTCAAGGTTGGATGAGGTGGCGTGGATGCTTTTTTTTCCTGCGGTCGGCGCTCTTCGCAACGACCATGCTCCTGAGCGCGTGCGGTGACGCGCGACAGCCCACCGCCATGATGAGCGCCATCGCCGAGGCCGGCGCTGGCGCGAAACAGCACGGTGATCCCGCTGCGCTCAGCCCCCTTGGGGCGCGACTATGAGATCTACATCATGACCCTGCCGGGGTTTGACGCGCTGGCCAATAGGGGCTGCCGGTATCCCGTGCTCTATCTGACCGACGCCCCTCACCTTCCAGGTCGCTTCAGGTCTCACGCGGGCGCCGTTCAATCACGGGCGTTTTCGCGAGTTCATCATCTTGCGCCTGTCCTACGCGCGCGGCGAGGTTGCCGCCGACAGCCGCAGACGCGATCTGACGCCCTGGCGTGATCAAGAGATCAAGGGCGTCACTAGCGGCGGCGAAGCCTATTTCCCCTTCTTGAAGCAGGCGGTGATGCCGCTGGTGGAAACACGCTATCGTGTCGATCGCGCCGACCGCACCTTGGCGGGGCAGTCCTATGACGGCCTCTTTGGACTGTGGGTGGCGTTCCATGAGCAGACGCTCTTTGCCAACTACATCCTCACCAGCCCTTCGATGTGGTTCGCCGACCGGGCGGTTCTGCATAGCGAAGCGGCCTACGCGGCGACCCACAAGGATTTGCCCGCCAGGATCCATCTGGCGATAGGGTCACGCGAGCATCCTGGACCCGGCGGATGCGCCGATTGCGACAACGACATGGTCGCCGACCCGTCGCGCCTGGCGGCGATGCTGAAAAGCCGCGCCTATCCAGGCTTGCAGCTCAGAACAACCGTCGTGGACGATGGCTTCCACGAAGCCACCTTCCCGATCGGCCAGATGCAGGGCCTTCAGTGGCTTTACCGAAAAGGGGTGAGCCACTCGGCCCGGCCCCTCAAGGCAGCGGTCGCTGACAGTCTCCCGGCTCATCGGCGCCCAGCGATCGGCGCCGGTCAACAGCCGGGCCGCATCGTCGCTATCGCTCAACCCTTTCAGTCGGAGCTGGATGATCTGCAGAGATTTCGCTTGGCCGCCGGCGACGAGAACCGTCCATCAGACCGCCGCCGCTAGGGCGCCGCTCTGCGTCCAGCCCCTTGACCTTGCGGGGGTGCGACAAACTGCACTTTCGAATTTTACCGTTCATTGAGTCAGACTGGCGCTTCTGCCTTGATGGCCAGGCTTGTGGGACATGCCGTGAACAATCCGCGCCGTCGGCGTGAAGACACCGCCGCGTCGCCGGCGCGGCCGCGCGCGGCTCCTGGCGCTGTCTCCCGGACCGGCTTGGCGTAGGCATGGCTTCTCGCCCTCAGCTCTATCGCGCCTCGGCCCACCGGCCCGGCCTGAGCGTCGCCGCGGCGCTGTTCGCGGCCTATGTCGCCGTCGAACTCTGCATATGGCTGTTCTGCAGAGACATCAGCGACGCGGTGGCGTTCTTTCCTTCGAATGGCATCCTGCTGGCCGCGATCCTGATGCTGTCGCCTCGCTTGGGCCTGACCTTCTGTCTGGCTTGCTTCAGTGTCGATCTGGTCCACAACTGGATCGGCCGGATCGACCTCACACATGCGATCCTGTTCAGCAGCCTCAATCAGGCCCTGGCCTTTGCCGGCGCGGCGCTGACCCGCACCTTTTGCGGCGCCGCGCTCGACCTGTCGCGTCCCCGGCGCCTGTTCATTTTCGGGCTCATCGCCATGGGCGCCGCGGCGACAGAGGCCCTGATCGGCCAAATCCTTCTCGGTTTTATTGACGGATCGTTCAACGACTTCTTTCACGCCTGGCTGCAATGGATGCTCGAGGACGGTCTGGGCCTTCTTATCGCCACGCCGGCGGCGCTTCTGCCGCTCAAGCAAGAACGACTTTTCCGCGCCGATGGCGGCGGTCTTGAGCGCCCTTTACTGCTGGCCCTCACCATCGTCGTGGCGGCGACCTCGTTCGCCTTGGACCAGTTCATCGCCCTGACGCTTGTCGTGCCGCTCCTGGTGCTGAGCGCGTTCAGGGCCGGACCAGGCTGGGTCTATGTGTCGGTGCTGGCGACCAGCCTCATCGCCATGTCCCTGACGGCCAATGGTCATGGGCCGATCGCCTTCATCGCCCCCATGGCTCCCTACCGTCAGGAGTTCATGGTCCAGCTCTTCATCGCCTCGATCTTCGCCACGACCGCGCCGGCCACCGCCGCACTCGGCGCGCACAACCGAAGCGCTCGGCGTCTGGAGCGCGCTTTGGCCGCGGTGCGTCAGGCCAAGGACAAGGCCGAGGCGGCCAATCAATCAAAATCGGAGTTTCTGGCCAATATGAGCCACGAGATCCGCACGCCCATGAACGGCATCATCGGCGTTGTCGGGGCTCTTGCGCGAACCGACCTGGACGCCAAGCAGCGCGACATGGTGGGTCTCGTCGAGACCAGCGCCGATTCTCTGCAGGTCCTGCTCAACGATGTCCTGGACATGGCGCGGGTCGAGGCGGGCGAGGTAGCGATTCATCCCGAGCCCTTTGACCTGCGGGTCACCTGCCACGCCATGGTCGAACTGTTCCGCGCCAAGGCGGAGGAAAAGGGGCTGGTTCTCGAGTTGCGGATCGCGCCCCAAGTCGCCGAGGGCCACGTCGGCGACGCCGCGCGCTTGCGACAGGTTTTGGGCAACCTCGTCTCGAACGCGATCAAGTTTACCGAACGCGGCCGCGTCGAGGTCAGGGTCGACGCCGCCCCCGAGGTCAACGGCGCTCAGGCGTTGACTTTGGCGGTCTGCGACACGGGCATCGGCTTCGACGCCGAGACGGGTCAACGCCTCTTCGCACGCTTCGCCCAGGCCGATGGCTCGATCACGCGGCGGTTCGGCGGCACCGGCCTTGGCCTGTCAATCTCACGCGCTCTAGCGCGCCTGATGGACGGCGAGATCGAGGTTGCGTCCACGCCTGGTGAAGGTTCGTGCTTCACGGTCCGCCTGACGCTGGCCCTAGCGAACGTGACCAACTCGGCTACGCCCCTGCCCGCTCTGCCCAATCCCACCGTGGATGCAGGGCGCCCCTTGAAAGTCCTGCTGGCTGAAGACCACGACATCAATCGTCGGGTCGTGGCCTTGATGCTGGAAGGCATGGATGTCGAGATGACCATGGCCGTCGATGGTCGGGACGCGCTCGCCTGCTTTCGCCCCGACGCCTACGATCTCATTTTGATGGACATGCAGATGCCGGTCATGGGCGGCCTTGAGGCCATTGCCTCTATTCGCCGAACCGAGCGTGACGCTGATGCGCTAGCGACGCCGATCGTGATGCTCACGGCCAACGCCCTGCCGGAACACCAGGCGGCCGGGCTATCGGCCGGCGCCGACGCCTTCCTGACGAAACCGATCGTGGCTGTCGACCTGATCGAAACCATCCGCCGGCTCACCTCGTCGAGATCTCCGGAACGCGAGTCCCCGTCCTGACCCTTCCGCGCGTCGATCCTGGGCACGCCAGCGGGCGCCCAGTCGCTGCCAGGAACCCAGGTGCTAGATTTCGCGCTGCAATTGGGCGCCGACGAGGTGCTGCTCAAGCCGTTTAGCCTCGACGCTTTTCGAGCCATCTTCGCTCGCCTACTCGCCATGAGTTCGCAGCGGTCCTTAGGGAAGGTCACGAAGAGCGTTGCGAGCTGAAGCGTTCACGACCGCCTTGCCTGTATGGCAGCGGTCGAGCGATTGGCTGAAGCGGGAAAGGCTGGAGCACGTCATGAGCTGCCGTTGGCGCGCCGTCAGAAACGAGACCTTCGCGCGTCGAGCGCAGCGAGAAGGCGCAGGTTTTCGCACGAGTTGCAGGTCTACCCTCCAACCCTCTCAGACTCTGACAAAGGCGGCCAGCTCTTCCGGCGCTCCCGTGGGAAACGCGGACTTGAGGTGATCCAGAAACGCCGAGACCCGAGCGCTGAGCAAGCGACGCGACGGGTAAAGGGTCCATAGGGCGATTTCCGGCGCGTCGACGTCCCCCCAGTGTATCAGGCGACCCGCAGCGAGATCGGGACCCACGAACGATACCGGAAGGCGCGCCACGCCGACGCCGGCCAAAGCCGCATCGCGGACCATGATCATCGAGGACAGGCCCAGAACGGGGGTAATCGTGATCGTCGAACGCCCGGCCGCGGACTGTATCGTCCAGGGCTCATCGCCGCCGCCATGCCCTCGCACGATCGCGGGAACGGGCGAGCCATCTTGAGGCAGAGCAAGATCGGGACTGCCCACAATCACCAGACGGTCACGCAGAAAGGCTCGCCCGACGAGGGTCTCGTCCGGATCCGGGTTCACGCGGATCACCAGGTCGTAGCCCTCTTCGACCATGTCCACGGCCCGGTCTTCGATCGTCACCTCCAGGCGGACGTCCGGAAACTTCATGGCGAACTCGGCGGCCAGTTTTCCCATGGCGATCTGCGAGAACAGCAGGGGGGCGCTGATCCTCAGCAACCCCCGCGGGGTGGTTCCGCCGGAAGCGATCATCGTCGCGGTCTCGTCGAGCTCGGTCAGCAGGGCGGCGGTGCGCTCGTAGAGCGCCCGCCCCTCCTGCGTGAGCTTAAGCGTGCGTCCGCCGCGCTCGAACAAGCGCAAGCCGAGGCTTGTCTCTAGCTCCAAGACCCTGCGCGAGAGGGTCGCTTTGGGCCGGCCCGTGGCCCGGGCGGCGCGGCCCACCCCGCCATGACGGGCGACCAGGTTGAAATCCGCGAGGGCAAGCAGGTCCATGTGTTCCGCCAGTAAGACAACGCGCTGAATGTAGTGTCAGCTGTCTAGCTGGCTAGACGAAACTGACCCTCTTTCGAGCGACAAATGGAGATCGCTTAGGTGCGCCGTCGCTCCTCCCGCGACGCCTGGAGGCTCCTAACTGTCCCACCAGCGAGACGGACCGTCTAGTTTTAGCGGCTTATTGCTCGATTTTGAAATCGTATCTTTGAGCTCGAAGGAGAACACCGTGGTCGCATCCATCGAACTCAAACTCGCCGATCCCGCTTCCCCACCGATCGGCCCTGGTCGCGCCGTACGCCTTCAGGCCTACGGCGGCCCACTCTCAATAGCCGTCGATCAGGTGTCAGCGCCCCAGCCGGGTCCAGGCGAGGTCTTGGTGAGGGTCAAGGCCGCGGCGGTCAACGGCATCGACTGGAAGATCCGGGAGGGCTTCCTGCGTGAGCGCTTCGATCTGACCCTGCCCGCGACGCTCGGCATCGAAATGGCCGGCGTGGTGCTTGAGGTCGGCCCCGGCGTTACGGGCTTCACGTTCGGGGACCGGGTCTTGGCCGCCCTCGGAGGCGTCGGCGCCTATGCGGATCATATCGTCCTCGCGGCCGAGAAACTCGTCCTGACCCCGGCGGCCTTGTCGGACGTGGAGGCGGCCGCCATTCCGGTTGCGGCGATGACGGCCTGGCACGTCATTCAGGCCGCGGACTTCGATCTCTCCGGCCGCAAGGTCTTGGTCCAAGGCGCCGCCGGCGGCGTGGGCGGCTTTGCGGTCCAGTTCGCAAAGGCGGCCGGCGCCACCGTCTACGCCACGGCCTCGACCCGGAGCCTGCCGCATGTTCAGGCGCTCGGCGCGGATACGGTGATCGACTATCAGATCTCGAGCGTCGAGCCGTTTTCGGGTCAGATCGATTTTGTCGTCGACCTCGTCGGCGGCAAGGCCCTGGACCAGTCGTGGCCACTCCTGTCGCCCGCTGGCCTTCTCGTCAGCATCGCGGCTCCCGACGTTGCCGTCCGCGCGCCACAGGGCCGCCGCGGCGTCTTCCTCTCCAACAAACCTGACACCGCTCGTCTGGCCCTGATCGCTGCTCAGGTCGCCGCCGGCGCCCTGCGCTCGACGATCGCCGAGGTGGTGGCGCTGGACGACCTGCCTTCGGCGATCGAACGCAATCGCACCGGTCACGCCCCCGGCAAGATCGTCGCCGACTTCACCCTCTGACCCTCCCCCCTTTCCAACCTCAAGGACTTCACCATGACGACGATCTGGGACCCAATCCGCGTGGGCCGCATGGACCTGCCTCACCGCCTGGCCTTGGCGCCGATGACCCGCAGCCGCGCCGGCCTCGACGGCGTGCCGAGCGACCTGGCCGTGACCTATTATGCCCAGCGCGCCTCGCTTGGACTGCTGATCAGCGAAGGCACGCAGCCGTCGGCCGATGGCCAGGGCTACTGGGCCACACCGGGCATCCATACCCCCGAGCACGTTGAAGGCTGGCGCAAGATCGCCGACGCGGTGCACGCCGAAGGCGGGCGGTTGTTCATCCAGCTCATGCATGTGGGTCGCATGTCTCACCCCGACAACACACCCCACCACCGCCAGCCGGTCGCCCCGTCGGCGGTCGCGCCCGGAGAGCAGATGTTCACCATCGGCGGCATGAAGCCGATCCCCGAGCCGCGCGCCCTAACCACGGACGAGATCGCCGAGACGGTGCACGACTTCCGTCGGGCCGCGCGCTTGGCCATCGACGCCGGTGCTGACGGCGTGGAGATCCACGGCGCCAATGGCTACATCGTTCATCAGTTCTTCGCCCCCAACGCCAACCAGCGGACCGACGCCTATGGCGGGTCAATCGCCAACCGCATTCGCTTTGCCGTCGAGGTCGTCCGCGCCGTGGCTGACGAGATCGGCGCGGACCGCACCGCCATCCGCCTGTCGCCGGGCTTACCCTTGGGCGGCCTCGACGAAGGCCCTGAAGGTCCGGCGCTCTATCGTGAGCTGGTCGCCGCTCTAGCGCCGCTCAATCTGGCCTATCTGCACCTGATGCACGCTGGCGACGACAACCTATTGGCCGACATTCGCAGCGTCTGGCCCACGGCTCTTATGGTCCTGCGATTGGGCCGCACGCGCGAGACCCTGGACCAGGACATCATGTCGGGTCAGGCCGACCTGGTCTCGATCGGCCGCTGGGCGCTGGCCAATCCCGACGTCGTCGAGCGCCTGCGCACGGACGCGCCCTTCAACGAAGCCGATCCCTCCACCTTCTACGGCGGCGGCGCGGCCGGCTACACCGACTATCCGCGCCTAGCGAACTGACACCTTCGGCTGCTGCCGCACAGGACGCTGCAGCAGCCGGTTCAGATCGCGCCCTTTCTGAGTCGCGCCATTTGCTGACGTTAGCGCTTCTCCAGGAACTGGACATTCCGCCCAAATCTGACAGCGCGACGGTCAAGAAACGCGGCGCGAACGCATAAAAGGCCGCGCATCAGACGATCAAAACTGTGGACAGCGATCCATCGAAAAACAACGGGCAACCATCCTGCGCGAAAACCCGGGCATTGGATTGAGCCGAGGGGTTTGGTCATGGATTTTCAGGAACACGCACACCACCATCACAACATGCGCGAAGCGCTCGTCGCGGCCCTTGACGAGCGCCGCCCCATCGATCCCGCCGCCTTGCGATCGGATCGTCACTGCCCCACCGGCTGCTGGATCCACGGCGAGGGCGCCCGGCGTTGGGCCGGCAACCATGCCTTCCTAGGCTTGCTGGAAAACCATCGGGCCTTCCACCAGCAGGCGGGTTTGGTTGCCGACCAAATCAATCGCGGGCAATGGTCCGAGGCTCAGAAATCGCTCCGCAATGGGTCGCCCTTCGCCTTGGCGCTTTCAGACCTTGCCGCCGCTCTAAGGCGAATGCGGGCGACGGCTGAGTCGCTTGCGGCCTAGCTAAGCGCGCAGCGCCACGGCCGCTTCCGTGTCCGCCGCGTGCGGTGGAAACAGGAACCGGCCGGCGCGCGCGCCATCGCGCAGGCGGATTTCCAAGACCACGGGCTCGCCGGCGTCCGCCAGGCGATGAGCCCAGTCACGCGCGGCCTGCTCGGCTCGGGCGCCGGTGGGGAACTGCAGGGGACTGTCGCGGAAGTCGCCGCGAACGATCCAGCCGTCGTTCGACGGCTCGACATAGATGAAACAAGGCATGGTCATAACGCAGAACGGCGAGTTGTACGAAGTGGCGGCCGGCCCTCCGCTGGCCGGCCGCCCGCCCCAACTCAAGAGAACATGTCGCGGTCGAGGCGGCGCAGAGCGGATAGAACCTCGCTGAGCGGCACAGGCCCGGGCGTTCCCAAGAGCCATCTCTGACTAGGCCGGTGCTCGACCGCGCTGGCGTCCGACGCCCAGGCCGCCAGGATTTCGCGCTTTTCGGCGAGATCGAGATCCTGATCCTTCAACACTTCCAAGGGGTGGAGGAAGCCGACCGCCGGTCGAACGGGCCATGGCCGAGCCCGATCGTTCGCATGGGTATGCGTGCCCATGGCCAGCTCCTTACGCAGCCTTGCGCGTCATGGCCGGCTTGAGCTCCAGCGCCTGCTGGCGCGCGCCGACCCCGATCGCGATCTGCTTGGGCTTCAACGCGTCAGGCACCTCGCGGACCAGATCGATCGACAAGACGCCGTGGGCATGGACCGCGTCCTTGACGACGACATAGTCGGCCAGCTCGAAGCGGCGCTCGAAGGCGCGTTGCGCCAAGCCCTGGTGAAGGAAGGTTCGCGCGCCCTGGTCTTCGTTCGCCGCCCTTCGGCCCTTGATCACCAGTAGGTTGGGCTGGGCCACCACCTCGAGATCCTTCGGCGCGAAGCCCGCGACCGCCAGCGAAATGCGGTAGCTGGCCTCGCCGGTCTTTTCGATGTCGTAGGGGGGATAGCTGGCGCTCGCCTCGGTACGCAGCGCGGTCTCGACGAGATCGACCATGCGATCCACGCCGATCATGGAGCTGTAGAGGGGTGTAAAATCAAACGCGGTGCTCATTTCCATCTCCTCGAAAGCAAGTTGGACATGAGGGACGCCGAGCCAAGCGCTCTGCGCCCCAGGGCCAGGCCCTGTCGGCGCCCGGCAAGCAGGCGTTGAGGTAGGGCGCCGCCGAAAGGCGTCAAGACGTTCGCGTCAGAAAATTTTTCGCTCTCTGAACCCTGGCGTTACCCAGCCCGAGGCGAGGTGTGAACCTCGCCCTTCCGCCTTGCCTGCCGAAGGCTAGTGCAGCGAGATCACGCCATCGACGGCCCGCCATTCCGAGGGTCCGATCAGTCGATGGTGGGCGACCTGGACCGAATGCAGCGCGGCTTCGATCTCGCGCCGCCAATGATCGAGAAAGGCCTGCAGCACCGGAAAGCGCGGGGCCAGATCATATTCCTGCCAGACGTAGAGCTGGAGCACGGCCGGATAGTCGAGGCGATAGTAGTGGATCTGGGCGGTCGCCAGGCCATAGCCGTCGAGCTGCTTGAGAAAATCCCTGTCCATGGCCGGCGTCCTCAGGCGGCTACGACGCGGCGCATGGCCATAGAAATACGGGCGCGGGGCAAAACGACCTCCTGTTCTTCAATCCTTTCCCATCGACGAACGCCGGTCAGGCGCGTTCGCGTGCTTTGATTTTTTGGCCGAGGCGCCGGAAGCGTCAAGCCGTCAGCGACCGTCACAAGTGCTCGTCATCAGCGGCGACGGCCCTCTCAAAAAATTTCGCAGCGACCTCTTGAAGCGGTTTCGGCGCCGCCTAGCTTGACGTCCGTTCGCCAGGCGCGAGCCTGGTGGACCCATCACATCCTGTTCTGCATCTGGAGGTTATGCATGCATTTCCGCCCCTTGCACGACCGTGTGGTCGTTCGCCGCATCGAGGCCGAGGAGAAAACCTCGGGCGGCATCATCATCCCCGACACCGCCAAGGAAAAGCCCCAGCAGGGCGAGGTCGTCGCCGTCGGCCCCGGCGTCCGCGATGACGCCGGCAAGCTGGTCGCGCTGGACCTCAAGGCCGGCGATCGCGTCCTGTTCGGCAAGTGGTCGGGCACGGAGGTCAAGATCGACGGCGAGGACCTGCTGATCATGAAGGAGAGCGACATCCTGGGCGTCCTGGACACGGAGGCGGCGCTCAAGAAGGCCGCCTAACTCGCAATCCCATCCATCCACTGACAGCCCAACCGAGAGGAGTAGGAACCATGGCTGCCAAGGAAGTGAAGTTCTCGTCCGACGCGCGCGACCGCATGCTGCGCGGCGTCGACATTCTGGCCGACGCGGTGAAAGTCACCCTGGGCCCCAAGGGCCGCAATGTCGTCATCGACAAGAGCTTCGGCGCGCCCCGGATCACCAAGGACGGCGTCAGCGTCGCCAAGGAAATCGAACTGAAGGACAAGTTCGAGAACATGGGCGCGCAGATGCTGCGCGAAGTCGCCTCCAAGACCAATGACCTGGCCGGCGACGGCACCACGACCGCCACGGTGCTGGCTCAGGCCATCGTGCGGGAAGGCTCCAAGGCCGTAGCCGCCGGCATGAATCCGATGGATCTCAAGCGCGGCATCGACCTGGGGGTCAGCGCCGTGGTGGCCGACCTCAAGAGCCACGCGCGCAAGATCAGCGCCAACACCGAAATCGCCCAGGTCGGCACCATTTCGGCCAATGGCGACGAAGAGATCGGGCGCATCCTGGCCGAGGCCATGGAGAAGGTCGGTAATGAAGGCGTGATCACCGTCGAGGAAGCCAAGAGCCTGGCCACGGAACTGGAAGTGGTCGAGGGCATGCAGTTCGACCGCGGCTATATCAGCCCCTACTTCGTCACCAACAACGACAAGCTCCGCGTCGAGCTGGACGATCCATACATACTGATCCACGAGAAGAAGCTGTCGAACCTGGCCGCGCTGGTCCCGCTGCTGGAGAAGGTGGTCCAGTCGGGCCGACCGCTGCTGATCATCGCCGAGGACGTCGAGGGCGAGGCTCTGGCCACTCTGGTGGTCAACAAGCTGCGCGGCGGCCTGAAGGTGGCCGCCGTCAAGGCGCCGGGCTTCGGTGATCGCCGCAAGGCCATGCTGGAGGATATCGCGGTGCTGACCGCCGGCAATGTGGTCTCCGAGGAACTCGGGACCAAGCTGGAGACCGTCACCATCGAGATGCTCGGCCGGGCCAAGAAGGTCACGATCGACAAGGACAACACCACCATCGTGGACGGCGCGGGTCAGCGCAGCGAGATCGACAGCCGCGTCGCCCAGATCCGGCGCCAGATCGAGGACACCACGTCGGACTATGATCGCGAGAAGCTGCAGGAACGCCTGGCCAAGCTGGCCGGCGGCGTCGCGGTGGTGCGCGTCGGCGGGGCGACCGAGGTCGAGGTCAAGGAAAAGAAGGACCGTGTCGACGACGCCCTGCACGCCACCCGCGCGGCGGTGGAGGAAGGCATCCTGCCCGGCGGCGGCGTCGCCCTGCTGCGCGCCCTCAAGGCGCTGGACGGCGTCAAGCCGGCCAATGACGATCAGAAGGCTGGCCTCGACATCGTCCGCCGCGCCCTCCAGGCCCCGGCCCGTCAAATCGTGGCCAACGCCGGCGAGGACGCCTCCTATGTCGTCGGCAAGCTTCTGGAAACGAAGGACTACGCCTGGGGCTTCAACGCCGCCACGGGCGAATATCAGGACCTGGTGAAGGCTGGCGTGATCGATCCGGCGAAGGTGGTGCGCACCGCCCTGCAGGACGCCGCCTCGGTCGCCTCGCTGCTGATCACCACCGAGGCGCTGATCGCCGAAGCGCCGAAGGATGCCGAGCCGACGCCAGCGACGGCGATGGCGTACTGAGCTCTTCTATCCATGGGACGAACACCTTGGAGGGGTCTTACGGCCCCTCCTTCTTTTCGGCGCTCGCCGGAAGCAGGGGAATAGTGGCCCGCACCGCGCGCCAGCCGTGCTGCGCCAGTTGCCGACGTTGGCACCTCTCCAGGAACAAGACTTTTAGCCCGCCATGCGTACGGGCGAGATCGACCTTTAGCGACCCTTCCAATTGGCGGCTGCTGGGATGGAGGCCATAGACGCTTTCAGGCCTCCCCCGCCAAAATCGTGTGGTTCGCGAACTTCTATCGTGGCCTGCGCTCACATCCGATCCGCCACCCCTCGCCATCTTGATCGACCTGCGTCACCTCGAACTCGGCGTCGTAACAGTCGCGCGTCGTCAGGGTGATCGCATCGCCGCACGTCGGCAGCGGCGCCCCGGCGGGCGCTCGGATCAGGACTGTGCCAAAGCGCCCAGCCTGACTGGGCCGAAACTGATAGTGGAATGGCCCGAGCGTATCGGGCAGGCTCCGGTGGTTTCCGCGCGGAGTCACCACCTCACCCGCCGACCCTGTCGATGCTGAAGTGCTGCTCGACGAGCGTCGCGGCGCCGAAGATCGTCATGAACGCGATGTCCGCAGCGTCACGGCCTGTCGCGACCCGAACAAGACCCTCGAGCGGAGCCAGGCCGGAGGGGTCGACCAATCGCCAGCGGCCACCGAGATAGATCTCGGCCACGGCATGGAGATCGGGCGGCTCCAGCCTCCAGGCGTAGGCGCTGGCAGCCCGAGCCGGGATATTGCCCGCCCGACAGAGCGCGATCGCCAAATGGCTGAAGTCTCGGCAAACCCCGGCGCGGTCGACGAGAGTGTCGACCGCTGTCGTCGCGGCGTGACTGACCCCGGCGCGATAGTCCACATGATCGGCGATCCAGGCCAGGATCGCGGCGACCTTTTCCCCGCCGCGCAAGCCGCCGAACTCCCGTTCGACGAAGCGCATCAGTCGATCCGAGGGGCTGTAACGGCTGGCCCGAAGGTAAGGCAGCACTTCACTCGGCAGGTCTGCGATCGCCGTTTCCTCCGCGCCAGCCAGCCCATGATCGGACGCCGCCGTCTCGACCGTGGCGCGATAGAGCGCGTTGATCCTGCCGGAAGCTGCGAACACCGTACGGCGCTCGCCTGTCGACGGGTCATCGATACGGCGGGCCGGTGCGGGCGGCCAGAAGGTGAGCGCATCCGACGTCACCTGCTGTTCCCGTCCGTGCGCGGCTTCGACCAGCAGAAGAACTTCGCATGGCGCTGCAAAATCGTAGGTGAGGGAGGCTTCGACCTGGAAAAGCATGCACGCCCTTCAGGCGGCAACGCCGCCGCTCACGCGATGCCAGCGCGAGTTCAATGAAAATAAATGGAGGAAAGGATCCGGTCGATCCTGGCAATGCCTTCAATATAATTGTATGATACGAAAATAGAAGGCGCGGCGATGATTTTTCCGCCGCGCCACAACATCGCCGAAAATTAAACGGGATCGCTGGTAAATCCTTCGATAGCAGGGACGCGTCATTCGGTTTCACCTCTTCAAGGGAAGGAAACATCCAGATGCTGTCTCACCCTCAGCGCAATCTCCAAGTCATGATGCTGTCTCATGACCTTCAGCGCCTGGCTGATCGATTTCTGCCCGATCCCAACGCGGCTCGGTTCCTGGTCCACGAGACCCTGATCGACGCCTTCGCTGCGCCATCTGATGCCCGGCCGATGGCCGCCCGAGGGCGGGATCTGCGCCGCGCCATGATCGCGCGTTTGCGGGCCAGCCGCAGCCCTTCACGGCGCCCCGGCCATCAACAGCGTCGCTGAGCTGCGACACCAGGAGTCGCAGATGCTCGAACCCGTAGACCTCACCGCAGCCTCACAAATGCTGAGCCTTGTGCCGGACGCCGCGTGCGACACCGGGCCGAGCCAGCTGTCGCAAGGCGCCTACCGCGCGCTTCGCCAGTTGGAGCGTCGCCTGCGCACCGGAGCGCTCGATGCGGTCAACATCCGCCACGTCCAAGAGCTGGCCGTGCTCGGCCTTGCGCACCATGGCCGTGGTGGCTGGCGCCCGACTAACGCCGGCCTGAACTACCTTGGCAAGCGCCAGGACCGGAACGGTCCGGACTGAAGCCGCAACCACTTGGCGAGGTGATGCATGAGCGAGGACCTGCTGCGCCTGCGCGACGAATGCGACCAGCTTCGCCAGCGCTGCGATGAACTTCAGCGCCAGTTGAACGACCTGACGTCGCAAGTTGGCGGTCTGACCGATGAGCTTGGGCGGCGTTTTTCCGACGAAGCGTTCAGCGCCTCGCGCCCTTCCCGGCATCGCGATTCCTAATGCGGACCGCCGACCATGCTCGAACGCCATAACAGGATACCCATGAAACAGCCCCCGATCGATCGCATTGTCATCACGGTCTGCCGCAACGACGGCCTCTGGGCGGCGGAAGAGGCAGGTCTCTTCTTTGGCGCCTCGCCCGACAAGGATATCGCCAAGGCTTCGGCCATGCGTCGGGCTAGAGAGCGAATTGAGGAAGGCCATGCCTGCCAAATCCGGATCTCGGGCGAGAATGGTTTCGCGATCTAAAAACGGAAGAGCTTTGCAAGGTAGAGCACCAGCTACATGTGCTAAGTCGTCGCGTCGTCGACTTCCGCTGCGTTGCTGTGAGGTGCAGCTCTGATCTTGCCCTTACAGCCGGCGACTTAACCCTTCTCACCAAGAGGTGAGCCAATATCTTGAAGTCATCCGCCTGGCCGGTGAGCGATGGCAACTTCCATACCGTCTCAAGCCAGTTGCGGTCGGTGGGACAGTTCCGAGGACTGGACGCTCCAACCGGCCGTGAAGCACCATCCTGCCTGCGGCCGTGCTCAAAAACATGGGCTACCGTTTCGCCGTAGGGGCGCGCCCTTCTCGGGCCTGGCTTTCGCCGCATGATCTCAGCTTTCAGAAAGCCAAGCCGCGAGGATCTTGTGCGACTTTCAGTATCGGCGTCTCGCCATTTTCTGAAAGCGGGAGAGTTATCACGCAGCATACACCCGACGCGGCAAAATCCAGCCGAGCCTCGCCACGGGCGTCGGCGAAGACCCGCGACAGAAGTCGAGCCCCAAATCCGCGCCGTTCAGGAGAGCTCACTGGCGGCCCCCCAGATTTCTGCCAAAGAAAGTTTAGGAAGCGCTGCCCTTGGCCATCGTGAGCGTCGGTCCAGCTGACCTCAACCCGGCCGCCGGGGCGGTTTAGCGCTCCGAACTTGTTGGCGTTGGTGGCCAGTTCATGCAGCGCGAGCGAGATCGCGACCGCGAGGTTGGGGCTCAACCGGACAGGTGGACCGGAAATCCCGATAACAGGCTCAGCGACCTGGAACGGCGCAACAGCCTTGCCAACCACCTCGGCAAGATCCGCGCTAGCCCAGCTCTCCTGGGTCAGTACGTCGTGAACTTTGGAGAGCGCCATCAGCCGCCCAGTCAGGCTCTGCCGCGTGCTTGCCGCGACGCCGCCGGCGCGCAGGGTTTGCTCAGTCACCGACTGGACGGTCGCAAGGGTATTCTTGATCCGATGGTTGAGCTCGTTGAGAAGGAGAATGCGATGCTCGGCGGCCAGCTTGGCGGTCGTCTCGTCACGCATGATCTTCAGCAGCGCGCACTCTCCCGCATGCTGGAACGGCACCATGACCCCGTTTGCCCAGAACCATTCCTTATCCCGCCGGACATGCCAGCGGCTGTCCTCGGCGCGGCCACGGTTAAAGGCCGCCCTGATCTCGAGCGCGCCGACGCCCGCCGCAAGATCCGGCGCCGTCAGGAGAATATCGACGCTTTGACCGATCGCCGCACGGGGCGTGTAGCCAGTTACTCGCTCGGCTCCGGGGCTCCAACTGGTGATCATCCCATCGGGAGTCAGCGTAAGGATAGCGAAGTCCCGTGCATTCTCGATGATCAGGGCCGCGAGAGCCGGGTCGGTGAGCACAGGTGAGCCGATCATTTTAGGGAACTGGTTTGACAACGCTTGGATGTGGCTTCGGCCCCATCATCTCTCGGATTTTGCGATTAAAGGTCCGCGATTATCTCCCGAGCCCGCAATATTGCCGCCAGCCGTAGAACTTCCCGCGACAAGGCCAACGAGCTTAACTGCCCCGCGAGGCCAACCATCAACGGCCCCGCCCGGGAGCCGCGGCGCATACAGTTCGACGAACGCCTCGGCGGCCTTGTCCCGCTCAGCCTCTCGTCATCCGCCGCCCGCCGAACTTGATTTGAGGTGAGCCTGCACGGCTTCGGCGTCGGCGCCGACTAGCTGGATGGCCCTCAGCAGGACCTCCTCGGTGACATTGAACCGCTCAGTCCAGTAGCGGACCTCCATCGGCTCATTGGGCTTGATCCTCGCCCGATCGCCTGCGCCGCTGAAATCGATGTTGTCGCTCATGGGGCGGCCTTTCGGACAAAGAGTTCAGAGGTTCAAAAAACGCGCCTGTCGCGTTCGCGAGCCGGACAGCTTGCGCGCCACCCACCCTCATGGACTGCCACGCTGACCACCTCGAATGCGCCGTCCAGGCATAACAACGTGGCCAGCAGGAAAAGGTCCCCCTCGGCGGTCGCGGGGGCTGCGCCCGGAGCTTCGATGATGACCACCCCGGTCCGACGTCGCCCAGGGCCTCGCAGCCATCAGGAAGCGGACCTTCCCAACGTCAGAGAAGAGTCACCCATCGCTCTCCTGACCCCGCTCCTGCAACACCTCGCCACGTAAAAGCCTGCCGGAAGCCAGCCGACGCGAGAGGGCCTCAAGGAACCCTGCATAGCGCTCCTGCCCTTTGGCGTTTTGCGCCTTCTGGTCTCCGGCGCTGAGACTCGGCGTCGCCGTCAGCCAAGCCTTGACGAACAGCGCGACGGCCTCGTTGGAAATCGTCACGTCGCGCTCCAGCCGCTCCAGCGATCGGCCGATCCGATCAAGCCGCCGGACCACCGCCGCCTCGGCCGCCTCGTCGCTGTCGGGCGACAGATAACTGGCGACGGCGGCCTGGACGATTTCCGACTTCGACCGCCGCGTCCGACGCGCGGCCTCGTCCAGCGCCAACGACAAATCCCTGGATAGAAAGACCTTGGTCTGGACCTTCATCGCCACCTCACAACGGGATGCCGTCGTCGGGGTCCAGGGCGGCGACACGGGCCGCCGCGCGGAGCCGGCGCGCCTGCTCAGCCTGGGGCAGATCGTCGGCGTCGATCTCGAGCTCCAACCAAGCCTCCGGGGTGACTTCAACGGGCGGCGTCTCGATCGGAGCGTCGAGCGCCGGCTCGATCCGCAATCCGCCCTCCTCTCCCGCCTCACCCGGTTTGACGGCGCGCTCTGGCCCGGCCTCCATCACCCTCATCCATGGAGACGTCGGGGCCGGCAATCTCGCGGGCGTGGCCGGCGGATCGCCGACCCGACCTGCCAGATCCCGGTCGAGATAGTAGCGGACCTTGGCGGCCCGGATCGGCGGCACGCCGGAGACCTGGACCAGGGCCTCGTCGGCCGGTAGCTGCATGACTTCGCCGGGCGTCAGCAACGGCCGGGCCGTTTCCTGGCGGCTGATCATCAAGTGGCCAAGCCAGGGCGAAAGCCTATGGCCAGCGTAGTTCTTCATCGCCCTCATCTCCGTGGCGGTGCCGAGACTGTCGCTGATCCGGCGCGCGGTGCGCTCGTCGTTGGTCGAAAACGCCACGCGCACATGACAGTTGTCGAGGATGGAATTGTTCTCGCCGTACGCTTTGGCGATCTGATTCAAGCTCTGCGCTATTAGGAAGGCCTTGATCCGGTAGCCGGCCATGAAGGCCATCGCCTGCTCGAAAAAGTCGAGCCGCCCCAGCGCCGGGAACTCGTCGAGCATGAGCAGCAACCGCGGCCGATGGCGAGCGCTTTCCAGCCCCTCGGTCAGACGCCGGCCGATCTGGTTGAGGATCAGGCGGATCAGCGGCCGGGTGCGGCTGATGTCGGAGGGTGGCACCACCAAGTAGAGCGTCACCGACCGGCCGGGCGTGACCAGGTCGTCGATCCGCCAGTCACAGCGCGAGGTGACGGCCGAGACGATGGGATCGCGGTAGAGGCCCAGGAAGCTCATCGCGGTCGACAGCACGCCCGAGCGCTCGTTGTCGCTCTTGTTCAGCAGCTCTCGGGCGGCGCTGGCCACGACGGGATGGACCCGGTCGCCCAGATGGCGAGTGGCCATCATCGCCCGCAGCGTCGCCTCGATGGTGCGCTTGGGATCTGCCAGGAAGTTGGCGACCCCGGCCAGGGTCTTGTCAGCCTCGGCATAGAGGACATGCAGGATCGCGCCGACCAGCAGGCTGTGGCTGGTCTTGTCCCAGTGCGATCGACACTCCAGCGCGCCGTCGGGATCGACCAGAATGTCGGCGATGTTCTGCACGTCCCGCACCTCGGTCGGACCGGGGCGCACCTCCAGCAGGGGATTGTAGGCGCTGGAGGCGTCATTGGTCGGATCGAACAAGAGCACCGGTCCGACACCGGCGCGGCATGCGGCCGTCAGGGTCCAGTTCTCGCCCTTAATGTCGTGGACCACCGCCGAGCCCGGCCAGGTCAGCAAGGTCGGCACCACCAGGCCAACCCCCTTGCCCGATCGGGTCGGGGCAAAGCAGAGGACATGCTCGGGACCGTCGTGGCGAAGATAGTGATCCTTGATCCGCCCGAGGATGACGCCATCGGGTCCCAGCAGTTTGGCCGCACGGGCCTCTTCCTGCGTCGCCCATCGCGCCGAACCATAGGTGGTCACCTTCTTGGCTTCGCGGGCGCGCCAAACCGACATGCTGATCGCTACGAAGACAGCGACCAGCGCGCCGCCGGCCGCCATGAACGCGCCGTGCGCGAACACGTCGGGCGCATAGGCTTCGTAGATGAACCACCAGACGAAGAACGCCGGGGGCGGATAGACCGGCCAAACGCCGAGATGGAACCAAGGCGGTCCCAGTTGGGCCTGGAAGCCCAGGCGCCAGGCCGTCCACTCGGTCGCGAGCCACACGCCCGCCAGGGCCAGAAGACCAACCACGAGGATCTGGCCCCAGAGAATTTTCGTACCGCTCATGTCGAGATCTTCCTTTTCAAAGTCCGATCCCCCGTTTGCGTCCCAGCGCCCAGTCGACCCCGCCGCCCGGGCTCATCACCCCGCGCACCGTCTTGCCCAGATGCTCCTCCAGGCTGCGGCTCCAGGGGACCAGCTGAAAGCCCAGGCCGTCGTCAATCACGGCGAACCGTCCCGAGACCAGGTCCAGCCGCCGCTGGTAGACGCCCGACACTGGGTCGCCGGGCTTGGCCGGCATCCACTGGCCACCGGTCTGTCGGGCGATATTGTCGGCGACCCGCTCCAGTTCGCGGGCGCGCTGGCCCGCGATCAGGCCGGCCCTCGGGCGCCCCATTCGGTCGGCCAGACCCTGGGCTTGGAGATGGACCCGTCTTTGCTCCAGAGCCTCGCGAACCGCGCGGCCAAAGCCGGCGTCGCTGAGGCTGGCGGGATCGCTGACCACGAGCTGACGGTCGAGCCAAGTCGCTCCCGAGGCGGTCACCTGGCGCTCGATCGAAAGGTCGGCGCGATGGACGAGATCCAGGACGGGCTTGCCGCCCTCGCCCTGGCGGGCGCGGACCTCGACCACGCCGCCGATCGGCGTGTCGCCGGTGGCCCCAAGGTCACGGAAGCGGAAGTGGTGCAGGCGTCCGTCGACGCCGTCGACCACCGCATAGGCTTGGCCGGAATATTCGTCGTGCAGGCCGCGATCGACCAGCCGGCCGAGCACCGGAGCGTCGAGGGCCTCGCCGCGGATCTGGAGGTCGGCCAGATCCCGATCGGCGTCGCGGATCGCCTTGTGCAGGGTCTTGATGATGTCGCCGACCTCGCCCAACGCCTTGAGCCGCGGCTGTAGATCCTCGGCGAGCCGCCACTGCCCGCCCTGCTCCTGCGCCATGCCCAGGCGCTGGAGATGCTGGGCCCGCCCGATCAGACGCGGCGGGACACGCTCGGCGCCGCCCGCCGGGGGGCGAAGATCGATCACGCCATCCGGTCCGACCCGGTCCAGCAGGGCGCGGTCCAGGCTAGTCCAGCGATCGGCCTCGATCTCGCGATCGAGGCTGGCGGCGATCTGCTCGGGCGATCGCGGACCAAGCTCCAGCGAGACCAGAGCCTCGGCGCGTTGGCGCAGCCCCTTGGTGATGTAGTCACGGTCGATGACCAGGTCGCGCCCGTCATCGGCGACGCCACGGATCAGCACGTGGACGTGCGGGTGGTCGGTGTTCCAGTGGTCGACCGCCACCCAGTCCAACCGCGTCCCCAGATCCTTTTCCGCCTGGGCCATCAGGTCGCGCGTCATGGCCCGCAGATCATCCAGGCTTTCGGCGTCCTCCGGGCTGATGATGAAACGGAAGTGGTGGCGGTCGTCCTTGCAGCGCTCGGCGAAGGCGTCGTGGCTGGCCGAACCGACGGAATCGAACATTTCCGCTGGCGCGCCGTCGCGCGTGACCCCTTCGCGCCGCAGATAGCGCAGGTGCATCGCCAGGGGCGCGGCCCGGTAGCGGCTGCCGCGGTGGCGGACGATCCGTCCTTTGACAATGACCCGGCGATCGCCGAAGCGAGCTCGTTGCCCGGCGTCTCGGCCGCGCCCCGATTTGCGGGTTCGGCCGCGCGTCTTGAGGTCCACCGCGCCCAGCCCGCTGCGCCGCGCCTTGGCCACGACCTCATTGACGAAGCTGCGGGGCCGTCCGGTCGTGCTCAGAGTCTGGTCGCCGATACGGCCCAGCCGCAGGAAGAATTCGTTGTCCTCGGTCACGGGCGCGCGCCTGGCGCGAAGGTCCCGGACAAGTCTCTGACCCGCCTCGGAAAGTCTGCAAAACCGGGACCTTGATCGAGAGCCAGGTCCCGGAAAAACCTCAGCACCATCAAGGCTATGGACCTAAAAGGTCCCGGCCCTTTAATCTCGCCATCTTTCCCTGCCTGGGTTTGCGTCCGGTTGTTGCACTCTTGTTCTCCTTCCATGAGGCGAACCATGTCGGGCTCCTGATGATCGAGGGAGGTCGGCCGTGGCGTCGAAGCGCTACCAAAACCGAGGACTGCGGACCTATTGGGCGGTCCACATCGAAGCGTGGCGGCTGAGCGGTCTTTCGCGCGCGGCGTACTGCGGCGAGCACGGGCTCAAACCCGGTGTCTTCAGCAGCTGGCTGAAGAAGATCGGCGACGCCGACGCCTTGCAGCACAAGCCTTCGAGCAAGCGAAAGCCCCCGCCACGGCGCTCCACCAGCGAGGTGCGTAACCGGGCCGTGCAAGCGTTCTGGGCCATGCACGTCGAGGCCCAACTGTGGAGCGGTCTGAGCGCGGCGGAGTACGCCAGCGCCCATCGCCTGACGCCCTCGTCGCTGCGTCAGTGGCGTCAACGCCTGGACGAAGACCCCCTCGGGATCGATTGGCGAGAGCTCGTTCATCCCAGCGCCCGCCCGTATGTGGGACCCAGACGAAGCACTAGTGCTAAGGCCCGGATGCCGGAATCCGGCTTGACGGACGCGAGCAGAACGCTCCGCGACGGTGACGGCCGGAGCAGTCGCCGCACGTTCAACGACGAGCAAAGGCGCGCCATCGTCGCCGAGACACAGGCGCCCGGCGCCACGGTCAGCGCGGTGGCCAGGAAACACGGCGTGGTCACCAGCATGCTGTTCCGGTGGCGCGCCCAGATGGGCCTTGGCCAGGACGAGCGCGCAAAGCTGGCGCGCGTTCGGCTGGTCGGCGAAGACCTCAAGACGGCGAGCCAGGCGCTCACGGCGGGCATTCCCTTGCCCATTCCCGAGGGCGCGGTGGCCGTCGATCTTGGCGACGGACGCCGGGTCTTCGCGCCGCCCGGGAGCGATCCGGATGAGGTCCGACGGTACGTCGCACAGCGGGAGGCGGCCCGATGATGATCATCCCCTCCGGCGTGAAGGTGCATCTGGCGCTGGGCCAAACCGACATGCGCAAGGGCTTCGACGGCCTGTCGATGCTGGTGCAAGACCTGCTGAAGGAAGACCCGTTCTCGGGCCACCTGTTCGCCTTCCGGGGGCGAAAGGCCGATACCATCAAGCTGCTCTACTGGGACGGAACGGGCCTGTGCTTGTTCACCAAGCGGCTGCAACGCGGGCGCTTCATCTGGCCGCACATCACCACGCCGGGCGGCTCGGTGGTGCTCACGCCCGCGCAACTGGCCATGCTGATCGAAGGCATCGACTGGCGGTTCCCAGAGCGCACCTGGAGGCCCGCCATCGCCGGCTGAAACAACGTCAAAACCCCAGCCAAATAAGGGGAAAATGCTTGGTCGCGGACTCCGAAAATAGTAGAATCGGACATGCGGCTGGATCTGGAAAACCTGCCTACCGACACGGCCTTGCTGCACCAGTTGGTGCGCGAAATGGCCGGCTTTGTCGGTGAGCGGGACGGCGAGATCGAGCGGCTCAAAGCCATCATCAAGCAGCTCCAGCGCGCGCAGTTTGGCCGCCGGTCCGAGCGTCTGGACGCCGATCAACTGGCGCTGGCCCTGGAGGATGTCGAGACCGATCTGGCCGTCGCCGAAGCGCGCCGGCCCGACATCCTGCCAGCGCCCGCGAAGGCTCAGCCCAAGCGCAAATCGCTCCCCGACAATCTGCCGCGCGAAGACCGGTTGCTCGACATCGACAGCCCGGTTTGCGCCTGCGGCGGCGCCCTCCACAGCATTGGCGAGAGCGTCAGCGAGATGCTGGACTGGGTCCCCGCGCAGATGCGGGTGATCCGGATCGTGCGCCCCAAGTATGCCTGCCGCGCCTGCGCCACGGTCGTCCAGGCGCCGGCGCCGGAGCGGCCGATCGACGGCGGCCTGGCCACGCCGGCGTTGCTCGCCCAGGTGCTGATCAGCAAATACTGCGACCACACTCCGCTCTATCGCCAGTCCAAGATCTTCGCTCGGCACGGCGTGGATCTGGAGCGCTCGACGCTGGCCGGCTGGGTCGGCGGGGCCTGCTGGTGGCTGCAAGCCCTGCACGACAAGCTGGCCGACAACCTGTTCGCCAGCAGCCATCTGTTCGCCGACGACACGCCTATCCCGGTGCTGGATCCGGGCCGGGGCCGGACCAAGACCGGGCGGCTGTGGGCCTACACGCGTGATGATCGACCGTGGGGCGGACCGGAGCCGCCGGGCACGGTCTATGTCTATGCGCCGGACCGGAAGGGCGAGCGCCCGGCCGCCCATCTGGGCCGGTTCAGGGGCGTTCTCCAGGTCGATGGCTATGCTGGCTTCGAGCCGCTGACGGCGTCCGGCGACGTCAAGCTGGCGGCCTGTTGGGCGCACGTCCGGCGGAAGTTCTATGAGATCGCCGAGTCCACTAAGGCGCCCGTGGCCGTCGAGGCGCTGCGCCGGATCGGCGAACTCTACGCCATCGAAGCCCAGGTGCGCGGCCAGTCGGCGGCGCTGCGGCGGGCGGCGCGGCAAGAGTCTTCCCGTCCGTTGGTGGACGCGCTGCGTGCCTGGCTCGAACGCCAGCTCGCCCGCGTGCCGCCGCGCGGCGCCCTGGCCGAGGCCATCCGCTACGCTCTGGGCCGCTGGGACGCGCTCAGTCTCTTCCTCAGCGATGGCCGCATTGATCTGGACAACAACCCCGTCGAGCGCGCGATCCGGCCCATCGCTCTTGGCCGCAAGAACCACCTCTTTGCCGGCAGTGACGGCGGCGGCGACCGCTGGGCCGTGATCGGTTCGCTGATCGAGACCGCCAAGATGAACGGCGTCGAGCCCTTCGCTTACCTGCGCGATGTGCTCGAGCGCATGGTCGATGGCCATCCCGTCAACCGCCTCGACGAGCTGCTGCCCTGGGCCTGGAAGAGCGGAAATCACGTCAACACCTGACGGATGTGCAGCGGCCGGACGCTTACCTTCCTCCCCCTTCCGTCCCAGCAGCCCGACACGTCCATCACGGGGTCTCCTGGCTTTGCGCCGACCGGTGGACAAACAACCCGGCCGGCGGCGCGGGCCTGGCGTCCAGTCCGCCGCCTTCCAGCGGGAAGAACAGCCGCGTTCCCGACAGCACGGCGGGCGGCAGGGCCGCCTCGCCAGGGGTCTGGGCGAGGGTTTCGATGTAGCGGCGGGTCTCGGCCGGAAGCGGCGCGCCGGTCGCCAGGTGGGCGGCGTAACGGGCCGGCCCGGCATTGTAGGCGGCGAACAGGCCGGGGTAGCCGAACCGCGCGCGCATGGCCGAAAGATAGGCCGCGCCCGCCAGGATGTTGTCGCGCGGATCGTAAGGATCGGAACCCAGACCATGGGTTCTGGCCAGCTCCCGATAGGTTCCGGGCATCAGCTGCATGAGCCCCATCGCCCCCGCCCGCGAGGTGGTCGGCGCGCCGTCCAGGTGGGTTCGCCCGCCGCTTTCGGCGCGCATCACCGCTATGATCCAGGCCTGCGGAATGTCGAACCGCTGGGACGCCAGCGCGATCCACGGACGCCATGGCTCGATGCGCGCGGGCGTGGCTGGGCTCGCCGCGACGACCGTGACGACGGCGATCAGGGCAACCATAACGGGGTCGCCCGGCCGATGATCGCGTCCTTGCCCACCGGCCCGAAATAGCGCCCGTCGAACGAGTCCGGCGCGGGATTGAGCAGCAGGATCGCGCCGCCCGACAGCCGCCGGCACCCCGACCACCACGGCAACTTGCGTCCCCGGCGGTCGGCCGCGCGGCGCGTGGCGACGGGCCGGCCGTTGACCGCGATCCAGGTCCCGGCCGCGCAGACCTCGTCGCCCGAGACGGCGGCCACGGCCTTGAGCATCGGCACATTGGCGGGGAGGTAGCGGCGCTGGGCGGCCAAGCGCCGCGCGGCGGGCGGCGGCTCGGCCAGCACGTGATCGCCGACGCGGACCGGCGCGCCCGGCCTGATCCGCCAGAGACCGACGGGGGCGCTGGCGCTGGCGTTCCAGACCAGACGCGGAGCGGGATTGAGGACCAGCGGCGCGGTCAGGGCGACCAGGGCGCCGGCGGAAAGACCGGCCAGAATCCGGCCGCGCGCGGTGAGCAGGCGGCTAAACATGACGGTCCTCGCGCTCGGCGTCGCGGCGCGAACCGTTGCGCCGCGACCAGGCGTCCAGGTCGTCGATGTGGTAGCGGATGAATCGCCCGTGGCGCCGGAAGGCTGGGCCTTGGCCCTGGCCGCGCATGGTTTCCAGCGTGCGTTCGGCGAGCCCAATATAATGTGCGGCCTGAGCGGTGTTGAGGAACGGGCTGCCCTTGCGCGCGCGGGCCGCCCGGTTGATCGCGTCGTCTTCGTCCATCATCGCCGTGCTCGCTTTTCCTGCTGGGGCGCGGCGGTGAGGACCTGGGGTTTGGCCGCGCTGGGGCGAGGAGACCGCGCCCAGCGCGCGGGCGGGACGTACGCAAACGCACCTTCGAAATTCGTTCCCCCTGGGGTGGGCGGTGGCCCCCGCGCCTGGCGGCGCGAGGGCGGGCCGGTCAGTCCTCGGGGTTCCAGATCAGGGCGAAGACATCGTCGTCGTCCTGGCCGGCCGCACGGCCGAGTTTGACCTTGTAGGTGCGCGGGCCGATGTCGGGATGGGCCAGGGTCAGGCCGACATATTCCTGGCCCTTGACCTGACCGACGTTGTTCCAGCCGGCGCCGATCTCGATCCCGGACGCCACGACCCGGTAGTCGGGATAGGCGGGCGAGGGCTTGTCGCGGACGGGCACGATCTCGATGTCGGCGCGGATGTTGAGCGTGCGGAGCTGGCCCTTGAAGGCGCCGGTTTCCGAGCGGGTGACGTGGCCGAGGGTGGCGGTCATGGCGGGGGTCCTTTCAGCGATCCGTCGGGGTCGATCCCCGGCGACAGGCGCCCGTCATGGGCGGCCCGGCCCGCCTTGACCCGCAGGACCCTTGAGGGGCCGGAGGGCCGCAGCGCAGCGCAGGACCCGAGCGACGGGCTTTTTTGCAGCGAAGCGTGCGCGAGGAGCCGCGCCCTCTTGTCTTGGGCGCGGCGGGGAAAAAAGTTCGGCGCGACGGTTCGAGGCGGGACGGGACGCCCATAGGGTTCAAGCCATCGTCGTGGGTCCGTGTCCGGCGGTTTGCTGGAAGGACCCCCGCCATGATCGCCCGCTCGGCCACGCCGCCCGTTCGGAAGCCGGCGTCTTCAAGGGCCGGCGCCGCAAACCCTCAAGGCCTGGCCGCCATCGAGATCGCCCGTCCGCGACAAGCCCTCGCCCGCCTATCGCCGCGCACGGGGCGGGGTGTCCGGGATCGAGATCGGCGCCGGCTGATGCGGCGGCGGCCGGGCTGAGCCACGAATATGCCGGCCTGGCCCTGGCCCGTCCCGACATCGGCCCGCGCGCCTACAAGGTCAAACTTGGCCGCGCGGCCGGCCAGGACGACGACGATGTCTTCGCCCTGATCTGGAACCTTCGAGGCCTGACCGGCCCCGCCCTCGCGCCGCCAGGCGCGGGGGCCACCGCCCACCCAGGCCCTTCCGCCGAGGCGAAGAAGAAGCCCCGCGTCGGGAGACGCGGGGCTCAGGGTCTTCGAGGGATCGAGGCGGGCCGCCGCCCGCCCCGCCGCTCATTCGGCCGCGAGGATGGCCGGGTTGGGATCGCTGACCAGGGCCACCGCCGGGGCCGGGACATCCGCGCCGGGGACCTTGACCCGGCGCAGCAGGGGCGCGACCGCCTTGCTCCGCTCGGCGGTGGCGAAGCGCCGCTTGGTGTAGGCGCTGGCCGGGAAGGTCAGCCAGCGCGGCGTCCAGCGCGCGACCTTGGGACGGTCGTTGGTCCCGTCGAGGAAGTCGCGCAGGATGGCCTTCTGGGTCTTGACCTTCTCAGCGAGATTGCCGTCGGCGACCTTCTTGCCGCCAACCTCCTTGAGCATGGCGTTGACCGCCTCGCGGTCGCGGATCAGCTCGAAGAAGGCCGCGTCCGGGCTCCAGAACGCGGCCATGTCCACTTTCAGGTGCAGGCCCGCCGCCTCGACCTCGGCGCTCCCGGCCGCCAGCGCTTCGCCCATGACCACGGCGGCGATCGCCAGGACGTCGGCGTCGGGCAGGGACAGGAGCTTGGCGAAGACCGTCGCCGCGCCGCCGCCCGGTCGCCGTCCGACCAGAGCGCCGCCCGCTTCGACGCCGAGCAGGGCGGCGGCGCCCGCCTGCTTGGCCCGAAACCGCGCCTCGGCCGGGCTGGCCATGAGACTGGCCGACACCGCCTCGTGGCCCGCCCGCCGGGGGTCGGCCTCGACGCGCCATAGCGCCGCCCCGGCCACGGCGTGGGCCACCAGCAGCCGCAAGGCCACGCCCGGATGATCCGCCAGGACCGCGCGCACGGCGCCGTGGCGGTGCAGGTCGATATAGGCCTGTTGGGCGCTGGTGACTTCGGCGCGGTCGGTCTTTGGACCGTCGGCATCGCTCTGGCCGCGCGCGGCCTTCTCGGCGGCGGCCTGGGCGCGCCGGGCCTCCTTGGCGCTCAGCCAGCCCTCGTGCGTCGTCACCTCGCCGCGCGAACTGACGGCCAAGAACACCTTGCCGCCCTTGGCCTTGGAGACCCGTTCGTGCTTCCAGGACTCGAAACCCTTGCCGGTCTCCAGCACCTCCACCGCGCTCCAGCCGTCGGCCAACAGGGCCTCGCGCCGGGCCGCCAAGGCCTGGTTCTGGTGGGTCCAGAAGAGGTTGGGGTCGGTGAAGTAGCTGTCCTCGCCGAAGAGATCGGCGATGATCTGGCCGGGGTAGTCGTCGAGGCGGAACAGGGCGTTCTTGGCCGGGATCGAGGCCCCGCCGAACAGCCATGTCTTGAGCTGGGCGCCGGTCGGGGCGCGGCGCTCGGGATCGTCCAGCATGGCCAGCCACTCCTTTTGCTGGCTCCTGGTGGCCAGGGTCAGGGAACGGACGGTGGCCACGTCGATGGCCTCGCGGCGATAGAGGCCCCGGATGCGCGGCAAGAGGTTGCCCAGCGCCAGGGTGCGCCGGACCACCGCGTCGGTCATGTGGAAGGTGGCGGCGATCTGCTCGGGGCTACGGCCCTTGCGGATCAGCTTGGCGAAGGTCTCCCAGCAGGTGACCTCGTCGGCCGGGAGGCGCGCGAGGTTCTCGATCAGCGAGGCCTCGATGGCGGCGGCGTCGTCACCGGGCGCCAGGATGCCGATGGGAACCGGATCGATCTCGACGCCCTGGGCGATGGCGGCCATGGCCGCGTACCAGCGTCGCCGCCCGGCGACGATCTCGAAATGACCGGGGACGACGACGCCGTCCTGCGTCTTTTCCTGCACCAGCATGGTCAGGAGAACGCCGCGCTGGCGGATCGACGGGGCGATATCCGAGGTGTCCGGATCGGGCCGCCCGTAGTTCATGTTGAGCGGCGAGATGGTCATGTTGCGGGGGTCGGCGAAAGCGAGTTTCATGACGGTTGCTCCTGTTTTTCAGGGGTGGAACCGGCCCCGCCTGGGAAGCTGTCCAGGCATCGGGCGGGGCCGGGGATACGCCGGGATTGGCGCGGTCGACCGGCGCCGGGCGTGATCCCGGCGCGCGGAAGGCGGGATCAGGCGGCCATGGCCAATTGCGCCACGGCGCCGGGCTGCGGCGACGGCGCGGCCTGGAAGGCCAGCAGGAAGTCGGCGGCCTTGGAGGCCTGGGAGGCGGCGCGGAAGATGGCGCGGTTGTCCTCGCGCAGGACCTCCAGCCATGAGCCGATGTAGTCGGCATGGCGCACGGTGGGGACGATGCCGAGGGTCGCGCAGACGAAGGCCGCCCCCATTTCGGCGACCAATTCCTCGCGCGCATAGGCCTTGCCGCCCCGGTGGCCGGACTGGTCGCGGTCCAGGCGCGCGCCATGGCCTGTCCAATGCGACAGCTCGTGGAAGGCGGTGCGGTAGTAGTTGATCTGGTCGGTGAAGGCCGGTTGCGGCGGGACCTGCACGTAGTCGAACAAGGGATCATAGAAGGCGCGCGGCCCGCCGACGCGGAAGTCGGCGCCGGTGGCGGCGATCAGCGCCTCGGCATGGGGGACGGCTTGCCGTTCGGGCAGCGGCGCGGGTTCGGGATCGACGCCCGACAGGCCTTCGCATTGGGCCAGATTGAAGACGGTGAAGCGCTTGAGGAAGGCGACCTTGCCGGGCTCGTCGCCGTCGCGCGCGGCGCGCTCCTGCTCGGCCTTGGGCGTGAAGCGGTCGGCAAAGACCACGCTCGTGCCGCGCTCGCCGCGCCGCACGCAGCCCCCGGCGGCCAGGGCCTGCCTGAAGGTCAGCCAGCCCTGGGACGGATAGCCATGCTCGATGACCGCGCCCCAGAGCAAGAGGATGTTGACGCCCGAATAGCGCCGCCCGGTGATGCCGTTGCGCGGCAGGGACAGGGCCGCGCGCCCGGCCGTTCCCCACGGCTGGACCCAGGGCAGGCGCCCGGCCGCCAGCTGGTCGATGATCCGGCGCGTGACCTCGTCATAGAGGCTGGCTTCGGTTTTCTGGGATGGCTCCCGCCGGGAGGGCGAGGCCTTGGCGGCGGGCCTCTGAGGCTGGCTCCGGGGGCGCTTATCCTTGGGGCGTTGACCGGTCGGGCGCATGAGCGGGCTCCTTCCCCGCCCCAAACCCCGCATCCTTTCGCCGGAAAGGGGGGTGGGCGGCGAAGAGCGGCCGAAGAGGCCCGCTGGCGGGCGGTGGCACCCGAAGGGCCGAAACGAAGTGAAGGAGCCGGCCCCTGGCCGGCTTGCCGCCAACCAAGGCGGGCCTAGAAGGGCGCGCCGCCCACCCCCGTTTCAGGGGAAAGGAAAACAAGGAAAGTCATCGCGCACGGCGCGATGGCCTTATCCGGCCAACGGCCGGGCAAGCCTCGCGGCGCCCTTGATCGCTCTGCCTGGAAGGACAAGAACGTCTGAATGACCCCGTCTTCCGACGATCCACTCGCCCAGCTTCTGGCCGAGATCGTGCAAAAGCGGCAAGCCGCGATGGACGCCCACGCGGCGCTTCGCCAGTCGCAGCCTTTCCTGAACGCGTGCCGAAGGGCCGAAACCCTGGTCGGCGACTACGGGCTGGCGCTCAACGCGATCAGCCTGATGTCGACGCGATCACCGACCTTCGACGCGACCCGGCTCAGCATCCGCATCGCCGACCTGCTGCTTGAATCGGCCGTGGCGACCATGGCCCACATCCGCGAGGGCCTGCTGAACCCGGCCCATCGCGAAATGCGGTTCCTTCTGGAGGCCAGCGTCAAGGCCTGGTGGTGCGACAGCGTCGAACCCCAGGGCGAGGTCGGACGAAAACTCGACTTCCTCGATGACCTCGGCGCCGCGCGTTTCCGCGACATCGTGGACGGGCTGCGGCCTCGGCTGATCGCCGCCGACGAAGCCGCCGGCCTGGTCCATAAGGTCACTAATCTCTACGGGAAGCTTTCGACCCGCGTCCATGCCTCGACGGGCGGCGTCGGGGTCGACATTCGGCGCTTCGAGCGCGGCCAGTACGTCGGCTTCGAGGGCGTGGGCGACTTGAACAAGGCCAACGAGCAGTTCGCGGAAGTGCTCGACATCAGCCTGGCCTGCGCGTTCGAGGCGTTCGACGGTGGGCTGCTGGGCGACATCTTCGTCGAGCTGCTGGACGACAATCCGAAATGGGCGTTTCACAAGACCCCGCTGGTGCGCAGCATCTCCAGCCACTTCGACTACAAGGCCGAGCGCCAACGCTAGCCCGAAATCCGCCCTAGGCCACATCTCTCGACTTCAGCGTTAGTCATAGCTACGCTCCCGGAAAAGGGGCGCTCCATGACCAAGAAGACGGGCAAGAAAGCCGCCAGCGATGCGGCCAAGGTGCTGTCGGATCCGAAGTCCACGGCCGCCGAAAAGAGCGCGGCGGGCGCCGCCCTTACCCAGCGCGCCGGGCCCAAATCGTCGGCCGCAAACGAGACCACGAGCCCCGCCGCCGCCAAGAAGGCCAGCAAGGTCCTGTCGGATCCCAAGTCCACGGCCGCAGAGAAGACGGCGGCGGCCTCGGCGCTGGCCCAGACCCCGCCGAAGGCAAAGCCGGCCAAAACGCCGCCTCCCGCCAAGCCCGCGCGCAAGCCGACCGCAAAGCCCGCGGCGGCAAAGCCGACGCAAAAACCGCCAGCGGCCAAACCGAGCCCGCCCAAACGCAAGTAGGCGGGCGTCGAGCCTTGACCATGAAAGCCATCACGCGGCGGCGGGCGACCATGCGATGTGGTCTGATCGCCACCGCCGCTCTGGCCGTCCTGGTCCCGCCGGCTCGGGCCCAGACCCAGACGCCGGCGCGTTTCAACTATGTCCCAACGCCGCCGGCGCGCGCCCGCGTCGGGCCCTTCCTCCCCGTCGGGCGCTGCATCAACCTCTCCAACACGCTCGAAGCGCCGACCGAAGGCGCCTGGGGGCGACCGGCCCGGGACGACGACTTCCCGTTCATCGCCAAGGCCGGATTCACGACCGTGCGGCTCCCCGTCCGCTGGTCGGCGCATGCAGCCAAGGCGTCGCCCTACGCGATCGATCCGGCGTTCATGGCCCGCGTGGCGCACGTGGTGAAGATGGCCACCGACTCTCGGCTGAACGTCATCCTCAACGTCCACAATTTCGACGAGCTGACGGCCGATCCCGCCGGCCAGGCCGAACGCTTCGCCGCGCTCTGGCGCCAAATCGGCGCGCGGTTCGCCCAGGCGCCAGACACAGTCTGGTTCGAACTGATCAACGAGCCGCACGACAAGCTGGACGACAACAATCTCGGCGCCGTCCTGGCGCCCGCCCTAGCCGCGGCGCGCGAGCGCAATCCACGCCGGCCGGTGCTGATCGGCGGCGGCAACTGGAGCGGCCTTGGCAGTCTGGCGACCTTGGTCCTGCCTGACGATCCCTATGTCGTGCCGACCTTCCACTACTACCACCCCTTCGAGTTCACCCATCAGGGCGCGACCTGGGTCGAGCATCCACCGCCGTTCGGCCGCCGCTGGGGTTCGGTGGAAGACAAGGCGCTGTTGGACCAGGATCTCGCCAAGGTTGGCGCTTACATGGCGCGCACGGGCCGGGTCCCGGTGATGGGCGAGTTCGGGGCGCAGGATGATCCGCGCGTGCCGATCGAGGACCGCGCCCGATACTATGGCGCGGTCAGCGCCGCCTTCGCCTCGGTCGGCGTCCAGGGCTGCGCCTGGGGCTACGCGTCGGGGTTTCGTCTGCGCGACCAGGCCGGCTGGCTGCCCGGCCTCGCGTCAGCGATCGTGACGACCAAATAGGAGTCCGCGAGCGATGGCCGTCGTGGTGATGATCCTGGCCGTCATAGCCTGGCTCTTCGTGCAGGCGGCCCTAGCCGACGCCGGCCAGGCCCCGCGCTCGCGCGGCTCCCTGCGCTATCACCGTCGCAAGGCCGCCAAGCTCGACTTGGACCCCGCCGATGTCGAGGTCCGCCCGCGCGGCGGCGACCTTCCCCCGATCGAGCTGGGCGGGCGCTCGGTCGTGGGCGATTTGGCGTTCGGCCTCGGGTTCGGGCTGCTAGCCATCGTCCTGATGTTCGGTGGGGCCTTGGTGCTGATGGCGATGCGGTTCCCACCCGACGCCGTATGGGTCTGGTTTGGCCTCGTGATCATCGCCACTTTCGTTGTGAACAAGATCCGCCGAGCCGGTTGACGCAGTCGCCCGGCGCGACGTCCTCGACAGCAAGATCGGATCGGAGATCCAAGGCCCATGCGCTGCCTGTTCTGCAAGGCCGACTCCTCGCAATCGCGCAGCGTGGAGCACGCCATTCCCGAGGCCCTGGGCAATCGCTCCTTCGTGCTGCCGGCCGGCGTTGTCTGCGACGGCTGCAACAACTACTTCGCCGTGAAGGTCGAAGGCCCCTTGCTCAAGACCGGCTCGCTGCAGCAGCTACGCGCCAGACAGGGGGTGCCGAGCAAGCGTGGGCGCATCATGCCCGTGCTCGGCCGCTTCGAGGACATCGACGCCGACCTGGCCGCCTATCGCATCAACGCCGGGCAGGTGCTGCTCGCCACCACCGAATTTAGCACGGCGCCGATGGTCTCCGCCGCCCTGAGCAACGGCCTGGGCGGACTCTTCGTCCACGAAGAGCCACCGCGCCTGGATCAGCGGCTGTTTTCCAGGTTGATCGCCAAGATCGCCCTGGAGCTGATCGCCCAGCGGATCTGCCACCTTCCCGGCTGGGAGGAATTTGGCATAGATCACCCGCAGTTCGATCCGATCCGCAGCTATGCGCGTTTCGGCCAGGGCCCGACCTGGCCTGTCCTGAGCCGGCGCATCTATGACGAGGAGGCCACGACCCTGCCGGCCTCGGGCGACCCCCAGCAGACGATCTACGAGACCGATTTCTTCCTGACGCCCAGCGGCGAGGGCTACGCGGTGATCTGTCTGTTCGGGGTGGAGCACACGATCAACCTGGTGACGCCCTCGGTCGAAGGTTACCGGACCTGGTTGACCGACAACGCCGGACGCAGCCCGCTGTACCCCGACGGCCAATACCCCCAACGGCGGGGATGGACGGAGGACGGCGCGCCCAACTTCCGTGACGGCGCCGAACGCGACTAGAAGCGAGCATGATCATCGCCGCCACGCTCGCCGCCATCATCGCTTGCAACGCCCCTGCCGTTCACGACGGCGACACCCTGCGCTGTGGCGCTGAGCGCGTACGCCTGTTCGGGGTCGATGCGCCGGAGGTTCGTCGCGGCAAGACGCCGGCCGAGCCGCTGGCCTATGAAGCGCGTGACGAGCTGATCCGTCTGACGCGCGGACGCGTCGGCTGCCGCGTCGTCGATCGCGACCGCTATGGCCGGTTCGTGGGCCGCTGCTGGTCGGACGCCAGCCCCGACCTCAACGCCGCCCTGATCCGATCGGGCCTGGCGACCGAATATCGCCGCTACAGCAAGGGCGCCTATGCGACGGCGGAGGATGAGGCGCGACGCGCCGGCCGCGGCGCCTGGCGACGTCCGTAGACAGATCGCCTATCCGATCGGACACCAATACGATGGCCTTGCGCGCCATCGCGCAAAGGATGCCAGATGCCGCGCCTGTTCGATATCGATGGTGAGAACCTGGACCCAGGCTTCGTCAATCTGCGGGCGGCGGTCTCCCCGTTCGAGCAAGAGCTTCAGGCGCTGATCGAGGCGATGTGGACGGTGTACGAGCCCTATGCCGATCCCGATTTTCGGCTCGGCTTCGCCCGCGATGTCGATGGCCGGTTCTGGGAGATGTACCTGGGCCACGGTCTATTGACGTCAGGCAAGGTCCTGCTGCCCACCGCCGAACGTCGACGTGAGGGGGGGCAGCCGGACCTGTGCGTTGTCGACGAAGGGCGTCGGGTCTGGATCGAGGCGATCGCCCCGGATGAGGGCCAGGGTCCAGACCGCCTCGTCCGCCCCGTCCCGATCAATGAGGGCGGCGGTCTGGCGGCGGTCCCGGTTCGAGAGGCCCAGCTGAGGATGACTAGCGCGTTGTGGACCAAGACGCAGAAGCTGTCGCGCTATCTCGCCCAGGGCGTCATCGCGCCGGACGAGCCACGGATCATCGCCATCAGCGCCAGCCGGTTTGGCGTCTATGTTCCTGAGCGCCCTCTACCGATGATCATGAACTGCGTGTTTCCGATCGGCGACGCCTTCGTCAGGGTCGATCAGGCCGGCGAAGTCGTCGGGGAAGGCTTTCACGCTTCGATCGCCATCCGCCGCCAGAACGGGAGTGTGCCGCGGACCGCGTTTCTCGACCCGACCTTCGCCCATGTCTCCGGCGTTCTCTGGTCGAGGGTCGGGATCGGCAACCTCGACCGCGCTACACGACCGCTCACCTTCGTTCACAATCCCACGGCCGACGTCAGCCTGCCGGCGCGGTGGGGAGCCTGGGACCGGGAATTCCTCACGACCCGCGAAGGCGACCAATGGCAAGCGCAGGATCTCCTGGCCGAGCCCCAAGGCCTCGGGCTCTAACACAACACCTACTTCTTTTGGCGTTGGGCGAAGCGGAAGAAAGCGTAGGCCGGCAACGGGCCGCCGCCGAACTTGCAGGCGATCTCGACCTCTTCGGCGAAGTCGTCCAACTGCTCGCAGAGCCCGTCGAGTTCGTCCAGGTCGTGGTCAAACGGCAGCGTGGCGATCATTAGGCCGTAGAACCTGTTGGCCTCGAGGTCGGTCATGCGCGAGGCGTCGTGGCATGCGGCCTTCATGGCGCTTTCGAAAGTCGCTTGGCCAGAACCGGCCGCGCAGCGAACCTGCTTAGCCTCGAAGGCCCATGATATTTCCCGGTCGGGATCGGCCACCCAGAGGTCGGCGCGCCCAACGCCGCGCCGCCGGTAGTCGGTGTTGTGCTTCTTGACGCAGAGGTATTCGGTCATCGACAGCAGGCCCACCTTCGAGGCCGCCGATGACAACACCCCACAGGTCGCCGTCTCGTTGCTCAGCGGGTCATAGTCTTCGATGAACTGAGCGACCGCCTTTCGCGTGCGCGCGACCTGCCGCAGCCAAGGCTCCCACGACGACGCCTCGATGAGCCGGCGATCGATCTTCAGCCACAGGAAGTCGGGCGGTCTGGACAAGGTCGTGTTCCACGCCCGCGGGCGGCTCAAGCTGCGCCGTGATAGGAGCATCTCTCCCCATCGTTCTCAAGGCAGGCCTTGGCCGCGCCGTCCACATGCGTCTCACAGATGCGACGCCGACGCGCCATGAGTCCGGTTGACTCTTTCGGCCCCAGAGAGAACATATGGGGAACATCGGAGCCCCTTATGCCATCCCAATCCGCGATTTCGCGCGCGAACCCGCACGCCTGCACGTCGGTTCACGTTCCTTTCGAGGCCGACATCGAGACCCTGGCCGAATGCGTCGCCCCCGACCGTCATCTGCGGACGATCTGCGACTGTGGCGAGATGGCCGAGTTCGACGCGACGGCCTGGCTCGAGCGCCGACTGGGCGACTTCTCCATCGTCAATTTCACCGACCGGCTGCGCTGTCCCTGCGGTCGGCGCCAGGGGCGTTTTGAGGTCTGGCCCGGACCGGCCGGCTGCTCGGGCCTGAAGACCCGTTTCGCCGCCTCGCTCTACGACTGAGCCATGTCGATCCCGCCATCATCTTCGCCCGGAGCGCCGACCGCGCCGCGCACCGATCGCCGCGTCATGAAGCTGACCCGCGTGCGGGTCGACGCCACCGACAAGTCGTCCAGGACCCTGCATTTCCTTCATCCCGACGGCACGGGCCGCGGCAATTCGCGGGTCGGTTTCGTCTCGCCCGAGCACGTGCCGGAATTCGAGGGCGAGGAAGGCTGGTTCGAGATGGAGCGGGTCAGGGCCAAGCCCTGGTCGTATTGGCGCGCCGTCCAGCGCGTGGATCCGCCGCCCCATGCCTGAGCCGAGCGACGCAGACCGGCGCAAGGCCGCGCAGCTCGATCCGGCCTTCGCCGCCGCCCGGCTGGTCGACGCGCTCGAACGCGGCTGGGAGATCGGCTTCCGCTGCCAATATTGCGGCACGGGCAAGACCTGGCGCCGAGACACGATGCTGGGCCGGGCGCGGCGTTATCTCAACTGCACCATGGCCCAGATCCAGGCCCGTCTGCCCTGTCCGCGATGCCCCGGCCGCATGCCGATCATCACGATGTCCGGCGTGGTTGACCCCGGCGACCCCGAGCGCCGTCGCTGGGCCACCATCTCCCTGCTGCTCGATGCGGGACTGAACCCCACCGACTACGGTTACGGCTGGACGCCGCCGGGTCGGCAAGCTGGCTGACGACCTCATGGACCTGCAACCTAGCCTCTTCGACCTGCCGCTGGCCCCGCGTCGGCCGATGCCCGAGGGATTCCGCTACCAGCCGGACCTAGTCACCGCCGACGAGGAGGGCGCGCTGGTTCGCCAGTTCGAACACCTCGACTTCAAGCCCTATGAGCATCTCGGCTATCTGGGCAACCGACGCATCGCCGCGTTCGGCTGGCGACGGGGCGCCGACGGCGCCATGGTCGAGACTGGCGAAGGCGTTCCCGACTTCCTCACGCCCCTGCTCACCAAGGTCGCGGCGTTCACGGGCCTGTCCGCCGCCAGCTTCCGCCACGCCCTGGTCACCGAATACGCGCCCGGCGCCGGCATCGGCTGGCATCGCGACCGGCCACCGGCCGTGGCCATCGCCGGCGTCTCGCTGCTATCGCCCTGCACGTTCCGCCTGCGTCGCAAAGCCGGCGACAGATGGGACCGCGCCTCGATCATCGCCGCGCCGCGCTCGGCCTACCTGATGAGCGGACCTTCGCGCAGCGAGTGGCAGCACAGCATCCCCGAGGTGGAAGCCCTGCGTTACTCGGTGACCTTCCGCACGGTTCCCATATAGATGTCGTCGAAAGGCGTCGGGGTGTCCAAAGTCCCAAGCCGAGCTTGGGCAAACCCGCCCCTCGCACGCCTAAAGTGCAGTGGTTGCCGCCCAATCTTGTTGCGAGTAGCGTTGGCGCAGGGAACGGGGCGACAATGGTTGCGACAAACAAGGCCGGCGCATTTGAGTGACGGCACAGGGAATGCGGACGACCCGCAGGTGGCTGCTCGCATCGAGGCCACGCGAAGTGCCGATCCAGGTGATCAGACCGAGCGCAATTTCCGTTATCAACACCAGTATGGCGTGGTGCTGCTGGTCGCTGTCCGCCGCGGATCTCGCGACTACACGTCCATCTACTGCGAGCATCACGAGGATTTCCTCTGCGAGCGACCGGACGGATTGTTTGACGGCTATCAAGTCAAAACATCCAAGCCGGAAGGTGGCGCCTGGACGTTGACTAGCCCCGCGCTGGTGAAATCCATCGGCCGATTTATCGAACTGATCGCCGCCTACCCTGACCAACTCGGTACGTTCTTCTTCGTGTCGAACTCGGAGTTGGACTCTGTCACACCCGCCAGCACGGACGACGCCAAACGCAGTCGCTGCCCGGGTTTGATGGTCCAGCACGTGAGAACTTGTTCCACTGCAGAAGAAATCCAGGCGCCATATCGGAAGGCCTTCGACGTCTTGGCGGCCGCGTTGGGGGCCGAGGCGTCGCAATTGCTCGGCGTCTTGAAGCGCCTTGAGTTCATCAAAGGCCCATCCCGGGAGGAATTCGACGCTTCATTGGCGCATGAGCACCTGGGTGCCCTCCCTGAATGCTCCGAACTCACCACGGCGCAACTCAGCGACCTGCGCAATGATCTGGTAGCCCAGTTTCATCTTGCGGCGTCGCTATACGTGCCCGACCCAGACAGGCACTTGCGAGGACTCTTTTCGCAGGAGCCCGATCCCGCTCTGGCGGCAAAGCGGATCATTTGCGCCGATGTCGTTTTTACCGGCTCCGGAGTCGGCTCTCGAAGCTTTGTGTATCAAGGGGAGCCGACGCTCACCTTGGGCGGACCGCGGGTGGACGGCGTCCTTGAGCAGAAATTGAACCGTGGTGGTCTCGACGACGCCGTCGACTACATGAAGGCGCGAGAGCAAGCAGCCGAGTACCATTTCCTAGAGGAGCAGGCGAAGAATCAGCAAACGGCGGGGCGCCAACTTCGACAAATCGAGGAAGCCGTCCATGGGGAATGCCTTGAGGCCTACATGGCGGCCAAAACGCCGGGCCAATCGTTCGGTCAAGCTATGTTCAATGACGTCGCCGAGCGTCTGCGTCGACTCGAGAAGGACCGTAAGGACCTTCTAGGCGGTCACCCTTATGAAGTGCTGATGGGCACCGCCGCCCTCCTGACCAGCGAATGTCGCGTCTGGTGGAGCGAGCGATTCAAACTTCGTGGAGGCCAAAAATGAGCCTCAGCGTCCTCAAAGCAGCGGCCGACGCCGAAAACGCCGACGGCCTTCACCTCGCCCGGCTGCTGATCCTGCTGCGCAGCGCCGACATGCGGGGGAAAAACCAGGCCAAGCCGGTCGAAGGCATCACTAAGCTGGCGAAACTAGACTTCCTGCTCCGCTATCCGGTCTATCTGGAACGGGCGTTGGTCAGCCTAGGAAAATCCCCTGACGGCGCCGCCGTGCTTCCGCGAGAGCGCACCACGGTCGAGACCAAGATGATCCGCTTTCGGTATGGGCCATGGGACGGCCGATACCGGCGTTGGCTAAGCCTCCTCTCAGCGCGCGGCCTAATCACCCTGTCCATGAGTGGCAGAAAGATTGAAATCGGCCTGACCGATAGCGGCCGCTCGCTGGCTGGCGACCTAGCGACCAGACCAGCGTTTCAGGACCTGGCCGCGCGCGGCGCCGTCGTTATGAAAGCCGTAGGGGCGATGCCCGCGACCAAGCTCAAGGATTTTGTCTATCAGATTGTCCCGGAGATCACCGGGATGAAGTGGGGCGAGGAAATCGCTCCGAACGCGGACGTCACGGCGCGTTTTGACGTCGGGGGGGCCGATCAGTGAAGTTCAATTTGATATCGCTCGAGCTGGCGCTTCGGAAAGCCGAGGAGAAAATTCCGTTCTCCGGCCTGACCTACTTTTGGGGTCAGATGGGCGCGGGCAAATCGAGCATCGCGCGCTTGGTGGACTACTGCCTGGGCGGCGCCATTCAATTGTCGCCGGCGCTGCAAGCGGAATTTCTCGCCGCGACCCTGACGCTGGAACTCGAGCGTTCGACGTTGACGATCGAGCGCCAGCGCGACGCCAACAACGTTTTCGTCTCCTGGGACTGGCAGGGCGCGCCCTATTCGGCGGTGATGCCCGCCCGTGTCGCCGCCGGAGAAATCGTGCCCGACACAGGCATTGAGACACTCTCCGATCTCATTTTCTGGCTTTCTGGCGTCAACCCACCGCGCGTTCGTAAAAGCAAAACCAAGGAAGACAGCAAGGCTGTTCGCCTAACGATCCGGGATTTGCTCTGGTACTGCTATCTGGACCAGGACCACATCGACAGTTCATTTTTCCACTTGGAGGAGTCCGCCGAATTCTACATGAGGCTTAAGAGCCGCGACGTCATTCGATACGTCATTGGCTACCACGACGAGCGCGTTGCTGACCTCGAAGCTGAGCTGGACCAGTTACGGGCAAATCGCACGGCGCGTATGGCGTCGATCGAAAGTCTTACACGGGCGCTCGTGGAAGTAGGCATCGGCTCGGAGGAGCAGGTTCGCGAACGGGAAGCCGGCTTGCTGGCGGCGATCGCCACGGCCGACTTGGAAATCGCCACCCTGCGAAACGCGCCGCGTGAAACCCAGACAACCCATGCCGCAGACCAGTTGACCGCCCAGGCCAGAGCGCTCGGCGCCGAGGTCGCATCGCTTGACGCCAACGCAGAGGAACTCCGCGCCACACGAGAACGTCACCTCCGGCACCGTAACGAGATCGAGATGCTGGGCCTCAAATTTAGACGCTCGGCCGAAGCCAGAGAAATCCTGGGCGACGTGAAATTCGCCGACTGCCCGCGTTGCGCCCAGCTCCTGCCTCACCACCCGCCGAGCTGTTGCGAGGTCTGCGGCCAGGAGGATCTTGTCGAGCTTGCCGACCCAGCAGAGGTTGCGGCCTTGGAGGTCGATATCGCCAGCCGACGCGCGGAGCTGACCGAGGCGATGGCAGCAATTGACACCAATCTGGCGACGATGCGGAGCCAGAAGGCCGGACTGCTCCAGACCAAAGATAGGATTGAGGCCGAGCTCAATAGGATCATGGCCGAGCAGGACACGGCCTTCCTCTCGATGGCGCTCTTAAAAGAACGGGAGCGCTCTGCCTTGGAGGCTGAGCTCAACAGCATCAAGTGGCTGCTCCGCCTGCCCCAGATGTTACAGCAGCAGCGGGAGGCCTTGGCGCAGATCGTTGCGCTGGAACAGGCGACGCGCGAAGCCCTCAAAGACGTCCGCTCCAAGGCCGAGGCCGATCGCTCAAGCCTCGATCGGTTCGCCGGCTATTTCCTCGATTGTCTTGTCCAATCTGGTGTTCCGGGAATTCAGCGCAGTGATCGGGTGGTTCTGGAGCCGCCGGCGTTCTATCCAGCGGTCTATAGCCATGACCCGAGCGATCTAACGGCATCGACCTTTACGTCGCTCAGCAGTGGCGGCAAGAAGACCTTGTTCAAGTGCTGTTTCGCGATCGCGTTGCACCGCATCGCTTCGCAATTGAATGCTCCGTTACCCGAGCTGCTGGTCATTGATTCACCCATGAAGAACATCAGCGAACGCGAGAACAGGGCCCAGTTCGAGGGTTTCTATGAGATGCTCTACAAGCTGAAGGTTGGCGAGCTAGCGCAGACGCAGTTCGTCCTGATCGACAAGGAATTCCTGGAGCCGCCCGCGGACGTGCCGGTGGGCGTACTCAGTCGACACATGCAGCCGGAAAGCGCCGAGCACCAACCACTGATCCGATACTATCGCGGCAAGTAGGCAGGGCTTTGGCGGTCTTCACCCGAGAAATACACGCGCGACACCAAAGGGACGCTCATGGCCGCCTTGCCGCAGGACCTCGGACAACTTGACCTCGCCGCGCTGGTCAGCCTCGTGGACGCACAGGCCAGCGAGAGCGTCACGCTGGAGTTCAAGTCCGCGCCCTATGGGGCCAGCCATGACGATACCAAGGAATTTCTCAAGGACATAAGCGCCCTGGCCAACACGGCGGGCGGGACGCTCCTGATCGGCGTCCGCGAAGAAGGCGGCATCGCGACCGGACTACTGCCCGTCAAGTCGCCGGACGCTGACCAGATGCAGCAGCGCCTCCACAGTCTTCTGCAGTCCGCGCTCGAACCACGGGTGTTCGGCGTGCAGATGAAGGCGATCGCGGTCGAAGAGGGGTACGTCCTCGCCATACGGGTTCCGCGCAGCGCGGCGCCGCCCCATCGCGTGACCAGTAAGAACTCCAACCGCTTCTATCTGCGGGCTTCGGCCGGCGTTTATGAAGCCAGCTACGACGAGCTTCGCACGATGTTCCTGCAAACCTCGGCGGCTGCCGATCGTGTGGTCGCCTTCCGCCGAGATCGGCTCGCCTTGATTGAGGGCGATACGGCGCCGGTGGCGCTCGCTGACGGCACGGACCGCCTCGTGCTACACATCGTACCGCTTACCAGCGCCGGCGGTGCGGTGGATCTCACCGCCGCTTTAGAGGGCCAGCTGTTTCGACCGATGGGAGCTTCGGGTTGGACGCCGAGGTTCAATTTGGAGGGGTTCATCAACACCCGCGGCGGAAGCCAATGCCACGGATACACTCAGCTCTTTCGCGAAGGTCAGCTCGAAGCAACGTCCGTGGGCTATTTGAACGGAGGGCCCGACGCCCCGGCAATTTCGGGCAGGCGGATCGAGAGGCTCTTGCTTGAGTATGTCCCAGCCTATGTTCGGGGACTTCAGGCAGTCGGCGTCAGCCCGCCGCTGTTTGTCGCCCTGTCGCTTCAGGGCGCTCGCAATGCGGTCGTGTCGTGCTCCGACTACGGCATGGATGATCCGCCGGTGCCGCTGCGGGCAAAAGACCTATTTCTACCGATCTGCGTGATCGACGATTTTGGACCCGACGAAGCCTATCGATCCGCGCTCAAGCCAGCCTTGGACGCCCTGTGGAACGCTGCCGGTCACAGCGAATGGACTCAGCCAACGCAGGGGCAACGGTGAGGCCGTCACCTCCTCCGGGACGAGAGCACGACACGCTTTTGATCACTACCGGCCGCGTAAGGTCGTGTTTACTGACTAGCTAACCTGCATCCGTCGCCCCGACTTAAAACCGGGATTGGCGGCGATCATCTCTGCGGCCAACGAAAAATCTCCCCGCGCGCTGACGATATAGCGCTCGGCATGGGAGACCTGCAGCGAGTTGGCGCGCACCACGTGCTCCGGCTCCAGTTGCAGGGCTCCGCCGCCGCCGTGGCTCTCAATAAGTGGATCGACCTTACTTAGCGCACGCTGCGCCGCGTCGAGCATCTTCCGCCCTTCAGCCGAAAGTCCGCCCGGTGACAGCAAGGCCACGGCATTGATGGCCCGAACCTTGGTTTCGACCTCATCGCGCGAGCGCTTAGCCTTAGCGAGAATCGAAGGACACCAGAAATTCAGCTGAAGCCGCCTGGATATCGGCAGCCCAATCTGGATCCCCTCGCACGACAAACCAAGATTGCCAAAAAAATCGCTCGGCTCCAGGTTTTCCAGAACGACCGGGTTATCGCCCAAAATGAAGTCGCTACCCGAGGGCGCTTGAAAAAGAACAAGATCCTTGGTGGCGAAGTGAGAAGCATATTCGGCCAGGTCTTTGGTGATCGAAACTAGACCGAAACGCTTCCCCTCGTCCGATCTGATCTCGATCGCCGCATTGGCATCCAACGCGCTGATGCGTTTGTTGACGGCCTCGGCCAGTGCCACCGACATCTCACGCTGGGCTGTGCCACGAACGAACTGAAGCGCGCCAAAGGTCGCCAATATCAGTTGATCATCCGAGGATAGCCCCCCGAGCGACGCCGTGCCGACGATCCGTTCGATGATGGGCGCAGCTTTGGACTCGATGTCGCCGACATAGGCCTCCAGCGACAAGCGCCCGGCCGGCGTCTCCAGCGAATTGAAATCGCCCTCGACCATGACGTCGTTGATGGACGCAGCGAACGTTCGGCCGGTCTGCTTGTCAAAGACCTGCGTCTGGAATTTGCCGCGCTTTCGCTCGACGGCGAACCCTTTGAGCAGAAGGCGTGGCACGTAGTGGTGCCGGCGCGGTTCGGGCGTTGGTTGCTTGGCAGACATCGTAAAACGCTAGCATGGCCGAACGGAAATCGGTGAAGGGCCTAGATCGGCTGCGACGCGGCTCCGCGGTCTAACGCGTCAGCGATCGTCACCCGGATGGGCCGAGACCGCGAAGCGGGCTCGGCGGCGACCGGCGCGGCTTGCCGCGTCCGGCGCCGTAGAGCGCGGTCGCGCGCTTTGCGCGCGAGACGCCCTACTGCTCCTATCTAGCTCTCCGGCGAACAAGCTCGGCTTCGGTCACAGCCAGCGCGGCGGCCAGCCGCTCGAGGACACGCAAGCTGATGTTGCGCTTCCCGTTCTCTATGCCGGACAAATAGGTTTGATGGATATCGGCGACATGGGCGAGTTCGTCCTGCGGGACGCCACGCGCCTCCCGCAAGGCGCGAATATTCGCCCCTACGACCACTCGGAGATCCATCCTCCGACGGCGCATCATCCCGCCGCGATGCGGAATAGACTATGAGTAAAGTCGCTACAAAAGCGCTTCGGCGCTTCGTGGCCGAGCCGCCGTCAGCGCCGAATTACAAGATCGGTTTCAGGAACCCGAAGGGCTGACGCCAACCGCTCAAGCACCTTCATGCTGAGATTTCTTTTTCCCGTCTCAACACCTGAGAGATAGGTGGGGTGGATACCGGCCAAGTGTGCGAGTTCGTCCTGCGGAAGGCCTCTCGCCTCCCGCAGGGCGCGAACGTTCGCTCCCACCACGGCCAGAAAATCCATGGTCGGAAGGCGCACGCTCAGCGCTGGACTGTGAATAGACTATGAGTAAAGTGGAGGAATATCGTCGTGCGTTCGCGACGCTAACGCGGGCACGGCTCGATCCGGATTCCGCCCGCGTCATTCGGCTTGGAATGCGGTTTATGTCTCCGCTCGATGGTCAAATCACCGCCCCGGACACCCCGCCCTCGGAGGGCGGGACGCCGCCGCTCGCCGACGCCTATCTGCGCCATCGCGACTGGCTGACGGCGCTCCTGGCGCGCCGCTATCCGCAGGACGCCGACGACATCGCCCAGGACACCTGGCTGCGCGTCCACGACTACCAACCGCCCCGGCCCGTCCGCAGTCCTAAGTCCCTGCTGGCCCGCATCGCCCTGAACCTGGCGGCCAGCCGCTTCCGCAGGGCCGCGCGCGAGGTCCCCACCGATCCCGCGCAAGAGCCCCTGGCCGACCAGACGATCCACGCCAACCAGGAACAGGCGATCCTTTTCGAACAGATGATGCTCGCCTTACCGCCCAAGTTGCGCGATGTTTTCGCCCTGAACCATGTCAGGGGCCTCACCTATCGGGAAATCGCGCAGCTGCGCGGCATCTCGGTCAAGGCGGTGGAAAAGCGGATGACCCAGGCTATCGCCCGATGCGCCGACATGATCCGGAGCTAGGCGGATCACGCCATGATCGATGACAAAACCCAGGCCGCGAGCGCGCGGCCCGATGGCGCAGAGCCCCGGAGCGCCGAAGACCAGCGCGCGCGCGACGAAGCGGCCGTGTGGTACGGCAAGCTGAGCGGCCAGCGGGTCAGCAACGCCGACGTGGCGGCCTTCTTCGCCTGGCGCGAAAACAGCCTCAACGACGCGGCCTATACGCGGATCGAGGCCCTGACGACGGGCGTGCGGGCCCTGGCCGACGATCCGAGACTCCAGGCCATCGCCGAGGCGGCCGCGCGCCGCCCGCGCGGGATGGGCGCGCGGCTGCGCGGCCTTGGCCAAGGACGCGGCGCCCGAGTGGCCGGCTTCGGCGCGGCCTTGGCCGCGGCCGCCGTGATCGGCGCGGTGCTGTTTGGCCAGGCGGGCCAGCAGACCTATCGGACCCAGATCGGCGAGCGCCGGGCGATCAGCCTGGCCGACGGCTCGACCGTCGAACTCAACACCAACAGCCAGGTGCGGGTGCGACTTTCCAAGTCCCAGCGCAGCCTGATCCTCGACAAGGGCCAGGCGATGTTCGTCGTCGCCCATGACGCGGGGCGTCCTTTCGTCGTCACGGCCGGGGACACGGCGGTGCGGGCCATCGGCACGCGGTTCGAGGTCTATCGCGCCGACCACGCGGTGCGGGTGACCCTGGCCGAAGGCCGCGTCCAGGTCAGCCAGGCCGGCAAGGCCAGCGCACAAGACATGGCGCGTCCCGCGCCGGTGATCCTGACGGCGGGGCAGCGGGTCGACGTCGTCAGCGCCGCGCCGGTCAGGCCCGTCGCCGTCGACGTGGCGGCGGCCACCGGCTGGACCAATGGACGGCTGACCTTCAAGGACGTGCCCCTGGCCGAGGCGGTCGCGGAGGTCAATCGCTACAGCCGTCGCCAGGTGGTGCTGGGTCCGGGGGCGCCGGCCGGCGAGCGGGTCAATGGCGAGTTCGACGCCGGCGACACCGAGACCTTCGCCCGGGGCATGGCCGCCCTACTGGACCTGAAGAGCACCCCGCGCCCGGATGGCGGCGTCGAACTGACCCCCGAACGCTCCGGCCCCGCTTGACGTCATAAATCTTTCGCATCCCGGTAGGGTGTGACGCCTTCCCAGGAGTCTTACCCCCGCCGCGCCCCGGCGAGAGACCGCCATCGTGGCGGCCCCGTGCGCGCGGCGGGGGGATGTGAACGATGCGCGCTTATCGTCAAAGCTTGTTGGGGCTCAGTTGCCTGACGCTGGCCGCCGGCTGGGTGGGCCCGGCCCTGGCCGCCTCGGAGGCCCTGGAAGCGGAAGGCCTCCAGAGTCAAACGCCCGCCGGGCCGGGCAGGACCAGCCAGGCCGCCGATCCCGTGGTCGAGGTGCGCCTGGCCAAGGGACCGCTGGGCGCGGCCCTGTTCGCGCTGGGACGCCAGACGGGGACCCAAATCCTGTTCACCAGCGAGATGGTGGCCGGCCGGAGCGGGCCGGCGGTCAGCGGACGGATGACCGCCGCCGAGGCCCTCGACCGGCTGCTGGTCGGTGTCGATCTGGAGGTCCAGCGCATGACCGGCAAGGTGTTCGTGCTGCGGACCCGCGCCCAGCTGATCTCGACGGCCGGGTCAACGCGCGCGCAGGACACCGACGCCGACCCGCAGCCCGTCTCTCCGTTGGTCCAGGCCGCGCCGGAGGATCCGACCCTGCTGTCGGAGATCGTGGTCGGCAGCCACATCCGAGGCGCCAAGGACAGCGCCTCGCCGGTGATCATCCTGGATCGCGAGAGCCTGGACCGGGCCGGGCGCACCAGTGTGGCCGACGCCCTTTCGGCGTTGCCCCAGGCGTTCGGGGGCCTGGGTAACGAGGACGCCAGCTCGACCGGCGCCGACCCGACCGGAACCAATTCCAACAAGGCCACCGGGGTGAACCTGCGGGGCTTGGGCACCGACGCCACCCTGGTTCTGGTCAATGGCCGGCGTCTGGCCGGAACAGGTCTGCGCGGCGACTTCGCCGACGTGTCGTCGATCCCGATGGCGGCGGTGGAACGCATTGAAGTGCTGCTCGACGGGGCCTCGGCCCTCTACGGCTCGGACGCGGTCGGCGGCGTCGTCAACATCGTGCTGCGCAAGCGTTTCGAGGGCGCCGAGACCCGGGCCCTGGTCGGCGGAACCACCCAGGGCGGGGCCAGCCAGTGGTCGTTCGGCCAAACGGTCGGCCACGACTGGGACAGCGGCAATCTGGTGGTCAGTTACGAGCATAGCGCCCGCGACCGACTGAAGGGGCGGGACCGGGACTATACCGGCCAGGCCGACCTGCGCGCCCTCGGCGGCACGGACCATCGCCGCTACTACGGCATGCCGGGCACCATCCTGCGCGCCAACGCCGCCGGGGTGCTGGTCCCGGCCTACGCGATCCCCGCCGGTCAGAACGGCACGGGACTGACGCCCGGCAGCTTCCAGGCCGGCACGGTCAATCTGGAGAACCAGCTGGCCGCCTATGACGTGCTGCCCCGCCAACGCCGCGACAGCCTCTATGTCGCCTTGGCGCAAGACCTGACGCCGGGCGTGTCGCTGTCGGCCGACGCGCGGGCCACGCGCCGCCGGTTCACCAACCGCAGCGTCGCCTCCAGCCCGACCCTGACGGTGAACCGCAGCAATCCGTATTTCGTGTCGCCAACCGGTCAGACGTCCGAGCGCATCGCCTATTCCTTCCTCAATGAACTGGGCGGCCAGCGGGTCAACGGCGTGGCCGACACCCTGGGCCTCAGCTTCGGCGGCCAGGCTCGTCTGCCGGGGACCTGGCGGCTGGACGCCTATGGCGCCTATGGCCTGGAACAGGGCCGCTCGCGCACCGACAACCTCGTCAATACCAGCTACCTGTCCGAAGCCCTGGGGACCACCGCCAACAATGCCGCCACCCCGTTCAACACGGCGGTCAACGGCTTCTTCAACCCCTTCATCGGCCAAGGCTCCAATCCCAAGGCGATCCTGGATTTCATCAGCGGCGGCTATCTGACGCGCAAGACGCGCGGCGAGACGGCTTCGGCCAATCTCAAGCTCGACGGCGAACTCTTCACCCTGCCGGCCGGAGCGGTCGGCCTAGCGGTCGGTGGCCAGGTCCGTCGCGAGGCCCTGAAGACCGGCGGCGTCAGCCTGACCTCGGGCTTTGCCCCAACCGAAGTGGCGCGGCGCGATGTCCATCGCACCATCGACGCGGCGTTCGCCGAAGTGCGCGTGCCGATCTTCGGCGGCGGCTTCGTGCGGCCCGGCCTGCAACGGCTGGAGCTGTCGGCGGCCGTGCGGCGCGAGGACTATGGCCAGATCGCCAGCACCGACCCGAAGGTCGGGGTGATCTGGTCGCCGGCCGCAGGCCTGACGGTCAAGGGCAGCTACGGAACGTCTTTCCGGGCTCCGGCCCTGATCGAGCTGAACGAGCCGCAGATCTATGCGCCGACGACCCTGACCCGTAACGGCCAGGACACCATCGTGATGATCCTCTACGGCGGCAATCTGGACCTGCGCCCCGAGACCGCCACCTCCAAGACCCTGACGGTGGAACTGGCGCCGGCGCGCTGGCCCCGGTTCAAGGCGTCGGTCACCGGCTTCGACACCCGCTTCACCGACCGCATCGGCCAGCCGGGCCTGGACAACCTCTCCACGGTGCTGACCGCGCCGGAGTTCGCCCCGTTCGTCAGCCTGGTCTCGCCGGGCAGCAACCCCGCCGACCTGGTCCGCATCCAGGCCCTGATCGACGATCCGCGCTCCCTGGCCCAGGGCATCTTCCCGGCCCAGTCCTATGCGGCGATCATCGACGGGCGCTGGGTCAACACCGGCCAGCTGCGGGTGCGGGGTTTCGACATCTCCGCCCGCTACGCCGCCCAGCTCGGCAAGGATCCGTTGGCCCTGAGCGCCGACGTCACCTGGCTCGTCGACTACCAGCGCAAGATCACGCCGCAGGCGCGCGCCGTGCAGCAGGCGGGGGTGGCCGGCCAGCCTGCGGACCTGCGCTTGCGGGCCGCCGCCAGCTGGACCCACGGCGCCCTGACCACGACGGCGGCGCTCAATCATGTCGGCGATCTACGGACCGAGACCGGCGGCCGGATCAAGCCCTGGACCACCGCCGACTTCAACCTGACCTACGGCTTCAAGGCCGGGCCGATGCGTGGCCTCTCCCTGGCGCTGAACGTCCAGAACCTGCTGGACGACGATCCGCCCTTCTACGACTCCCCCTTGAGCGTCGGCTACGACCCGGCCAACGCCGATCCTCTCGGCCGCACCGTGACCCTGCAGCTGACCAAGACCTGGTAGCGGCGCGCCCGCGCCCCTGACCCCAACCCGACAATCTGGAGCTTACCCATGCGCCGCCTCGCGCCGCGCCTGCTCGCCTGCGCCCTGTTCGGCGCCGGCGCGGCGCAGGCCACGCCGTTCACCGTCGACCAGTTGCTGAACCAGCAGCGGCTGGGCGCGGTCAGTATCGATCCCTCCCAGCGCTGGCTGGTCGTGCCGACCACCGCGCCCTACCGGTCGGCGACCTCGTGGGCGCTGGAGTTCGACACGCCGATGACCATCACCCGCCTGTCGGTGGTCGATCTCAAGGGCGACGGCTCGCCCCGCCCCTTGCTCGGCCAGGCAGGCGGCCAACCGGATGACGGATCGGGCGCCTACGGCTACACGCCGGGGCCCTTCGCGCCGTCGGGCGCGCGGATGGCGGTGATCCGCGCGCGGGGCGCCAGGCTGGAAGTCGGGATCGTCACCCTGGCGACAGGGGCGGTGGTGTGGACGGGGCTTTTTCCGACCTCCGACGTCTGGGGCCGGTCCATGCAGTGGGCCGGCGAAGACCGGCTCATCGTCCTGGCCAAGGACCCGGACGCCCCGGCGATGGGCGCGCTCACCGGCGCCCAGACCCAAGACCGCCTGACCAAGAAGTGGCGCGAAACGCGGGAAGGCCGGCCCGGCGTGACGTTGATCGGGGCCGGCCGCTATCTGGACAGCACACCCTCGGCCGCGCCGGGACGGCTGGTGGCGGTGGACGCCACCAGCGGTCAAGGCCGCGTCCTGGCGCAAGGCGCGTTCATCGATCTGGAGGTGGCGCCGGGCGGGCGGCGGGCGGCCATGCTCACCGAAACCGAGACCCTGCACCCCGATCCGTCGCGCCTGGCCTACACCACCGATCCCTATCGGCGCCGACGGGTCGTGGTGGTCGACCTGACCAGCGGCGCGACCTGGTCTCCGTGCCCCACCTGCGAGGTCGCCACCGATCTCCTGGCCTGGTCTCCGAGTGGCCTGCAGCTGCTCGTCTACGCCAAGCCCGACGCGGGCGACTGGACGGCGGCGCGCTACTGGCGCCTGAACGCGGCGGCCCAGCGCGCCGCCCCCCTGGAGGATCCCGCCGCCGCGACCCGCGCCGAGACGACGCGCTACGGCTCTCGCGTGCCGCGCGCCGACTGGATGGGCGAAGATCCGCTGATCTTGGCGCAGGCGCCGGGCGCTCCGGCGGGGCAGACCGACTGGTTGCGCTGGACGGCGGATGGTCCCCGTCCCCTGACCCTGGGCTTGCCGCCGGGCCCGCGCGCGCTGGAAGCGACCGCCGCGAACGCCATCGTCGTCTCCCAGGCCGGCAAGCTCTGGCGGATCGACGGCGATGGCCGGACCAAGCTGCTGGGGGCCGGCGCCAGCGTTCCGGGCCCGGGCGGGACCGGCGGCGAGCGATTGGCGTTCAACAATCGGCCCGCCCTCGAGACCCTGGCGCTGGCGCTGCCAGCTCCGGACGGCCAGGACCTGGGCCAGGTGCGGGACCATCGCTTACGGCGCGTCGGCCTGACCACCGCGCCCGGCGAGAGCGTGCTGGCCGCCGCCGGCCGGGCCGGAGCCGTGGCCAGCCTCGGCCGAGACGCTCATGGCGTCGAACGTGTGGTGCTGCGCCGCCGTGATCGCGCGCCGCTGACCGTGGCCACCTTGAACGCCCAGCTCTCGACGGTGGATTTCGCGCGGCCGCGGGCGATCACCCACCAGGGACCGCGCGGCCAGACGCTGACCAGCTGGCTCTACCTGCCGCCCGATCTGCCGGCCGGCCGCAAGGCGCCGCTGGTGACGATCCCGTATCTGGGCCGCGACTATCCTGGCCCGCCAGCCAGCCAGAGCGCCCCGGCCAGACAGGTGTTTCTCAACGCCCAGATCCTGGCCGGAGCCGGCTACGCGGTCCTGCTGCCCAGCTTGCCGATCGATCCGGATCGTGAGCCGGCGCAGGGCCTGGCCGACCAGATCCTGAACGTCGTCGATGCGGCGGCGGCCCAGGCGCCGGCGATCGACGCCAGCCGGCTGGCCCTGATGGGCCACAGCTATGGCGGCTATACCGTGCTGACCGCCGCGACCCAGAGCCCGCGCTTCAAGGCCGTGGTCGCCAGCGCCTTTTCCGCCGACCTGATCGGCCACTACACCCGCAAGAGCCTGTCGGCGACGGTGCTGCCCGAGGCCGGAGTGAGCCTGATGGGCGACGCCGGCTGGGCGGAGCTGGGCCAGGGACGGATGGGCGCGCCGCCCTGGCGTGACCCGCAACGTTACTTGCGCAACAGTCCTGTCCTGGCCGCCGACAAGATCACCGCGCCGGTCATGCTGATCATGGGCGACCTCGACGGCGATCCGGCCCAGGCCCTGACCATGTTCGGGGCGCTCTTTCGGCAGGACAAGGATGCGATGCTGCTGACCTATCATGGCGAGGGCCATGTCGTGCTGACGCCCGGCAACATCGCCGACGAGTATCGCCGCGTGCTCGACTTCCTCAGGGCGCAGATCGGCGATGCGGAGACCGGTCCATCCGCCGGCGCGGCGCCGGCTAGACCGTCCTGATCTTCCGCTCCCAGGCCCGGACCCAAGCTTCGAGCGTGGCCGCCAGCATCACTTCGCCCACGCAGTCGCGCCAGATCATCGGCTCGGGATGCAGCAGCGGTTCGAGCTTGTCGGCGTCGATCAAGCCCCGGGCCACCAGCCGCCCGTCGAGCAGGAACGGCCGCAGGGCCGGCAGGCTCGCGGCCAGGCTCTTGGAGAAGAAGACCGTAACGTCGCCTTTGGAGCGGCGTTGCAGACTCTCGGCCGGCAGGCGATCGGCGAAGGCCGCTCGGGCGAACGGTCGATCGACGTCGCCGAGCGCCAGGATCGGGGCGGGGATGGCCAGGCACGCCTCGACGATCGGCTGGGCCATCAGCGGATGGATGAGGTCGGCGGCTCGCCCCCTCAGACTGTCGCCATAGGCGGTCTGGATGTTGGTCAAGCCGCGGATCTGAATGCGCTTGGCCGGGCTGACGCCGCGATCGTCGGCCACCCAGGGATGCGGCGGCGGCAGGACCATGCAGTCGGCCAGGAAGCTCGGCGGCGGGATCCCTGGCGACAGGCGCGCCAAGGGCTGCATCGCGCGTCGCATCAGCGACCACACCGTCGTGCGGGTGCGCCGGGCCAGCATGGCCAGGGAGGCCGCTCGACCGGCCGGCGTGGGAAGCCCCCGGAGGATGTCGGCGGCTAGGGCCGGATGACCCATCTGGTAGAAAACGCCGTCCCCACCCTGTCCCGTGAACAGCGCTTGCGCCCCGACCTTGCGCAATTGCTCGGCCAGGTCGCGGTCGAGATCAGGGTCCTGGGCGTTGAGGCCCGGACGGGCGGCGCCGGCGGTCTGATCCAGCACGGCCTCGTCCACCGCCATTAGACCCCGCAGGCTTGTCACCAGCGGAAAGCCGAAGCGATCGGCGATGCGCTGAGCCCAGACCCGCTCGTCGCCTTCGCGCTGCGGCCAATAGGCGTTGATCGCCGCGACCACTGGCGCGCCGCATCGGGCCAGGCTGGCGGCGACGATCGCCGAATCCAGGCCGCCGGAGATTTCCAGCAGGATGGAGGAGCGATCCTTGGCCAAGGCCGCCACGCAGGCGTCGACCAGATCGGCCAGGCCCTTGGGATCGCGCCAGCTTCGAGACGCCCGCGCATGATCGGCGGGCCGCCATAGACGGGTCGCCTGGCTCGCGTCCCAGCCGACGCACATGACGCCGGGGCCGACGGCGACCACGCCGGCCAAGGGGCAGATCTCGCTCCAGAGATTGCCGCGCGCCAGGATGTCGCCGACCTTGCTCCAGTCGACGGCCAGCCCCTCGGGGGCGCAAGGGCCGTGCGCGGGCGGGGTGGAAGCGATGAAGGTCACCTCGTCGCGAACCCAGGTCAGACAGTCCAGCGCCCCGGTCGGGTCGCGCAGCAGCGTGGGCGGCGCGTCGCCCGCCTTGAGGATCGCCACGTAGCGGCCCCAGGCATGGCGGATCAGGAGCCGCGCGGCGTCAGCCGGCGCCGCATTGACCATCAGGTGGAGCGGGAAATCCTGGGCTCGCCCCTCACGGGTCGCGGCGGTGTCGAAGAGGTCGCCGATCACGGCCCCGCCCTGGTTCGGCACGGCTCTTACGGTCGGCGGGCGGGCGCCGCGGACATAGACGGCGATCTCGTGGGCGCGATGGGCCAGGGTCCAGTCCCCCTCCGCCTCTATGGCGGCGCGCTTGGCTTCGGCCGCCTGACTCGGCATGCCGCGAGGCCAGACCATGGCGAGATACTCGCCCATCAGACCGCCAGGATCGGGGTATAGGCGACCAGCCGCTCGACGTCGTCGTCCAGGGCCACCGGCCCAGACTGCAGCCAACAATGAGCCATGAACGGCCAGGTCCGCACCCCGATCACCCAGTCGGCGTCGAGCCCTAGCCGCCGCAGATAGCCAAGGAGCTGATAGCTGCGCTTGAGGCAGGCGCCGCCGACCGGCGACCAGGGCCTCAACGCCGCGAAGACAGCGGCGGCGTCCAGTACGGCCTCATGATGTGCGACGCCGCCAGGCGCATCGACCGACAGGCGGGCGCGACGCGCGCGCTCGACGATCTGCCCAAAGCCGAAGCGGCGAAAATCGTGCGCGGCCGCGCCGCTGGCCAGCAAGCTGGCGGCAATCTCGCGCGAATGCGGACGACGAGCGGCGGCGCGCAGATCAAGGGTGGGTTTCGGTGGGATCGCCCGTATCGGCGGACCGGGCGACTGGCTCACCAGACCGGCTTCGATCAGGGTCTGCGCGGAAGCCTCGTCAAGCGGCTTGACCGCGCCGCCCTCGCCCAGCGCGACCAGGATGCTGGCCTGGACCAGGCAGAGATAGGCGTCGGCGGCGACGTCGAGAAAGACGATGTCGTCGTCGATCACCGTCGCATGAACATCGCTGGCCAACCACAGCGCCATCGCGGCCTCCCATGCCGATTGTCCTGTCGCGCGGCGCGATGGCCGCGCGGCAGGACCGATCGCTTAGAGCCAGGCGAGCCGGGGTTGCATCGGCTCGCGCAGGCCCTCGTCGTCGACCGAGCGGGTCAGATCGAGCGCGCCGCCGAGGCGGATCACCCGAAGGGTCGTGGTGGTGTTGGACATGGCTTTGGCTTTCGCTGTGCCGCGCTCACGGCGCGGCGGCGTTTGCAGGTCTCGTCGGCCAGGACGCCGATGAGAACGATGGCGGCGCGACGGACGCGGCGCCGCGGTTGGGTCAGACGAAGTAGTACTGGCTGCTGCCGGCTTCCTTGATCGTCCCCTCCTCGATGGACAGGGTCAGGGACTTGGCGGCGCCCAGACGCAGCAGGGTGATGCGGGGGGTATTGGGGGTCATGGCAGGTTCCTTTTCGAAAACGCCGCCGATCGCGGCCCCTCAAGCCAGCGCCCCGACTGTTTGATATTCAAACGATATCCGGTCGATATTTTCCGCCCCCGGCCAGGCGCGCGATGGCGGCCGCGGCGCCCATCCGGCGGCGATGGTGCAAGCGCACCGCGCTCCTGAGCGCCACGCCATTGCCAGTCTCGAACGCCGCCACGACGCTCAGGGCCTCGGCCGCCAGATCGCTAAAGAGCTGCGCCTCGATCGGCTGGAACGGCGCCAACCGCTCAGCGGTGCGCTGGTAGGCCTGGGCGAGCATCAAATCGTCCGCGCCGAGCACGACTTCGAGGAACAGCGCCTCGAGAGTCGCGGCGGCGTCGCGCCCAGGCGCGGCGAGATCGGCGGCGAAACTGAACGGCGCGCGCGACGGCCATTGACGGTGCTTGGCGCGCCGCTCGGCGTCCGGCGCCAAGGCCGCCGCCAGATAGAGCAGGCGCAGATGATAGAGTTCGGCCAAGGCAGGGCCGTCCAGTTGAGGCCGGGTGTAGGCGGGTCCCCGTTTCTCGACAAGGTCTTCGCCCGCCAGCCGCGAAAGCGCCTCGCGCACCGGCGTCGGCGAAAGGCCCAGCTCCGCCGCGATCAAGTTGATGGGCAGGGCGGCGCCTGGCGTGTCGACGCCCTGGCGAAGGCGTCGCCGCAAGGCGCCCAGCGCCAGGCCGAAGGAATCGCGCGATGGAGGCAAGGTCTTGGTCCGCGGTGGCGCCTCGCCAGTTTCAACCTCACCATCGCCCGGTCGAGCCTCTGACGCAGCGGGGCCGCCCTGGCGAGCGCGTTTTCTGAGCGCCTTCCGAGGTTTGGCGGCTATTTTCGACGCCTCACCGACCTTGGGTGCAGCGCCAAACCGCCAGCCTGCACGAGCCGTGCAGGAATCCGGTACGGCCTTCCGGAAAATCCGCACGTTCACGGACGAACACTCTTGGTGGTCGGACCGGCGACATTAAATGTGGCCGAGCGGCCCGGAATACGTAGGGTTGTGCTTTGACCATGAGTTCGCGTGCGGCCTCATGGCTGTAGCCAGTGTCGAGTACAGCTTTGGTCAAACGCGCATCCGAAGACCTGGAGCGTCAGCGCCAGCTCTTGTCGAAAACCTTGAAACTGATCCGCGGCCTGCGCCACATGAGCGCCCGCGCGGTCGCCGACGCCATGGGCTTGCCGTTGCGCAGCTACTACAGCTTCGAGGCCGGCCAAGGCCCGCTGGACATCGCCAAGATCTGGCGGTTCTCGGAAGCCACCGACAGCGATCCGGCCGGCATCATGGACACCTTGATGCTGGGCTCGCCGGACTACGCCCTGCGCAGCATGAACAACAAGATCGTCTCCATACAGCTGGCCTCCTTCCGCCGGTTCAGCGACAAGGTCGGCGATCGGATGACCAATATCGGTTCAGCGGTCCTGATCGAGGCGTTCAAGCGCCCGTTCGACAATCTTGAGGATCATCTGGACAAACGCGACGAGAGCACCGAGCGCTGGCTGGCGGAGAACTTGCCGAAGATGCTGCCGCCGGACGAATAGCCCTGGCCCGCCGTTGACCAGGCACGTCGAGGATCGGATCGCGCCAGATCGCATCGACGTCGATGTCGGCCATGTCGGGATCGACCGGCGCCCGCAGGCCCCAGTGTTCGGGCAAGGCGTTGATCGCGCCGGATCGCAGGCTCGCATAGTCCGCGCGGTAGTGAGGATTTCGTCGCAGGAACTCCCAGGCCAGACGCGCCAGGCACAGGGCGACGCTGGCCGTTTTCACGGATTTCGGTGCGAGCAGGGGCGGGACGGCGGCGACGAGGGGCTTGGCCATGGCTCCATTGAGCGCCTGATCCGGCTGCCCCGGAATCATCGTCGCCGCGTGGTTCGACGACCGTTCGGAAAAATTGTCGCCCTTGTCTGGTCCGCGCCGGATTTGCGTCGAGGCCTACCGGTTTCCGGCACGGCGCCTACCAAAGCCGGCACAGGCCGTGCAGGCATCCGGCCAGCTCACAAGATGTCCCCAGGAAAGATCCGGACACCAGCAGCATGGCCGCGCGCCCACCCCTCCAGGCAGCCGAGCGCCAGACATCGACGGTCTTGGACGAGTCCATGCGAGCCGGCCGCAGACCGCAGAGCGCGCGATAGCCGCCCGCGACAAGACCCTCGGCGGCGCGCAGCAGGCGCTGGACGCGCATACGCATATAGTCGGATCGACCGTTCCAATCCTCGTGGACGCGGGCCTCCCCGAAGATCAGCATGGCGATGTCCCGCTGGCTGGCCCCGGCGCACCGAGCGTCATGCGCCCGAAGCATTTGCAGCCAGCGCACCGACTTCGAGCGTGCGCCGCGCGCCATCGATGGCAGTCGCCCGGTGTCGCGCAACGCGATCAGCAGACGCAGCCCCTCCATGGACGCCACGCCAACGCTATGGGCCGGCAGATGGAAGCGGCAACGCGCGGGCCCGGCCAGGACATCGCCGTCGGCGACGGCGAAGCGCAAGCGCCGCGCGCCGTCGCTGACCATCACGTGTTGATGACCGTCCTGGGTGCGGACCACGATGACGGCCAGATCCAGTCCACGAAGATCGAGGGCGTCTGGATCGCCGACGCTGGCCGGCGTCAGGCTCAGCACCGGGACCGAGCTGTCGGCCTGCCAGCGCCAAAGCACCGTGGGAACAGCGTCGGCGCCTGGGCCTTCGCCCACGAAACAGAGACCCGGGACGCCGCCGGCCGGATCCTGCGCCTCGGTCACGGCCTGTCGTCGCCCGAACTCCCAGGCCCACACCGAGGGATCGGCCGCGAGCAGGGCGCGATAGGCCTCTTGAGACCTCCAGGGCGGCAATGGCGTCCGATCCGCCGGCATGGCGACCCGCTCATCATGGCGCAGGACTGAAAGTCTGACCAAAGGTCGCGGTCGCTGTCGAGTGGGGCGACCGGCATCGGCGCCGGTTGCGCCTAGGCGGAAGCCGGGTCATTCATCGCCAGGCAGGACAGCCCCGGCAAGTGATGACGGAGCCGTTCAGACCAAGACCAGACGGAGGACGCGCATGGCGCCCGTGCTCGATCCTGAGATCGCCGATGTGGCACCTTGGTCCGCGAGCCTGACGGACTACGACCTCGATCATCTGATCGTCTATCTGCGCCTGCTCGACGCGAACCGAGATGAGGCGGACTGGCGCGAGGTCGCCCTCGTGGTGCTGCACCGTGACGCCGCCCAGGACGAAGCCTCGGCGCGCGCCTGCTGGGAGACGCACTTGAAGCGGGCCGAGTGGATGACGACCACCGGCTATAAGGACCTGCTCGCGGTCCAGGCCGGCAAGGCCTAGTCGACGCGCTAGGCGCCTCCTTCTCTCCGGAAGCGCGCCTTGGCCGGATGAACGACCCCCACGCCGACGTCGCTGGTCGAGGTGCGGGCGCCGAGCGCGACCCATGTCTGCAGATCCGCGATGCGATAGACGACCCTGCCGCCAAGCTTCGAATAGGCCGGCCCAGTATCGCCAACCCGTCCTTTCGCGCGCGCGAGGCGCTGTCGGCGTCGCCTGGCCGCGGTCTTGTCCTGGGCCGGGTTGCTCGAACGCCCCGCCGCGCCAAGGTGAAAGCCCATGAGCCCGCGTGAATGGACGCCCCCAAACCAAGGACGTCGGCGCGGCGCCGGGAGCCGACCTCATGGCCAACGAGAAGTTCCTGACCACGGACGAGGTCGCCGAGCGCTATCGCGGCGAAGTCTCCGTCGGCACCCTCGAAAACTGGCGCGCGCAGCGCATTGGCCCGCCTTTCGTCAAGATCGGCAAGGCCGTGCTCTATCCGATCGAGGAGTTGGAAGCGTGGGACCGGCGAAACCTCGTCGCCTGCGACGACGCCAAGGTCGTGGGCCGCCGGCGTCAAAAATCCGCCGAGCCACCAACCTGGCCTCGTTCCGTGATCGCCCCCGCGCAAGACTGGCGGGGAGATTGATCCGTCGCAATGAGGGAAGGCGTTTTGGGATGCGTAGTGCCTAGCGTGTCGTAGCGCGCGAAGGGTAGGCGGATGAGTGGTTCGAACTCGCACCAAGGTCATCATGCTGACCCTGACGGCCCGGCCGGCGAGCATCGCGATCCCGTCTGCGGCATGAGCGTGGATTCGGCTACCGCCCCGGAGCATCGCCTGCACGCGGGCCAGAATTTCCACTTCTGCTCAGCCCGCTGCGCCAGCAAGTTCGACGCCGAGCCCGAGCGCTACCTGCGAGACGCCACCAAGCCGAAGGCCGCATCGTCCGAGGCCGCGCCGGAAGCGATCTACACCTGCCCGATGCACCCGGAGATCCGCCGCCCTGGTCCGGGAAGCTGCCCAATCTGTGGCATGGCGCTCGAACCCGTGACCGCCACGGCCGACACCGGCCCCAATCCCGAGCTCAAGGACATGACGATCCGCTTCTGGATCGGCCTTGTTCTGGCGTTGCCGGTGTTCGCGCTGGAGATGGGCGGGCACGTGGGGCTGATGGCGCTGCACTTGGAGCCGCAGGTCTCAAGCTGGGTTCAGTTGCTGCTCGCTACGCCCGTTGTCCTGGGATGCGGCTGGCCGTTCTTCGAGCGCGGCGCGCGGTCGATCGTCACGCGCCAGCTCAACATGTTCACCCTAATCGCCATGGGCATCGGCGTGGCCTGGGCCTATAGCGTCGTCGCCACCCTGGCGCCGCACATCTTCCCGGCCGCCTTCCGGCGCCCGGATGGCTCCACGCCCGTCTATTTCGAAGCCGCCGCGGTGATTACCGTGCTGGTGCTGCTCGGCCAGGTTCTTGAACTTCGCGCTCGTGAGAGTACTTCCGGCGCCATCAAGGCTCTGCTCGACCTGTCGCCTAAAACCGCGCGGCGCATCTTCGACGGCGAAGACTTCGAAATCCCGGTCGAGGACATCCAGGTCGGGTTCCATCTGCGGGTCCGTCCGGGCGAGAAGGTGCCGGTCGACGGCCGGGTGCTGATGGGCGAAGCCTCGGTCGATGAGTCCCTGGTGACCGGCGAGTCGATGCCGGTCCACAAGAAACCCGGCGATAAGGTGATTGGCGGCGCGCTGAATAAGACAGGCTCCTTCATGATGATCGCCGACAAGGTCGGCGCCGACACCCTGCTCTCACAGATCGTCGCCATGGTCGCGGAGGCCCAGCGCAGCCGCGCGCCGATCCAGCGCATGGCTGATCAAGTTTCGGGCTGGTTCGTGCCGGCGGTCATGCTGGTGGCGCTGATCGCCTTTGGCGCCTGGGCCGTTTTCGGCCCGCCGCCGAGCATGGCCTTTGGCCTTGTGGCGGCGGTGTCGGTGCTGATCATCGCCTGTCCCTGCGCCCTGGGCCTGGCGACGCCGATCTCGATCATGGTCGGCGTCGGCCGCGGCGCCTCGGCAGGCGTGCTGATCAAGAACGCCGAAGCGCTGGAGCGCTTCGAGAAGATCGACACGCTGGTCGTCGACAAGACCGGCACCCTGACCGAAGGCCGACCGGCCGTGACGGCGGTGCGCCCCTCGCCGGGATTCACCGAGACCGAGATCCTTCGGTTGGCCGCCAGCCTGGAGCGGGCCAGCGAGCATCCGCTCGCCGACGCCATCGTGCGGGCCGCTGCCACGCGCGAAATCCCCCTTTCCCACCCGGAGGGCTTCGACTCGCCGGTCGGCAAGGGCGTGGTGGGCAAGGTCGATGGCCGCGCGCTCGTGATCGGGTCGGCGCGGTTCCTGGAGGAGCAGGCGATCGCGCCCGGCCCGTTGGCGACCGAAGCCGACGCCCTGCGCCAGGATGGGGCCACGGCGATCTTCCTGGCCGTGGACGGCGCGGTGGCGGCCGTTCTGGCCATCGCCGACCCGGTCAAGCCGACCACCCAGTCGGCCGTCGAGGCGCTCAAGGCCGATGGCGTGCGGGTGGTGATGCTGACGGGCGACAACCGCACGACGGCGCAGGCCGTGGCCCGGCGCCTGGGGATCGACGAGGTCGAAGCCGACGTCCTGCCTGACGAGAAGGCCGCCGTGGTCAATCGGCTGCGGGCCGAGGGCCGCAAGGTCGCGATGGCAGGGGATGGGGTCAACGATGCGCCGGCCCTGGCCGCCGCCGAGGTCGGCGTCGCCATGGGCGCGGGCTCGGACGTGGCCATCGAGAGCGCCGGCGTCACGCTGCTGCACGGTGACCTGGAAGGCCTGGTCAAGGCGCGGCGGCTGTCGCGCGCGGTGATGGGCAACATCCGCCAGAACCTGTTCTTCGCCTTCGTCTACAATGTCGCCGGCGTCCCCATTGCCGCCGGCGCGCTCTATCCGGTGTTCGGCTGGCTGCTGTCGCCGGCGATCGCGGCGGGCGCCATGGCGCTCTCGTCGGTGAGCGTCGTCGGCAACGCCCTACGCCTGAGGGCTGTGCGGCTATAGCCGCGAACCTGCGTCCGACACGGTGAGGGATCGGCGTCGCCGCTGCGTAGACTAAAAGGCAATCGCCTCTCAACAGGACCCTCCCATGGCTCTCCGTGCGTTCTTCCTCACCGCCGTCCTCTCGGCCGCTGTTCTGACCGCCGGCCAGGCCAGCGCTCATGCCAAGCTGGTCTCGTCCGATCCCGCCGCCAATGCGAGCGTGGCCGCGCCCAAGGCGATCCGCCTGACCTTCAATGAAAAGCTTGCCCCGGCCTTTTCGACCTTCGAGCTGGCCATGGCCGACGGCATGAAGGCCCCGGTGAAGACCACCGTTTCCGCCGACCGCAAGACCATCACCGGCGTGCCGACCGGCCGGCTGATGGCGGGGGCCTACAAGCTCACCTGGCACGCCGCCGCGGCTGATGACGGCCACCGCATGGACGGAACCCTCGCCTTCACGGTGAAGTAGGCGATGGAGACCGCGATCGTCCTGCTGCGCTGGGCGCAGTACGCGGCGAGCTTCGTGCTGATGGGCGGGGCGCTGTTTTCTGTCTACGCCCTGCCGGCCCAGGGGCTGTCGAGCGCCGCGGCGCTCGGCTGGCCGCGACGGCTGCTGACCGGCGCGGGCGCTCTGCTCGCCGTGACCAGCCTGGTGGGCCTGTTCCTACAGACCGCAAACGTCGCCGGATCCTTCTCGGCGGCGGTCGATCCCGCGACGCTCGTCTCGGTCCTCACCGAGATGGCCATGGGCGCGTCGTCGCTCGCGCGCGCGCTGGCCGCCATGCTCTCGGTCGTCCTTTTGCTGGGTCTGCGCCCCGGTCGTTCGACCTGGCTGTTGGCGTCGGCGCTCGGTGCGATCACCACGGCCAGCATGGCCTGGATGGGCCATGGCGCGGCCAGCGAGGGCCGAGATGGCGTCATCCATCTCAGCGCTGACATCCTCCACCTCATGGCCGCGGCGGTCTGGATCGGGGCCTTGGCGTTCTTCGCCGGCCTGGCCGTCCAACGCCCGCTTGGCGAGGACAGGTTACGCGACTTCCATAGCGCCCTGGCTGGTTTTTCCGGCGTCGGCTCGGCCGTCGTCGCGATGCTGGTCGCCAGCGGGCTGGTCAACAGCTGGTTCCTGGTCGGCCCCTCCGGCTGGCCGGCCCTGGCGACAAGCCTCTATGGCCAGCTGCTGGTCCTCAAGCTGGCGGTGTTCGTCGCCATGGCCCTCGTGGCGGCCGCCAATCGCTTTCGCCTGACGCCGGCCCTGCGCGCCGGCCTTGATGATCCGGGCCAGGCGAATGCGGCGCTCGCCCATCTGCGCCGCAGCCTGCTCCTGGAGTTCGGCGCGGCGCTGACGCTTGCGCTGCTGGTCGCCTGGTTGGGGCGGCTGGCGCCGATCAGCGCCCAATAGTCCGCCACCGGGCTCCGCTTGCCGAACCTAATTTAGAGGACAGGTTCCCGAGGCGGCTCCGGGATTGGGCGCCGCGCGAAGGGATCGTGAGCCCGCAGCCAGTTGCGCGCCGGCCGCTCGACCCCGTGATAGACCATCATCGCGGCCAGCAGGCAGGCCACGAACGCCCCGCCCCAGGCGAGCGCGGCGGGCGCGCCGGAGAGGTTCGGCGCGATGCGGCCAAGGCCGTGGAAGTAGACGATGTCGACCGGCAGGTGGACCATGTAGACGCCGTAGGAGACTTCGCCGAGATAGACGAGGATCGGCGCGGCCATGACGCCGCCGCCGCTCGTCTTGGAGGTCTCGGCCAGGCAGAAGATCAGCAGCGCCAGGGCCGGCCAGATGTAGAGGTCGTTGAGCCGCAAGCTGGCGGCGGTCGCGACCCAGGCCGTGGCGGCCAGGGCCCCGAGCACGGCCGCGCGCGAAGGCACGGTGACGCTGGAGCCGAGCCGATGCAGCGCCGCGCCCATCAGGAAGGCGGGAATGATCCGCAGGGCGCCAATCTGGGCGCTCATGTCGGTGAAGAGCACGCCGCGGGCCTGGGCGATCAGGAACATGACGGCAAACAGCAGCAGCGCGCCCAGGACCATCAGCCGGGGCCGCTGACGCAAGGCCATCGACAGCATCGCCGCGACCGGAAAGCACAGATAGGCGAACCACTCGGCCGAAATCGACCACGAGGGGAAGTTCCACTGCACGGTGGGGGTCGTGCCCCAGGCATGCACCAACAGCAGGTGCTGGGGCAGCATGCGAGGGTCGAAGGCCTGGGGTTCGAAGGCGACGCCGAGCCGCAGCGCCACGAGCCAGATGGCGATCGTCGCGCCGAGGGTCACAAGATGGACGGGGTAGACCCTGGCCAGCCGCGCCCACAGGAACGAGCCATAGTGGAAGCGTCGCTCAGCCCAGGCCCGGGTATAGACGTGGCTGAGGATGAAGCCCGACAGGATGAAGAAGAGGTCGACCCCCAGATAGCCTTTGAAGGCCAGCCCGAAACGATCCAGGCCGAGGTCGAGGTGATTTCTGAAGTGATAGACGAGCACCCACAGCGCCGCGCAGATCCGCAGCGATGTGAGCGGCCGGATGTCCGATGGATACATGGCCTCCCCCGAGATGTATTGGCGGGCCGGCCGAGCCGGCCCGGGTCCGGCGCTAGAGCACCGTCAGGCCGACGATGGTCTGGCCCTGCAGCTTGAAGCGGACCTTCTTGCCCACGGTGAGCCCGTTCAGCAGCGCCGGATCGGCGACCTTGAAGGCCATGGTCATCGGCGGCCACTTCAGGGCCGGGATCGCTTCATGGGCCAGGGTCAGCTTGCCGGCCTTTGCGTCGATGGCGCGCACGACGCCGACAGCTTCCACCGGCGCGACCGCGGCGCTCGTGGCGCCATGGCCCGCATGTCCAGCGTGGTCGTCCATGCCAGCCATCTGGGCCCCGGCCGGCTGGGCGGCCAGGGCGAGAGCCGCAAGCCCGGCGGCGGCGAGAAGGGTCTTCATGGTCAAGCTCCGTGAAAGGGGATTGCGGGATCGCCGTCTAGAACCAGGCCCGCAGGCCGACGACGAAGCTGGTGTCGGAGACGTCCTGGCCGCGCGCGCGAGAGTAGTCGGCGCTCTGGCCAAAGCGCCGCCCCCAGCTCACGCCGACATAGGGCGCGAACTCGCGGCGGATCTCGTAGCGCAGGCGCACACCCAGCTCGCCATCGGACAGGCCCGAACCGGTGGCGGTGTCAGGAATGTCCTGGGCGGCGAAGTTGAGTTCGGCGCGCGGCTGCAGGATCAGCCGCTGGGTGAGGCGCCAGTCGATCGAGCCCTCGACGCGCCCCAGGACGTCGCCCTTGGTCGAAACGAAGAGCGCGCCGCCCGCTTCGATCCAGTACGGCAGCAGGGTTTCGAAGCCGACCGTGGCGTAGGTGCGCGACTTGGGCTCAAAGTCCTGGCGTATCCCGACCTGCAGATCTGTGTAGAGGCCCAAGGCCCGCGAGTAGAGCGCCTGGACCTCGGCGTCCTCGACCCCGTGTCGGTCGCCCTCGCCCTCGGACTTCAGCACCAGGCGATTGAGGTCGCCGCCGAACCAGGCCTCGCCATCCCAGTGGTAGCCGTCGCCGCCCGAGCGCGCGCGATACTCCAGGAGATTGGCCATCACCTGGGAGGCCTGCGCCCCGCCATGCTCGCTGCGCAGCACGGCGCGAGCGCGGTCCATGGCCGCCGGATCATAGACCTTGTCGGCCAGGTGATCGGTGGGCGGCGCCGGCGCAGCGGTCTCGTGGTCGGGCAAGGGTGGCGCACCCTCGGCCTGCGACTGCGCGCCCTCGGCGCCCGCCGCGGCCGGCATCGAACTCATGTCGTGACCGGCATGGGGATCGCTGGCCGCGGGCGCGGTCTGGCCGGCTGGCATGGCCATGTTCGGCATGGCGCTCATGTCGTGGCCCGCGTGCGGATCGGTCGGCGTGGCGGGCTTGGGGACGGTCTGTGGAACGGCCGGCGCCGGTGCATTTCCAGCATGCTGCGCCAGGGCTGGCGCGGCCCAGAGCGCTGGCAGCAGCGCGATAAGGGAGGCCTTCATCGGGCGGCCTCCGCAGGTTCGCGCACGCTGAAGACCTGAAACATCCCCGCGTGCATGTGGTAGAGCATGTGGCAGTGGAACGCCCAGTCGCCGGTCTCGGCGGTGAAATCGAAGCTCACCTTCCCGCCCGGCAGGACGATCACCGTGTGCTTGCGTGGCAGGTGTCCCGCCGGCCCGAAGGTCAGCTCGAAGAAGTGGCCGTGCAGGTGGATGGGGTGGGCCATCATGGTGTCGTTGACCAGGGTGACGCGCACGCGCTCACCGCTCCGGAAGGCGTAGGGCGGCGGCCGGTCGCTATATTTTCGACCGTCGAACCCCCAAATGAACCGCTCCATGTTGCCGGTCAGGCGGATCTCCAGCCCGCGCTCGGGCGCCCGCGTGTCGGCGTTGGGTTCCAGGGCCACCAGGTCGCGATAGACGAGCACGCGGTGGCCGACGCTTTCGAGGCCCTGGCCGGGCTCTCCGGTCCGGTCCATCGGCATCGGGGCGATGGTCTGGACGCCCGGCCCAAGCTTGATCTGCGGGGCGTTGTCGGGATTGCGCATGGACATGTCCATGCCGCCCATGTCCATCTTGCCCATCACGTCGCCGCCGCGCACGCGCGGCGGCCCCATGCCCGGCGCCGGCTTGGCGGCCGCCGCCTCGTGGCCCATGACGGCGTGATCCATGCCGGACATGTCCATCGAACCGTGGTCCATTGCGTCCATGCCGCTCATGTCCATGCCCATGTCGCGCATGGTGGTCAGCGGCCGCTCGCGCACGGCAGGAACCTCGGCGCTCATGCCTGGACGCGGGGCCAAGGTGGCGCGGCCCAGGCCCGAACGGTCGACGGACTCCGAAACGATGGTGAAGGCCTTGTCCTCGGTCGGCCGAACGATGACGTCGTAGGTCTCGGCGTTGCCGATCTGGAACTCGTCGACCTCCACAGGGCGCACCGCCTGGCCATCGGCGGCGACAACGGTCAGGCGCAGGCCCGGGATGCGGACGTTGAAGACCGACTGGGCCGCGGCGTTGATGAACCGCAGGCGCACCCGCTCGCCGGGCGCGAACAGGGCCGTCCAGTTGTCCTTGGGGCCATGGCCGTTGACCAGGAAGGTGTAGGCCGCGCCGGTGACGTCGGAAATGTCGGTCGGGTCCATCAGCATCTTGGCCCAGTCGAGCCGCCCGGCCAGGGTCTGGTCCTTGCCCGCCAGCAGGCCGCTGATCGTCTGGCGCTGATAGTTGAAGACGCCGCTCTGCTGCTTCAGCTTCTTGAAGATCTGGTGGGGGTGCAGGCGGCTGAAATCCGATAGCACCACCACGTGCTCGCGGTCGTAGGCGATAGGGTCCTCGCCGGCCGGGTCGATGATGATCGGGCCGTAGTGGCCCATCTGCTCCTGCAGGCCAGAGTGGCTGTGGTACCAGTAGGTCCCCGACTGGCGGACCTGGAACTCGTAGGTGAAGGTCTCGCCTGGCTTGATGCCCGGGAAGCTGACGCCGGGCACGCCGTCCATCTGGAACGGGACCAGCAGCCCGTGCCAGTGGATCGAGGTCTCCTCATCAAGGCCGTTGGTCACCGACAGGCGGACGTGCTCGCCTTCCTTCAGGCGGATCAGCGGCCCCGGCACGGTTCCGTTGATCGTCACGGCGTGGCCGGCGACGCCGTCGATCGTCACCGGCGTGTGGCCGATGGTCAGCTTGATGTCCGGGCCCGTCAAAGCCGGAGGCGATCGCGATGGATCACCCTCCTGGGCGCTGGCCCAGCCCGGCAGCAATCCGGCCAGGGTGGCGCCGCCTCCCAGGACGGCGAGCGATTGCAGGAAGTGACGGCGCTTTAGCTCCGTGCCGGATCGACGCATGACAGCCCTTTGGCGATGGCGCGCCGACGGATAGCCGCAACGCGATCTCACCGGGTGCTACGCGGCCCGCGTTCGTCCCCCTCACGAAGGGCGTCAAAAAGTTCGGGGACGCTCGAGCCAGTCGGCCAGCCGCTTGCGGGCGCGATAGGCGCGCGTCTCCACCGTCTTGACGCTGACGTTCAGCAGATCAGCCGCTTCCTGCTGGGAGTAGCCTTCCAGATAGGTCAGGATCAGCGGTTCCTTGAGCTGATCGGGCAATCGGGCGATGGCCGCCTCCAGGCGGGCGATCTCCTCGGCGCGCACCGTCGTCGCCTCGGGGCCCGGTTCGGGATCGGCATAGTCGGGCGCGCCGGGCGCATCGATCGACCGCTCGCCGAGGATCATCCGCCGCACGAGAAGGCGGCGGCCCCGATCACGGCACTTGTTGAGCACGATGGCGCGCATCCATGCGCCAAACGGACGCGCCGCATCGTAGCGGCAGAGCGCCTTCCAGGCGGCCACGAAGCTTTCCTGCACCACCTCCGCGGCCGCCTCCGGGTCGCCGACATGACGGCGGGCGAACGCATGCAGCGGCCCCTTGTGGCGGCGCATCAGCTGGCCGAACGCGCGCTCGTCGCCCTGCGCCGCCCGCTGGGCGAGCGCGGCGTCCTCGGCGTCGCCAGCGCCGGAGGTCACGGCTGCTCGGTCGTGAGCGCTTCGCTGACGCGGCGATCGAACTTGGCGGCCTGCTCGGGCGTGAGCACCTTGCGCATCGCCAGGACATGCTGGACCGTTTCCAGCTGCAACGCGCCCATGGCGGCGTGGAAGCGTTCCACGGCCGCCTCGACCTCGGGTCCGTATTCGTGGCGCGCCTGGATCGCCGCCGCCAGCTGGGCGTTCGCGGCGCGCAGTTCGGCTTCGCGGGCCCGCCGGCGGACCGCGAAGTCCTGTTCCAAGCTCTCTAGCTGCCGGTCCTGGGCCGCGGTCAGCTGAAGTTCGTGGTGCACCATCTCATGCAGGGACTGGGCGTGACGCCCTGGCAGGGCTCGCCCCGATCCGATCCACCCGCCGGCAAGCCCCGCCAGCAGCGCCAGGATGACGGTGATAACCGCGCCCCGGGAGATGCGCGGCATGGTCAATGTCCGCCCAGCAGCGTGGAGGGGGCCAGATGCGCGTCGACCGAGAAGGCCGAAATTTCTGGCGGCGTGCGGGCCGCGGCGTTGGCCGCCAGGCTGCCGCCGACCATGCCCAGCCCCAAGGCGGCCACGACCGAAGCGGCGCGCAGCGGCACGAGCGCGCTGGAAACTTGGCGGCGCTCGCGCCAGGCGGCGATCCTGGCGAAGACCTGGCCCTCAAGGCCCGGCAGGCTGGCGGACGGCTGCTCGCGCATCGCCGCCAAAAGTTGGTCGAGCTTGTCGCTCATGGTCGATCCCCTGACCTGTTCATCACGCCTTACGCGCCGCCGGGGAAAAGCCCTCACGGGGCATCGCGCCAGCGCCCCACGGGCCTGGCGTCATCTATGCGCAAGGTGGCCTGCTTGGTCCACAGGCCGTGATGAGCCGGGGGTCAGCGGCCGCGAGCCAGCATCGCGTCCATTTGGTCGATCTCGCGCTGCTGGCCTTCGATGATCGTCCCGCAGAGTTTGCGAATCTCCGGGTCGCGCACCGGCGCCTTGCCGCACATCAGGATCGCGCCCGAGTGGTGCGGGATCATCGAGCGTAGGAATTCGCGATCCCCGATCAGCCACTGCTGGCGAATGGCCGCTAAGCTGACTAGGCCCACGATCAGGCTCGCGGCCAAGAGCGCGCGGTTGAGCCCCTTGTTGGGGTACATCATCCCCATAAGCAGGAGTTCGAGCGCGACCATGGGCGCGGACATCAAGGCCGCCATGTAAGCTTGGTTGAGATTGGCGTGGATGCTCGAGGCCTTGTCGACCATGGCGTACATCAGGATGTACATCGCCACGAACGACAGCACGCTCATCAGCGCCAGTCGCCGGTACGGCGCATGGGCATGATCATGGGCCTGATGATGATCGGACATGGCGGGCTCGGATGCAGGTGGGCGATCTGGCCACAACTGGCGCGGCGGGCCGCTGTTCCGTCCCGGAAAACATTTCGCAGCGGGCGCAGATAATTCGAGGGAACGACGCGCGAGCCGCGTAACACCCCGACAGCGATCCCGGTAAAGCGCCGCTTCTGACGCGGTTCCGGGGTCATCCGTACTGACGAAGCCGTGCTGTTGGACTATCTTGATCGCATGCTGCGACACATGCTCGCCTTCCTGGCCGCCTTGGCCCTCACCCTAAGCCCGATGGCGGTCAGCGCCGCGCGGGCCGACTGTGACATGGCGGGCATGGGCGCGATGGCGATGGCCGCCATGTCCGCAGCGGGCGACGAGGCGACCTCGGCCGATCCTTGCTGCGACCACGGCAAGGCCATGTCGGCCAAGGACTGCGCCAAGGCTTGCGCGGTGACCTGCGCTCTGTCTATCGCCGCCCCGGCCGAAGTTTCCCTGACGCCGGTGGTGATCAGCTATCGCGCCGAGTCCAGCTGGTCCAACACCAGCGGGCGCACGCGCGTCCTCATCCCCGAAGATCCGCCCCCTCGAACCCTGGCCTAACGGACCGGCCCAAGGCCTGTCCGCCATCGTTCGTCGCGCCGGCCCCCACGGGCCGAGCGTGGTCGCCCGCGCCTACGCGGGCCGGCTTCTGATCTTCAAGGATGAATTCATGTCTTCGCGTCTTCTCGCGCTGGCCATCGCCGCCAGCCTGCTTTCCGCCGCCACCGCCTCGGCGGCCGCCCGCACCGATTGCGGCCACCTCCAGGCCCGCCCGGCCTCGGTCAATCCCAAGGACGTCTTCCGGCGATCCGACTGGATCTGCGACATGCCGGCCGATTGCTCACAAGGCAAAGCCCGCGTCGCCTCGGCCATGCCGGCGGCGAACCCGCCGCGCTAGCTCGGGCGTGAGGGTCGGGGGCTGATCCCCTTCCTCCGTCCTTCGCATCCGGCCCCGGCGAGGTGGCTGCAAACAGCTCGCCGGGGCGCCTTCGCGGCGCGCCGCCGCTTCGAATTTTCAAGGTCGTATCCATGCGCCTTTTTCCTCTCCTGGCGGGACTTGGTCTGGCGAGCGCCGCCCATGCCGCGCCGCTCACCTACGCCCAGGCCCTCGACGCGGCCGCCGCCAAGGCTCCGGCCTTGCGCGCCGCCGCCTTACAGGTCGACGCCGCCAAGGCCTCGGCCCGAGCGGCCGGCGCCCTACCTGATCCCAAGTTGGCCGTCGGCCTCGACAACTTCCCGGTCTCTGGGCCGCCGGCCGGCCGGTTCGGGGCCGACGAGATGACCATGGGCCGGATCGGCTACAGCCAGGACGTGCCCAGCGCCGCTAAGCGCCAAGCGCGGATTGGCCGGGCGGAGGCCGACATTGTCGCGGCGACGGCGGACGGTGTGGTCGAGGCACGCCAAGTTCGGATCGCCACCGCCCTGGCCTGGATCGACCTCTATTACGCTCAGCGCAAACTCGACGCCGTCGAGAGCGTCATCGCCCAGCTCGCTCCGCTATGGAACGCCTCTCCCGCCGGAGTGACCTCCGGTCGGTCAAGGCCGGCCCAGACGCTGGAGGCGGCCCAGATGCGCGCGGCGCTGGAAGACCGGCGCAGCGAGGCGGCCTCGGCCCTGGCGCGCGCCCGCGCCGTCCTGACCCGCTGGACGGGCGAGGCCGATCCGCAGGCCGCCGGACCCGCGCCCGACCATGGCGTCGCGCCCGGCGCGCTTCGCGCGGCCCTCGACCGCAACCCCGCTCTGCTGGCCAGGGACGCCGCCGCCCGCCAGGCCCAGGCCGACGTCGCCCTGGCGAGGGCCGACAAGCGCCCCGACTGGAGCTGGGAAGTGGCCTACCAGCGCCGTGATCCGATGTTCGGCGACATGGTCTCGGCCGGGGTCAGCATTAGCCTGCCGCTTTGGGGCAAGAGCCGCCAGGACCCAATGATCGCGGCGCGCGCCGCCAGCGCCGGTCGCGCCGAAGCTCAGCGCCAGGACGCCGAGCGCGCGCTCACCGCCCAACTCGAAGCCGACCTCGCCGACCACGTCATGCACCACGAGCAATGGCTGCGGGCCCGCGACACCCTCCTGCCGCTGGCCAAGCAAAGAGCCGATCTGGAAACGGCCGCCTATGGGGCCGGCACGGCCAGCCTGCCCGACGTGCTGACCGCCTTCTCCGGCGTTGCCGACGCCCAGCTCATCGCCCTCGATCGCGAGGCCGCCGTCACCCTCGACGCGGCTCGCCTGACTCTGACCTACGGAAGCGACGCCCAATGACCCGGCCCTATTCGATGAAGGTCCTGCTCGGCGCCGGCGCGGCGCTAATCGTCCTGGCCGGCGCGGGCGGCTACGGCCTGGCCCGCCTGACCGCCGCACCGGGCAAGTCGCCCGCCGCCTCGGACTCACGCCAGGTGCTCTACTGGTATGACCCGATGGTGCCGGCCCAGCACTTCGACAAGCCGGGCAAGTCCCCGTTCATGGACATGCAGTTGGTCCCGAAATACGCCGGCGAAGCCGAGGCGGCGGGGCAAGCCATGGGTGTACGGATCGATCCGTCGGCAACTCAGAGCCTCGGCATGCGCCTGGCCACCGTGCAGGAGGGTGTTCTGAACGGCGGCCTGACCGCCACCGGCCTCGTCGACTTCAACCAGCGCGATGTCGCTGTCGTCCAGGCCCGTAGCGGCGGCTTCGTCCAACGGGTCTATGGCCGCGCGCCCGGCGACGTGATCGCCGCCGGCGCGCCGCTGGCCGACCTGCTGGTTCCCGAATGGGGCGGCGCCCAAGCCGAATACCTGGCGGTCAAAAGAACCGGTGACGCGGTCTTGACCGCCGCCGCGCGGCAGCGCCTTCGCTTGCTGGGCATGCCCGACGGCGTCATCGCAGCGCTCGATCGCGACGGCCGACCGCGGACCACGATCACTATCAGCGCGCCGCTGGGCGGCGTGGTCTCCAAGCTCGACGTGCGATCGGGCATGACCGTGGCGATGGGCCAGACGCTGGCCGAGATCAACGGCCTCTCGAAGGTCTGGGTGACGGCCGCCGTTCCCGAAGCCCAGGCCGGCCGGCTGCGGCCGGGCCAGGGCGTCGGCGTCAGTCTGGCCGCCTATCCGGGTGAGACCCTTCGTGGGACCATCCAGGCCGTGCTGCCTCAGGCCCAGGGCGACAGCCGCACGCTGCAGGCGCGGATCGAACTTCCCAACCGCGACGGTCGCCTCAAGCCCGGCATGTTCGCCACCGTCTCTTTCGACACGACCGGCCGTCCGGCCCTGCTCGCGCCGTCCGAGGCGGTCATTCGCACCGGCACACGTGCCGTGGTGATGCTCGCGGTGGACGGCGGTCGCTTCCAGGCCGTCGAGGTTCGGACCGGCGGCGAAGCCGGCGGCCAGACGGAAATCCTGTCCGGATTGTCGGCGGGACACCGAATTGTCGCTTCGGGCCAGTTCCTCGTCGACTCCGAAGCCAGCCTCGCCGGTCTGCAAGTTCGCCCGCTGCCGGCGTCCGGGCCGCCCGTGCCCACGGACAGCATGTCCATGGCCAAATCGCCGGCGTCGCCGCCGATGAAGCCCGCCAAGCCCGCGCTCCTCGAGACCACCGGCCGGATCGAACAGATCACAGGAGACGGGGTGACCCTTTCGCATGGGCCGGTGCCCGCGATCGGGTGGCCGCCGATGACCATGACCTTCCACGCCGATCCGATGCTGCTGAAGGGGCTCAAGGTCGGTGACCAGGTCAGCTTCGGCTTCGACCAGCCCGCAGCGGGCCCGACGATCCGGCGCATCGCCAAGATCGGCGGTGGCGCATGATCGCCGCCCTGATCCGCTGGTCGGTCGCCAACCGCTTCTTCGTGCTGCTGGGCGCCTTGGCTCTCATCGTGGCCGGGGGACTGGCCGTGCGCTCGACCTCGATCGACGCCTTGCCCGACCTCTCCGACACCCAGGTGATCATCCGCACCAGCTATCCGGGCCAGGCCCCGCAGCTGGTCGAGAACCAGGTCACCTATCCGCTGGCCACCACCATGCTCTCGGTGCCGGGGGCCAAGACCGTGCGCGGTTACTCGTTCTTCGGCGACAGCTTCGTCTACGTGATCTTCGACGACAAGACCGACCTCTACTGGGCTCGCTCGCGGGTCCTGGAGTACCTCAACCAGGTCCAGGGCCGTCTTCCGGAGAGTGCTCGTCCCGCGCTCGGCCCGGACGCTACCGGAGTCGGCTGGGTCTATGAGTACGCCCTGGTCGACAGGACCGGCGGCCACGACCTCAGCCAGCTGCGCTCCTTGCAGGACTGGTTCCTGCGCTATGAGCTGAAGACCCTGCCGGGCGTGGCCGAGGTCTCGGCGATCGGCGGCATGGTCCGCCAATATCAGGTCGTGCTCGACCCGCAGAGACTGGCCAGCTTCGGGGTCACCCACCAACAGGTCATCGCCGCGCTGAAGGGCGCCAACGCCGAGACCGGCGGCTCGGTGCTGGAACTGGGCGAGGCCGAGTACATGGTCCGCGCCACCGGCTATCTGAAGACGATCGAGGACTTCCAGGCCGTGCCGCTGAGGACAGCGGCCGGCGGCGTCCCGGTGCGCCTTGGCGACGTGGCCACGATCCAGGTCGGACCGGAGATGCGGCGCGGCATCGCCGAACTCAACGGCCAGGGCGAAGTGGCCGGCGGCGTGGTGATCCTGCGCTCGGGCGAGAACGCCCGCACCACCATCGCGGCGGTGAAGGCCAAGCTAGCCGAGCTGAAGAAGAGCCTGCCGCCCGGCGTCGAGGTGGTCACCACCTACGACCGCTCGGGCCTGATCGACCGCGCCGTCCACAACCTGACCGGAAAACTCCTGGAGGAGTTCCTGGTCGTCGCCCTGGTCTGCGCGCTCTTCCTGGGCCACCTGCGCTCGGCCCTGGTGGCGATCCTCTCGCTGCCGCTGGGCGTACTGGCCGCCTTTCTGGTCATGAAGAGCCAGGGCGTGGACGCCAACATCATGTCGCTGGGCGGCATCGCCATCGCCATCGGGGCCATGGTCGACGCGGCCGTGGTGATGATCGAGAACGCCCACAAGAAGCTGGAGCGCTGGGCGCACGAACACCCCGACCAGCCGCTGGATGGCGAGACCCGCTGGACGGTGATCACCGAGGCCGCCGCCGAGGTCGGTCCGGCGCTGTTCTTCAGCCTCCTGATCATCACCCTGTCGTTCATCCCGGTCTTCACCCTGCAAGCGCAGGAAGGCCGGCTCTTCCGCCCCCTGGCCTTCACCAAGACCTACGCCATGGCGGCGGCGGCCATCCTGTCGGTGACCCTGATCCCGGTGCTGATGGGCTATCTGATCCGCGGCCGCATCCCCGACGAGACGGCCAATCCGATCAACCGCGTCCTGACGGCGGCCTATCGTCCGTTGCTCGATCGGGTCATGCGCCGCCCCAAGACCACCCTGCTGGTCGCCCTGCTTGCCTTCGCGAGCACGGCCTGGCCGCTGGCCCATCTGGGCGGGGAGTTCATGCCCAACATGGACGAAGGCGACCTGCTCTACATGCCCTCCGCTTTGCCAGGACTATCGGCGGCCAAGGCCGGACAGCTGCTCCAGCAGACCGACCGGATGATCAAGACCATGCCGGAAGTCGACAGCGTGTTCGGCAAGGCTGGCCGGGCCGAAAGCGCCACGGATCCGGCCCCGCTGGAGATGTTCGAGACCACCATCCGCTTCAAGCCCCGCGATCAGTGGCGGCCAGGCATGACCCCCGACAAGCTGGTCGCTGAGCTCGACCAACGTGTCCGCGTGCCCGGTTTGACCAATGTCTGGGTGCCGCCGATCCGCAATCGCATCGACATGCTGGCCACGGGCATCAAGAGCCCGATCGGGGTCAAGGTGTCCGGGGCCAACCTCGCCGAACTCGACCGGATCGCTCGCGAGGTCGAGGGCGTGGCCAAGGGCGTGCCCGGTGTCAGCTCCGCCCTGGCCGAACGGCTGACCGGCGGTCGCTATGTCGATGTCCGCATCGATCGGGCCGCCGCCGCCCGGTTCGGCCTCAACATCGACGACGTCCAGTCGATCGTCTCCGGGGCGATCGGCGGCGAGACCATCGGCCAGACGGTCGAGGGCCTGGCGCGCTATCCGATCAGCGTGCGCTATCCCCGCGAGCTGCGCGATAGCCTGGAAGGTCTGCGGGCCTTGCCGATCCTGACGCCCGCCGGCGCGCAGATTACCCTGGGCACGGTGGCGCAGGTCGAGATCGCCGACGGACCGCCGATGCTGAAGAGCGAGAACGGCCGGCCCACCACCTGGGTCTATGTCGACGTGCGCGGCCGGGACCTGGCCTCCGTCGTCGGCGACCTTCGCCAGGCGGTGGCCCAGAAAGTGCGGCTGTCGCCCGGCGTCAGCGTCTCCTACTCGGGCCAGTTCGAATATCTGCAGCGCGCCGCCGACCGGCTGAAGATCGTCGTGCCGGCCACCCTGCTGATCATCTTCGTGCTGCTCTATGTGATCTTCCGCCGTTTCGACGAGGCAGGGCTGATCATGGCCACCTTGCCCTTCGCCCTGACCGGCGGGATCTGGACGCTGTATCTGGCCGGCTTCCACCAGTCGGTGGCCACCGGGGTCGGCTTCATCGCCCTGGCCGGCGTCTCGGCCGAGTTCGGGGTGGTGATGCTGATCTATCTCAAACAAGCCATGGACACGCTTGGTCGGAACCCGACGCCCGATCAGGTCGAGGCCGCGGTTCGCGAAGGCGCTCTGCTGCGGGTGCGGCCCAAGGCTATGACCGTGGCGGTGATTCTGGCGGGCCTCGCCCCCATCCTCTGGGGCCATGGCGCGGGCTCGGAGGTCATGAGCCGCATCGCCGCCCCGATGATCGGCGGCATGCTCACCGCGCCGCTGCTGTCGATGTTCGTGATCCCGGCCGGCTACCTGCTGCTGCGTCGCCGGCAAACCCGAACCGTCTCTTCCTCTTCCGTTTCCACCTCAGCCTAAGGAGACTAGCTGATGAAGACCCTGACCCTGGCCATCTTGCTGGCGACGACCAGCCTGGCCGCCTGCGGCCGCAAAACCGAAGCGCCGGCGACGCCTCCTCCGGCCCCAGCCGCCGCACCCGCTCCGGCGGGGAGCAATGACATGGCCGGCATGGACATGGCGCCGGCCGACAAGATGGCCAAGGGCGTCGGCGTGGTGAAGGCGATCGACAAGACCGCCGGCACGATCACTCTCGACCACGAAGCCATTCCGGAAGCCGGCTGGCCGGCCATGACCATGGGTTTCAAGATCGCCCCGGGCCTGTTGGAAGGCGTCGCCGTCGGCGACAAGGTCGCCTTCGACCTGAAGCTTCATGATGGTTCTGGCGAAGTGACGGCGATCCGTCGGCAATAGGCCCCACCGGACGGGCGCGGACCAAGGTTCGCGCTTGTCCGGTAGACCGGGGAGACCAGGATTGGCCGACGGTCGGGTCGCGCCTCAGCCGGCCGGCGCGCTCAGCGTCTGAATGAGCGGACACCCCGGATCTTGCCCCTCGTCGCAGGCCCTCACGGACGCGGCCAATACCTGCTCCATTCGCTGAAGGTCGACGATCCGCGAGCGCACATCGCCAAGATGGGCCGCGGCCAGGTCACGAACCTCGGCGCAAGCGGACTGCCCGCCAGCGGCCAGATTCAGCAAAGCGCGGACTTCGTCGAGTTTGAAGCCCAACTCCCTTGCCCTGCGCACAAAGCTCAGCCGGCCTACGTCCTGCGCGCCATAGCTTCGATACCGCCCGCGACGCGGCGGCGCGGAGATCAGGCCGATCCGTTCGTAGTAGCGGATCGTCTCGATGTTGCAGCCGGTGCGGCGAGAAAGTTCGCCGATCTGGAGAGCGTGATCAGTCATGTCCGCCTTGGATTAGGGCTTGAGTCTGTAGTGACTACAGATGGCATGCTCGTCGGTGTCGGACCAGGAGGTGACAGGATGACGGTGCGAAACGGCCCAGGAGCGCGGCCCGGCGGAAGGGATGAACGCCCCGCCGAAACGGCCCTCACATGGGCGGCCCTGGCCACGGCGGCGGGCGCGGTTTTCGCCTGGGCCGCCTGTTGCATCCTGCCGATGTCCTTGGCTCTGGCCGGACTGGGCCTTGGCGGGCTTGGCTGGGTAGCGGGTCAACGCAGCTGGATCACGATCCTTGCCATCGGCGCCATCGGCGCCGGCTGGGTCATGACTTGGCGGCGGGCGCGCACGTGCCGAACCGACGGGTCATGCGCCGCGCCGTCGAAACTCCAAGTGAGTCTGCTTGGAGCAGCCACGCTCCTCCTCGGTCTTGCTTTGATTTGGCGACCGATCATCGAGCCTTGGGCTTTGGCCCTAATCCGGAACGCACGCGGATGAACACCATGCGGATCGAACCAATATCCACCTTGACCTGTCCCGAGTGCGGACACCGCGCGACCGAGACCATGCCGACCGACGCCTGCCAGTACTTCTACGACTGCCTGGGATGCGGCGCCGTGCTCAAGCCCAAGCCAGGCGATTGCTGTGTCTATTGCTCCTATGGCGACGTGGCCTGTCCGCCGATTCAGCAGGGCGGCGGCTGTTGCGGGTGACCGCGGGTCGGGCCTAGGCCGCCGCATCCTTGCGGCCGCCCGACCGGTTCCAGAAAAATCCGACAACGAGAATGGCGATGGTCATCGCCTGAGCGGCGACGCCCTCGATCGTCGGGAAGAAGCCCAGCAGCTCGACGCGCGGCAAGGCCAGCGGATGCAGGTCGAGCAGACCCGCCTCCTGCAGACCGGCCACACCCTTGCCGGCCAGGACGACCGCCAAGATAGCCATCAGGATCGCGCTGTACTCGAAGAACTTCCCGATCGGCAGGCGCTTGGAGAAACGCAGCATCGCCCAGGCGATCGCCGCCAGGACCAGCGACGCAGCGGTGATCCCGCCCACCACCGCCCCAGCTCCGCCTTGAGTGGAGAGCGCCGTGAGGAAGAGGATGGTCTCGAAGACCTCGCGATAGACGACGATGAAGGCCAGCAGGAACAGGAACCAGGCCGACTGCTTCGAGAGCGCATGGGACAGCTTCTCGCGGATATAGACCTGCCAGGCGTCGGCCTGGGCCTTGCCGTGCATCCACAGGCCCACCGAGATCAGCACGGCCGCGGCGATCACCGAGCCGAAGCCCTCGGTCAGCTCGCGGCTGGCGCCGCTGATCGAAATGAAGAAGGTCGCCGCCGCCCAGGTCAGACCGCCGGCCGCCAGGGCCGCGATCCAGCCGCCGTGGACATAGGGCAGCACGTCGGTCCGCTCGGCTTTGCGCAGGAAGGCGATCATGGCGACCACGATCAGCAGGGCTTCCAGGCCCTCGCGCAGCAGGATGGTGAAGGCGCCGACGAAGCTGGACAGCTTGCTGGCCTTCTCCGGCGCCAAGGCGCGGCCCGCGGCGGCGAACAGAGCATCCAGGCGCTCGATCTGGTCGCGGACCTCGCTGGCCGGCGCGGCCTTGCCGATCGCGCCGCGCACGTCGCCCATCGCGCCCTCGATCCGCCGCATCAGGGCCGGATCGCGTGCGCCTAGTGACGGCTCGACCGGCTCGAAGCCGTCGAGATAGGCGGCCAGGGCCAGATCGGCGGCGGCCTTGCGGTCACCGGCTTCATAGGCCTTGAGGCTGGCGGCCAACTTCTGGCGGGCGACGTCCAGCGAGCCGCCGCCCGTGCGGGTGACGACTTCGGGATGGCGGCGCAGATAGGCGGTCAGGGCGCGGGCCTTGGTCTCGCCCACGGCGGTCGCAAGGGCGGCGGGCGTGGTCTGGGTCAGGGTCTGCAGGTCGGGGAAACGGGCGCGGACGGCGGCGTCCTCGTTCCAGATCTTCTCGCCGGCGGCAGCTTCGGCGTCGCTGAAGGCAAAGCGCCCGACATAGAAGGCCAGGTCCCAGCGTTCGTCGGACGGCAGGTGGGCGTAGCTGGCCATGGCGGTGCCGTCGAGGCCCTGCTGGATGACCTGGTAGAGGCCAAAGACGCTGCGTTGGCGGGCGCGCTCGGCGTCGGCGAAGGCGATTGGCGGCGGGTCGAGACCGGCCGCGTTCGGACCGTCGGCCTTGCCCGTCTCGCCATGGCAAGCCGCGCAGTTCTCGGCATAGAGGGCGGCCCCTCGCGCCAGGTCCGGCGCCCGCTTGGGCGCCAGGGGCGTCGGATAGGCGGCCAGCAGGTCATTGGCCAGGGCATGGGCCTTGGTCGAGACCACGGCCGGTTCCTGCTTGGCGGCGATCGTGGCCTGAAGGCTCTCGGCCTTGGCCAGCAGGTCCGGCTGGGCCTTGGTGGCCGGCAAACCCGCGATGCGCTCGCGCACCTGGCCGGCGAACTCGTTCATCTCGGCATATTCGGACGGGCTGATGACCTTGCCGTCCTTCACCGCGCCAGCATAGTCGACCGACAGGTAATCGAGCAGTCGCCATGCGGTCTGGGACGAGCTGGCCTCCTGGGCCTGTACCATCGGCGCGGCTGCCATCAGTACGGCCGCCAGCAGGCCGCCAACCATCGAGGCCAAGCGGCCCTTGAGAGCAGTAATCATTATCAATCCATGAGCGCGCGGCGGCGCTTGGGCAAGAGCTTGAGCATGTGTCAGGAGGTCGCGAGGTCGGCGCGGTGTTCGTCGCGGGCCTGGCGGATGATCTGATAGGCCGAACTCAGGAAGACCCCGGCCAGCAGCACGCCGACGATCAGGTCGGGCCAACGCGAGCCGGTCAGCCAGACGAGGACGCCGGTCGCGGCGACGGCCAAGCACTGGATCAGGTCGTTGCGTGTGCAGAGCCAGACCGAGCGGACATTGGCGTCGCCGTCGCGGTAGCGGACGAGCAAGGCAGCCGCCAAGAGGTTGGCCAGCGCCCCGAACAGCCCCAGGGCTGAAATCGCTTCGCCGGAAGGCGCCGCTCCGCTCAAGGCTCGCCATGCAGCGAAACCGGCGACGGACAGGGCGACCGCGCCGAGGCTGAGGCCCTTGAATAGCGCCGCTCCGGTGCGGATGGTTACCGACTTGCCGATGGCCCACAGGCTGATGGCGTAGGTGGCGCTGTCGGCTAGGAAGTCGAGCGCATTGGCCGACAGGGACGCCGAGCCCTCGATCAAGCCGCCGACCAGCACGACGACGAAGCCGACCAGGTTGATGGCGATGACCCAGACCAGGGCGCGGCGATAGGCGGGCGTGGCGCCGTCGAACTTGACGTCGCTTCCGCAGCCGCAGCCCGACACGGCCGGTTTGCTGGAACAGGCTTCACTCATGGCGTCACCATGCATCCTCTAGCCACTAGAGGATCAAGGGTCTATTTGCGAAACCAAGGAGCCCAGCGCATGACCCTCTCCATCGGCCTCTTGGCCAAGGCAGCTGACGTCAAGGTCCCGACAATCCGCTTCTATGAGGAAATCGGGCTGCTGCCCGAGCCTAAGCGGACCGCCAACGACCGCCGGGTCTATGACACGGACGCCGTCCGCCGCCTGGCGTTCATCCGCCACGCGCGTCAGCTCGGCTTCTCGGTCGAGGCGATCCGCAACCTGCTGGGCCTCTCCGACAACCCCGAACGCCCTTGCGGCGAGGCCAACGTTCTAGCGGCCCGGCAGCTCGACGACGTCGAAGCCAAGATCGCCCAGCTGGAGACTTTGCGTGGCGAGCTGAAGCGAATGGTCGAGGCTACTTGCGACGGGCGGGCGGCTGACTGCCGAGTGATCGAGGCTCTGGCAGGCCAGGGAGCAGAGGCCTAGTCGAGCACGATCGCCCTGCTTTCTCGCGCCGAAGGTGACCAGTCGCGGGGGGGCGTGTACAATCATGGATGCCTGAGCGAGGGACATACACTGCGGGCGTAACCGCCCCTCCTTGCCGCCCCCATCGACGGCGAGTAAAGATATTTAGCTTATAAATATCAGATACATAAATGCATCGAGACGGCCGCTGCACAATCACCCCTCGGGCGACCCGACCCCGTCGCGGCCCGACATCGACATGACCCGGCAGATCGTCGAGGCCGGCAAGGCGCTGAAGATCGCGGTGCATGACCACCTGGTGGTCGGCCGCGACGGCGTGGCCAGCTTCAAGGCGCTTGGTCTGATATAGTCGGGCCTGATGTGGGCGTAACAATCCTGACATCGCCGCGACGGAATTTGGCCGCCTGGGCGTTCAAGTCTCCATGGGACGGGCCACTCGAGCCTTTCGGAGATTTTCGACCGATGATCCTACGCACCCTGATCGCCGCCGGCGCCCTGACAACCGTTATGGGGGCCTTGGCGGCCGGGCCGGTTCTGGCGCAGAACGCCGCGTCCTCGCCCGCGCCCGCCGCCAAGGCCGAGGGCATGACCCTGGAGCAGTTCCAGAAGGCCAACGGCGACAAGCTGTTCGCGCGGCTGGACGCCAACAAGGACGGCAAGATCTCGCCCGAGGAATTCACCGCCTTCCGCGAGCAGAACGCCAAGGTCGACGCCCAGGCGACCAAGGCCGGCAAGCGCGGCGCAAAACTCTTCGCCCGCTTCGACAAGGACAAGGACGGCTCGCTGTCGCGGGCCGAGGCCGATGCGGTTCTGGCCTGGCGCTTCAAGCGGATGGACACCAATGGCGACGGCGTGCTGTCGCTGGAGGAGTTGCAGGCCAAGCACGGCAAGGCCAAGGTCGGGGTCTGATGGCGACGTGCGCGGCGGGTTGAAGCTTGGCGTCCGACGGGAACGATCCCGACGAAACCTTGCTGGAGGGGGTGGGACGGGGAGAGCCGTCCGCCGTCCGCCAGCTGTTGGACCGACGCCTGCCGCGTATCCTCGCCCTGGCCCGGCGCATGCTGAACGATCCCGGCGAGGCCGAGGACGTGGCCCAGGAGACCTTCCTGCGGGCCTGGAAGCAGGCGCGGGCCTGGAAGCCGGGCGGGGCCCGGTTCGACACCTGGCTGCACCGCGTGGCCCTGAACCTCTGCTACGACCGCCTGCGCCGCCGGCGCGAGATCGCGACCGACGCGCCGCCCGAGCAGGTCGACACCGGTCCGGCGCCGGACGCCGGCCTGATCGGGGCGGACCTGTCGCGGCGCGTCGAGGTCGCCCTGGCCGCTCTGCCGCCGCGCCAGCGCGAGGCGATCGTGCTTTGCCATCACCAGGGCTTGGGCAATATCGAGGCCGCGGCCCTGATGGAGATCAGCGTCGAGGCGCTGGAGAGCCTGCTGGGGCGCGGGCGGCGAGCCCTGAGGGCTTCGTTGGCGGATCTGCAAGGGGGCGCCTAATGGGGCAGGTCGTGAAGGAGAGCTGGTCATGATGAGCCTCGAACGGTTCGAAGACCTGGCCGAGATCTATGGCGGCGAGATCGCCCGCTGGCCCGAGGGCGAGCGCGAGGCCGCGCGCGGCCTCCTGGCGGCGCATGCCGAGCGCCTGTCGCCGGTGCTGGCCGCCGCCGCCCAGCTGGACCGCCTGCTGGATCTGGCCCCGGCCCAGAGCCCTGACGCCGCCCTGCTGGGCCGCCTGATCGCCGCCGCGCCGCAGCCGGCCGCCCCCGCGCGCCGCTGGATCGCGGGCCTGGGCGCGGCGCTCGGCCTGTCGGCCGCCGCCTTCGCCGGGGTCGCCGTCGGCGTCGTAATCGGCCGTCCCGAGCCGGTCCAGGCGCCGGTCGCCGCCGCCGAGCCGGTGGTCACCGCCGTCGACACCTCGGCCGCCCTGCAGGACGCCATAGCGGAGCCTTCGGAGCTATGAGCGGCGCGCGTCCGTGGATGATCGCCCTGGCCGCCTCGGCGGCGGTCAATGTCTTCCTGATCGGCGGACTGGCCGGCATGACCTATGTGCGGCTGACGACGCCTGCGCCGGTCCCGCCGGTCAGCGTTCCGGCGCCCGCGCGTCCAGCGGTAGTCGCCGCCAATCCGCCGCCGGTCGTTCCGACCCCAACGCCCGCCGCGCCGGTTGTCGAGACGCCCAAGCCGCCCCGTCACGCGGCGCGTCCCGCGCCGCCGGTGGCGGAGGATCCTGCGCCACCCGCCGTGGCCGCGCCGCCGGTCGAACCCGCCGCCGCCCCCGCGCCGGCCCGGCCGCCGCTGATCTCGGCCGGCGACGCCCTGTCGCCCGACAGCCGCCGGGCCTTCCGCAAGGCCTTGAACGAGGCCAACAAGCGCAACAAGCCCCTGACCCAGCAGGCTCGCGCCGAACGTCAGGCGGCGCTCAGCGCCCTGGGCGCGCCCGGCTATGATGCGGCCGAGGTTTCGCGCCGCCTGGCCTCGGCCCGAGCCCTGGACCAGCAGGCGCGCGGCAATGTCGAGGCCGCCCTGGCCGCCTTCACCGCCTCGCTGTCGCCGCAGGAGCGCGCGGCCCTGGCTGACGGCCTCTCGCGGGTCTATGCGCCGCTGGCGGCGCGGCGGGCGATGGCGGGGCCGAACTGAATTTCACGTTCGACGTAACCAAAGCCCGCCGCGCGACGTATCTAGAGTGACCGCCGCCCTCCGGAGCGCCCCATGCTGATCCGCCAAGCCCCCGACCTGACCGACAACGACGTCACCGATCAGGGCCTGTATCTCAAGCGCCGCACGCTGATGACCGGCCTGGCGGGCGTGGGCCTGGCCGGCCTCGCGGCGGGCGAGGCCAGGGCGGACCTCTCCTTCACCAAGGGCTTTTCGACCACCGAGAAGGCGACGCCCAAGGAAGACATCACCACCTACAACAACTTCTATGAGTTCGGCGTCGACAAGGGGGATCCGGCCGAGAAGTCCGGCAAGTTCAAGCCGCGTCCCTGGACCGTTCGCATCGACGGCGCCTGCGAGGCCCCCCGCACCGTCGGCATCGAGGACCTGATCAAGGGCGCCAAGCTGGAGGAGCGCATCTATCGCATGCGCTGCGTCGAGGGCTGGTCGATGGTCATCCCTTGGGTCGGCTTCCCGCTGAAGGACCTCCTGGCCTCGGTCAGGCCGACGTCCAAGGCCAGGTACGTCGCCTTCGAGACGGTGATGCGGCCGGCCGAGATGCCCGGCCAGGCCTGGAACACCCTGGACTGGCCCTATCGCGAGGGCCTTAGAATCGACGAGGCCATGCACCCGCTGACCCTGATGGCGGTGGGCCTGTATGGCGACGTCCTGCCCAACCAGAACGGCGCGCCGCTGCGGCTGGTCGTGCCGTGGAAGTACGGCTTCAAGGGCATCAAGTCGATCGTTCGCATCAGCCTGGTCGAGAACCAGCCCGCGACCTCATGGAACAAGCTGGCGGCCCGCGAGTACGGCTTCTATTCCAACGTCAATCCGGCCGTGGACCACCCCCGCTGGTCCCAGGCCACCGAGCGCCGCATCGGCGAGTTCCGCCGACGCGACACGCTGCCTTTCAACGGCTACGGCGAGTGGGTCGCCGACCTCTATCGCGGCATGGACCTGAAGAAGTTCTACTAGGTGAGATCTTCTCTTCCTCGTCATCCCGGACGACCCGGAGGGGCGATCCGGGACCCAGGGGGTGACGAAGCGCCGTATGCGCCGCCCCTGGGTCCCGGCTCTCCGCGCTCCGCGCTGCGGCCGGGATGACGAACGTTGGATAAGATATGAGTTCCAAGCGCAAACGCCCCTCAAAACTCCGCGACAACCTGGTCTACGCCCTGGTCTGGGCGGCCTGTTTCGCGCCGATCGTCTGGCTGGCCTGGAAGGGTTATGCGGGCGAACTGGGCGCCAATCCGATCGAGAAGCTGATCCGCCAGCTCGGCGTCTGGGCCCTTAGGCTGCTGCTGGTCGGCCTGGCGATCACCCCGGCCGCGAAGATCCTGAGGATGCCGCGCCTGGTGCGCTTCCGGCGGACCATCGGCCTGTTCGCCTTCGCCTATATCGTGCTGCATCTGTTCAGCTATGTCGGCGTCGACCTGTTCTTCGACTTCGGACAGCTGTGGAAGGACATCCTCAAACGGCCCTTCATCACCCTGGGGATGGCGGGCTTCCTGCTGCTGATCCCTCTGGCGGTGACCTCGACCAACGGCTGGGTCATCCGCATGGGCCGCGCGGCGTGGAGCCGGCTGCACAGGCTGATCTACGTGATCGTCCCGCTGGGGGTGGTCCACTACTATCTGCTGGTCAAGGCCGATCACCGGCCGCCGCTGGTCTACGGGGCGATCTTCGTGCTGCTGATGGGGTGGCGGGTGTGGGAGGCGCGGCGCGCCCCCGCGCGCTAGCCCAGGATCGGGGGCTGGAACAGGCCGGCCGGCGAGGCGGTGAAGACCTCGTAGCCGTCTTCGGTCACGCCGATCGAGTGCTCGCACTGGGCCGACAGCGACTTGTCGCGGGTCACGGCGGTCCAGCCGTCGTTCAGCACCTTTACCGCCGGCTTGCCCAGGTTCACCATCGGCTCGACGGTGAAGAACATGCCCGGCTTCAGCACCGCGCCCTGGCCCGGCCGGCCGAAGTGCAGGATGTTCGGGGCGTCGTGGAACACCTTGCCCAGGCCGTGGCCGCAGAAGTCGCGAACCACCGAGCAGCGCTGGGCCTCGACATAGCTCTGGATGGCGTGGCCGATGTCGCCCAGCGTGGCGCCCGGCTTCACGGCCTCCAGGCCGCGCTTCATGCCTTCATAGGTGATCTCGACCAGGCGACGGGCGCGCGGGCCGACTTCGCCGACGCCGTACATGCGCGAGGTGTCGCCGTGCCAGCCGTCGACGATGACGGTCACGTCGATATTGACGATGTCGCCCTCGCGCACCGACCAGTCGCCCGGGATGCCGTGGCAGACCACGTGGTTGCGCGAGATGCAGACCGTCTTGGGATAGCCGCGATAGTACAGGCAGGCGGGCAGGGCCTTGTGGTCCAGGATGAACTCCCGGGCCAGACGGTCCAGTTCGTCGGACGACACGCCCGGCTGGACGTGCGGGATCAGCATGTCCAGGCACTCGGCGGCCAGCTTGCCGGCCTTGCGCATGCCCTCGAAGTCCTCGGCCTTGTGGATCTTGATCTGACCCGTACGGGTCTCGGCTTCGATCTCGAGGGTGTTGTCCAAGGTCATGCTCTACTCGGGCGGTCGCCGCCGCGTGGCGGCGATCAGGTCAGGGGCGTATCTCGCGATCCTAGCACGGATTTCAACCCCTGGCCCGCTTTCAACGCGTCCGCCTATGGGGTGATGCGTCGCACGACGCCCTCGGCCGGGCGGATTTCCTTGATGAAGGTCGCGTCCAGGGTCGTGGGCTTGTCGCGCCGCACGTGGCAGACGCCCTTGTAGCGCGTGACCCGGCCGGTGGGCTTCTCCGTGATGTCGGCGGTGAACTTGACGTCCCACTCGCCCGGCCGACCGGCAGGGGCGGGGTTCATGTCGTTGGAGCTGATCGCGCTGACCGTCTTCAGGCCGAAGCGGTCCTCCAGCTTGCCGGTGCAGGCCTTGAACGCGAACACCGCCCTTAGTCCCGTCATGAAGCCGTTCTCCGGCTTGCTCGGATCGCTGCGCCCGCAGGCTGAAAGCGCCAACGCCAGAAGGGTCAGCGCCAGGACGGTCCTCTTCATGCGATCCCCTCAGTTCGCGAGCTTTTCGAGCCGGGCGAATGGGTAACCGAAGGCGCGACGATTGCAGCTTAAATCGCTGTTAGGTGAGCGTTGGTCCACAGGATGGGCGGGGGGCTCCGCGCAGGCTGGACAGGGCGCGCGAGGTCAAGCTTAGATATCCGCGTTCGGCCGGGGGGCTGAAGCGGGGGCGGGGATGGCTTTTCCAGGCGTGGGCGCGAGGCCGTGGGGCTTGGCGCTGGCGGTGTTGCTAGCGTGCTGGTGCGGGCCCGCCCTGGCGCGAGGCGTCAGGTACGACTTCGGCGTTGGCGTCGGCGATACGCCGCTCATGGGCAAGACCAAGAACGGTTGCGCCTACGAGGCGCTGTACAGCTCGACCGCGGACAAGGTGACCAAGGGCCAGATCAAGCGGCAGACCCAGGCCGCTTTCCGCCGTCAGATCTGGGATGGGGCCTGCGTCGACGGCAAGTTGCACGGCTTTGGCACGCTGCAGGATACGGCCGGCAACAAGGACGACGTGGACGCCCTGACCTATCGGGGCCTGCTGTTCGTCAACGGCAAGCACCTCTGGGCGCCACGCATCATCACCAATCTCGACAACTACGCGGTGCTCGGGAGCACGACGGGCTACAGGCCCAAGCAGCAGTATCTGATTGGCTTCCGGGATCCGGAATATACGGGCTTTGGCCACTTCTACGAGACCAACGACGATGGGGGCATCGAGCCGGCGGACGTCTATCTGCGCCGAAGCGTCTATCTGAACCCCAGCGCCTATTTCCGGCAGGGCTTCATGTTCCGAGGAAAGCGAGCGGACTGGATCCGCGTGCATGCCAGCCAATACTCGGACTGCCCCGGGACGCGGTTCTACTGCATCGAGATCGACAACCAGAAGATGGAATGCCGCACCGACTGTCGCGAAGAGTGGGACGAGGCCTCGGCCTCGGGCCTGGCGGTGCTGGGCAAGTATCTGGACGAGGAGATGCCCAAGCTGGAGGCGACCGCCCAGGCCTCCAATATCGACATCGGCGGGGTGAAGGCGATGCTGGCGCCGTTCGTCGCTCGAGCCGAGGCCCTGCGCGTACAGCAGATCGTGCGGCGGAAGGCCGAGGCCGAAGTCGCGCGCGGAAATGCGCTGCGATCGGCTAACGAGGCAGGCCGGCTCGTCTCGAGCCCGTCGCTCGACAAGCTGGTCCGCCAGGCGCTGGGGGCCAAGCCATGAGAAACCAGGATGGAGCGGGTGTGATGCGAGGCGTCTTGCGCAAGTTCGCCGCCGTGACGGCGATGGTCTCGGCCTTGAGCCTTTCGGCTCCGCAGGCCGCATTCGCCGGTTATGCCGTGGCGGACTATGTCCCGCCGGGCTCCTGCGCGTCCGAGGCCGCGCAGGTCAGGGCGACGACATCGAGCTCGGAGGTGGAGAAGGAGATCGCCGACACCCTGGCCGCGCCGTATGTCTACCGATACGATATCGCCGGCATGGCGCAGTCGCCCCGCGAAATGCGCGCTTCGGCCAGGATGTTCGCGAGCGCGGCGGCGAGCGATCAGGCGCGAGGCTCCCGCTACGACGCCGCGCGAGCGCAGCTCAGGGCCTGCGCCTACCAGACGGCGGCGGCCAATCTGGATATCCTCATTGGCCGATTGGCGCCCAAAGGGCTGGCCCACCACGTAACGGGAGCGGACTGCGTTCGCGAGCAGGAGGCCTATGCGGCCGCCTATGACGAGGAGACGCGCGGCTACTCTCCACGCCCGCCGGAGGGCACGGGGCGCGAGATGGCGGCGGGCTTCGTCGAAGGCGTCGCCTACAACCACGTGCTCTACGGCGGCGGCAGTGGCATGACCCCAGACGTCTACGCGGCGATCGGCAAGCTGAATACCGCCACGGGCATGAAGAAGTTCGACGCCGGCTATGCGCTGAGCGCCTGCCTCTACGGCCTGGCCGGCCAGCGCCTGGGCAATGCGCCGGCCAGGGTCGCCTCGAATACGCCGCCTACGCCGGCCGCCCCGCCCGAGCCCGCCGACCCGTGCGTCGGCGACGCCCTGGCGGCCATGAACCGCGACGTTACCGACGTCGAGGCGCGGCTCGAGCGTTTCATGAACGAGTCGCCCTACGTGAAGGGCGATGGCCAGAAGCCCGCCACGCCGATCCTGGTCGTGACGATTTGGGCGCTCCAGCAGAACATCGCGGCCCTCAAGAAACACTGCCCGGCCTCGCCCAAGACCCGCGACCGGATCCTGGATCTGGAGTCGTCGCTCAAGCATGCCCAGGAGGCCTGCGACCAGATCCAGTCCGGCGGCGCCAAGTGCGGCGCGGTCGAACCGGAAAAGGTGGTGTAGCCGGTCGCTACCTGCGGTCGCCCAGCGCCTTCTTCAGCAAGGCGTCCAGGCTGCGACTCTCCACGAGTTGGCCGGCCTGGTTGGCCCTGCGAAGGTTCGCCTCCCGCCTCGTCTTGGCGGCGGCGGCGACCTCCAGTCGTTCTTTCTCGGCCAGTTGCCTCAGCAGAGGCGCGACCACCGGGTCGACCGACGTCTTCACCGCATCGATCTCGGGCTTGTGGGCGGCGTGGAAGGCGCTGAAAGCCTGGATCAACGGGCCGGTCTTCTCGATCCAGAGCGCGCCGCACGTCGTGGAGCAGGGGGAGGTGGTCAGGCGGTCCGAGGAATTTCCGGTCCGCAGATAGGCCTCGGTCGTCTTGTACAGTAGGATCTGGGCTTCGGGCCCGCCGGTCGACCTGAACGAATACTGGAGTGTGTCCAGAACGTTCGGCGATCGGTAGCCGACGAAGATCGAGCCCTGCTGGGTCGTGTTCCTTGGCGCCTCGCCGGGGGCGAGCTGAAGTTTGGTGCGGGTGTAGGACGTTCCCTTCCAGGCCACGCTGAAGGTGTAACGGGGCTCGCCGTCGCTGTAGATCCAGAGGCTGTTCGTGATGAACCCGATCATCCGGCCGCGTAACGCCCAGCCCAAGGTTATGGCCGTGGTCTTGCCGTCCTTGCGCCAGATCAGGTTTCCGGGACCCAAGGCCAGGCCCTCATGGCACGGGCCGTCCCAGACCTGCTCGGCCCGCGTGTCGGTCATCCTCCTGATCGTGTCCGCCGCCGCCGGACTGTTGGGAGCGTCGGGCTTGTTGAGGAACCAGCCGCAGCCGTCCGCCGATCGCGCCAGGAACTCGTCGTCATGCGGTGTCGCGGTGTAGAAGGCCGCGACATCCTCGGGCAGCGGCAACGCCTGGGCCCACGCGATGCCGGGCAGGGTCAGCGCGCTTGCCAGGACCAGCGTTCGCATCGTGCTCTTGGACAAGGCCCCGCCCCCTCGTGCGCCTCGGTTCGGCGAACTCTGGGCGGCCTGCGGGCGGCCTGTAAAGCGGTAAAGCTGATCCCTACCGCCGCCAGGCGATCCGTCGGTCGATGCGGATTGTCTCGGTGCTCATCGCGCAGGCGTAGACCAGCACCTCCACGCCGGCGGCGGCCGCCGCGTCCAGGCCCGCCGCGAACTTGGGATCGAAGTCGGCGCAGGCGCTGAAGGCGTCGCAGTCCTCGCGCTGGACGACGAACAGGACCACGGCGCGGTGGCCCTCGGCGACCTGGGCGGCGAGGTCGGAGAGATGGCGGGTCGAGCGGTCGGCCTTGCAGTCGGGGAACTCGGCCAGGCCCGGCGCGCGGCTGAAGTGACAGTTCTTGACCTCCAGCCAGCAGGGCGGGCGGTCGGGATGGGCCAGCAGGAAATCGACCCGGCTGGCCTCGGCGTACTTCACCTCGGGGCGGACGGTCTCGTAGCCGGCCAGTTCGGGGATCCAGTCGTTGGCCAGGGCCTCGGCGACCAGGCGGTTGGGCGACAGGGTGTTGATCCCGACCAGGGTGTTCCCCTGCTCGACGCACTGCAGGGTAAAGGCCAGCTTGCGCTTGGGATCGTCCGACCACGACACCCAGGCGCCCTGGCCGGCGTCCCTCACGCCCAGCATGGCGCCGGGATTGGGGCAGTGGGCGGTGATCTCGCGGCCGTCGTCCAGCACGAGGTCGGCGAAGAAGCGCTTGTAGCGGCTGACCAGCCGGCCGTGGATCAGCGGTTGCGGGAGCAGCATGCGGGGCCTAAGTCGGAAAGGATTACGCCGCCAGGCTTTGCGCGAAATCCTCGTCCTTCGACAAGCGCAGGATGAGGATTTTGTGGCCGACTCGGCTGAAATAGTCCTCACCCCGAGCCTGTCGACGGGCGAGGACGGTCCCTGGGAGGAAACCGCATGGCCGATCGTGTCACCGCCGCCGTCATGATCATCGGCGACGAGATCCTCTCGGGCCGGACCCAGGACGTGAACCTGTCGGCCATCGCCAAGTACCTGGCGACCTACGGCGTCGATCTGTGCGAAGCGCGCGTGGTGCCGGACATCGAGGAAGAGATCGTCGACGCGGTCAACGCCCTGCGCACCCGCTACGACTATGTCATCACCACCGGCGGCATCGGCCCGACCCACGACGACATCACCGCCGACTCGATCGCCAAGGCGTTCGGGGTGACGGCCCCTGAGCATCCCGAGATCATGGCCATGCTGCGCGAGCGCTGGGGCGAGCCCAACGCCGCCCGCCGCCGCATGGCTCACGTGCCGGAAGGCGGCAGCCTGGTGAAGAACCCGGTGCAGGGCCCGCCGGGCTTCCAGAAGGACAACGTCTTCGTCCTGGCGGGTGTGCCGGCGATCATGCGCGGCATGCTGGAGGACGTCGGTCCGCGGCTGCGTACGGGCGCGGTGGTGCTGAGCAAGACGGTGCGGGTCACCGGCACGGGCGAGGGCACGATCGCTGCGCCCCTGGAAGCCGTCGCCAAGGCTCACCCGGACATGTCGCTGGGCAGCTATCCGTTCTTCAGCCCGCCGGACATCTACGGCGCCAACCTGGTGCTGCGCGGCCGCGACGCCGAAGAGCTGGACGCGGCCGTCGGCGAGCTGATCTCGGCGCTGGCCGAGGCGGGCGCCAGCAACATCGAACTGCTGGCCGACCCTACCTAGTCGGGAAGGTCTGGACCTACTCCTCGCCGGCCACCGCGCGCGCCAGGTCGACCAGATGCTTGCGCATGCCGGTCGACTGGATGGTCGTGAAGGCGCGGGCTAGGTCGGGGGCGCCGGGCAGGGACCAGAAGTCGGCCATCTCGTTGGCCAGGTCCGCGGCGGTGGTGTCGGCGCCTTCCGGATCGTCCAGGCCCTCGAAGAAGAAGCCGATCGGCGTCTTCAGGAACATGGCCGTGGCGTGCAGCTTGCTGGCGCTGATGCGGTTCGAGCCGCCCTCGTACTTCTGCACCTGCTGGAAAGTCAGGCCCAGGGCGTCGGCCAGGGCCTGCTGGGAATAGCCCAGATCCTTGCGTCGCATGCGCAGGCGGCGGCCGACATGGATGTCGACGGGATCGGGGGTCTTGTCTTCGGCCATGATCAGTTACTCGAACGCGACGGGTGGGGAGGTAGCTCATCGAGCCGCCGCGCGAGGCCGATACCAGCGACCTGCGTGACGCGGCCGCGATCGTGACAAGAGTCGAAGCGACGAGAAACGTTTATTCCTCGACGGAATGTTTATTCCCGAATGACGAGAAGTGCGGGCAAGTCTGCCGCTAAAGGTGGATTAGTCTTTCTCGACGCCATCTCTACGGCTCGAATGGTAGGGACGGTGGGACTCGAACCCACACGGATTGCTCCAACGGATTTTAAGTCCGGTTGTTGGCGTTGATTTTAAACGAGAATTTCGGCTTTTGTGCTAGGCGAATGTGCTAAGCGAGGCCTTTGCTCAGAGGATCATCCTCCCCTAGACCCAGTTTGTCCATCGAGGCTTGAGTCCATCGCGTGCAGGCGCTGGCTCTACGAGTGCCTATGGATGGCGAGGCGACGTTCCTCTGAGCGAAGCTGAAGCCTTAGTCTTTTGCCCGGCCAATGTCGGGTGTGGAGCGAACGCCGGTCCTCGGCCGACTGCTGACATTCAGGTCTTCGTCGCCAAGCGCGCGAATTGACTCATCTCCGAACTTCGAAGGGCTGCTTCCTAGTGGCGATCGGGGCCCTAGCAACGTCATCCGCTCGGCCACCTGCCAGTGATCGGGCAAAGCCCGCGCGATCGGCCCGGACAGGCCGATCCAAAGGATGATGCCCGCCATCACGCCACCGGCACCGGCGGCGATCTCATCCCAGCGGCGGCGTTCAAGAACGCGGGCTCGACGTTTTTCCGCAAAAGCGCGTTCCGACTGCTTCTGCCGGATCTTGGCGACCTCTATGGCGAGATCGAAACCTATATCGAGCGGGACCGTCGGATTCTACTCCGGGGACACGCCGATCCGGGCACGTTCTTTATCAAGACCATGAAGGCCAAAAGCTGCAGCCCAGAGTACGACCAGTCGAGCTTCTATCAGGCTTGGCGGGCGACCATCCAGCGCCACGGGATCTATAACCCCTATACTGGGCGGGGCGCGATCCCCGGTCTTTTGCCGCACGGACCGCATAATGTGCGCGATGTCCTCGCGACCCATGTCCTGAAGCAGACCGGCTCGCATGAGCAGGCGAGCTACGCCATCCAAGACACGCCGGAAACCATCGCCGAGCATTACGGCCGGTTCTTGCCACAGGATAAAGCGGCGCTAGCGGCGCAGGTGCTCAATCAGGTTTGGGCGGCCTAGAAGGCGTCCGAGCGGATAGCGGCACTGAAGGGCTATCCGCTCATGCTGAGGAATGGTGCGGGCGGCCGGGATCGAACCGGCATAGCCTTGCGGCTGACGGATTTTCATACCACCTCGGCTTTCGCCGCCGCGGGCTCGCCGCGTTCGTGGTCTGGACTATCCCTTCGCCGTGCCTCTGACCGAGGTTTAGGCGCCGCCCGTCTAGTCTCTACACCTTCCCCAGGGGGGCTTGGCTCGGGATCGCCATTTTACAGGGTTCCCCGAATTTGAGCGGTTCTACGTCCCGGATTTCCCCGAGCGCACTCAATCCTTGGCTTAAGTCCGTTGCGTCTACCAGTTTCGCCACGCCCGCCTAAACCGAGGTGAGCTATAGTCGGACTGGCGTTGACCGTCGAGCCTTCCTCGCGGGCGTCGATGGGGCAGGGGTAGGCGTGGTCGAACTCTTCCGGCCCTTTCGGACATTGACCGCCGCGGCGTCGATCACATCCTTAATGTGCGCGGCGTAGTATTTCTCGATCATCTCCACGCTCGTGCGGCAGTTCTTGGCCACCTGGTAGATGTCGGCACCCTCGATGAGGTGGTCGATCCAACGCAGCCGGATCGCTGTCTTGAGAACCTGGCGAAGGCAGACGATTTCCTGATGCAGGGTGCTGCGGGCGGGCGGTGCGCCGCGATGACGGTCGCCCATGCGCATGACACGATACTCGGCGATCACGCTGGCATCGATCTCGTGCACGCTCATCGCTCCGAAGAACGGGATTAAGTAATTGGTCAGTCGCGCGCGATGGCCGGCGACATAGATCGGGTTGCGCTGGCCCTGGGTCAGGGCTTCGAACTCGACCATGAAGCGGCTGGCCGCTTCGCGGAAGGTTTGACGGAACGCGCTGCCGGTCGATCGCGGGCCGCGCCGGCCGGCGATTGGCGCGGCGCGCGGAATCGGTCGGCTGGCGCCGTCGTCATTGGCCAGCGCCCTATACCAGTCGTGCGCGAAGGCGGCGGCGCGGGTGAGGCCGTCTTCACCGGTGTTGGCGCGGTGCTGCTGCCCGCCGACCGAGCAGGCGCACTGCCAGTTGGGACTGCCGCTGCGCAGATAGAGCTGAACCTTGCCGTCCAGGATCGCGTGGCGGCTCTCTTGGGCCGCCAAAAGTCCGATGGCGTGCGATTGTGCTAATCGGCCGCCGGAGTGTGCTAGCTCTGTGCTAAGCTTTGCCTTGGGGTGGCGATAAGAAGTTGTTGTTTCTAAGGTTTTTCTAGCTTTGGCGGTGGAGCGCATAGGATTTTAAGTCCGGCGCGTCTACCGATTCCGCCACGTCCCCATATCCTCGACCCCATAAGCCATCGATCGGCCGGGGTCGAGGATGGGACGCGGACAATCGTCAGCGCGTGGCGGCGCGGGCCTGACGGTCCAGGGCGCGGGCCTGTTCGTCGGTCACCTCGGCGTCGCCGTTGCCGCCGACCGTGGCCGAGACGTTGGTCGCCGCCTCGCCGGCCGCGACCGCCCCCGAGCGGCGGGTCGCGCCGTTCTGCAGCCAGTCGATATAGAGCAGGCGGTCGGCCGAGGTCATGCCGACGTCGAAGTTACGGCTGCGCCAGCCTTGCTCCATGACCGCGCCTTGGCCCTCGGTCGCCAGCGCTTGATAGTAGCTCTTGGCGGTCTCGATGCGGCCGGTGCGCTGATAGCCGGTGGCCAGGTTGAAGCGGTTCTGGACGGACGGCTCGGCCGCCACGACGCGCTTCTGCAGGTTGGTGGCGATCCAGTTGTTCTCGGCCGCGAACTCGTACTGAGCCTTGTCCGACAGAACTTGCGGGCTGGATTGCGCAAGAGCAGCCGAAGCGACACCAATGGTAACGGCGCCAATTGCGGCCGAAATAAGAACAGCTTTGCTATTGATCATAGCTCTATCTCCGTATCTTGATCGAATGGCAGAGTTCAGTCTGAGTTCAAGCGGGGAGGAACTTTTGCAATAGCGGCGTTTGGATGTGTCGGTTCCTAGACAGGTTAAAAAAGTTTACGATTTAAACTTTGTAGCCTTTTCGTTACATGGCGGCGTCGCTTCGCTCAGCTTCAGCGTCGCGTCGTCCGATTTCGTCGCAAATGGAGGGTTCGTAACTTGACCGGGCCGCTCGAGTTCGCCTTATCCGGGCGTCTGCTGAACTTGAGGATGTCATGCGTCTCTTCGCGCCGGTCGCCGTTTCCACCGCCGTCTTCGCCCTAGCCGCGGCGACGTCCGTCTCGGCCCAGGCCCCCGCCGATCAACCCGCCGCCCAGCCGGCGCCCGCCGCGGAGGCCAAGGTGGCCGACAAGAAGAAGGACGGCGTGGTCTGCCGTCGCGAGACGCCGACGGGCAGCATGTTCCCGGTCAAGGTCTGCACCACGGCCGAGCAGCGGAAGACGGAAAGCGCCTCGGCCCGCAAGGCTCAGGAGTCGATGCAGTCGAACACGCCGGTCATTCCGAACTGAGCCTCGACGCCGGCCCATCCCGTGCTAGCGTCCTCGTGCTCAAGTTTTGAACGGGGACGGATCGCATGGGTAAGGGGATCAAGGCCGCGACGGTGATGGCGGGCCTGCTGGCGGCGGGCGCCGCCCAAACGACGCAGGCGCAGGCCGCCGAGGTCGAGGCGGTCAGCGCCGCCCGCCTGCTGGACGTCGCGACGGGCAAATATGTCGACAGTCCGCTGGTGATCGTCACCGATGGCCGCATCACCAGCATCGGCAAGAAGGGCGACGCTGTCCCGGCCGGGGCCAAGGTCGTCGACCTGCCTGGCGCGACCCTGCTGCCCGGCCTGATCGACATGCACACGCACATCGACGGCCTGGCCGAGATCGGCGGCTACAACAGCCTGCAATACAGCGACCGCTTCTGGAGCGTGGTCCAGGTGGCCAATGCGAAGAAGACGCTGAACGCCGGTTTCACGACCATCCGCAATGTCGGCTCGGCCGACTTCGACGACGTGGGCCTGCGCGAGGCGATCGACGCGGGCTACGTGATCGGCCCGCGCATCGTCACGGCGACCTGGGCGATCGGGGCCACCGGCGGCCACTGCGACTCGACCTTCTTCCCGCCCTCGATGGACGAGAAGGGCCCCTACAACATCGACAGCCCCGACGAGGCGCGGAAGGTCGTCCGGACGCTGAAGAAGTACGGCGCCCAGGTGATCAAGATCTGCGCCACGGGCGGGGTGTTCTCGCGGGGCGACGAGCCGGGCCAGCAGCAGCTGACCTATGACGAGATGCACGCGGTGGCCGACGAGGCCCACATGGCCGGCTTGAAGGTCGCGGCCCACGCCCACGGCGCGGCGGGTATTCGCGAGGCGATCAAGGCTGGCATCGACACCATCGAGCATGCCAGCCTGGTCGACGACGAGGGCATCAAGCTGGCGGTCCAGCACGGGACCTACTTCTCGATGGACATCTACAACACAGACTACACCCAGGCCGAAGGCAAGAAGAACGGGGTGCTGGAGGACAATCTGCGCAAGGACCGCGACATCGGCGAGGTCCAGCGCCAGAACTACAAGAAGGCGCTGAAGGCCGGGGTGAAGATGATCTACGGCACCGATGCGGGGGTCTATCCGCACGGCGACAACGCCAAGCAGTTCGCCGTCATGGTCCGCTATGGCGCGACACCGCTGCAGGCCATCCAGTCGGCGACGATCACCGCCGCCGAAGCGCTGGGCCAGAGCAAGGACGTCGGCCAGGTCGCCGTCGGGCGCTATGGCGACATCATCGCGGTGGCGGGCGATCCGCTGACTGACGTCACGACCCTGGAAAAGCCGGTGTTCGTGATGAAGGGCGGCGAGGTGGTGAAGCAACCGTAAGGCTCGCGAGCCTCGACTATCGGGCGGGGAGCGCCTAAGTGCAGCGCTCCCCATTCACAGGACCATCGGACGTGATCGCCTTCGAGGCTGCTTCCAAGACCTATCCGGCCGCCAAGGGGGCGGGCGGACACGCCGCGCTCAGCCAGGTGACGCTGTCGGTGAAGGCCGGCGAAGTGTTCGGGGTGATCGGCGCCTCGGGCGCGGGCAAGTCGACCCTGATCCGGCTGATCAACGGCCTTGAGACCCCGAGCGGCGGCAAGGTGATCGTCGACGGCGACGACGTGGCGGCCCTGGGCGTCGAGGGCCTGCGGGCCCTGCGCCGGCGGGTCGGGATGATCTTCCAGCACTTCAACCTGCTGTCGGGCAAGACCGTCGCCCAGAACATCGCCTTCCCGCTGAAGCTGGCCGGGCGTCCGGCCGGCGAGGTCAAGGCGCGCACGGCCGAGCTGCTGGAACGTGTCGGCCTGACCGAGCACGCGAACAAGTTTCCGGCCCAGCTGTCGGGCGGCCAGAAGCAGCGTGTCGGCATCGCCCGCGCCCTGGCCACCAACCCCAAGATCCTGCTGTGCGACGAGGCCACCAGCGCCCTCGACCCCGAGACGACCGAGCAGATCCTGGACCTGATCTCGGGCCTGAACCGGGAGCTGGGACTGACCATCGTCCTGATCACCCACGAGATGGACGTGGTTCGCCGCGTCTGCGACCGCGTCGCCGTGCTCGAGGCTGGCCGGGTGGTCGAGGAAGGCCCGGTCGAGGACGTCTTCCTGCATCCGGCCAGCGACACCGCCCGCCGCTTCGTGCGCGAGGCGGAAGGCGACGTTTCGGCCGCCGGGGTCGACGGCCGCGTGGTGCGCCTGACCTTCCGCGGCGAGGCGACCTACAAGCCGGTGCTGGGCGAGGTCGCCCGGACCACGGGTGTCGACTATTCGATCCTGGGCGGCCGCATCCACCGCCTGCGCGAGACGCCCTACGGCCAGTTGACCCTGGCCCTGACCGGTGGCGACGTGGCCGCCGCGATCGCCAGGTTCCAGGAGGCCGGCGTCCGCGTCGATGATCTCTCCGGCCAAGGGGAGACCGTCTGATGGAAAACATAGACTGGGCCGAGATCGGCCAGGCCACCCTCGACACGCTCGCCATGCTGGGCGGCTCGATGGTGCTGACCGTGCTGCTGGGCCTGCCGCTGGGTGTGATCCTGTTCCTGACCGGCAAGGGTCAGATGCTGGAGAACAGGCTGGCCAACGGCGTGCTGTCGCTGCTGGTCAACATCCTGCGCTCGGTGCCGTTCGTCATCCTGCTGATCGTGATGATCCCGCTGACCGTGGCGCTGGTCGGCACCTCGCTGGGCGTGGCCGGGGCCATTCCGCCGCTGGTGGCGGGCGCGGCGCCGTTCTTCGCGCGCCTGGTCGAGACCGCCCTGCGCGAGGTCGACAAGGGCGTGATCGAGGCCAGCTTCGCCATGGGCGCCAAGCGCCGTCAGGTGGTGCTGGGCGCACTGCTGCCCGAGGCGCTGCCGGGCCTGATCGCCGCCGCCACGGTGACCGCCATCGCTCTGGTCAGCTACACCGCGATGGCCGGCGTGGTCGGAGCGGGCGGCCTGGGGGATCTCGCCATCCGCTTCGGCTATCAGCGCTTCCAGACCGACGTCATGATCGTCACCGTCGTCCTGATGCTGGTGCTGGTCCAGGTGCTGCAGATGATCGGCGACGCGGTGGTGCGGAAGGTGTCTCACAAATGACCGACGAAAACGAAGATCGCCACTGGGACGCCGCTGTCGCCCAAGCCCTGCTGGGCAAGACCCTGCTGATGAACCTGACCTTCCTCGACGACGACGGTGACGTGACCGAGCGCCAGCAGTTCTTCGGCGTGGTCATCGACGCCACCGAGGACGAGGGCATCGTGCTGGACCTGCTGGGCGAGCACGACGGCGACACCTACACCCTGCCGCCCCAGACCTCGGCCATCCAGCCGGCCGAGCCGGGTGTCACCAGCCTGGCCGGCGACAAGCCCGACTTCGTCGCCAACTGGATCATCCACGGCCTGCCCGACGTGCCGGACGCGGCCAACGACGACGAAGAGGGCTAGGCGGCCGCCTGGCCGTCATAGGCCGCCCGCGCGGCCTTGATCGCCGCATGGTTCCGCTCGGCCCAGGCCACCATGGCCGCCCACGGCTCCAGGAGGCTCTCGCCCAAGGGGGAGAGGCGGTACTCGACACTGGGCGGATTGGTCGGGAAGACCTCGCGCTGGATCAGGCCGTCGCGCTGCAGGTTGCGCAGGGTCTGGGTCAGCATGCGCTGGCTGATGTCGGGCACCGCCCGGCGGATGGCGTTGAACCGATGCGGGCCGGAGGCCAGCACGATGATCAACAGGGTGCTCCACTTGTCGCCCAGATGATCGACGACGTCGCGCACCGGGCAGTCGCCAGGGAAGGGGGTCTGGCCCTGCCACTGCTTGAAGCTGTCGACCAAGGCCTGCGCGGCAGAGGCGGCGGTTACCTGGAGCATACCTTGTCCCTCGAACCTGCCTCCTTCACGGAGGCGAGGTGGTTCCATAACTAGTCCTGGTCTCATTTCGAGAGCAGGAATTTGATCATGAGCTTCAAGTCTTCCAAGCTGCTGGTGACCGGCGCGGGCGGTCAGCTGGGTCGCGCGATCGTCGAGCATCTGCTGGCCTCGGGCGCGACGAACGTCGTGGCTGCCACCCGCGATCCGGCCAAGCTCTCCGACCTTGCAACGCGCGGCGTCGAGGTGCGCAAGGCCGACTTCGACGATCCGGCCTCGCTGCCCGCCGCCTTCGCCGGGGTGGAGCGGCTGCTGATCGTCAGCACGGACGCCCTGGGTCAGCCGGGGCAGCGCATCGCCCAGCACCGCGCGGCGGTGGCGGCGGCGGTGGCGGCAGGGGTCAAGCATCTGGCCTACACCTCGGGACCGTCGCCCTATCCACGAGATGGCGGTGGCGTGCTGGACGACCACTTCTGGAGCGAGCAGGCGGTGATCGCCTCGGGCCTCGACTTCACCATCCTGCGCCATCACCTCTATGCCGAGACCATCCTGATGGGCGCGGCCCAGGCGGTAGCCAGCGGCCAACTGTTCAGCGCCGCCGCCGGGCGAGGCCGCTCGTATGTGACCCGCGACGACTGCGCGGCCGCCGACGCGGCGGCCCTGCTGACCGCGACCGGTCGCCAGATCCTGGACGTCACCGGTCCCGAGGCTGTCACGCCCGACGTCCTGGCCGCTCTGCTCAGCGAGGTCTCGGGCAAGCCGGTGGCCCATATCTCCCTGACGCCCGAGCAACTGCGGGGCGGCCTGACGGCGGCAGGGCTGCCGCCCTTCGTGGCCGGCCTGCTGGTCGACTTCGACGTCCAGGCTTCGGAGGGCCACCATGCCATCCTGACGCCGGTGGTGAAGACGCTGACGGGCCGCGAGCCGACCTCGGCCCGCGACTTCCTGAAGGCCAACGCCGCCGCTCTGGGCTAGGCTTTTTCAATCCAGTGGCGCGGCGATCAGGAAATCTGGTTTCATAAGCGGCGGGAAAAGGGGCAAAACCCTACTCGTTCGATCGCCTTATGGAGCCGTTCATGGTCGCCCGCCGCGCTTTTCTCGTCCTCGGTCTCGCCGCCCTGTCGCTCGCGGCGTGCGGCCCGAAAGAGCCCAAGGCCAGCGCGCCCAACACCCTGACCGTCGCCGCCACGGCGATCCCGCACGCCGAGGTGCTGGAGTTCATCAAGCCGAAGCTGGCCGCCGAGGGCCTGAACCTCGAGATCAAGGTGTTCAACGACTACGTCCAGCCCAACACCCAGGTCGCCGAGAAGCGCATCGACGTGAACTACTTCCAGACGCTGCCCTATCTGGAGGACTTCAACCGTCAGAAAGGCACGACCCTGATCCCGATCCTGGGCGTCCACGTCGAGCCGATCGGCGCCTATTCGACCAAGTGGAAGACCATCGGCGAGGTGCCGAACGGCGCCATGGTGGCGCTGCCCAATGACGGCAGCACCGAGGGGCGCGCCCTGATCCTGCTGGCCAAGAACGGCGTGATCACCCTGAAGGACCCCAACAACGCCCTGGCCACCGTCAAGGACATCACCGGCAATCCGAAGAACCTGAAGTTCAAGGAATTGGAAGCGCCGGCCCTGCCGCGCATCCTGAACCAGGTCGACCTGGCGGTGATCAACACCAACTACGCCCTCGACGCCAAGCTGAACCCGTCCAAGGACGCCCTGGTCATTGAGGACAAGACCAGCCCGTACGTGAACTATCTGGTCGGCCGTCCGGACAACAAGGACGACCCGCGCGTCAAGAAGCTTGCCGCCGCCCTGACCACGCCCGGGGTCAAGGCGTTCATCGAAAAGAAGTACAACGGCGCGGTGGTGCCGGCTTTCTGAGCCGGCTAGCCACATCTGAAATTTCACACTACCTATCAGCGACCGCTGCTCACGGACGCTTCATGGCCTCGTCTTCGCTGAAATCCACCGCCGGCCGCACCCTGGTGCTGGATGTCGCCAACTCGTCGGGCCTGGAGGACTGGGCCCCCGACCTGCAGAAGACCAAGGTCTACGAACGCATCCTGCTGGACCTGATCCTGGGCGCGCTGCCGGCGGGCGCGCGGCTGGACGAGCAGTCCCTGGCCGCCCATTACGACACCGGCCTGGCCGGGGTGCGCGACGCCCTGGGCCGCCTGGCGCTGGAGGGGCTGGTCGTCCGCCGGGCGCGTTCGGGCACTCTGGTCGCGCCGCTGGACCTGGTCGAGCTGCGCCAGGGCTACGAGGCCCGGGTGCTGATCGAGCCGCACTGCGCCCAGCTGGCCGCCAGGAACGCTTCCAAGACCGAGGCCCAGGCCATGTACGACGTCTTCGTCGACGGTGAGGAAGCGGCCCGCACCTGCGACCTGCCGGCCCTGGTGGCCATGGACCTGCGCTTCCACGCCCTGGTGGCGCGGGCCTCGGGCAACCTCGCCTTGGCCCGTATCCTGATCCCGCTGCAGCACAAGGCCGCCCGCTTCTGGGTGTTCTCGTTCAACGGCGCCACCGAGCAGGAGCTGCTGGACGAGATCGAGGAGCACCGCCAGGTGGCCCGGGTGATCGCCAGCGGCGACGCCGAGGCCTCACGCCAGGCCATGCTGCGCATCCTGAACGTCCAGCCCGAGGCCCAGACCCGCCCGCACGTCGGCGCGGCCTAGACGCTGCGTAAGCTGAGGCTTTCCGGTCACAGCCACTGCGCAATCTCTTGTAAAATGTCAGAAGGCATTTTGACGAACATCAAGCGATCACCAGATATCGCAGCGTGACCGCTGGTGACTCCCGCCCGGCGGCGTGAAGGCCGATACCGCAAATGCCTGCTCGAAGCGCTCTTCTGTCCGCCAGCGTCCTGGCGCTCTCCACCCTGACCGGCGTGGCCGCCCATGCCGAGGCGGACGCGACCCAAGTGGCCGATCAGGTCGACGCGGTGGTGATCGTGGCGCGGGACAAGGCGGGCCTGCTCGAAAAACAGCCGAGCCAGACGGTGTTCGGCCTGGCCAAGCCGCTGATCGAGACGCCGCGGTCGGCCAGCCTTGTCAGCGACCTGACCCTGGAACGCTATGGCGTCCTGACCCTGGACGGGGCGACCAAGGTCTCGCCCGGGACCCACACGGCCAGCTTCTACGGGGTGCCCGGCGCGCTGAACATCCGCGGCACCCTGGCCGAGAACTACTTCCGCGGCTTCAAGCGGGTGGAGAACCGCGGCACCTATTCGACCCCGATCGGCGGAGCCTCGCGCATCGAGATCCTGCGCGGCCCGCCGACTCCGGTGTACGGCGCCGGCAAGGTCGGCGGCCTGGTGAACTTCATCCCCAAGTCGGCCCGCGACGAGGGGCGCTTCCTGGCGCAGCCGGAGGGCGAGATCACCGCCACCTTCGGCAGCTACAACAAGAAGCTGGTCACCGGCCAGTTCGGCGCGCCGGTCAGCCTGGGCAAGGCTGAGGGCGGCGTCTGGGTCTATGGCGAGGCCGAGGACAGCCACAGCTATTACAAGGGCGTCTATCCGCGTCACCAGACGCTGGAGCTCTCGTCGGACTTCGACCTGGGCGACGGCTGGAGCACGGCCTTCGGCGGCATGGTGTTCCACTCGGACGGCGACGTGCAGACCCCGGGCTGGAACCGCCTGACCCAGGACCTGATCGACAACCGCACCTACATCACCGGCCGCGACACGACGCTTCGGGACGTCGACGGCAACGGCAAGCTGACGCCTAACGAGATCGGCGCATATCCCTACGCCAGCGCCCTGTACCTGCCGTACTACGGTTTCCCCACCACCGACGCGGTCCATACCCTGGACACCGGCGTCGGCACGACAAAGCTGGATCGCCGCACGGTCTATATCAGCCCGGCCGACTTCTCGAAGACCAACACCCAGACCCTCTATTTCGATCTGGCCAAGGATCTGGGCGGCGACCGCCAGGTCAAGCTGCAGCTGTTCCACGACCGCCAGGACAACAAGCGCTTCGTCAGTTACGGCTATCCCTCGGCGGTGGACGCCAAGGTCAGCGAGGTTCGCCTGACCTACGCCTTCCCGACCGACGTCGGCGCGGTCCACGCCAGGACCCTGGTCGGCGGCTCGCACCGCTGGTTCGAGGGCCGCCGGCGCGAGAGCTACAACAGCGGCCTCATCGCGCTCGATCGCCGCGACATCAGCTTCGGCGCCACCGCGACCGACACCATCGACAGCCCGTTCGACGACGAGCCGGGCGGCGTGGGCGTGCAGTGGGAGAACGACAACCGCTCCAAGTGGAAGCAGTCGGGCGTCTTCATCACCTCCGACATTGATGTCGGCCGGCTGAACCTGGTGCTCGGCGGCCGCTGGGACCACTACAGCGTCGAGAGCCAGGATACCGGCGTCCTCAGCTACGTCGTGGCGGGCTTGCAGAAGGGCGATCGCGACAAGGCCACCTACAGCGCCAGCCTGACCTACAAGCTGCCGATCGGCCTGATGCCCTATATCAGCTACGCCAAGGCCGCCGCCCTGGAGATGAGCCAGGCCGGCGATGTCGCGCCGAACCTGATCGCCGACGGCTCGTGGCTGTCCGGTTCGGACCTGACCGAGGCGGGCGTGAAGTTCCAGCTCCTGAAGGGCACGCTGATCGGTTCGCTGGCGGCCTACAAGCAGAACCGCACCCAGATCGCCGGCGCCATCTCGCCGCCGACCGTGCAGGGCACGCGGGCCAAGGGCGTCGAGCTGGAGGTCCGCTGGCTGGCGTCCGAGCGCCTGTCCTTCACTTTCGCCGGCAACAGCCAGCGCACGACCGTCAAGGGGCCCGACACCTCGTTCCAGTACATCCCGGCTTATGCCGCCGGCGTGACGGGCGCACAGGGCTATGGCGGCTCGTACGTGGTCTGGAGCTTCGCCAGCCTGCCAGGACGCGGCGGCGACTACGCCTACACCCTGATCCCCAAGTCGGTGGTCAGCCTGTACGGGACCTACACCAGCAAGGGTTACGAGTGGGGGCAGGGCGGGGCGACGCTGGGCGTCAGCCACGTCAGCCGCACAGCAGGCACGGTGCAGAACGCCGTGCGCTATCCAGCCTACACCCTGGTCAACGCCTCGGCATTCGTGCAGCGCGGGCCTTACACCCTGTCGGTCAATGTCGATAACCTGTTCGACAAGTTCTATTTCACCCCCGACGCCGACACCTACGCCAACCTCGGCGCCCTGCCCGGCAAGGGGAGGGAGTGGCGGGCCACCCTGAAGCGGACGTTCTGATCGTGACCACTGCCACCGAAGACCGCTTCCGTCCCTGGCTGCTGCTGGCGGGGTTCAGTCTGCTGCTGTTCCTGATCACCGCCTCGACCTACGGCTCGCTGGGCGTGGTGCTGCCGGCCATGATCGGCGAGCTGAAGTGGAACTTCACCGAGGCTTTCGCGGGCTTCGCGGTGCTGGGCGTCTTCACCGGCGCCTCGTCGTGGCTGCCGGCTCTTCTGATCCGCCGGATCGGCGTGCGCGGGACCCTGCTGGCGGGCGCGGCGGTGCTGGCCGGCGGCTTCCTGGGGCTGGCCAATTCCGAGAGCCTGCTCAGCTACTACGCCGGCGCGGCCGCGTGCGGCGTCGGTTTCCAGATGGCGGCGCTGATTCCCGGGACGCACGTGCTGTCGTCGCTGTTCCGCAAGCGCGCCCTGCCGTTCGGCGTCTACTTCACCTTCGGCTCGCTGGGCGGGGCGGCCGGGCCGTGGATGGCCCTGACGCTGATGGGCGGCAGCGGCAACGACTGGCGCCTGTACTGGATCGTCCAGGCCGTGCTGGCCGCCGCCGTGGGCCTGGTCTGCGCGGTGATGGTCGGCGGCAACAAGTGGCTGGCCGACGCCGCCCACGAGGTTGATCTCGAGGTCGAGCAGGAGGCCCGCGAAGCGCCCGCCAACGCCCGCGTCTACCGCACGCCCTATGAATGGACCGTCCAGCAGGCCCTGCGCACCCCGCAGTTCTACATCCTGGTCGCCGCCTATTTCAGCCACCTGCTGGTCGGCGTCACCGTGGCCAGCGTCTCGGTGACCCACCTGACCGAGTTGGGCGTCGCCGCCGGCGTCGCGGCCGTGGCCGCTGGCGCCCTGGCGGCCAAGATGCTGAGCCTGGAATCACTGATGCAGACCCTGGCCCGCCTGGCCGGCGGCGCGCTGGGCGACCGCATCGACCCGCGCTGGCTGCTGGTCTTCGCCCAAGGGATGCTGGTCGTCGGCCTGCTGGCCCTGGCCAAGGCGGCGAGCCCGGCCCTGATGCTGATCTACGCGATCGGCACGGGCATGGGCTTCGGCCTGACCGTGCTGGCCGTCACCGTGTTGCTGCTGAACTACTACGGCCGCCAGAGCAATCTGGAGCTCTTCTCGCTGACCTGCCTGGTCGGCGCGGTCTCGGCGGCGGGGCCATTCATCGCCGGGGCCATGCGCGACCGGCTGGGAAGCTTTTCGCCGACCTTCCAGCTGTTCGCGGCCGTGACGGCGGTGGTGTTCGTGGCGGTGCTGGCCATGCGGCCGCCGAAAGCGCCGCAGGCCTAGCGGCAAAAGAAAAGCCGCCCCGGCGGACCGGGGCGGCTCGTCTTCGATCCTAAGCGCTAAGGCTTAGAACGCGGCCTTCAGACCGACGGCGACGCGGCTGCCGTAGATCTTGCCCAGGCCGTGCTCGTCGGTGTCCGAGTAGCGGACGTCCAGGCCCAGCTTTTCGGTGACGGCGTAGGTCAGGCCCACGTTCCAGGTCGAGTAGTCGATGCCCTTGTCGATCTGCTGGCGACCGATGGCGCCGCCCAGCGTCAGCTTCGCCATCAGCGGGACCGAGCCGTTGACTTCGTAATACACGGCGTCGCCGGTCTTGCCCGGGAATTCCGGCGAGTAATAGACGGCGAAACCGCCGGTGGCCGGACCGATCGGACGCGAAACGGCGGCCTTCAGTTCGACGTAGCTGTACGAGCCCGGCGTCAGGCCCTTGTCCTTGACGTAGCCGTAGTACAGCACGCCCAGGTCCAGCGAGGCGTCGCCGATGGTCGGACGGACGCCGGCGTACAGGTCGATTTCAGCGGTCGGGTCATCGGCGCCGAAGTCGACGTTCGAGGCCCAGACGCCCGCGTAGCCGATGCCGTAGGTGGCGTCGACGCCGCCTTGGATGGCCGGGTCTTCCTGGGTCTGGCTCACGCCGCGGAAAACGTAGTCGCTGGTGACGCCGACATTGTACGAGAGCTTCAGCTCTTCGGCCATCGCGGCGCCCGACAGGGCGACGGTGGCGGCGGCGGCGGCCAGCGCGATCTTCATGGCTTTCATAGTTCTATCCCCTTCTCTGTGTCGTCTCCCGGGTTGGTTCCCGAGCCCCGACGGCGCCTGCAAGCGCATTGCTTCCCCGGCCGATTAGTCGAGGAGCCGCCTTTAGTTGCAATCAGGGGAGTCCGAACGCCAGCGAGAAGGGCGCCTGCCGCCTAAAGTTTGAGCGCTGTGTGACGATTTTGCTTCAGAATGGGCGCAGCCAAGCCACAGCTGACGGAAAATCAAATGCAGCTTGGCTGTGTCATTTACCGCATAGAAAGACTTGCGCCGCCCAGGTGAAGGCCCGCGTCAACCAGCAAAGTCTCGCCGGTGACATGGCGCGATGCTGGCGACGCCAGGAACACGGCCGCGCCGGCGATGTCCTCGGCGTTCGAGGCCACCTTCAGCGGCGTGGCGGCGGCGGCGCCGGCCCGCAGGCGCTCCATCGAGTCGCCGGGCATGTCCTTGAACCACGGCGTGTCGATGAAGCCCGGGCAGATGGCGTTGACGCGGATGCGAGGGCCCAGCGAGCGAGCCAGAGACAGGGTCATGGTGGTCATCGCGCCCTTGGACGCGGCATAGGGCACCGACGAGCCGATGCCCTGGACGGCGGCGATCGAACTGGTGTTGACCACGGCGCCTGGCGACGGCGCGGCCTCCAGCAGGGCGCGGGCGGCGCGGGTCATCTGGAACGCTCCAACCACATTGACCGCGTACAGGCGCAGGAAGTCCTCGGCGTCCACCGCGTCCAGATCGGCATGGTTGGGCGCGAACTTGGTGACGCCGGCATTGTTGAACAGGGCGTCGATGCGGCCGGTGGGCTCGGCGGCGGCGGCGATCTTGCGGCAGTCCTCGTCCTTGGCGACGTCGCCTTGGACCAGCACGGCCTTGGCGCCCTCGGCCTCGACCAGGCGGGCGGTCTCCTCGGCCTCGTCGGCGCTGCGGGCGTAGTTGACCACCACAAGCCCCGCGCCGCGCCGGGCCACCTCGATCGCGATCGCGCGGCCCAGGCCCGTGGACGCCCCCGTGATCACCACCGTGAAGCCGTCGAAGTCGCGCATCGCTGTCTCCCGAACATCTGTTTGCGACTTTGTAGCGGGGGCGGCGCGGCTTGTCTCTTGGGCTTGTCGGGCCTAAATCGCGGCGATGACCGATCTCAACGTCACCCAGCTGGGCCGCGTCGTCGACGCCCCCGAAAACCCCGAGGCCGCCGTCCTCGAGCGCGTGCCCAATCCGCAGCACGACGTGCTGTATCTGGCCCGCTTCGTCGCGCCGGAATTCACGTCCTTGTGCCCTGTGACGGGGCAACCAGACTTCGCCCATCTCGTGATCGACTACGCACCAGGCGACTGGCTGATCGAGAGCAAATCGCTGAAGCTGTACCTGACCAGCTTCCGCAACCACGGCTCGTTCCACGAGGACTGCACCGTCAAGGTCGCCCGCAAGATCGTCGAGATCGCCCAGCCGCGCTGGCTGCGCATCGGCGGCTACTGGTATCCGCGCGGCGGCATCCCGATCGACGTGTTCTGGCAGACCGGCCCCGCGCCGGAGGGCCTGTGGGTTCCCGACCAGGGCGTGGCCCCGTATCGCGGCCGAGGCTGATCGATCAAGAAAGGGCGCGCTCCGAGCGGAGCGCGCCCTTCGTCTTTCGGAAGCGCCTTCCAGACGCCCCCCGGGGACGGGATTGGAGCGCCAATGAGGGAAGGCGCTCCGGACGTCTGGAAGGACCTCGCCTTGATCGTCGATCTCGCCGTTCGAGTCAGATCTCGTGCGACCGACGCGCGCCGACAGGCGGCCGAGCGACGAAACCGGACGCGGATGCGTCGGACGGGGGCTGCGGGCGGCGACGGTTCCGTTAGAGTGGAGCCATGAAAGATGTCGACGTCGGGCTGAAGTCGGACCTTTTCAGGCAGGCGCTCCTCCTCACGCTCGGCGTGTGGGGGTTGGACACGCTGTTGTTCGCCTTGCCCTACCTGGCCAGCGGCAAGCCGCCGCTGCCGGGCGTCCTGGCCAGCCATTTCCTGTTCATGGGGGCAGGCGCGCTGCTCTCGGGCCTCGTCTATCTGCGCGCCAGGCGGACGCTGGAGAAGGGCGAGGCCGTGCGCTTCGTCGCCTTGGCGCCGGCCGTGGTCGGGCTGGGCCTGGTGCTGGCCGCCTCGGACATCGTCATTGGCGGCCACCTGCGGGCGATCCTGGATGGGACCCATCCGCCGCTGCGCGCGGTGGCTGCCCGCAGCGTCAGCCAGTTCCTGGTCGCCGCCTGGATGTTCGCCCTGCTGGGCGCGCTCTATCTGATGATGATCGCCCTGCGGGTGACGCGCGAGCGCGAGCGGCAGCTGGCCGACGCCCGCGCCCAGGCCCTGGCCGCCGAGGCCCAGGCCAGCGCCGCGCGCCTGGCGGCCCTGCGCTACCAGCTCAACCCGCACTTCCTGTTCAACACCCTGAACGCGGTGTCGTCCTCGGTGATCACCGGCCGCAACGACGAGGCCGAGTCGATGCTGGCGCGGCTGGCCGAGTTCCTGCGCCTGACCCTGGCGGCCGATCCCGAGGCGATGATCCCGCTGGAGGACGAGCTGGCCACCCTGCAGGCCTATCTGGAGATCGAGAGTGTCCGCTTCCGCGACCGGCTGGGGCTGGCGTTCTCGTGCCCCAATGAGCTGCGCGGGGCCCTGGTCCCCAGCTTCATGCTGCAGCCGCTGATCGAGAACGCGGTCAAGCACGGGGTGGCCCCGACCAGCCGGCCCGTGACCATCCGCCTGGAGGTCTCGCGCGACGGTGACGACCTGGTGGTGATCGTCGAGGACGATGGCGAGCCGGCCCGGCCGGGCGCCTTGCCTACGGGCGGCATGGGCGTGGGTCTGACTAATGTCCGCCAGCGGCTGGAGGTGCTGTATGGCGCCTGTGGCGTGCTGCAGGCGGCGCCACGCGAGCGCGGCTTCCTGGTGCTGGTGCGGGTCCCCCTGAAACTCGAGACGACAGCGGGGACGAAAGTCATGGGAGCGAGGGCGGCCTGATGGACCTGAAGGTGCTGCTCGTCGACGACGAGCCGGCGGCGCTGGAGCGGCTGTCGGCCCTGTTCGCGCAGATCCCCGACACCCAGCTGGTCGGCGTGGCCCGCAACGGTCGCGAGGCCGGAGCGGCGATCGCCGAACTGGCTCCCGACCTGGTCATGCTGGACATCCAGATGCCCGAGCTGAGCGGCCTGGCTCTGGCGTCCGAACTGGCCCGCCTGCAACCTGGCGAGACCCGGCCCGAGATCGTCTTCGTCACGGCCTTCGAGGTCTATGCCGCCGACGCCTTCGCCGTGGAGGCCGCGGACTATCTGCTGAAGCCCGTGCGCTTCGACCGCCTGCGCCAGGCGGTGGAGCGGGCCCGCCGCCGCCGCACCCTGCAAAAAGCGTTCGAGCAGCAGGCCGAGGCCGCCGCGCCGGTCCGCGACAACGATCTGGACGGCATCTGGGTCGCCACCCGCCAGGGTCACGTCCGCGTGGCGGTGGCCGAGATCGACTGGATCGAGGCGGCCAAGGACTATGTCCTGCTGCACACGGCCACCCGCAGCCACATCCACCGCATCACCATGAGCGCCCTCGAGCAGGCCTTGGATCCGGCCAGGATGATCCGCGTCCATCGCTCGGCCTTCGTCAGCCCGGACCGGGTCGAGGCGGTCAACCGCCTGGGCAAGGGCCTGATCGCCCTGGTGCTGCGTGACGGCGTCGCCGTGCCGGTCGGCCCGACCTATGTGAAGGCGGTGCAGGCCCGGCTGGGGTTGGGGTGTCTGGAGGAGGCTTAGGCTCGCGGGCCGTCCTCGTCCTTCGACAAGCTCAGGGTGAGGACTATTGCGAGGGCGGTTCAGTAGAAACCTCACCCAGAGCCTGTCGAAGGGCGAGGTTTCGGCGGCGGGGTTAACCCTTCGCCAGGCGCCGCCGGTTCGCTCGCACCTTCTTGCGCAGGTGCGCTAGCGACCCGGAGGCGATCGCCGGACCCGTCGCGCCCAGCTGGCCGGTCATGGCCAGCATCGGCAGGGTCATGGCGGCGGTGACCTTCTCGCCGACCATCAGCTGGGCTTCGGCCTGGGCGGCCGCGCCGCCGGCGGCCAGCTTCATCATGCGCAGGCCGATGACGCTGGAAGCCTCCAGCCCGAGCGCCCAGGTGTCGAAGGCCAGGCTCGTCCCCCAAGCCCCAAAGGGATCCTTGCGTCGCGCCATTTCCACCTCTCCCGCGTCTGCCGAAGATCGAACGTCCCGAGCCTAGGCCGGGCTCCATTCCGAAGTGATCGCCGCCACGTCGGGGCGCACGCGCTCCTGCGGCTGCTCGGTGGTCGTCCCGAGATAGAGGTAGCCGGCGACCTGCTCGCCCTCGGTCAAGCCCAGGATGGCGGTGGCGCGCGGGTCGTAGCTGTACCAGTCGGTGATCCAGTTGGCGCCCCAGCCCAGGGCGGCGGCGGCCAGCAGCATCTGGTGACAGACCGCCGAGGCGCTCTGGCGCTGCTCCCACTCGGGGATCTCGCCCGGGATGAAGCGCGAGATCACGGCCACGGCCACCGGCGGACGGGTCAGCTTGCGCAGGGCGGCCTTGGCCTTGACCGGATTGGCTTGGCTGTCGGCCAGTTCAGTGACCTTGTCCGCGAAGACGTCCTTGGCCGCGCCTTGCAGGATCACGAACCGCCAGGGGGCCAGCTTGCCGTGGTCGGGCACGCGGGCGGCGATGCGCAGGATCTCGGCCAGCTGCCCGGCGTCCGGGCCCGGCGCGGCCAGGGCCATGGCCGATGCCGAGCGGCGCCTGGCCAGGAAGGCGACGACCTCGGGCGAGGCCTCGACCGGCAGGGTTTCGCCAAACTCAGGGGCGGGGGGAACGGCGCCAGTCAAGACGATCTCTCCGAAGCATTGTAGACCGCACACCTATGGCCGCCGCCCGGCCGCCACAAGTCGCGAGCCGTCCGATGTCCGAAAAGCCAGCCTGGTTGAAGCCGCACGGAAAGCCCTGGGGCGTCTCGTCCAGTCAAGTCGTGTATGACAACCCCTGGATCACCGTCACCGAGTATCAGGCCATAGCGCCGACGGGCCGTGCGGCGCTGTACGGCAAGATCGGTTTCAAGAACCAGGCGATCGGCGTCCTGCCTCTGCACGACGACGGCACGGTGACCCTGGTCGGCCAGAACCGCTTCAGCCTCGCCAACTACAGCTGGGAGCTGCCCGAGGGCGGCGCGCCGCACGGCGAGGACCCGCTGGACGGCGCCAAGCGCGAACTGGCCGAGGAGGTCGGCCTGCAGGCCGCCGACTGGCGCCAGATCCTGCGCATGGAGCTGTCCAACTCGGTCACCGACGAGGTCGCCACGGGCTTCCTGGCCATGGACCTCACGCCCACAGACACCGCGCCGGACGAGACCGAGGACCTGGCCGTCGCTCGTGTGCCTTTTCGCGAGGCGCTGGACGCGGCGGTGGCCGGCCATATGCCCGACGCAATCACGGTGGCGCTATTGCTCCGGACGCACCATATGGCGGTGCGAGGTGAACTGCCGGCCGATCTGGCCGCTCTCATCCTGAAGTAGGAGCATCTTCATTCGAGATGCTCTATGAGTAGCCAGCTGGACCTGCCTTGGCAGGCCCAGTTAGTCGAGGTCAGAGCGCTTGGGCTTCGCCCCCGCGCTCGGGGAAGGGAGAGCCCGATGGCCAAGCCCCTGGAAGTCGTGACGCCGGACACCGAGACCCCGGTCTGGGTGGCTCTGCGCAACCAGGCCGAACACGCCGCCAAGGCCGAGCCGGCCCTGGCCTCGCTGCTGAACGCCGTGGTGCTGAGCCACGACAACCTGGCCGACGCCCTGAGCTTCCAGCTGGCGCGCAAGCTGGGCGACCAGGAACTGCGGGCGATGACCGCGCGCGAGTTCGCCGCCGACGCCTTCAAGAGCGATCCCTCCATCGTCGAGGCGGCCGAGGCCGACCTGAAGGCGGTGTTCGAGCGCGATCCGGCCTGCAAGGGCTATGTCCAGCCGTTCCTGTTCTTCAAGGGCTTCGCTGCCCTGCAGACCCACCGCGTTTCGCACTGGCTGTGGACGCAGGGCCGCGAGACCCTGGCCTTCTACCTGCAGAGCCGCGCCAGCGAGGTCTTCCAGGTCGACATCAATCCCGCGGCCCGCATCGGCAAGGGCGTGTTCATCGATCACGGCACGGGCATCGTCATCGGCGAGACCGCGGTGGTCGGCGACGACGTCTCGATGCTGCATGGCGTGACCCTGGGCGGCACCGGCGCCGACCGCGGCGACCGCCACCCCAAGATCGGCAAGGGCGTCCTGCTGGGCGCCGGGGCCAAGGTGCTGGGCAACATCACGGTCGGCGACTACGCCAAGATCGCCTCGGGCTCGGTGGTGCTGCGCCCGGTGCCGGCCCACTGCACGGCCGCCGGCGTGCCCGCCCGCCTGGTCAACTGCCCGACCTGCGAGGAGCCGGCCCGGACGATGGACCACACCCTGGCCGAAACCGTCTACTCGTACGAAATCTAGGTGGGTCTTCTCAGGAGTCTGAGCGGCGTTCTGCTGGCGGCGGCCCTCGCGGCCTGCGCGCCGGCGTCCGCCGCCACGGCCCCCGTGGGCGGCTACACCGTCGTGAAGGTCTATCCGCACGACACGAAGGCCTTCACCGAGGGGCTGTTCTACCGCGACGGCTTCATGTTCGAGAGCACGGGCCTGAAGGACCGCTCTTTCATCCGGAAGTGGAACCTCGAGACCGGTTTTTCCGAACAGGAGCGTCTGCTGGACAGCCGCTATTTCGGCGAAGGCGTCGTCGACTGGAAGAACCGGCTCTACGAGCTGACCTGGACCGACGAGATCGGCTTCATCTACGACATCGACACCTTCGAGAAGATCGGCGAGTTCAGCTATCCGGGTGAAGGCTGGGCCCTGACCCGCGACGACAAGCGGCTGATCATGAGCGACGGCACCTCGTTCATCCGCTTCCTGGATCCGGAGACCCTGAAGGAGACCGGGCGCATTGAGGTGACCGACCACGGCGTGCCGGTCCGGAACCTCAACGAGCTGGAATATGTGAAGGGCGAGCTGCTGGCCAATGTCTGGCAGACCACCCGCATCGCTCGGATCAACCCAAAGACCGGCGAGGTCGTCGCCTGGATCGAGCTGGCGGGCCTGCTGAAGGAAGCCGGCGTCACGGGCGCGCAGGACGACGTGCTGAACGGCATCGCTTATGACGCGGCCAAGGACCGGCTGTTCGTCACCGGCAAGCTGTGGCCCAAGCTGTTCGAAATAAAACTCACGCCGGCGAAGTAAGGCGGGGAACCGTGTTCGGGGAGTGGCGTTTACCTCACGTCCGCCCCTCTACGCCCCCCCGACCTAGTGGGCGGACCTGGGCCCCGGCCGCAAGACGCCGCCGGGGCCCAACCCCTATCTGGGGGTATTCTTCTGGAGCCTAGCTTTCCTTCGGGCCGCCAGCGCAGGCGGTGGCGGCGGCGCGCGCCTTCAGTGAGATTTGCTCGACATCCGGCGCGGGCTTGGCGGCCGTCAGGCTGTAGATCACGGCGGTCCAGATCGCCATCAGGGCCAGGACCTGCGGCAGCGTGATGCGAGAGGGCGTGGACATGCGCGCGACTATCCCTCGGTTGCACCGCTTCGAATAACGACTTATCGGTCGGCCTTCTGTGAGGTTTCTTCACATGGCCCGCCGTCACCTGCCGTCGCTGAACGCCCTGCGCGCCTTCGAGGCGTTCGGCCGGCATGGCCGCATGACCCTGGCCGCCGACGAACTGTGCGTGACCCACGGCGCGGTCAGCCGCCAGATCCGCCAGCTGGAAGAGCACCTGGGCGTGGCCCTGACCGAAGGCCCGCGCTCAAGGCTAAGAATGACCGAGGCCGGGCTGAAGCTGGCCCAGGCCCTGTCGCCGGCCTTCGACCAGATCGAGGCGGCCGTGCCGCGTCCGGTCGAGGCGGGGCCTAGGCCGCTGGTGGTCTCGTGCCTGCCGACCTTCGCGATGAAGTGGCTGATCCCGCGCCTGCCCAGCTTCCAGGCCGCGCACCCGGACATTCCGGTGCGGGTGGCCGAGTCCAACGGACCGTTCGATTTCAAGGATGACGGGATCGACTTGGCGATCCGAATGCGCTCGCCCGACACGGTCGTCACCTACGACAGCGTGGCGACGCCGTTCATGGAGCACTTCCACGGCCCGGTCATGTCGCCCGAGCTGGCGGCGTCCGGGCCCATGAGCCTGGAACGGATCTGCGCCATGCCGCGCCTCTTGACCCGCACCTTCATGGAGAGCTGGTCGGACTGGGCGCGAAACTTCGACCTCTACAGCCTGCCGCCGCCGGTCAGCGAGCAGGAGTTCGACCACTATTTCTACATGCTGGAGGCGGCCGCCGCCGGCCTGGGCGTCGCGATCGGCCCGTGGGCCTTCGTGCAGCGCGACCTGGCCAGCGGACGGCTGGTCGCGCCGCTGGGATTTACCCCTGGCCGGGCCATGATCGTGGCCGTCACACCGCCCGACGGCGCCACCGAAGCGGCGCTTGTGTTCCGCGATTGGCTGCTGGCGGAAGGAGCGTCCACACCTCTTCCTCCCGAAGCGGCTTGCGAAGCGCGCGCCGGACGCTAGTTTCGCGCGACCAAGGCGCTCCCGGGCGCTCAGCTGAGAAAGAGGCCCCCCGTGGACGCCACGACCGTCGCCAAGCTCGAAAAGCACCTGAAGCGCACCTTCGGCAACCCGCACATCGCCGTGAAGCCGCGTCCCAAGCAGAAGGACTCGGCCGAGGTCGAAGTCGCCGGCGAGTTCATCGGCGTCGTCTTCCAGGACGAGGACGAGGACGGCTCGTTCATGTTCGAGATGGCCATCCTGGGCGAGGACCTCGAGTAGTCTCCTTTGATCGCCGCGCGCTCCCTCAGGCCATAGCGACCTTGGGAACCGCGCGGCGGATCATCAGCGAGGCGACGCCGGCGATCAGGCCCGCCGAGCCCGCGATGATGAAGGCCTCGACATATTGGCCCTGGCTGGCGCGGATGACGCCCGCCCCGATGGCCGCCGTGGCCGCGCCCAGCTGGTGCCCAGCCGCGATCCAGCCGAACACGATGGGACCGTCGCGGTCCCCGAAGGCTTCCGTCGCCAGCCGCACCGTCGGCGGCACGGTGGCGATCCAGTCCAGTCCATAGAACACCGCGAACGCCGACAGGCTGATCACCGAGAAGTCCGAGAAGGGCAGGTAGATCAGCGAGAGCCCGCGCAGCACGTAGTAGACGAACAGCAGCTTGCGGCTGTCGTAGCGGTCGGTCAGCCAGCCCGACGCCGTGGTGCCGAACAGATCGAACAGCCCCATCAGCGCCAGCAGGCCTGCGGCCTTGACCTCGGGCAGGCCCCGGTCGCCGCAGAAGGCGATCATGTGCACGCCCACCAGGCCGTTGGTGGTCAGGCCGCAGATGAAGAAGCCCAGGAATAAGAGCCAGAAGGTCCGGGTCTTGGCGGCCCGGGCCAGGGCCCCGAAGGCGTAGGTCAGGGCGCTGCCGGCATTGATCGGGGCGGGGGGCTGGTAGTCGTCCGGCGCGCCGAAGGGCCTCAGGCCGACATCGGCCGGGCGCTCGGGGATCAGCAGCCACATCACCGGGGCCAGCACCAGGCAGACGGCGGCGATGGTGATCACCACCGGCTTCCAGCCGCCGTGCTCGGCGATGAACGCCATGCCCGGCAGGAAGATCAGCGAGCCGGTGGCGGTCGAGGCCGTCAGCAGGCCCAGCATCAGGCCGCGCCGGGCGACGAACCAGCGGTTGACCACCGTCGCCCCCAGCACCATGGCCACCGCGCCGCTGCCGAAGCCCGCCAGGACGCCCCAGGTCGCCACATACTGCCACGAGGCGCTCATGAAGGCCGAGAGGCCGGTGGAGACCGACATCAGCAGCAGGGCCAGGGTCACGGTCCGACGCAGGCCGAACGAGTTCATCAGCGCCGCGGCGAAGGGCCCGGTCAGGCCGTACAGGAAGATGCCGACGGCGGCGGCCAGGGAGATCGAGGCCCGGTCCCAGCCGAACGCCTTCTCCAGCGGCAGCATCAACACGCCCGGCGCGGCGCGCAGGGCGGCAGCGGCCAGCAGCGCCAGGAAGATCGCTCCGGCGACCACGAAGGCGTAGTTCTGCCCGAACGGGCGGCGCGTCAGGCGGCTGGCGGTCGTCATGCGGGCTCTCTATGTAACCGATCGGTACGGGCTTGATTGGCTACATACGTACCGGTAAGTAACATCGTCAAGTCATATGTCTAAGCGCACCCCAGAAGAGGTCCTCGCCGGACCATACGGACCCGTCCCCCGCGCCGCTGATCGCATCTTCGACACGGCGCGCGAGCTGTTCTATCGCGAGGGCATCCGCGCCGTCGGGGTCGACGAGATCGTCACCCGCGCGGGCGTCACCAAGCCCAGCCTGTACCGCAGCTACAAGTCCAAGGACGAGCTGGTCGCCGCCGTGCTGCGCGAGGTCGAGACCGGCTTCTGGGATCGCTTCGAAGCGGCGGAAATCCTCTATCCCGACAACCCCAAGGCCCAGATGGTCGCCTATTTCCAGGGCTTGGCCGACCGTTCGGGCGGCGATGACTATCGCGGCTGCAACCTCTCCAACGCGGTGGTCGAATATCCCGATCGCCAGCACGCCGGCCGGCAGGTGGCGCAGGAACACAAGCAGCTGCTGCGCGACCGGCTCCAGGCCAAGGCCGCCGAGATGGGCGCGTCAGACCCCAAGGCCATGGGCGACGCCATGATGCTGCTGATCGAAGGCGTCTTCACGTCCAGTCAGATGTTCGACGGCGACGACAAGCCGGCCAAGGCGGTGGTGGGGGCGGTGAAGGCGCTGATCGCGGCGTACTGCTAGACGCGCATGCCGCAGCTTCGCGCGGCGTCGAACACCGGGCCGACGATGTCGGTCATCCACTTGCCGGCGCTCTCGATCGAGGCGTGGCGGCCTTCGACCAGGATGTCCAGCCTGTAGGACCAGTTGGCGCCGTGCGGCGTGGGCGGGGTCAACGCTGCGGGCGCCCCCACGGTCCAGAAGTCCACCGGCGCGGACAGGCGCTTGGTCTCCATGGCCAGGATCGCTTTGGCCAGCGCGGGGCAGTTGCGGGAGTCGATCCGTTCGATCTTGGCCGCGGCGCGCAGGACATCGGCGGGCGAAGGGTGGCTGGCGAATAGTTGCTGGCCCTCGATGCGCCACCAGGTAGTCGTCGGCGGCAAGCCCTGGGCCTTCAGATGGGCGGCCAACTTCGCCGGCGCGAAATTCTGGCGCATCCAGGTGGTGGCCGGGCTATCGCCGAAGCCGACCTGAACCGGCACGCGCGCCACGCGCAGGACAAAGTGGCAGGCAGCCTGATCGAAACCATAGGGCTTGGTCGGCGGACAATAGGCGCGTAGGTCGCCGCTCGCAAAACCGCCCATGTCGCCCGAGCCGCTATAGCGCAGCAGGGGGAGGCCGATGGGGTCGTCGCCTGCAATACGGTCGGGCTCGCTGATCAGCGCTTCGGTGATCGCGCCCTTCTGTCGTTCGATCCAGTAGCGCCAGTCCTGGTAAAGCGGCCGCAGGTCATAGCCGTCGTACAGCTGATCCAGTTCCGGCGGCGTCCGGATGGGCGGCTCCGGCGGGGCGGCCTTGGCGCCGGCGCCGAGGCTCACAAGCAGGGCGATCGATAGGGCGGCGGCTCGCACGGCGTCTCCAGGGCTGGAGTGCGACCCTAGTGCGCGCCTCGACGCTTCACAACATTTCAGGTTGAGTCATCCGGGCTTGGCCATGGCGTCGCCACCGGCGAAGATCGACGAATGACCGCCCACATTCTCGACCGTCCCGTCTTCGCGACCCTGAACGGCCGCCAGGGCCACCTGGCCGTCCGTCATATTGGAGAGGGAAGGGGCGGGGCGGTGCGGATGGATCCGGACTACGGCCTGTTCGCCGCGACGGTTGACCAGAGTCCCGAGAGCCTGGCCGCCCTGGGCGAGCTGGTGCGCGACAAGGGGACGGTGGGGCTGGTCGAGACTTTCACGCCGCCGGCCCCGGAGGGAACGACGATCGTCTCCAACGCCCTGTGCCTGCAGATGGTCGCAGAGACCGTCGCGCCGGCCTGGGACGTCGCCTTCGACATGCTGCCGCTGGATGACGCCGACGCGGCCGAGATGCTGGCCCTGGCGACCCTGACCAAGCCTGGCCCGTTCTTCGCCCGCACCCACCAGCTGGGTCGCTTCATCGGCGTGCGCGTCGGCGGTCGGCTGGTCGCCATGGCCGGCGAGCGGATGCGCCCTGACGGCTATACCGAGGCCAGCGGGGTCTGCGTCCATCCCGACCATCGCGGACAAGGCTACGCCGCCCGGCTGCTGCGCGAGGTCACCGCCGGCATCCTGGCGCGCGGCGAGAAGGCCTTCCTGCACAGCTACGCCGACAACGCCACGGCCATCGGGCTCTACGAGTCGCTGGGCTATCGCGGGCGGGCGGAGGTGCGGTTCACGATTCTGAAGCCGGGGGATCAGTAGGCCAAGCGGCCCTTCATCTCGCCGAATGGAAGCATGACGGCCTCTCGATAGGCGGGGCGGTCTTGCAGCCGCGCGTACCAGGCCTCGACGTTTGGGGTCTTCGGCCGGTCGATCTCGAGTTCGTAGTAGCGGTAGAGGTGCGTCCCCGCGGGGATGTCGGCCAGGCCAGGCGTGTCGCCGCCCAGGAACGGCTGGTCGGCCAGGGCCTTGTCCAGCAGCTGGACGTGGCGGGCGCAGGCGGCGAGGGCGGCTTTGATCGCCGGCTTGTCGTGCTGCTCGGGCGGCGTCCGGTACCAGCCCCAGAAGACGCCGGTCAGGAACTCGCGTTGCAGGGCGGTCTGGGCCCAGTCCATCCAGCCGTCGCCCTGGGCGCGATCGGCGGGCGTTTCGGGCCACCAGGCAGGACCCCCGTACTGGGCGGCGAGATAGCGGAGGATGGCATGGGATTCCCAGACGACCACGCCGTCGTCGTCGACGACCGGGACCCGTCCGTGCGGGTTCATGGCCAGGAAGTCGGGATCGTCGAGGCCGCCGTGATCGCCACCGGCGGGAATGTGCTGGTGGGAAAGACCGAGCTCTCCCACCAGCCACAACACTTTCTGGACGTTGAAGGAGGAGCGGCGACCCCAGACCTTCAACATCCTCGCGCCTAAGCCTCCAGCGCCTTCGCGCCGGCCTTGCGGGCCCAGCGGTAGAGGCCGATGACCACGACCGCCGCCGCGATCAGCGACAGGATCATGCCGACATGCTCGGGCGGAGCGAAGGGCAGGGCCAGGGGCTCGCCCTTGTTGGTGGTGACGATCAGCAGGGCCAGGGCCACGTTGAACAGGCTCTCGCCGACGATGAAGCCCGAAGCGATCAGCACGCCCAGGCGCTTGGCCGGCTCGGCCGCGCGGTCCTTGGCCACGATCTTCTCGAACAGCCAGCCGGCCACGGCGCCGACGACCACCGGGGCCGTGACGGAGCTGGGCAGGTAGATGGCCAGACCCACGCCCAGGGGCGGCAGGCTGTAACGGTCCTTGCTGGTCTTGCGCAGGATGGTGTCGACGGCGACCAGGGCCAGGCCGATCAGGGCGCCGACGCCCAGCAGGGTCCAGTTCAGGTCACCGCCCAGCACGCCCTTGGCCAGGGTCGAGATAAGGGTGGCCTGCGGCGCGGCCAAGGGCTCGTCCGAGATGGCCTGCAGGTTCGGCGCGCCGGCGAAGCCGTTCGAGCGGTTCAGCAGCTCCAGCACGAACGGGATGACCACGGCGCCCGATATGACGCCGATGACCAGGCCGACCTGTTGCTTCCACGGGGTGGCGTCGACCAGCTGGCCGGTCTTCAGGTCCTGCAGGTTGTCGTTGGCGACCACGGCCACCGCCAGCACGCAGGTGGTGGCGTAGAGGGCGAAGGCGACCAGGGCCTTGGTGACATCGGGGCCGACCAGGCCGCGACCGACGACCCCGACCATCAGCGAGGCGCCCAGCACGGTCAGGATGGCGATGCCCGAGACCGGGCTGTTGGACGATCCGATCAGGCCGGCCATGTAGCCGCAGACGGCCGCGGCCAGCAGGCCGGCGACGATCAGGTAGCCGATACCGATGGCGACCAGCGGGGCGGCCAGGTGCTCGATCGGGCCGCCGGCCAGGAAGTGGGCCAGGAACCAGCCGGCCGGAGCCATCAGGATCAGCGAGACGACGCCGACGATGCCGATCGGGATGTCCTGCTCGACGCGCGGCAGGTCGCCGCCGCCGCTCTTGCGGGCCTTGGCCGCTTCCAGGGCCGACTTCAGGCCGGCGATGATCGGGCCGATCAGCTTGGCCAGGGTCCAGATGGCGGCGGCGCCGATGACGCCGGCGCCGAGGAAACGCACCTGGGTCTTCCAGACGGTCAGGGCGTGGGTGGCGGCGTCGGCGTCCGGCATCGGGGTGGCGACGGTCAGGATCGGCACCAGGATGGCCCAGGCGATGAACAGGCCGGCGAACATGGCGATCCCGACGGTGATGCCCATCAGGTGGCCCGCGCCCATCAGGGCCAGCGAGCTGGAGGCCCCCAGGCCCGACGCGCCCGCGCCGGCCTTGAACTTGAAGTAGCCCGCGACCTCGGCGGCGAACAGCTTGGCGGCGGCGAGCGCCCCGAACAGGGCCGAGGCGATCGCGCCCGCGCTGACGGCGACCAGGCCGGCCTTGCCCTCGGCTTGGCCTTCGCGCGAGCCGGTGCCGACCTTCAGCACCTCGGCGGCGGCGACGCCTTCGGGGTAGGGGAGGTTCGAGTTGGTCACCAGGGCCCGGCGCAGGGGGATGGTGTACATGACGCCCAGGATGCCGCCGACGGCGCAGGCGCCGAAGGTCGGCAGGAACGGCACGTTCGACCACCAGCCGATCATCAGGAGACCGGGCAGGACGAAGATCACCGACGACAGCGTGCCCGCGGCCGAGGCAATCGTCTGGACGATGTTGTTTTCCTGGATGGTCGAGGTCTTGAATGCCCGCAGCAGGGCCATTGAGATGACGGCGGCGGGGATCGAGGTGGCGAAGGTCAGGCCGACCTTGAGGCCCAGATAGACCTGGGCGGCCGTGAAGACGAGGGTGATGGCGACGCCGAGGAGAACCCCTCTGAGGGTCAATTCCGTGCGCGGCGCGGATAGGTCGGCCATGAACGTGTCCAAAAAAGTATTAAGGCGGTCGGACCTTGCACATCCGACCGCCTCAAACTCAAGTCTCGATTTCAGCGAACCTTGGTCGCGGTTCGAGGTCTATTCGCGCACACGCGCCCTGCAGATCCCGGCCACGTTGAGGGCCAGCCGGTAGTCCTCTTCGCTCAGGGCCATGTTGTACGCGTCTTCGCAGCGGTTGGCCTTGATGAGGGTGGCCGCCTTCTGGGCGTGGCGCCATTGATCCCGGGTGACAGCCGACTGCGCGTCGTTGTTCATGCTCTGGCGCAGGAGCGTCATCTGGATGGCGTTGCTGTAGATGCCCGCCGGCGCCGAGGGCCGAGATCCGAAGTCGGCGGTGGACTGCTGCGACGGCTGTGACTGCGAGGGCTGGGTCTGGGCGAAGGCTCCGCCCGCGAAGCCAGCGAGGATGAGGGCCGCGAGGGCCGAGCATTTCAGCATGATCTTTCCTTCCTGAGTGTCGGGAGATCGGTGCGCTCACGCCGCGCCTGGCAAGAGGGCGGCGCCTACTGCCGAAGCTGCGCCTTGCAGGCGACCGCGATGTTGAGCGCCAGGCGGTTGTCCTGTTCGGCCAGAGCCATGTTGTAGGCGTCCTGGCAATGGTTGGCCTTGATCAGGGCGACGGCCTTCTTCGCGCGACGTCGCTGTTCCGGGGTGACGTCCGTCTGAGCGTCCTTGGTCATGCTCTGACGCAAGAGGGTCTGTTGATTGGCGCTGTTGTAGGCGCCGCCCATGATCCCCGTGGGGCGCGATCCGAAATCCTGGGCGAAGGCCGCGCCCGCGAAACCAGCGAGGACGAGGGCCGTGAGGGCCGAGCGTTTCAACATCACCGTTCCTCCGTCTTCCCTAAAAGAAGAAGGGACATGGTTGCTCTACCTTGGGATGTTGTAAAGGGGCGTTACACGAAGGCCGCCTCGTCGGCTGACGAGGCGGCCCCCATGGATTCCTAAAAGGCGTGGTCCTCTAGAGAACGCCCAGCATTTCGGCGACCAGCGGGTGGCGGACGATGTCGCGGTCGGCCAGGCGGACGACGGCGATGTTGGCGACCTCGTCGAACCGGGCGGCGACATCCGCCAGGCCTGAAATGCCCGGCAAGAGGTCCGACTGGTTCGGGTCGCCGGTGACGACCATGGTCGAGTGCCAGCCCAGGCGCGTCAGCAGCATCTTCAGCTGCATGTAGGTGCAGTTCTGGGCCTCGTCGATCACCACGAAGGCGTTGTTCAGGGTGCGGCCGCGCATGAAGCCGACCGGGGCGATCTCGATCGCGCCCTCGGCCATCAGGGCCCGCATCCGCTTGACCGACAGGCGATCGGTCAGGGCGTCGTAGAGCGGGCGCAGATACGGGGCCAGCTTGTCCTCCATGTCGCCCGGCAGGTAGCCGATCGACTCCCCCGCCTCGACGGCCGGGCGCGAGAGGACGATGCGGCTGACGCGGCCGGCCTCGAGGGCCTCCACCGCCTTGGAGATGGCGATGTAGGTCTTGCCGGTGCCGGCCGGGCCCAGGGCCATGATCAGGTTCTTCTCGTCGATGGCTTCCATCAACTGGGCCTGACCTGGCGATTTCGGTTTTATCGTTTTGAGGTAGCTCTGATCACGCTCCGGATTGTTCGGCGCTCCATCGTGGCCGAGCGGGTTCCAGCTGTTCCCCCGTTCGCGAACATCGATCGGCAGGCGACGCACCTTGGCGTCATCACCATAGTGGCCGGTCTCGTACGCGCCTTCGCGCGCCATCCGCTTCAGGGCTCGCTTGGTCATCAAAGCCTCCATACAGGCATGAAAAAAGGACGAGGCCGTGAGGCGTCGTCCTTGGCGGTGAGCTGGATTGCAACGAAGTCGCGTGCGCGGCGAGGCGGCTCGGGAGAGCTCCCAACAGGCAATGCTGTACGCCGAAACGCCAAGTGCGACACCTCGTCTTCGTCAGCGGGTGGGCCGATGGCGGTGGTCGCCCCCGACCCGATCACGAAAGGAAAATGATTCCCGCTTGGGGAATGTTCCCTCTCGAATCGCCTGACTACAATGTCCCATCATGGTTTCCAGGTCGTTAATCTGAAAATCGCGCCCAAGAAAACGAGGCATACGGATGACTGTCTATTCCCTGGGCGCCCTTGTGCCCACGTTGCCGGCACAAGACGAATACTGGATCGCGCCGACCGCCAGCGTGATGGGCAACGTTTTTCTCAAGAAGAATGCCAGTATTTGGTGGGGATCGGTCGTGCGCGGAGACAACGATCCGATCACGATCGGCGAGAACAGCAACGTCCAGGACGGCTCGGTTCTCCACACTGATCTTGGCGTTCCCCTGACCATCGGCGCGAACGTGACCATTGGTCACATGGTGATGCTGCACGGCTGCACGATCGGCGAAGGATCGCTGATCGGCATCGGGGCGGTGGTGCTGAACGGCGCGAAGATCGGGAAGAACTGCCTGATCGGCGCCGGGGCCCTGATCACCGAGGGCAAGGAGATCCCGGACAACTCCATGGTCATGGGCGCGCCGGGCAAGGTGGTCCGCGAGGTCAGCGAGCACCACATCATGATCCTGCAGGGCTCGGCCCTGCACTATGTCGAGAACTGGAAGCGCTACGTTCGGGACCTGAAGGCGATCGCCGGCTAGGGCCGCCTCGAGGGAGCGCCGCCCGCTGCTTGGGGGATTGCAAGGCGACGCTCCCGCTCCGCGCGCAGGGCATTTGCGCGAGGAGGACCCGCCGCGAGGAGGCGTCCTGACCGCGGCGAGACGATGCGGCCACGCCGCAACCCGTTTCGTCCATAGGTAGTATGTACCGCGTTTCGAGTTGAGTTGGAACGTAGAACTCGCGTTTTCCGGCATGACGTAGCGCTAACCTTGCGCGCGCCGCGAAGGCGGACCACTGTTCTTCTAAACAACGATAACCTTCGAGGGAGGGCGTCGGGGCCATGGCCAGCGAACGCTATGATTACATCGTCATCGGCGCCGGCTCGGCCGGCTGCGTGCTGGCCGCGCGCCTGACCGAGGACCCGAACATCAAGGTCCTGCTGCTGGAGGCGGGCGGCAAGAACACCTCGGTTCTGGTCAAGATGCCGGCCGGCGTGGGCCAGCTGATCAAGGACAAGGGCGAACAGAACTGGGGCTTCTGGACCGAGGCCGAGCCGCACCTGAACGATCGCAAGCTCTGGTGGCCGCGCGGCAAGGGCCTGGGCGGGTCCTCCGCCATCAACGGCATGATCTATATCCGCGGCCACGCGCGCGACTACGACCAGTGGCGGCAAATGGGCCTGACCGGCTGGTCGTACGGCGAGGTGCTGCCGTACTTCAAGCGCTCGGAACGCCACCATGCGGGGGGCGACGCCTATCACGGCGGGGCTGGGCCGCTGCACGTGTCGAAGGGCGAGAGCGACAGTCCGTTCTACGGCGCGCTGATCGAGGCCGGCCGCCAGGCGGGCCACAAGACCACCAAGGACTTCAACGGCTTCCAGCAGGAAGGCTTCGGCCCCTATGATCTGACGATCAGCAATGGCCAGCGCTGGAGCGCGGCCATGGCCTATCTGGCGGCAGCCCTGAGGCGGCCGAACCTGACCTGCGTGACCGAGGCTCGTACGACGAGAATCCTGGTCGAGAACCGCCGGGCGATTGGCGTCGAATACGTGGTCGGCAAGGGCGGCGAGCGACGCACGGCCCACGCCGACGCCGAGGTGCTGCTGAGCGCCGGCGCGGTGCAGTCGCCGCACATCCTGCAACTGTCGGGCGTCGGCGCGCCGGACGAACTGAAGCAGCACGGCATCGCGGTCGTCCACGAGTCCAAGGGCGTCGGCGCCAACCTGCAGGACCACCTGGACGTCTGCGTCTCGTGGACCAGCAAGAACCTCAAGACCGCCTTCTCGGCCAACAAGGGCCTGAACAAGCTGGGCGTGGGCCTCAACTACATGGTCTTCGGCAAGGGCCTGGGCCGGCAGCAGTTCCTGGAGAGCGGAGCCTTCCTGAAGTCGCGGCCCGATCTCGACCGGCCCGACCTGCAGATCCACGGCGTGCTGGCCATCATGCAGGACCACGGCAAGACCGTCGTCGAGAAGGACGGCTTCACCCTGCACGTCTGTCAGCTACGCCCGGAGAGCCGGGGTCATGTGGGCCTGCGCTCGGCCGACCCATTCGCGGACCCGACCATCCTGGCCAACTATCTGGCCACGGACGAAGACCGCCGCGCCATCCGCGAAGGCGTGCGCATCGCCCGCGAGACCGTGGCCCAGGCGGCCTTCGACCCCTATCGCGACGCCGAGTACGCGCCGGGCGCGGACGTGCGCACCGACGCCGAGTTGGACGCCTGGATCCGCACCAAGGCCGAGACCATCTACCACCCGGTCGGCACCTGCCGCATGGGCGTGGCGGGTGATCCCTTGGCGGTGGTCGACGACCAGTTGAAGGTGCAGGGAATACAGGGCCTGCGCGTGATCGACGCCTCGGTCATGCCCACCCTGGTCGGCGGCAACACCAACGCTCCGACGATCATGATCGCGGAGAAGGCGGCGGATCTCATCCTTGGTAAGGCTGCGCTCCCATCGCTGGATGTTCCGGTGTTCGAGGACGGGAGAGCCGTCGCGGCTTGATCCGTCGCTCTCGATAACCCCAATCTCGTCATCCCGGGCGGCGTGGTCGACCCGGGACCCAGGGCCGGCGCAGCGCGGTTGCCCCTTGGTCCCGGCTCTCCGCTTCGCTGCGGCCGGGATGACGAGCTTCTTTGAGCTTTGGAGTTTCCGATGAACATGCGCCCCCTCGGCCGCTCCGGCCTCACGACCGCGCCGCTGATCTTCGGGGGCAACGTGTTCGGCTGGACGGCCGACGAGGCGATGTCTCACCGCCTGCTGGACGCCTTCGTCGACGGCGGCTTCAACGCCGTCGACACGGCCGACGTCTATTCGGCCTGGGTCCCGGGACACGAGGGTGGCGAGTCCGAGGGCGTGATCGGGCGGTGGCTCAAGGCCTCAGGAAAGCGCGACAAGGTGCTGATCCTGACCAAGGTCGCCATGTGGCCCAAACAGCCGGGCCTGTCGGCGGCCAATATCGAGGCGGCCGTCGAGGGTTCGCTGAAGCGGCTGCAAACCGACTACATCGACCTCTACCAGTCGCACCAGGACGACGCCGACACCCCGATCGACGAGACGCTGGAAGCGTTCGACCGCCTGGTGAAGGCCGGCAAGGTCCGCGCGATCGGGGCCTCGAACTTCTCGCCGGAGCGGCTGACGGCCAGCCTGGAGACGTCCAAGGCCAAGGGGCTGGCGCGCTACGAGACCATCCAGCCGAAGTTCAACCTGGTCGACCGCGACCAGGTCGAGGGCGCGCTGACCGAACTGACCCTGGCCCAAGGGCTGGGGATCATCCCGTTCTACGGGCTGGGCGCGGGCTTCCTGTCGGGCAAGTACCGCACCGAGGCCGACTTCGAGGGCAAGGCGCGGGCGCGGACGATCCTGCGCGACTACTGGAACGACAAGGGGCGGGCGGTGCTGGCGGCCCTGGACGCGGCGTCCGAAGCCGTCGGCGCGTCCCAGGCCCAGGTCGCCCTGGCCTGGATCATGGCCCATCCGGCGATCACCGCGCCGCTGGCCAGCGCGACCTCGGTCGAACAGCTGGACGAGCTGATGGGCGCGGCCCGGCTGGAATTGCCGGGTGAGGTTTGGAACCGGCTGGACGCGGCGGGGCGCCGTTAGGCGATCGCGCGCCCGTCCAGGGTCGCCAGGCGCAGGCGGGGCAGGTCCGCGTTGCCGTCGCCCAGCGGCTTGATCTCGCGCAGGCCCAGTTCGTAGGCCGGACGGCCCATCAGGCGGGCCATCATGGCGATCGGCTGGTAGAGGCCCAGGAAGCGATCGGTCTCGCCGGAGGCGCCCTGCAGCGGCGCGAACAGCACCTCCATGCCCACCGACGGTACGCCGTGGGCGCGGATGTCGGCGGTGACTACCACCGGCGTGCGGCGCTTGCGGGCCACGTCCAGGGCGCTTTTCAGCTCCAGCCGGTGGGCCAGGGCCCACAGCGACAGGGCGTCGTGACCGCGCAGGTCGCGCGCGTGCAGGTCCGAAACGAAGCCGCCGGCCAGGCGGAAGGGCAGCTTGCCGCCGTCCCGGCCCAGGATGAACACCTGGGGCAGAAGCTCCAGAAAGTCTCCCGGATTGACGTCCGTGCGGCGGGGCAGGGCGGATTCACCCTTTTTGTCTCGCCAATAGTCTATCAACCGTTCCGTGCTTGGATGGAACATCGTCGTCCCCTGGCGGGCCACTCGCGGCTGTTTTTCGACCGCACGAGGCTTGCTGGGAGAACCGGGCCAAGGCCCTCACCGTCCCATTTTGGAGCAATCCAGGGGGAGCGGCGGGGCCCGGCCCGATTCTTGCTTAACCAAAAGCGGAACGACCCGATGTGAAGGGAGCCGCCCATGAAGGCGCCGAAACTGGACACGCGTAGCTGGGTGATCGCCCTCGCCGCGCTCTTTGGCGGGCTGCTGGTCGGCGGTGCGGCCTGGGCCCAGTGCAACAGTGGTTGCACGCCCACCCCGCCGCCCTGCTGCGCGCCGCCGCCTGCGCCGCCCAAACCGCCGGCCCCGCCGACGGGCTGCTGCGGCGGCGGTCACAACGTCAACATTCCCGGCGTCAACGTGAACATCGGCGCGACCGTAATCGTGAACGCCAGCGCCAATGCGTCGGCCAGCGGCAGCGCCAGCTCGGGGTCGAGCGCCGGCGCCGGTTCGCTGTCCAGCTCGGCCGCGGGCGTCACCAACTACTACGGCGGCGGCGGTCACGGCGGCTACTACAGCGGCCCGATGGCCACCGGCTACATCCAGGGCCTGAACGTGGAGGGCGCCGAGGCGCGTCGCCGCCAGGCCTATGAAGCCACGCGCACCCGCACGCGCCGCGTGATCATCCGCGCCGTTTGCCTGGACGACCGCGACGTGCCGCACCCGGCCTCGCAGGTCACCCCGGACCGCGACATCGATGACCTGTACGACGGCGAGCTCTATCGCTGCATCGCCGGCTCGCGCATGCAGTACGTGATCGCCGACTATGCCGGCCAGATCGACATCTCGACCGGCGGCGCCGGCCAGACCTACATCTGCCAGAAGAACGAGGCGCTCTATCACGTGCCCGGCGCTGGCCCCAATGGTGGACAAGGTGGTCAGGGCACGCTGACCTGCCGTCCGCAGCGTCCGGCCCGCGACTGCAATGAGCGTTCGCTGCTGCGCCGCTTCGGCGCGGGCGTGAAGATCCTGACGATCATCACCACCGAGAAGTACACCGCCTACCGCGAGGAGACGGTCCAGGAACGCCAGACCCTGGGCGCCAGCTTCAGCCTGGACGGCGGCGTCGGCGGGGTCGTGTACTAGACCGCTCGGCACGGCCCGGAACTGAAAAGGCCCTCCCGATCGGGAGGGCCTTTTTGCTGCGTCCTACTTCGCCGCCGGTGCGGCCGCTTCCGGTTTCACCAGCAGCAGCCACGACTGGTCGTCGCCGAGATAGGTCTTGGCCGCCTTCTGGACGTCGGCGGGGGTGACGCGGGCCAGGCCCGCCAGCACCGAGCGGGTGGCGTCCAGCAGGCGCGGATCGGTCTGGGCGCCCGACAGCGCGCCCAGCCAGTACTCGTTGGTCACGCGGGCCTTCTCGATCTGGTCGATGCGCGGCTTCTTGGCGCGCTCCAGCTCGTCGTCGGTGATCGGCTTGTCGCGCAGGTCGGCGGCGATCTTGCGGATCGAGGCGACCACGCCGTCCAGCTTCTCGGGCGGCACCTCCATGCTGACGCCCAGATAGCCCCAGTTCTTGAAGGTGACGCTGGCGGTCGAGGAGGCGTTGGGCGAGTAGGTCGCGCCCTGCTTCTCGCGCAGCTCGTCGATCAGGCGCAGCTGCACCACCTGGCCCAGGATCGAGACGTCGCGCGAGCGCTGCAGGTTCGAGAACAGGTCGTCCGTGCGCCAGGCCATGAACAGGGCCGCCTGGTCGGCGCGGCCCTTGTGCGTGCGCAGCACGGGCTGAGCCGACGGGGCCGGGAACGGCGCCTTCTCGGCGCCGGGCAGGGCTGGGTCGCCCGGACGGGCGGGCAGGGCGCCGAAGGTGTCGGCCACCGCGGCGATGGCCTTGTCGACCGTGGTGTCGCCGACGATGACGATCTCGATATCGCCCTTGGTCAGCGGATTGTCGACGACGCTCCGCAGCTCGCTCAGCGAGGAGCTGGCGATCTGTTCGCGCGAGGGGAAGGTCCAGCGCTGGTCGCCGCCATGCATCAGTCCGCCCAGGTCGCGGTTGAAGATGCCGCCAGTGGTGCTCTGCAGCTGGTCGTGGACGGTGCCGTAGGCGGTCTTGATGCGGGTGAAGGCCTCGGGACGCCAGCCGGGCTCGGTGGCGAAGGCGGCCAGCACCTGCAGCTCCGTCGACAGGTCCTCGGGACGCGTGCGGCCGTTCAGGACGAAGGCGTCGTCCTCGACCCCCAGGGCGGCGTTCCAGATCTTGCCGGTCAGCACCCGCTCCATGTCTTCGGCGCTGATCTGCTTGAGGCCGCCCTCGATGAAGGACGAGCCCGACCACAGGGGGCTCTGCTTGTCGGACGGCATGTCCAGCAGGCCGTGGCCCGTGCGGACCTTCACCAGCACCTGGTCGTCGCGGAACTTGGTCGGCTTGACCGTCAGCTTCACGCCGTTCTCGAAGCGCACGAAGACGGCGTCCAGGTCGGTGACATCCTTCTGCTCGGCGACCTTGCCGGTCGGGCCGAAGCTGGAATAGGGCCACACGGTCACGCCCGGCGCGGCGGGCGGGGTCACGGGCTGGCTCTTGATCTCGTCATAGGCCTTGAGGATCGCAGGCTCGCCGCCGTCGATGCTGCTGGGCGCGGCGATGACCACCAAAGGCCCCGAGCCGGCAAACGCGCTCTTCAGCACGGCGCTGACCTTGTCGGCGGTCAGGCCCTTCACCAACTGGTCGAAGAAGGCCAGGTTCTGGCTGGGCGAGGTGATCACCTCGCCGTCGCCCAGGGTGCCGACCAGCTGGTTGGCCAGCTGCGGCGTGCGCTGGGTGGCCTCGCCGGCGGCGGCGGCGACCAGGCCGGCGCGCATGCTGGCGATCTCGCGGTCCAGCTCGTCCTGGCGCACGCCGTACTGCACGGCGCGGCGCTGCTCGGCGTCGAGGGCCGACAGGGCCTCGCGCCAGCGGGTCGGTTGGGCGGTGGCGGCGAAGGTGCTGATGCGCACCGCGCCATACTGGTCGCCCTTGAAGGCCCCGCCCGCGATGAACGGCGGCTCGGCCGAACGGGACAGGGCCTGCATGCGCCGGTTGACCACGGCGAAGGCCAGGTTCTCGAGCATGTCGCGCTCGTCCAGGGCCTTGGTTTCCAAGAGGCCGTCGGGCTTGCGGGTCCAGGTCATCTGCACCGACCACGGGGCGCCGGCTTCGACGATCAGCTTGGCGGTCGGGCCGCGCTTGGCCACCGGCCCGACGTCGGGGTTCTTGCCGTTCTGGCCCTTGCCGACCCAGTCGCCGAACTTGGCCTTGATCTTGGCTTCCATGGCGTCGACATCGAAGTCGCCGACCGCCACCAGCACCGCCCGCTCGGGACGGTAATAGGCCTCGTAGAAGTCGCGGATGCGCTGGGCCGGAGCCGTCTTCAGCACGTCGGTCTTGCCGATCGGGATGCGCTTGGGCGGCAGCTGGCCTTCCATCTGGGCCGACAGGGTGGCGATGGCGACGCGATAGCCGGGGGTGTCGCGGGTGCGCTCCTCCGACAGCACCACGCCGCGCTCGCGGTCGACGGCCTCGGGGGCGATGGTCAGCTCGCCGGCGGCCTCACGCAGCAGCATCAGCGAGGTGTCGACCGTGCCGTCGTCGGTCTTGGGCAGGTCCAGCTGGTAGGTGGTCTCGTCGAAGCTGGTCTGGGCGTTGGTGTCGGCCCCGAACGCCAGGCCGTGGCGCTCCAGGATCTTGACCATCTCGCCCTCGGGCACGTTCTTGGAGCCGTTGAAGGCCATGTGCTCCAGGAAGTGGGCCAGGCCCTGCTGGTCGTCGGCCTCCATCAGCGAGCCGGCGTCGAACCACAGGCGCACCGAGGCCTGGCCGGGCGGGGTGGCGTTCTTGCGCAGGGCGTAGCGCATGCCGTTGGGCAGGACGCCGAAGCGCCAGGCCGGATCGGGCGCGATGTCCGACAGCTCCTGAGCCCACTGGCCCGTCTTCAGGTCGGTGATCTTGGGGCCCGCCAGGGGCGGCGCCTCGGGAATCTTGGGTGCGGACGCTTCCTGCTTCGGCAGCGAGGGCAGGTGGGGCTTGGGAAGGTGCGAGCAGGCGGCGACCGAAAGGCCGGCGGCGGCGACGAGCGCCAAGCGCGAAGCGCTGATCATCGAGAATCCAGGGCAGGAGGAGTTTAAGAGGCCGGCACCTTGACCGTCACCGATGGCGCACGCAAGGCGCGAGAGCGGCGGCTTTGCGCCTTATTCCCGCGAGCGTGGAGGCCTTTAGGCCGCCGCCACGTCCCCGGTCTGGCGACGCAGGCGCCAGAAGCGGATCGTGCGCAGGGCCGACTCGCGCGGCAGGGCGGCATAGAGCTCGCCATAGGACTTGGCCTTGACCATCACCTCGTCCGAGGGCTCGAGGATCAGCAGGGCGAAGGTCAGGAACAGCGAGCGGTCGAAGTCGGCCGCCTTGCAGATCACCGACAGGGCGTCCATCTCGCGCCGCTCCAGGATGCGGCGGGCGGTGTGGAAGTCGACCTCGGCCATGTCGGCCAGGGCCACCAGGAACAGGGTGGTCCTCTTGCCGCGCAGCATGTTGGCCAGCATTTGCGGCGAGACCTGGGACTTGGTCTTCAGCGCGCAGAACTCGGCCTCGGCCTCGGCGTGGTCGGCGGGCAGGGCCCCGTCCTCGACCGCGACCTTCTTGCGACCGGCGGCCAGGGCGGCCTCCAGGGTGGCGGGATCGACGCCGGCGTTCTTCTCCATGATCCGGTCGCGCAGGCGCGCCTCGACCACGAAGTACATCTCGTTCAGCAGGTCGACCGGCAGGCTGTGACGATCGACGACGGCGTCGTGCAGGGCCGGATTGGCGGCGGCGCGGTCGACCACGGTCTCGTGGGCGGCGCGCGACAGCACCGCGCCCTCGTTGCGCAGCAGGACGCCCAGGGTGTCGTCGTCGCCGCGCGCCACGATGGCGTCGGACACGGCGCTGGACACGCTGGAGCGTTGGGAGATGGCCCGCAGGTGGTCCTGGCCCTGGGTGCGGGCCACGTGCAGCAGGTCCTCGTCGGTCAGGGCGTTGGAGCCGCGCAGGATCGGCTCGGCCACGGCGATCGAGCCCGAGGCCAGGGTGCGGGAGACGCCACGCGGCGCGGTCGGGGCCTCGCCCAGGCGTTCGGCCAATTCGATCTGGACGGCCTCTTCCATGTCTCCGGCCAGCTGGCTGAGCACCTGGTCGAACAGGGCCATCTCGACGGTGTTGGAACCGTCGGCGGCGAACAGCATGTCGGTCACGCCGCGCAGCAGCTCGCGACGCTTGGCGCTGGAGGGTTCGTTGGCCAGCGCGATCAGGTCATGCAGGCGCGATGGGCTCACTGATCGTCCTTATGGGGCTTGGCGGACCAGTCACCGTCGCCGTCGCCTTGCGACTTGGCCTTGTCGTCGTCCTCGGGCGCCGTGGCCGGCGGGGCGATCAGGACCATGCGCGGCGGACCGGCGGCGGGAATGGCGTCGGGAGTCATGCCGAACTGGCGGCCGACGGAATAGGTGCGGGCGCCGAGCTGCCCGGGCTGCAGGACGGCCTGCTGCTGGGGCTGATAGGCGGGCTGGACGGGCGCGGCGTAGGAAGCCGGAACGGGGGCGGCCGACATCGGCGGCGCGTACTGGGCTGCCGGCGCGGGCGCGTCGTAGATGCTTTGCGGCAGGTCGCGAGCCGGTGGGGCGTAGGCCGGAACCTGGGCGGGGTAGGCGCTGCGAGCCTGAGGGGCCTGTGGCGCTTGCGGGGCCTGAGGCGCGGAACGGGCCCACCAGGGCTGCTGGGCCTCGGGGGCGGTGCGGGCGGCTTGCGGCGCCATCTCACGCTTGCCGCTCCAGCCCAGGGCGCGCCCCGTATAGGCCTGGCCGGTATAGCCGGCGGCGCGGGCGTTCTTCGGCGTCGGGGCGCGTTCGGGCGCGGGGCCGTAGCGGCTCTCGCGCGAGCCTTCGGCATGCGCTGAAGCAGCACAAGCGAGGGCGGCGATGAGGACGACGGCGCGCATGAGCGGAGTCCGGACGGAGTCTTGGAAGCTCTGTCCTAGCGGGAGCCGCTTAATCTTGCGCTAACGACCGCGCCAAGAGTCCAGGAGCCGACGTTCGATCCACTCCATGAGCGCGTGCAGGGCGACGCCCAGGATGGCCAAGGTCACCAGGGCCGCGAACACCTTGGCCGTCTGCAGGCGGTTGTAGGCCTCCAGAATTCTCCAGGCCAGGCCCTGGGCCCCACCCGAGCCGGCCACGAACTCGGCCACCACGGCGCCGATCACCGCCAGGCCGGCCGCGACCTTGTGTCCCTCCAGCAGGGCCGGCACGGCCGAGGGCAGGCGCAGGCGGATCAGGCGCTGCCAGGGGCTGGCCCCGTAGAGGTCGAACAGTCGGGAAAGGTCCGGATCGACGGCCTTCAGCCCCGTCAGGGCGCCCGAGAAGATCGGGAAGAAGGCGACGACCGCGGCCAGGCCGATCACCGCCCGCTCGGGATGGTCGATGCCGGCCCAGATGGTGACCAGCGGCGCGATGGCGACCAGGGGCGTGACCTGCAGGGTCACGGCGATCGGCCGGACGGCGTCTTCCAGCAGGCCGTTCAGGCTGACAGCCAGGGCCAGGGCGCAGGCCGCCAGGCTGGCGATGATCAGGGCCAGGAGGGCCGTCGACAGTGTCGCCCAGGCCGAGCCCAGCAGCAGTGGCCAGGACGCCAGGAACGCCGTCCAGATCCCGCTGGGGGCAGGCAGCAGATAGGGCGGGACCGCCAGGACACGGCAGGCGATCTCCCAGCCGCCCAGCAGGACGGCGATCAGGATAAGCGGGGCCAGGATGCGCTTCACGCGGCGCGCTCCGTGGCCTTGGCCAGCAGACCCGACACCGCCTCTGCGGCGGCGCGGAAGGCCTCGGTGGTGCGGAAGCCGGTCGGCCGGATCACCGGACCGTCGATGGCGACCTCGCCGGCGATGCGGCCGGGACCGGGGGTCATCACCACGACGCGACGGGCCATGTAGACGGCCTCCTCGACATTGTGGGTGACGAAGACGACGGCGGGTTGGAGCTCGGCGGCCAGGGCCAGGACGTCGTCGGCGAGGGCGCGACGGGTGATCTCGTCCAGGGCCGCGAAGGGCTCGTCCAGCAGCAACAGGCGCGGACGGGTGACTAGCGCGCGGGCCAAAGAGGCGCGCATCGCCATGCCGCCCGACAGCTGGGCGGGACGGACGGTGAGCGCCTGGGAGAGGCCGACCTTGCGCAGGGCCTCGTCCGCCGCGGCCAGGGCTTCGCGCCTGCCAACGCCGGCCAGCTCCAGTGGCAGGGCGACATTGTCCCGCGCCGACAACCACGGAGCCAGGGTGTGCGACTGGAAGACCACCGAGGTCTCGCCCTTGCCGGCGGCGCGGGTCACGGTCCCGCGTGTCGGCGTCTCCAGGCCGGCCAGCAGCCGCAGGGCCGTGGACTTGCCGCAGCCAGACGGGCCGACCAGGGCGACGATCTCGCCGGGCGAGAGCGCCAGGTCGACCGGTCCCAGGGCGCGACCCCGGGCATAGTCGACCTCGACGCCTTCAAGTGAAGCGCCCCAGTTCTCGCTTGAAGGGGTCATTGGCCCTTGGGCAGGAACTGCAGCGTGTAGGCCTTCTTGAAGTCCATGTCCTTGGGGTAGACGCCCTGCTCGGACGCGACCTTGAAGAACTCGCCCCAACGGGCGTCGCTCATCTGGCCGATCTCGCCGTCCTTGCCGACGATGCCGTAGCTGCGCATTTTCTCGCGGGCCTGGTCGAGGACGTCCTGGGTCATTTCCGGATTGTCCTTCAGGATCGCCGCATCACCCGGCTTGGGATCGCCGTACAGATAGGACTTCCAGCCCGCCGCCGTGGCCTCGACGAAGGCCTGCACGGCCGCCGGGTTCCTGGCGATCAGGCTGTCGGGGACCAGGGCCATAGAGCCGTAGGCCGGATAGCCGCTGTCGGCCAGCAGGAAGACCGCCGGCTTGATCTTGCCTTCCTTCTCGATGAGGTACGGCTCGCTGGTGGCGTAGCCCTGCTGGATCACCCGCTTGTCGGCCAGGAACGGCGCGGACGAGTAGTTGTACTTGCGCACCTGGTCGTCGGTGAACTGGTATTTCGCCTTCAGCCAGACCCAGAAGGCGGTGATCGAGGCGTCCGACAGCAGGATCGGGCGGCCCTTCATGTCGGCGATGCCGTTGATCCCCTGGTCCGGGTGGGCGATCAGGACTTGCGGATCCTTCTGCATGAAGGCCGCCACAGCCTTCACCGGGGCCTTCTCCTTGGCCAGGTTCATGACGATGAAGCTGTTGGAGCCGACGCCGACATCGACCGCGCCGGTGGCCAGCAGCTGGGGCACGTTCACCGCCGGGCCGCCCTGGATCAGGGTCACGTCCAGGCCGCGCTTCCTGTACTCGCCGGTCGCCAGGGCCTGGTAGTAGCCGCCCAGCTCCGCCTCGGCCCGCCAGTCGGTGGCCAGTTTCAGCTTGGTCTCGCCGGCGGGCGCGGCGGCCTCCTTCCTGGCGGGCGAACAGGCGGCCAGCAGGCCCATGACGGCCAGGGCGACAAAGGCGCGGCGCTGCATCGAAGAGGCTCCCCATTGATCGCGGTCAAGTTAGGGGTGTCGCGGGAGACTTCCAAGCCACAACCGGCAACGCCGTGCGTCCTTCGAGGCCCGCTGGTGCGAGCCGAAGGCGAGCCTCGAAGGACGCACGGCGGTGAGACTAAGCCTGCGGCTTGTGATGCCCCAGCCAGCGCTCGATCTTGGCGTACAGCGCCTCGCGCTGGATGGGCTTGGCGATGTAGTCGACCATGCCGGCGGCGTAGCAGCGCTCGACCTGGCGGGGCAGGGCGTCGGCGCTCATGGCGATGATCGGCGCCTTGCCTCGGTCGCCCGGCAGGGCCTTGATGGCCCGGGTCGCCTGCAGCCCGTCCATCTGCGGCATGTGAATGTCCATCAGGATCACGTCGTAGCGGCCGGCGGCGGCCTTCTCGACGGCCTGCTTCCCGTTCTCGGCCACGTCGACCTCGCAGCCGACCAGGGTCAGCAGGGCTTCGCCGATTTCCAGATTGATTGCGTGGTCGTCAACGATCAGCACCTTGGCCGCGCCGGGCCTGGAGATCTTTGGGCGCTCGGGGAGGGCGACCTCTTCGGCGGTCGGGGCCGTGAGTTCGACCCAGAAGCACGAGCCGCGCCCCGTCACGCTGTCGACGCCGATCTTGCCGCCCATCACCTCGACCAGAGCCCGGCATATGGCCAGGCCCAGCCCCGCACCGCCGTGCAGTCGGCTGGTGGAGCTGTCGGTCTGCGAGAAGCGCTGGAACAGCAGGGCTTGCTTGTCCAGGTCGATGCCGACGCCGGTGTCGATGATCTCGAACCGAAGACGGTCCTCGAGGTCGCCGGGCTCGACGACCAAGCGCGCGCTGATGCGGCCTTCCTCGGTGAACTTCACGGCGTTGTTCAGCAGGTTGATCAGCACCTGGCGCAGGCGGTCGGCGTCCAGGTCATGCAGGGCGTCGACCGGATCGACGATCTCCAGGTCCATCGACAGGCCCTTGGCGCGCGCCTCGGGAGCCATGATCGCCACGGTGTCGCGCAGCAGGGTTCCGGCCGAGGTCGGCTGCGGCAGCAGCTCGATCTGCCCGGCCTCGACCCGAGAGAAATCGAGGATGTCGTTGACCACGGTCAGCAGGGCCGCGCCGGCGCTGTCGATCAGATTGACCTGGCGGCGCACGTCCGGCGCCAGGTCCTCACGGGTGGCCAGCAGCTGCGCGAAGCCCAGCACGCTGTTCAGCGGCGTACGGATCTCGTGGCTCATGGTGGCCAGGAACTCGGTCTTGGCCTCGGTGGCGGCCAGGGCCCGGGCGCGGGCGGCGCGGGTCAGCTGCTCGCGGCGGAGCAGAAGGCGCTTGAGACGGTCCTGTTGGGCCAGGGCCAGGCCCGCGGCCAGGCTGGTGTAGAACAGGACGGTGATGAACACCTGGATCGTCCGCGCCTGGGCGACGGGGCCCAGGATGGCGTTGAAGCGCGGCGAGGCGCCGGACATGGCGATCGGCAGGGTGATGACCGCCACGATCACGCTGGCCATGGCCGCGCCGCGCGCGCCCAGGCGATAGGCCGTGGCCAGGGCGATCGGGAAGATCAGGAAGGGCGGCGCCCCCGAGGCCGGATGGGCGCACAACAGGGTGACGGCGAACACCGCGAACAGCAGCAGGAACTGTTCGCGCCAGGGCCGCTGGAACGAGCGGCGGTGCTCGGCGTCGATCAGCACCAGGGTGGCGGGCAGAGCGACGGCCAGGCCCAGGGCGCAGCGCAGGAACCAGTCCGTCAGGCCGCGGACGAGCGGCTCGCCATAGGCCAGGTGGAGAATTCCGGCGACCACGATGGCGGCGACGGCCGCGACCGGGGTGGTGACGGCGGGCAAGAGCGCGAGCGAGCGCATCGAGCGGATGCGCGGCGCCCCGCGCCAGAAGCGCTGGCAGATGCCCCAGATGGCCAGGGCCTCGCCGGTGTCGACAGCGGTGTAGAGCAGGGCGCGCGGGGGGCTGTCTCCGACCAGCAGGTCGACGGCCAGATGGAAGACCACGAAGACGATCGACAGCGACAGGCCGCGCGAGCCGGTCAGGGTGATCAGGCCGGCGGCCAGCAGGGCGTTGGCTGGCCAGAAGGCGGCGACGCCCAGGGCCGTGCGGGTCAGGTATTCGCTGAAGGCCAGGCTGACCACGACGGCGGTGGACAGGCTCAGCAACAACGCGGCCTGGCGTCTCCGTTCCTGCGCGGCCAGCCTGTGCGGCATACCGTTTCCGTCCCCCAATCCAGCCCGCGCTTTCGCCCAGGATCACTCACGTGGCGGTCATGCGTGGGGCGGCCGGGCGGCCAAGGAGCCACGCAACGACTTGCGCCCGCGCGCCTCATCGCGGGAACCGCGTCACCATCAATACGCCCGCGAGCGACCCGGTTGCCCGTTTGTCGTCCGCTGTGTCGTTTCGCCGCAGGACGTCCACTCTTCGGTGCGGACGCCTAAGCGATTGTATTTTTTATGCGCCTAGGCGTCGAAGCTGCTGACAATGCATGGCTTCGTATACAATTCAAGAGGGCGCCGATCGCCGGTTTCCACCGGGTTCAGGCAGCCGCGTGGTCGCGGCTCAGCCAGTGGTCGACCACACGGTACAGGGTGTCGCGGTCGATCGGCTTGGCGATGTGGTCGACCATGCCGGCCCGGCGGCAGCGCTCGACCTGCTGGGGCAAGGCGTCGGCGGTCAGGGCGATGATCGGCGTCTCGCCGCGCCGCCCGCCCAGGGCGCGGATGGCGCGGGTGGCGGCCAGGCCGTCCATCCGCGGCATGTGCACGTCCATCAGGATGATGTCGAAGTCGTGCTGGGCGGCCAGGCGCACGGCCTCGTCGCCGTCCTCGGCCACGACCACCCCGCAGCCGGCCAGCGCCAGCATGGCCTCGCCCAGCTCGCGATTCATCGGATGGTCGTCGACCAGCAGCACGCGGGCGGCGGTCTTTCGGCGGCTCGTCTCGTCGCCGGCGATGAAGGCTTCGGCCGGCCGCGCGGGCAGGGTCAGCCAGAAGGTCGAGCCTCGGCCCGGCGCGCTGACCAGGCCGATCTCGCCGTCCATCAGCCCAACCAGCGCCTTGCAGATCGCCAGACCCAGGCCCGTACCGCCGAAGCTGCGGCTGATCGAGCTGTCGGCCTGGGTGAAGCGTTGGAACAGGCGCTCCTGCTGCTCGGGCGCGATGCCGATGCCTGTGTCGGCGACCTCGAAGCGCAGCACGTCGACGCCGCCCGATCCGGCCCGGGCGGTCAGGCGCGCGACGACCGCGCCCGCCGGGGTGAACTTCACGGCGTTGTTCAAGAGGTTCAGCAACACCTGGCGCAGGCGGCTCTCGTCCAGGGCGTAGGCCGCGTCCTCGTCGGCGTCGATCTCCAGCGACAGGGCCAGGCCCTTGGCCTGCGCGTCCGGCGCGACGATGGCGACGGTCTCGCGCAGCAGGGCGGCGGGCGAGACCGGAGCTGGATCCAGCTGGATCCGGCCGCCTTCCAGTCGCGAGAAGTCGAGGATGTCGTTGACCAGGGTGACCAGCGAGTGGCCGGCTCCGGCGATCAGATCCAGCTTGCGCTGGCCGTCCGGCGACAGGGTCTCGGTCGCGCCCAGCAGGCTGGAGAAGCCCAGGATGCTGTTCAGCGGGGTGCGGATCTCGTGGCTCATCGTGGCCAGGAACTCGCTCTTGGCGTGGCTGGCGGCCTGGGCGCGGACGCGGGCGGCGCGGGCGATGGCGCTGCGGCGGGCCATCAAGAGCTTCATCCGGTGCTGGCGGTGCAGCGACAGCGACGAGGCCAGGCAGGTCATGAACAGCGTGGTCACGAAGGCCTGGACCATCCGGATGCGGTCGGCCTCGGTCCAGGCGGGGTTGATGGTCGTGGGGCCATAGCCGGCGATGGTCAGGGAGGCGGCCACGGCGGTGACGATCGAGGCCGTCCAGGCCGCGCCGCGCGGACCCAGCTGGAACGCCAGCAGCATGCCGGCCGGAAAGATCAGGAACGGCATCGGATTGGTCGTGCCGCCGAACGCCAGGGCGGTGGTCCCCGCGACCAGCGTATAGAGCCCGATCCTGATCGCCAGCGGAGGTTCGGGAAACGCCAGGGATCGCCGCTTGGGCTCCAGGATCACCAGGGTCGCGGGCAGGGCGATCGCCATGCCCAGGCTGGTGCAGAACAGCCAGTCGATGAAGAACGGCAGGAATTGGACGCCCTCGGCCAGCACGGTCAGGGCGGCGCCGATGGCCGCGGTCAGCACGGTCACCGGCAGGGCCGCGCCGATGACCAGCAGGGCCTGGCCGACACTGCGGACGGTGTTGCGGCCCCGCGTCACGCGGCGAGTCAGCAGCGACAGCAGCACCACTTCCAGGGAGTCGATCGCGGTATAGACCACGACCACCGACCAGGGGTCTCCGGCCACCCGGTGGCTGATGACGCGGGTGGCCAGGATCGTGACCCACAGCACCGCCTGGCGCGTACGCGACAGATGCAGCAGGCCGGCGGCGGCGATCGCGTTGACCGGCCAGAAGGCCGGCATGCCCATGGCGTCGCGGGTCAGCTGGTCACTGAACAGGAAGCAGGCGACATAGGCCACGATCAGGCCAGCCAGCAGCCTGTTCTGTCGCTGAACGTCTCGCGCGGCGTCTGCCATGGCCCCCCAGCCTTTCGCGCTTTTCACGCTAGGGTTGGAGCAGGACGCCCGCAACGGTTAAGGCCGTGGCAAGGCGGCGCACCCTTGCGACATTGCGCCGCATGCGGATCAGCCGTTGGCCAGGGCTTCCTTCTTCTCTTCCAGTTCCAGCCATTCCATCTCGGCCTGCTCCAGATCGGCGCGGGCCTTGTCCAGAGCCTTCATGGTCTTGTCGAAGGCGGCCGGGTCGCGGCTGTAGAGGTTCGGGTCGGCCAGGGTCTCCTCGAACTTGGCGATGATCGCCGGGCTCTTGGCGATCAGGGCCTCGCATTCCTCCAGCCGGCGCTGATCCTTGAAAGTCAGCTTGCCGCTCTTCTTCGGCGCGGGCGGCGGGGCCGCCGGCGTGGAGGCCTTGGTCGCGCGGGCCACCGGCGTGAAGTCGCCGGCGCCCGCCCCTCGGGCTCCCTTGAAGAAGTCGGGGCTCTGGTCGATCAGGTCAGTCCAGCCGCCGGGCGTTTCCAGCACCTTGCCGTGACCGTTCATGGCGATGGTCGAGGTCGCAAGTCTATCAATAAAATCGCGGTCGTGGCTGACCAGGATCAGCGTCCCGTCGAAGTCGGCCAGCAGGTCCTCCAGCAGGTCCAGCGTGTCCATGTCCAGGTCGTTGGTCGGTTCGTCCAGCACCATCAGGTTGGTGGGATTGGCCAGGGCCCGGGCCAGCAGCAGGCGGTTGCGCTCGCCGCCCGACAGGCTGGTGACCGGCTGGCGCAGCTGGGCCTCGGTGAACAGGAAGTCCTTGGCGTAGCCCGCTACGTGCTTGGCCTGGCCGCGCACGATGATCGAGTCCCCCCCGCCGGGGGTCAGGAAGTCCCACAGGGTGATCTTGTCCGACAGCGCCATGCGGCCCTGGTCGATGTAGGAGACTTCCAGATTGGTGCCCAGCTGCACCGTGCCGGCATCGGCCTCCAGTTCGCCCAGCAGCAGGCGAACCAGCGTCGTCTTGCCCGCGCCGTTGGGGCCCACCAGGGCCACGCGGTCGCCGCGCAGGATGCGGGTCGAGAAGTCCTGGACGATCACGCGCTCGCCGAACGCCTTGGACAGGTGCTTGGCCTCGATCACCTTCTTGCCCGAGGTCGCGGCGGTCTCGATGGCCATGTACATCGCGCCGCGCTTGTCGCCCTGCAGGTCCTTCTTCTGCGCGCGAAGGTCCATCAGGGCGCGGCGGCGGCCTTCGTTGCGGGCCCGGCGGCCCTGGACGCCGCGCGCCAGCCAGGCGTTCTCGCGCTCCAGCACCTTGTTGAGGCGGCGCTCCTCGTCGGCCTCGGCGGCCAGCACCTGCTCGCTCCAGGTCTCGAACTCGCCAAAGCCCTTGTCCAGGCGGCGCACCTTGCGGTGCTCCAGCCAGAAGGTGCGCTGGGTGACGCGGTTCAGGAAGGCGCGGTCGTGGCTGACGATCAGCGCCGCGCACTTGGAATTGGCCAGCTCTTCTTCCAGGGTCTGGATGGCGAAGATGTCCAGGTGGTTGGTCGGCTCGTCCAGCAGCAGCACGTCGGGCTGCTCGGCGAACGCCCGCGCCAGAGCGGCGCGACGCTTCTCGCCGCCCGACAGGCCTTGCGAACTCTTTTCCGGGTCCAGGCCGAAGTCGGCGAGGGCGGCCTGGGCCTCGTAGTCCTCGGCGCCGCCGGCGGTGCAGTAGTCCAGCAGGGTTTCGCCGGTGATGTCCGGCTCCTGGCTGACGAAGATGATCCTGGCGCCCGGCTGCACGGCGCGCTCACCGCTGTCGGGCTCGACGCCCTGGCCGGCCAGGATCTTCAACAGGGTGGACTTGCCCGCGCCGTTGCGGCCGACCAGGCAGGCGCGCACGCGCGGCTCCAGGGCCAGGTCAACACCGTCGAACAGGGGCTTGGCGCCGTCGGCGAGACGGACGTCCTTGAGAGCGAGAACGGGCGCGCGGGCAGGGGAGGCCATGTCGGGTCTTTGAAAAGCTTACGGCGGCGGAATGTCGCGGAGTGAGGGGCGTATAGCAGGCTCGGCGTCGAGGAAACGCCAAAATCATGGCGTTGTTTGCCTTTGACCTAGGTCGAGGAACCGGGTTCGCCGACCGCGACAATTGCGCCTGTTAACGCGTCGCCAAGCCTGGCCTTGATACGAGCCTGGACTTACGGAGCACAAGGACTCGCCTTGACGTCGAACCCGGAGAAGAGCGCCGCTTCTGATCTCCCCGGCCTGCTGGGCCTGGGTTTCGATCAGCTGCGCCGGCCGGTCTGGGTGTTCGACGACGTCCGCAAGCGCAAGGTCTATGCGAACCGCGCGGCCCTGACGCTCTGGGGCGCGGCGAGCCTGGACGCGCTTTTGGCGCGGGACTTCTCGGATCAGTCCGCGGCCGTGCGCACGCGCATGGAGGATATCCGCACCCGCATCGAAGGCGGGGGGAGCGTCGACGAGCGCTGGACCTTCTATCCCAACGGCGTCCCGGTGCTGGTCAACACCACCATCTCGCGGATCCCGTTGCCGGACGGCGGCCACGCCATGCTGTTCGAAGGCGCGGTGATCGAGGCCGAGGCCGAGCAGCAGCGCGCCATAGAGGCCCTGCGCCACACCAGCGCTCTCGTCTCGCTGTACGACGCCGACGGCTTCCGCATCTTCGGCAACCCCGCCTCGCTGGCGGCCTATCCGGGCTCGGGGGTCCGCTTCGCCGAGACCTTCGCCAACGGCGACGCCGGCGGCGCGCTGTGGAGTTCGGCCCTGGCGGGCGACGCGGTCGAGGGGGCCTATCGCGTCCTCACCGCCCAGGGCGAACGCTGGCACGGACTGGCCGCCCGCCGTACGCCCGACCCGGTGACCGGCGAGTTGTGCGTCCTGGTCAACGAGACCGACATCACCGAGGAGGTCGAGGCCCAGTCGGCCCTGGCCGAAGCTCGCGAGCGGGCCGAGACGGCCATGGCCGCGCGCCAGGACTTCCTGGCCAACGTGTCCCACGAACTCCGCACCCCGCTGACCAGCATCCTCGGTTTCACCGACCTCCTGGCCGCCTCGCCGTTGAATGGCGAGCAGCAGCGGCGGCTTGGCCGCATCCACGAGGCGGGCGCGGTGCTGCTGGAGACGCTGAACGACGTCCTGGACTTCGCCAAGCTGGAGGCAGGCGGCGTGAGCCTGGAAGCGCGGCCGTTCGAGCTGCGCGCCCTGCTGAACAAGTCGGCCGGCATGTTCGAGGCCCAGGCCCTGGCCAAGGGGCTGGACCTGGCGCTCCACGTCGATCCCGCCTGTCCCGATTGGCTGGAAGGCGACGGCGAGCGCCTGCGCCAGGTGCTGGTCAATTTCCTGGGCAACGCCGTCAAGTTCACTGGCGCGGGCTCGGTGACCTTGAGCGCGACCTCCCGGGACGGCGCCGCGCCCGGTTTCGCGCGCTTGGAGCTGGCTGTCTCCGACACTGGAGTCGGGGTGCCGGCGGCCATGCTGGACACCGTCTTCGAGCGTTTCGCCCAGGCGGGGCCGGAGGTGTCGCGCAAGTTCGGCGGCACCGGCCTGGGTCTGGCGATCAGCAAGGAAATCGTCGAGCTGATGGGCGGCGAGATCGGCGTCGACAGCATCGCCGGGCAGGGCGCGCGCTTCTGGTGTGTGCTGGACCTGCCGCTGGCCGCCGCGCCCGCTCGGACCGAGACCGAGGCGGCGCACGACGCCGCCCGCCCGCTGAACCTGCTGGTCGCCGACGACAACGAGGCCAATCGCGAATTGATCGGGACCCTGGTCCGCGCCATGGGCCACGCGGTCGATGTCGTGGCCGACGGCGCCGCGGCGGTCGAGGCGGCGGCCTCCGGCGGCTACGACCTGATCCTGATGGACGTACAGATGCCGCGCATGGACGGCCTGGCCGCGACCCGCGCCATCCGCGCCCTGGGCGGTGCGCCGGCGGCGACGCCGATCATCGCCCTGACCGCCAACGTTCTGGCCGACCAGGTTGCCTTCTATCGCGCCAGCGGCATGGACGACCACGTCGGCAAGCCGATCAACCCGCGCGAACTCTTGCTGAAGATCGCCTTGTGGAGCGAGGGACGAACAGTCGGGCAGGGCGCGCTCGGCGAACGCGCGACGGACGGCCAGCAGGCCTGAGCCGCAAAGGCTGAACCCCGTCGCCGGTCGCCGGTGGGATCGGCGCTACGCCGTAGGCGCGCAGTGCGCTCCGAAGTTCCGCGCCAGGTCGGCGAGGCTGACCTCGCCCAGCCGCGCGATCAACAAGGCCTCGGCCTGCAGCACGGCGTCGTCCAGGGCGGCGTTGACCGCCTTCTCGACTGCGCAGGTGGTGTCCGGGTTTTCGGCGCCGATCAGGACCAGGCGAGGCCCGCCCACGGCCCGGTGGACGTCGAGCAGCGACACCGTCTTCAGGTCCGCCGCGATGGCCCAGCCGCCGCCGTGGCCCTTCTCCGAGCGCACATAGCCGGCGTCCCGCAGGCCCGCCATCGTGCGCCTGACCAGGGCCGGGTTCGTGCCGAGCATCTGCGCAATCGCTTCCGAGGTCAGCGGCTCGGTGCGCTGCGCCATGTGGAGCAGCACGTGGAGCATCCGGGAGAGACGGCTATCCTTGCGCATGGAGCGAAACTCGTTGTGTCCGGCGGGATTGGCAAGCGCGCCTCATCACGATACTTTTAAAATTACATGATTGTGGAGCGTTGCGGATGCGTGAGTTCGAGAACCCGGATCATTGGGACAAGGCGGCCCAGCACTATGAGAAGACCGCGCACCCGTTCACCGCGCGCTATGCGGAGGCGGCGCTGGCCAGGGCGCCGCTGACGCCGGAGAGCCGTGTCCTGGACGTCGCGGCCGGGACGGGGGCGCTGGCCCTGGCGGCCGCCCGGACGGGCGCGCGGGTGCTGGCGACGGATTTCGCTCCGGGAATGGTCGCGCGCATCGCCGCGGCGAGCCCGCCCAATGTCGAGGCCCGGGTGATGGACGGTCAGGCGCTGGCGCTACCGGACGGCGCCTTCGACGCCGTCTTCTCGATCTTCGGCGTGATCATGTTCCCGGACTGGCGCAAGGGCCTGTCGGAGATGGCCAGGGTCACCCGTCCCGGCGGGCGCGGCGTGGTCGCCACCTGGCGGGACGAGGGCGCGGCGACCTTCCTCCTGCTGGGCCGGATCCGCCGCGCCCTGTTCCCGGCGCGGGAAGGCATGAAGATGCCCGAGGCCGTCAGGGCGCTGAGCGATCCGAAGGACTTCGCCCGGGAGATGATGGCGGCCGGCTTCGGCGCCCCGGACATCCAGGCCGTCACCTTCGACTACGAGCTGGACGTCGCCGCCCTGGCCGAGCCGGACACGCTGTTCGGCATGTCGCCCGACTGGACCAGCCTGGACGAGGCCGACAAGGCCGCCGTCGTCGCGGAGACGCGGCGGATGGCGGGCGACCGCGCGATCCTCCCGATCCCTTCCACCGCCTTGATCGCGGTGGCGGTGCGCTGAAGGCGCCTAGTTCGGCGAGCTCACATTGAAGCTGGCGTTGTTGCCGATGGCGGTCGATACGCCGGTCACCTGGCGGCCGCTGGAGTTGATCGTCGTGCTGGACGAGGCTCCGATGTCGGCGCTGTTGGTCTGGTTGTTGGTCACGGTCATGCGGCCGTTGCAGCGCGAGCAGACATAGCCGGTCACCGCGTTGCCCATGGCCGTGGCCGTCGTCACCGCGTCATAGCCGTCCTGGCCGGTGAAGCTGGCCGTCGCCTCGACGCCGCCGCCGGTGTTGGTCTGCAGGTTGTCCAGCACCAGCTCGGTTCCGACATTGTTGACCTGCGACGAGTTGCCAGCGGCATAGGCCTGAGTCTGGGCCGCGCCGAACTCGTACGAGGTGCCTTCGGCCTGGCCGCGTACGTACGAGGTGTTCCACTGGTTGGACTTCATGTCCATTAGCGGGCCCTCGTTCGTGGCCGACAGGTTGTTGCCGGTGGCCGTGGCCGTCGTGGCCGTCAGGTAGCTGTTGCCGTAGGCGGTGAACTTGCTGGCCTGGGTGACGTCGGCGGTGTTGGCCTGATCGGTGATGGCGCGGGCGGCCGACTGGTTGGCGCCCTGGATGTTGATGTTGTTGCCGGCGGTGGTCGAGGTGACCGCGCTGGTCCCCGACACGTACTGAACGATCGCACCGCCGTCGGCCAGGGTGTTGGCCGTGTTCGACTGGCTGATGCGCAGGCCGGCCGCGCCGTTGTCCAGGTTGACGCCCTGGCTGTTGCCCATGGCCAGGGTCGAGACCGTGAGGTCGGCGGCCTGGGCCGTCGGCGCCTCGACCTGGCCACGCGCGGTGACCTCGGCCGAATTGGTCTGGACCGCGAAGGCCGAGATCGTGCCGTTGCTGGCCGAGAGCGATCCCGAATTGCCGACCGCCGTCGTGCGCAGGGCGCTGGTCGCGCCCGCGTTGCTGCCGACGTCGACGACGGTATGGCCGTAGACGGCGCCCTGGTTGGTCTGGTCCGAGGTCACCGAGGCGTCGGCGTTCGTCACGCCCACCGACACGCCATTGGCCTGCGCCGTGGTGCTGGCGGTCACGCCGTCCGACACCGTCTGGACGTTCAGGGTCTGCTCCGAGAAGATCTCGCCGAGATTGATCTGGCTGTTGAGAACCGGACTCGGAGAGGTCGCCTGGGCGAACGCCGGACTAGTAACGGCCCCGCTTAGAATCACGAATATCGGGATCGCGGTGAGCGTTCCAGCGAGACGGGTCATCGCGGGTTTGCGCATTGTTCGTTCCCAGATTGTCATAGGCCGGCACGAAAGCGCCCGTCTGGCCGACCGTGGCGTCGCCGAACGGGTCGTAACGCAGGCAGCTTTGCGGGCCGGGCATGCCGTAGAGGTTGGCGGACATCTCGACGGTGGCGCGCTCGATCAGGGCGCGCACCGCCAGCTGCATGGGCTCCAGAGCCCCGCGGCCGGCCGAGATGTCGAACAGGTTGCCGTTCAGGAAGTCGAAGACGCCGAGGCTGACTTCGCGGCCGACCACCTGCTTCTGATACGAGATGACGTCGACCACCTCGAGCGTGCGGGTGTTCACCAGCCGCAGGTCGAGGGCGATGTTCATGACGAACACCCGGCGGCGGAAGTTGCCCTTCAGCCCGTCGGTGTCCTTGTCGCCGGCATAGGCGTCCACGCCCGCCGAGCGGATGTTGTAGTTCAGCTCGGTAATGCCGCCGACGACGTAGAAGTCGGAACCGGGCACCTGGCCGGCGATGATCTTGCGGTAGTCCGCCGGCGCGTCGGGCGCGGGGTTGGGACGGTCCGAGATCAGCTTGTTGTTGGCGTACTTCAGCTCGAACTCCGACACCGAGGTGTCGAAGCGCTCGACCATGGGCATGCCGGCCTTGGCGAAGGCCGAGAAGGCCATCAGCGAGGCGCCCTGCGTGACCTTGCGGCCCGAGCCGTCGGACTCTTCCTTGCCGGTGTAGTCGGCGATGCGGCCGATCGCGATGCGCGGCGCGGCCACGCGGTTGGCGCGGGCGTACTGGTTCAGGCAGACCAGGGCGGCCGAATAATCGGTCGGGTTGGCCGTCACCGGAGCCCCGCCGATCGGCTTGGCGTAGTTGCCGGCGGTCGAGGCCACCGGCACGCCGCCGCAGCCGGCCAGCGTCGTGGCGCCCAGAAGAGCGACGATGAGGGCGGTCTTTTTGAGAGTGACCGGGCGCTTCAAATTGAAACTCATTGCGCGGTCCCCGCCTTGACGACGTTCGAGCCGGCGGTGACGTTGCCGTTGTTCACCTGGCTGGAATTGACGATGACAGTGTTGTTGTTGCCCTGGGTGATGACCGTCAGGTTGTTGCCGATCGCGGTCGAGCCGGCGTAGCCGCCGATCCCGCCCACGCCGGAATAGGCGTCCAGCGAGCCCGAGCTGCGGCTCGAGGAATAGACGCTCTGGTCCGAACCGGTCAGCATGACGCCGTCGACGATCACGCGATTGCCGTTCGCATCACGGGTCGAATACTCGACCATGCGGTTTTCCTGGCCTGCGCTGCGGCCGTAGCCGGCGTTGAACGAGGCCGAATTGGTCGTCATCGTCTGGGCCATCGCAGCGCCCCACGCGCCCGACGCCAGGACGGCCGAAACCGCCACGATGCTCATCTTCATCTTACGCTGCCAGGCCATGGGGAGGCTCCGCGAACTGTCGACACGGAAACGGCAAGCAACCGTCGTGCCAAAAGGGTACAGCCTGACCGATAGACCCAAGGTCGAGAAAAAATGGTTAAGGGATGGGCAGAGGACGCTTCCTGGTTCGAATCGTCGCGCGGCGTCCTAGATAAGGGACCATGAGCGACCCGCAGCCGCGTCCCGAGCCGATGTTCAATGCGCCCTGGCCGGCCTTGCTGGCCGCGGCGGCGGTGATCGTGCCGCATGTCCTGCTGCTGAAGGCCGACGACGCCACCCTCGAGTCCCTGGCTCTGGTTCCCAAGGCCTTCTGGGAAGGCCGCTGGACCGGCGCGATCACCATGATGTTCGTGCATGGCGGCTGGGCGCACGCGATCATGAACGCCGCCTTCGCCCTGGCCTTCGGCGCGCCCGTCGCCCGGTTGCTGGGACTAAACGGCCGGGGAGGGGGAATCTTCTGCCTCTTCTATATGGCGTGCGGCGCGCTCGCGAGCGTGGGCTACGCGGCCATCCATCCGGACTCGACCAACGCCGTGATCGGCGCCTCGGGCGCAGTGTCGGGCCTGATGGGGGCGGCGGCCCGGACCATGGACTATTCGGGCCGGGTCGGGCCGATCCTGGGGCCGCGCGTCATCTCGCTGGGCCTGGGCTGGCTGGTGGTGAACCTGGTGATGGCCGTGGCCGGCGGGCTGCTGACCATGGGCGCCGGCGCGGTGGCCTGGGAGGCGCACCTGGTCGGCTTCGTCGTCGGCGTCCTGCTGATCGGCCCGTTCGCCCGCTGGGCCGGGGCGGACCCGCAAGCCGAGGCCTGAGCCCGGCGCATCGTCGCGCCGCCTTATCCTAAGATGTCTTGGCCGCTGATCCCCATTGATCAAGCGCGCTTATTGCGAGACCCTCGTTCTCCATAAGAACAAGGGAGAAGCGCAGTGCTGGTTTCTCAGATCCTGAAAGACAAGGGCGATCTCGTGTTCACGGCCTCCCCCCAGGAGACCGTCGGCGCCGCGGCGGCGCTGCTTCATACAAGGCGGGTCGGGGCCATGGTGGTGGTCGACGACAAGGAGGCCGTGGTCGGGATCCTCTCCGAGCGCGACATCGTGCGGATGATCGCCAAGGAAGGGGCCAGCGCCCTGACCAAGCCGATCAGCGTGTGCATGAGCTCCAGCGTCGTCTTCGCCAAGCCGGACGAGCCGATCGACGTCCTGCTCGAGCGCATGACCGACCGCCGCATCCGCCACCTGCCGGTGGTCAAGGGCGAGCGCCTGGCCGGGATCGTCTCGATCGGGGATCTCGTGAAGTACAAGATCAACGAGGCCCAGGCCGAGGCAGACGGCCTCAAGGCTTATATCTCCGCGGGCTGACGCCCACGCGCGCGTGATCCTCGCTATTGCTTCGCTGCTTGAGCGAGGATCACGGGGAGGGGAGCGCGCCTCTCTTATATTAGAGAGAGGGCGTTTAGCCTTCGATCAGCTCGGCCCCGGCGCCCTGGGCGGCGTCGGCGACGCTGTAGCCTTCCAGCACCGCGGCCGTCGCGTCGCGCGCGCGCAGTAGCGCCTCGCGCAGGGCGCAGGTCGCCAGATCCCGGCAGTCCTCGCAGCGGCGGAAGGCCGTGCGGCTGACGCAGGGGGTCAGGGCCAGGGGGCCGTCGACCAAGCGGATGATCTCGGCGAAGCTGATCTCCTCGGGCGGACGGCCCAGGACATAGCCGCCGAACTTGCCCCGCCGGCTGATCACCAGGCCCTCGCGCGACAGCGACAGCAGGATGGCTTCCAGGAACTTGCGCGGGGCGTCGGCGCGTTCGGCCAGTTCGCCGGCGGTCACCTGGCCGTCTTCGCGGGCCAGCTCGATCATCGCGCGCAGGGCGTAGCGCGCCTTCTGGGACAACATGGACGCCGGCCACCTTATATAAGCGTCGCGCATTCAAGCGCTGCACGAGGGCGACGCTTCACGGAGTGCTCAGCCTTCTGAGGGAGGCGGGGCGTCTAGGCAAGAGCCCATGTGACACCGTTCATGCACAGGAGAACGGCCCATCTGGGGATGAAATGACGATTCCCCGCTTGCCGGGTGGGGAATGGGCCTCTAGAAGCCGCCCCTCGCTTCGGGGCCACGGCCCGCCGGACGAAACCTTGGCCTTCGGGGCTTGCGTTTCTGAAAGTGGATCGCTAAGTTCCGCAGCCTCAATCGAATCCCTTCGGACTTGCGGCGCTCCGATCATGGCGCGCCTCGGACCGATTTTTGCGCTCTGAAGTGGCTCCGGCCGCCAGGAAAACAAAAATGAAAAGGGCGGTTGACCAGGAAGAGAGGCTTCTGTAGAAGCCGCCCTCCTTGAAGTACTGAAGAAGCTCGCAAGAATTTCCAAGTATTTCGCCCAGAAGAGCTTCTCTTTTTCTTCGGAAAAATCGCTTGACTGGTTTCGGTGGTTTCTTTAGAAGCTGCCGTCTCTGCCGAAGACCTCCGGGTTGGTTGGCGGGTGTGGTCGGAAAGTTTTGAAAAAAACGATTTGACACGGAATTCGAGGTTCGCTAGATAGCCGCCTCCGCCGACACCGGGCGCTAAACGGTGGGATTGCTTCTCTCCTTTGGGAGGCGGTTCGGGTCTTTGACATTGTTGATTTGGAAAGAGAAACGCAGGCGGCGGCGCTCTGGCGGTAGACTTCTGGTCTACCTTCGACGCTGACAAATGCGGTCTCTTGAAGACACCATTAATACGGTGGCTGACGCTTCGGTGTTGGTCGTTGTGTGATGGGAACTCGTCAAGAAACTATGCAAACCAGATACGCGATCGGGGTTTTCCCCTCGATCAAATAGCTGGAGTCAATGTCAACTCAACCTGAGAGTTTGATCCTGGCTCAGAGCGAACGC